>ENA-OQIL01000565-OQIL01000565.1-human-gut-metagenome-genome-assembly--contig:-NODE-565-length-12686-cov-2.868700_pt1 | contig 12686 bp, 13 predicted proteins | sample MGYA00242583_ERZ504748 | MGnify/ENA primary metagenome ERZ504748 (study PRJEB26092, sample SAMD00036191) | human gut metagenome | host: Homo sapiens | study: EMG produced TPA metagenomics assembly of...
AAGGAAGCCAGCAAGGTCGCTCCCTGCATCGTCTTCATCGACGAGATCGACACCATCGGCAAATCCCGCGACAACCGCATGGGCGGCAACGACGAGCGGGAGCAGACCCTCAACCAGCTGCTGGCGGAAATGGACGGCTTCGATCCCACCAAGGGCATCATTCTGCTGGCCGCCACCAACCGTCCCGAAGTTCTGGACCAGGCCCTGCTGCGTCCCGGCCGTTTTGACCGGCGCATCATCATCGACCGGCCCAATCTGGCCGGCCGTCTGGCCACGCTCCAGGTCCACACCCGGAACATCCGTCTGGCCGAGGATGTCAACCTGAAAAAGGTCGCTCTGGCCACCGCCGGCTGCGTGGGCGCGGATCTGGCCAACCTGGTCAACGAAGCCGCTCTGCGGGCCGTGCGCAAGGGCCGCAAGCTGGTCACCCAGGAAGATCTGCTGGCCGCGTTCGAACTGGTCATCGCCGGTACCGAGAAAAAGGGCAGCGTCCTGACCGAGTTTGAAAAGAAGCTGGTGGCCTACCACGAAGTGGGACACGCCATGGTGGCGTACAAGCAGAAAAATTCCGAACCGGTGCAGAAAATCACCATCGTTCCCCATACCCAGGGCGCTCTGGGCTATACCCTGCTGATGCCCGAAGAGGACAAAAACCGAGCTGCGTACAAGAGAAGAGCTCATGGCCAAGATCGCCGTCTCCATGGGCGGCCGTGCGGCCGAGGAAGTGGTGCTTCACACCATGACCAACGGTGCCTCCCAGGATATCCAGGAGGCCACCAACGTGGCCCGGAACATGGTGGCCATGTTCGGCATGAGCGACGAGTTCGGCATGATGGCCCTGGCCTCCCGCCGTAACCAGTACCTCGACGGCGGCTACGGCATGGACTGCGCCCAGGACACCGCCGCCCGGATGGACCTGGCCGTCAAGGAGATTCTGGATCAGTGCTACCGCTCCGCGGTGGACGTGATTGAAAACAACCGCGAGGACATGGACAAGGTCGTGGCCTACCTGCTGCAGAAGGAAACCATCACCGGTGCGGAAATGGTGGCCATCATCGAAGGCCGGGACCCCGAGCTGGTCGAGGACGCCTATGCCTCCACCCAGTCTCAGGAAGGCTTCCGTCCCTCTACGCCGGATGTCATCGAGCCTGCGGCCAAAAAGGTCCACATGATCTCTCAGAAGATCGAGGCACCGGAGCCGCAGACGGAAGACGCTTCCGACAGCCCGGAGGATGCTTCCGCCCCTGCGGAACAGCCCCAGGAATCCGGCAGTCAGCCGGCTGAGACAGCTTCTCCGGAATCGGATGAATCCCAGCCTCCCCAGCAGCCCTGAACACAAAACAAAGCGCGGCATGGAATACTCCATGCCGCGCTGATTTTTTATAGCTCCTGCAGCTGTTTGCGGCAGATAAAGGAGAAATACGCAATCTCCGCCACAGCAGTAATGATCCAGGAGAAAATATAGAGCAGATACAAAGAGGGTACCGTTTGGAAATACGCAAACACCGTGTAAATCCAGGCAATCCGAAACACGCACGAGCCCAAAATCACAATGATGGTGGGCACCAGGCTCTTTCCCAATCCCCGGGAAGCGGCAATGGTGCAGTCCATAAAGGCCGACGTTCCATAGGACAGGCTCATGATGGTCAGCCGCTTCATACCCGCATCCACCACTGCCGGGTCCTCCGTAAACAAGGACAAGAAGGATGGGCCTACCGCCAGGATTGCCAATCCCATGGCCGTGCCGATTCCAAAGGAATAGGCCATGGAGATGAGATAGCTTCTGCGCACCCGGTCTTTCTGCCGGGCGCCGTAGTTTTGTCCAATGAAGCTGCCGCAGGCCGTATAGAAGGCGGCCATCACGTCGTAAATCAGCGCATCCTCATTGGCCGCAGCGGAGTTGCCCGCCACCATGGTGGCATCAAAGGAGTTGACGCCCATCTGAATAAAGAGATTGGCCAAGGCAAAAATCCCGTATTGCATGCCTGCCGGCAGACCAATGGAGAGAATCGCCCGGCTGCGGCTGCGGTGCAGACGCAGCCGCAGGAAATGCAGGCCATACATCTCATCATGGCTGCGGAACAGCGCAGTCACCACCAGACCCGCTGAAAGGTACTGGGCAATGACACTGGCCGTGGCTACTCCCGCCACGTCCATGCCGCACACAATCACAAAAAACAGGTTCAGTACGATGTTCACCACACCGGCCAGAGACAAATACCGCAGCGGCCGCCGGGTATCACCCACAGCGCTGAACACCGCATTGCCGAAGTTGTAAAGCCCCAGGGCCGGCATGCCCAAAAAGTAAATCCGCAGATACAGGGCCGCGCCGTCAATCAGTTCTTCTTTGGTATTGAGCAGTTCCAAGATCGGGCGTGCAAAGCCCACGCCCACCACCATCAGAATCAGTCCCGTCCCCAGGCAGATCAGAATGGCCGAGTGAATGGTATCTGACAGCTCCCGGCGGCTTTTGGCGCCAAAGTGCAGCGCGGTCAGGACATTGACACCGTTGGACATGCCGATGATAAACCCCGTGAAAAGCGTCACCAGCGTGGTTGTGGAGCCTACGGCGCCCAATGCCACAGAACCGGCAAAGCGTCCCACCACCGCCACGTCCGACATATTGAACAGCACCTGCAGCAGGTTGGACGCAATCAGCGGAAGACTGAACAGCAGAATCTGTTTGGCCAGGGGACCTTGCGTCAGGTCCCGCAGCTGCGCATGCATTCCCAATCCCTCCTAAATTTGATACTCCCCGCCCCACTTCTCATTGGGCAGACGCCCCACAGTCTAACACAGCTGCAGACGCTCCACAACCCCCATTTTGATAAAAATTCCTTTGCTAACCGCAGGTTGACAAAACGAGTGGCGGCGGTTGGTGGTCATTCCCCCTCATTTTTGTTATACTCACCCTAGAAAAAGGAGGGCTGTGCATGACAACAGGACAGCGGATTGCGCAAAAGAGAAAGGAATTGGGCCTATCCCAAGAGGCCCTGGGCGACCGGCTGGGCGTCACCCGCCAGTCGATTTATAAATGGGAATCCGACTCCGCTCTGCCGGAGATCGAAAAGCTGGTGGCTCTGAGCCGTCTGTTCGGCGTATCCGTCGGGTGGCTGCTGGGTGTGGAGGAACCTGCTCCGGCAGCGGTTGGAAAATCCGTTCCCGATGGGAATCCTGCCGGCAACGAGCATTCTGGCGCCATGGGCTCCGGCGAGCCGCCCGCCGATGGACCGCAGGAACTGACGCCGGCGCAGCTTCAAATGGTGGAGGCCATTGTGGAACGCTATACCGCGCCTGCCAAACCCTGTCCCGTCAAAAGCGCAGACTGGCAAAAGCAGGAATTACGCTGGGCATTTTGTGTCTGCTGGGCGGCCTGCTTGGTGTTTCCAGCCGTCTGGACGAACTGGATCTGCGTCAGGAGAGCATCTTTCAAAACATCTCCCGGGTGGAGTCCAGCGTGGACCGTCAGATCGGCTCCATCTCCAGTCAGGTGGAATCCATTCTCAAGGCGCAAAACAGTCTGGTGGCGGATTACGGCGCCGAAATTCTCTCGGCCGACTTGGCAAACAATACGGTCACCTTCTCCGTCCGGGCCGTGCCCAAGACGTATACAGACGGCTTGACCGTTTCCTTCCTGGCCGACACCGGCACCGAACCCACCCACAGCGTCCCCGGGACACAATCTCCCGACGGTACCTATACTGCGACTCTCACCTGCCCGCTGACGGACAGCATCACGCTCAGCGCTGTTCTTATACCTCCGGACGGAACCCGCTCCACCCAGCTGCTGGATCAGTTTTCCAATCTGTACAGCGCCTCGCTGCCCGCAGTGGAACTGCTGGGCTATTCCAGCGGCGAACTGCTGGACCTGGGAACAGACGCCAACGGCACGCTGACCCTGCCGGAGCTGTATATCACCGCACATCCGGGGGCATCCGTCTATGCCGTGAATCAAGCCATCGGCTGCTCGGATATTGCGGAAATCCGCGTGGGGCTGTTCCAAAACAAGACCCTTCTCACCTGGCTGGAGGGCTGCGCGCAGCCGGACCATTTTCACGGCGATTACGGTGACGCCGCCTTTTTCCATCTGCCCCAGGGACAGACCGTCACCATGACGGACCCCAGTGACACCTTGTGCGCCGCTGCCGTGATTACCGACACCTACGGACGGGAGGTCGTGTACAGCGACATTCCCTATGTGCTGCGGGACGGCGTTCTGACTTGGCCGGATGTCTCGGATATCAGCGATCACGACCCCGCCAACTGGAAGTACTGATCCTCCGGTGCGGCAAACAAAACCCCCGGTGCGGCAGGCTGCCGCACCGGGGGTTTATTCTGGATTTTCGGATTGCGGATGAATCACTCAGTCCAGTTCCGCCTGACCGGTATAGAGCTGATAGTACCGGCCGTGCTGGGCAATCAGATCATCGTGGTCACCCCGCTCGATGATCCGTCCCTGTTCCAGAACCATGATGGCCTTGGCATTGCGGACCGTGGAGAGACGATGTGCAATGACAAACACCGTACGTCCGGCCATGAGCCGGTCCATACCCCGCTCAATGAGCTTTTCCGTCCGGGTGTCGATGGAACTGGTCGCCTCATCCAAAATCAGCACCGGAGGATTGGCACACGCCGCCCGGGCAATGTTGAGCAGCTGCCGTTCGCCCTGGGAGAGGTTCCCGCCGTCTCCGGAGAGGACCGTGTTGTATCCGTGGGGCAGGTGCCGGATAAAGGTATCCGCACCGGCCAGCTGCGCGGCCGCCTCCACTTCCTCATCCGTGGCATCCAGCCGCCCGTAACGGATGTTGTCCGCCACGGTACCGGTAAAGAGGTGGGTATCCTGCAGCACCACACCCAAAGACCGGCGCAGGGAGTCCTTCCGGATGTCCCGCACGTCGATGCCGTCATAGGTGATGGTTCCGCTCTGAATCTCATAGAAGCGGTTGATGAGGCTGGTGATGGTGGTCTTTCCCGCGCCGGTGGAACCCACAAAGGCAATTTTCTGGCCCGGCTTTGCAAACAGGGAGATGTCATGGAGAATCACCTTGCGGTCATCATAGCCAAAGACCACATGGTCAAACCGCACATCTCCCCGCAGAGGAACCAGGGTGCCGTCCGGTTTCTTCCAGGCCCAGGCGCCGGAATCAAAGGACGCTTCCGAAAGCGTTCCCTCCGCGTCCTGCTTGACCCGCACCAGTGTGACTTCACCCGCATCCGGCTCCGGCTGGGCTTCCATGACTTCAAATACCCGCTCCGCACCGGCAACGGCGGAAAGAATGGTATTGACCTGCTGTGACATCTGCGTAATAGGCTGGCTGACCTGCCGGGTACACTGCAGAAACAGCGCCAGATCGCCCAGCTGGAAGCTGCCGCCCCCAATGGCCAGCATAGCCCCCACGCAGCAAGTCAGGGCATAGTTGATATAGCTGAGGTTTCCCATGGCCGGCATCATCACACCGGCAAAAATCTGGGCGCGGGTCGCCGCCTGCTGATAAGCCTCATTGCGGACATTGAACCCCTCCCGGGCGGCCTGCTCGTGATTGAAGACCTTGATGACCTTCTGGCCTTCCATCATCTCCTCAATATAACCGTTGACCTCGCCCACAGCCTTTTGCTGCATGGCAAAATACCGCCGGGAGCGGCTGCCCACAGCCTTCACTACAACCAGCATGACCACCAGCACGCCGATGGTCACCAACGTCAGCTGCGGATTGATCACCAGCATCATCAGCAGTGTGCCGGAAAAGTTCAGAGCGCAGGAAATCAGGCTGGCAAAGCTGTTGTTCAAAGCCTCCGATACCGTTTCAATATCATTGGTATACCGGCTCATCAGTTCGCCGTGAGTATGGGTATCAAAATATTTCAGCGGCAGGGACTGCATCTTGTCAAACAGATCTGCCCGAAGCTGCGCCACGGTATTCTGGGAAACATGAACCATCAGCCGGGCATATCCAAACGAACACCCTGCTCCCAGGATATACACTCCTGCCATGACCGCCAGCATACGGGCCAGTCCCGGGAAATCGCCCGGAAGAATATAGTCATTGATGAGGGGCTTGAGCAGATACGATCCGCCGATGGTACAGGCGGAGCTGGCAAACAGCAGCACGACTACCAGCACCAGATGTGACCGGTACCGTCCCAGATAGCGCATAAGCTTGCGCAGGGTACCCCGCATATCCTTGGGTTTTTGAAAACCATGCCGTCCGGGACCATGACCGCCGGTCCCATGGGCCGTTCCTTTTTTCAGCCACCAATGCTCACTCCTTCCTGCTGAGACTGATACACGTCCCGATAAATCTCGCAGCGTGCCATGAGTTCTGCATGGGTGCCCTGATCCACCACGCGTCCTGCATCCATCACCAGAATCCGGTCGGCCTGACAAATGGAGGTGACCCGCTGGGCAATGATGATCTTGGTGGTATTTTTAAGCTCATTGGCAAAGGCGCTGCGGATCTTGGCATCCGTTGCGGTATCCACCGCGCTGGTGGAATCGTCCAGGATCAGCACTTTCGGCTGCTTCAAAATGGCCCGGGCGATGCAAAGCCGCTGCTTTTGTCCGCCGGAAACATTGACGCCGCCCTGTCCCAGGTCCGTATCCAGACCATCGGGCATCCGTTCCAGGAACTCATCGGCACAGGCCGCCCGGCAGGCTGCCCAGAGCTGTTCTTCCGTGGCATTGGGATCGCCCCAGAGGAGGTTTTCCCGAATGGTGCCGGAAAAGAGCGTATTTTTTGCAGCACCACGCTCACTGCGTCCCGCAGATGCTCCATGGTATAGCTGTCCACCGGTCTGCCGCCTACCAGGACAGTTCCTTCGGTGGCCTCATACAGGCGGGGAATCAGAGACACCAACGTACTCTTGCCGCTGCCCGTTCCGCCCAGAATGCCCACGGTGGCACCGGAGGGAATCTGCAGATCCACATCCCGCAAGATCCACTCCGGACTCTCAGGATCATACTTGAAGGAAACATGCTGGAACTCGATGGTCCCATCCTGAACCCGGGCACCTTCCTGTGCCTTCTCATTGTCAATGGACGGGTGCTCTTCCAAAACCTCGGCAATCCGGCGGGCACAGGCAACCGACCGGGTCAGCATCATAAAGACCATGGACACCATCATCAGCGACACCATGATCTGCGTGATATAGGTGAAATAGGTCATCAGCTTACCGGTATCCAACGTACCGGCAAACACCATCTTGCCGCCAAACCACATCACCGCAATAATGGTACCATAGATAATCAGCATCATGATGGGCATGTTGATGACAACCATTCCGAACGCACGCTCAGAAGTGTGTTTGAGATCCAGATTGCGGCGGGCAAACTTCTCCCGCTCATGATCTTCCCGCACAAAGGATTTGACCACCCGGATTCCCGTCAGGTTCTCCTGCACCACCAGATTCAATGCGTCAGTCTTTTCCTGGAGGGAGCGGAACATCGGGCCCACCTTGATCAAAAGGCTTCCCACCAGAACCACCAGCAGCGGCAGCGCCACCAGGAAGACATTGCTCAGCTGGTAGCTGATGCTCACCGACAGGATCAGAGCCGAAACCAGCATCACCGGCGCCCGTACCAGCAGACGCATTCCCATCATCAAAGACAGCTGCATGCTGTTGACATCACTGGTCAGGCGGGTCACCAGGGATGCGGTGGAAAACTTTTCAATGTTGGAAAAAGCAAATTCCTGGATGTGGTCGTACTCCGCCCGGCGCAGATTCGCGCCGAAGCCCTGGCCTGCCACAGACGAACAAGCCGCGCTGCCCAGGCCAAAGCACAATGACACCAGCGCCATCACCACCATCAGGCCGCCCTTTTGCAGGATATAGGTCTGATCCCCATTGGCAATGCCGATATCCACAATATCACTCATCACCAGCGGAATCAGCAGCTCAAACACTGCCTCCGCCGCCGAACAGAGGATGCCCGCCAAAATCCAGGGGGGCATACGGTCTGGCCTGTGGCCAGAGTTTTTTGATCATCGTGTCTCATCCTCCTCGAGATTCCGAATCACCCGGGAAAGCAGAGTCCGCAGGGTTTCCTGCTCCTCCGCTGTGAATCCCCGAACCATTTGCTGTTCCGCTTCCTGAAAGTGCCGCTGGAACAGCGTCTGCTGTTGGCTTCCCTTCTCCGTCAGGGTAATCAGACGGCGGCGGGCATCCGTTCCGCTGACGCTGCGCACCACCATCCCCTTTTCCTCCAAACGGTCCAGGATTCCATTGGCTGTAGGGGGCTTTACCCGCAAAAATCCAGTCAATTCACACTGCGGCACCTGTCCGCCATTCCGCCCCAGATACAGCAGCACGTGCATTTGCGCCGGTGTCACATCATATTGAGCCAGCCGGACATCCAGTCTGGTCCGGGCCAGATGCGCCGCCCGTCCCAGCGTAGGCCCCAGTGCGTTGATCATTCGCATATCATGCACCCCTTATTTTAGCCTGCTAAAAATTAGCACGCTAAATACTAGCACAGGACACATTTTCTGTCAATGTATATTTCGCCCCATTATTTGAACGTTTTATGAATAAAACTCAGAAAATCATAACCTTTGTAAACAATTTGTGAAGCATCCTCCGCTCCCGTTGACTTTCCGGAATTCACTCGGTATGATAAATCCATCAAGCAACAAGCTTGAATTTGTACACCACTTTCCCTCTCCTTTCTCTATATCATATGACACGGCGGACGGTTCCCATGAATCGTCCGCCGTGTCATGTTTTTCGCCTTTTGATTTATCGAAAACAATAAAAAATAATTGACAAACAATAACTACACGTGGTACGATACGGAAAAAGGGGGGAATTCCTATGCCGTCCAGCCGTCTCTGGCGTGTTCTGCTGGCGCTGCTGCTTCTGGCGGCCCTGTTCTGCGTTCCCAGTCTGGTGCTGACAGGCAGCGAATGGCTGCCGGAGCTGACAGGCGCGGTGGAGAACTATGTGCCCTTCTGGAAGGGGCTGCTTCGGTTCCTGATTTTCTGTGCCTGGTGCTGGGTGTGGCTCTGGACAGAGGGTTCCGCGCTCCAGATCCTGCTGGCGCTTCTCCTGCAGTTCTGCGGCATCTGGGCCTTGTGCCTGCTGCGTCCCCGTCCGGCCAGCCGGGCCCATTCTCACGCATAAGGAGGAAAGCGACCATGTCCAACAGTACTGTGCAAATACTCGCCCGGGTGCTCCGGGTACTGCTGATCTTCGCCCTACTGCTCAACGTCCTGGCTCTGCTGCTGGTTCCCGCCTCCGTCATGGTCAACGCGGAAAACCTCTTCGGCGGCGCCGGCACCTTTCTGCATGACCTGTTCCACCCGGAGGCGGACGATGTGACCGCCGCAGGCGTATCCGCGATTTTTCTCTCCTGGGTCTGGATATGGGGCGAGGGCGCCAACGCCCTAATCGCCCTGTTCTTGGTGATCTGCGGCATCTGCACCGCGCTGATTCTCCTCCAGGGGCTCCGGGTGCTGGGCACCATCCTCCAGGGTGCGCCGTTTTCCACGCAGAATGCCGTCAGCCTCCGACGGGCGGCTGTATGTTCCTTCTGCATCGCGGGAGCGGCACTGCTCCGGACGATCTGGGGGCTGTGGTTTTACCAGTCCCTCCGCCCCCTGGCCACCTACAACGCGCTCTTTGTGCCGATCTTCACCATGTTCGGCCTGCTGTGCCTGGTCATGTCCGCCCTGTTCCGCCAAGCGGCGGAGATGAAAGCGGAAAATGATCTGACGATTTGAGGAGGCACACTATGGCAATTGTGGTGAATTTGGACGTCATGATGGCCAAACGCAAAATGACGCTTTCCCAGCTGTCGGAAAAGGTGGACATTACCTTGGCCAATCTGTCGATTCTGAAAAACAACAAGGCCAAGGCGGTGCGCTTTTCCACACTGGAGGCCATCTGTGCCGCATTGGATTGTCAGCCCGGTGATATTCTCGAATACGTGCCGGACGTCCGCCGTAAATTCATCCGTTCTTATCCGGCTGATACCGCACTTTATGCAAAGGAGGACCTTGGATCATGGGCAACATTTGGTATCTGCTCAACCCCCTGAGCCTTTTGCTGGGGCTGGCAGCCTGGGCACTTCCGCTCATGGCAATATCCCGCCGTCTCCGGCTTGGCAAAACATTGGCCGCCAGCAGTCTGTGCTGTTCCGTCTCGCTCTTGGTGGCCAACTGGTATATCAGGAGCCACTTGGCCGCTCTGCAGGACTGGTCCGCCCTGCTGGACACCTCCGGCGCTCTGGTGCGGACAGCAGCAGTATTGATCGCGGTCACCGCCCTGCTGCAAGTGGGCGCCGTCGTTCTGGCCGGAGAACCCCGGCCATCCGGCTCATGAGACGGCGCATGGCCGCCCTGGCCCGGGCGTAATCTGCGTGGCCGCATTGACCTGCTTCTTTTTTCTGGTGGTCCTGATCGCCCTGGCACTGTTCACCCCAGGCAATTGGGCCGCCTGCTGAATCACCGATCCATTTTGCGGAAACTGTCCGCATAGCACGGACAGTTTAAAAAGGAGTTTTGCATATGTCTGATCATATTGCCCCCCTGCCGGCAGGAGGGCCGGCGAAGCCTGCCCAAATTGCCCCGTCTGCCCCGGAAATTGTGTTCCGGGACCGGTTGTTTCTGCTGTTTACCTTGTGCTTTTGTGTGCTGCTGGCGGACGCTTTCTTCTGGCACGGTCCCACTGCCTCCCTGGGAATTGCTGTGGCGGCATGGGATGTGCTGCTGGGCTGCTACCTGGGCCGGCGGGTTCTGTTTGGCCGCAAGAGTCTGGCGCTGCTTCTTTATAATCTGCTTCTGGCGGCCTCACTGGCCCTTGGTTCAAACTGGTATTTCCGGCTGTGGAACCTGCTGGCGCTGCTGGTGCTGCTGCCGGTCCATGCCATCGGACTTTCCGGTGCCGCAGCACTGCCCTGGTTCCGTCCCGCTATGCTCTGGGAACGCTTTTGCCTGCTGCTGAGCAATTTGTTCGGCGGGCTGGGCGCCTTCTTTGCCGCCCTGACCCCCACCGGAAACTCCGCCTCCCGGTCCCGGCGTCTGCCGGCGATTCTGTTCGGCGGAACGGGAGCCGTCATCCTGCTGTGTATCCTGGTGCCGGTTCTGGCCTCCGGAGATGCGCTCTTTGCCGCCGTCACGGCAGATCTGCGTGCCTTTGTCCGCTCCCATTTCACTCTGGCCATTACCAAACTGGTCTGCGGCATAGCCCTGACTCCCTTTGTTTTCAGCTTTTTGTATCGCCTGCGCCATCCCAAGCCGCTTACCCATTCCATGGCCGCAGCCCCGACGACGGACCCCCTGGGCTTTGTCCTGATTCTCGCGGCCCTGGACGCTCTGTACCTGCTGTTTTTGGCGGTGCAGATTACCGGCATTCTGGGCGGAGAGGCATATCTTGCCCAGCGCGGCATTTCGTACGCCCAGTGGGCCCGCAGCGGGTTTTTCCAGATGGTAGGCGTCACGGTAGTCAATCTCACCGCCATGCTCACCGCACTCTGGGCCGCCCGCCCCAACGGCCGCCTTTGGAAGATCCTGCGCGTTCTGTCCGCTCTGCTGCTGGGTGAAAGCCTTGTGCTGCTGGGCTGTGCCGCCTGGCGGATGACCCTCTATGTCCAGGTCTACGGATTATCCTTTAAGCGGTGTCTGACCTACTGGGGCATGGTGATGATGGCTCTGTTCTTCCTGGCCGCGGCAGCCAAACTGGTTCAGCCCAGCCGCTCCTTCTGCCGCATCGCCTTTCCCCTGGCCCTGGCGGGATGGCTGGTGCTCAACTGTGTCCCCGTGGATTACCTGGTCGCCAAAAATCAGGTGGACCGCTATCTAAATGGGGAAAGCCCCACCATCAGCGTCCATTATCTGGCCTATTCCCTCTCCTACGATACGCTCTCCCAGCTGGAACGGCTGGACCCTGACCTCCCGCTCTCCCGCTGCGAGGGCGAGTGGTGGTCCGCCGAAGATACCGTCGGCTCCCTGCTGACACAGCGCCGGGACGCTGTCCGGGGCAGAATGCACCGGACTGGCACACCTGGTCTCTTTCCGCCTTTCTCGCCTCCCGCTGACACGTCCCGCTCCATTCCTCCTCTCATACAATAAAAAACGCGGCTCCCGCATCCTGTTTCGGATGCGGAGCCGCGTCACTGTGACCGCTTCTCCCGGCTCAGTATTTCGTGTCATACTCCCACGGCGTACCGCCGCACAGGCAGCCGCCGTCAATGTGATAGGTCTGCCCCGTCATGTAGCTGGAGGCATCGGAGGCCAGCAAAATCGCCATGCCCACCAGCTCCTCCGGCTGACCGCCCCGCTCCATGGCAATGCGTTCCCGCATATACGGCGCCCGGTTGGGGCTGTCCCAACTGACTTGCGTCAGCTCTGTCATGATATGCCCGGGACTGATGGCATTGCAGCGAATCCCATAGCGGGAACACTCCACCGCCATGGACCGGGTAATGGCAATGACGCCGCTTTTGGCCGCGCCGTAGACCGAGCAGCCGCCCAGCATGGCCGTATCGTTGTGGGAACCGATGTTGATGATGCTGCCGCTTCTGCGCTTGTACATCTCCCGGGCCACAGCCTGCGTGACGAAGTAAACGCCCTTGAGGTTGGTGTTCATGATCCGGTCGTAGGTCTCTTCTTCCACATCCAGAAGGCCTTCCCGCTTGTTGATTCCCGCCACGTTGAACAGCACATCAATCTTGCCGTACCGGGCCACAATCT
>ENA-OQIL01000566-OQIL01000566.1-human-gut-metagenome-genome-assembly--contig:-NODE-566-length-12684-cov-4.086963_pt1 | contig 12684 bp, 15 predicted proteins | sample MGYA00242583_ERZ504748 | MGnify/ENA primary metagenome ERZ504748 (study PRJEB26092, sample SAMD00036191) | human gut metagenome | host: Homo sapiens | study: EMG produced TPA metagenomics assembly of...
TGGGCATCATCGACGACGTAGCCGAGACTTCGGCCATCGCCCGCAGCGTGAACAGCACCGACGGCGTGTACGTGGTGCCCGCCGTTCAGCCGGCTTGGGCGCGACCCTATTGGGACGCCGATGCGCGCGGCGCCATCTACGGGCTCACGCGCGGAACCGGCCGGGCTCACATCGTGCGCGCCGCGCTGGAATCGCTGGCCTACCAGGTGCACGACCTCGCGGTGGCCATGGAGGCCGACGCGGGGGTCGCTTGAGCGTGCTCAACGTGGACGGCGGCGCGTCCGCGAACGATTTTCTCATGCAGTTCCAAAGCGATATCTTGCGCACGCCGCTGCGCCGCCCGCAGAATGCCGAGACGACCGCGCTCGGCGCCGCGTTCCTCGCAGGGCTCGCCACCGGGTTCTGGAAGGACGCGGAAGCCCTGTGTGCCCTGCGCTCTTCGGACGACGTGTACGAGCCGGGCATGGAGGACGAGCGCCACGCGAAGCTGCTGGAAGGCTGGGCTCGCGCCGTGAAGCGCACGATGTCGGACGCCCTGTCATCCTGAGTGGAGCGCCGAAGGAGCGAAGTTGCGACGCAAAGCCAGTCCTTTAGGGAAGGATCCCGTGCGGCGCCAGCCGTCACGTGACGAAAGAGAAGAGGAAGGGAACCTCACATGAAGATCAGCATTGCAAGCGACCATGCGGGCTTCGAGCAGAAGCAGGCGCTGGTCGGCTACCTGGCCTCCAAGGGCCACGACGTGATCGACCGCGGCCCAGACTGCGACGACCGCGTCGACTATCCCGATTATGCGGCGCGCGTGGCGCACGATGTGGTCGACGGCATGGCCGAGCGCGGCGTGCTCGTGTGCGGCACGGGCATCGGCATGGCCGTGGCCGCCAACAAGATCGACGGGATCCGCGCCGCCAACGTCACCAGCCCGCTGTTCGCCGCCCTCGCGCGCGAGCACAACGACGCGAACGTCGTAGCCGTCTCGGGTCGCTTCGTCGACGAGTCCGTGAACCGCGAGATCCTCGACGCTTTCGTCTCCACCTCCTTCGGCGGCGGTCGTCATGCAGGTCGCGTCGAGAAGATCGCCGCTCTCGAAAACGAATAGCCCGCACGCGCGCAGCGCGGATCGCGCTGTGCTAGCATGATCGCTTCGCCTCGCCCTCATCGAAAGGAACACCATGGCCCTCCAGTACGTATCCCAGACCGATCCCGCCGTCGCCGATGCCATGCGCCAGGAGCTTGCGCGCGAGCGCGATTCCGTGGAGCTCATCGCCTCGGAGAACTTCACGTCGCCTGCCGTCATGGAGGCCGTGGGCAGCGTGCTCACGAACAAGTACGCCGAGGGCTACCCCCGCAAGCGCTACTACGGCGGCTGCGAGAAGGTCGACCTCGTGGAGGACCTCGCGCGCGAGCGCGCCTGCCAGCTGTTCGGCTCGAACTTCGCCAACGTGCAGCCCCACTGCGGCGCGAACGCGACTGGCGCGTACGAGGCGCTCATCGAGCTGGGCGACACGGTGCTGGGCATGAGCCTGGCCGAGGGCGGCCATCTCACGCACGGCTCGCCGGTGAACTTCAGCGGCCGCCACTACGACTTCGCCAGCTACGGCGTGGACGCCCAGACCGAGACCATCGACTACGACGAGGTGGAGCGTATCGCCAAGGAAGTGCGCCCCAAGCTCATCGTGGGCGGCGCCAGCGCCTATCCGCGCATCATCGACTTCGAGCGCATGGCCGCCATCGCGCGCGAGGTGGGCGCGTACTTCATGGTGGACATGGCCCACATCGCCGGCCTCGTGGCCGCAGGCGCGCACCCCAGCCCCGTGCCGCACGCCGACGTGGTGACGTCCACCAGCCACAAGACCCTGCGCGGCCCGCGCGGCGGCTTCATCCTGTCCAACGACGAGGACATCGCCAAGCGCATCGACAAGGCCGTGTTCCCCGGCTCGCAGGGCGGCCCGCTCATGCACGTCATCGCCGGCAAGGCCGTGGCGTTCGGAGAGGCCATGCAGCCCGCCTACAAGGAGTACATCGACCACGTGGTGGAGAACGCGCGCACGCTGGGGCAGGGCATGATGGACGGCGGTTTGCGCCTCGTGTCCGGCGGCACCGACAACCACCTGTGCCTCGTGGACCTCACGCCGGCCGACGTCACCGGCAAGGATGCCGAAAAGCTGTTGGAGAGCGTGGGCCTCACGGTGAACAAGAACTCCATCCCCAACGAGCCGCGCAGCCCGTTCGTCACGAGCGGCATCCGCGTGGGCAGCGCTGCGGCCACCACGCGCGGCTTCACGGCCGACGACTTCTACGAGGTGGGCCAGCTCATCGCCGCCACGGTGTTCAACGCCGAGAGCGAGGCGAAGCTCGCCGATGTGCGTGCGAAGGTGGACGCCCTCCTTGCCGCGCACCCTTTGTATCCCGAGCTCGATTACTAGTTCCCGAACCGGATCGCAAGAAAGAAGGCTTATCCCATGCACTACGACCGCGTCACCGTCGTCGACCACCCGATGGTCCAGCACAAGCTGTCCAAGCTGCGCAACAAGAACACGTCGTCGAAGGACTTCCGCGCCCTCGTGCGCGAGCTTGCCATGTTCGAGGGCTACGAGGCCACGCGCGATCTGGCGCTTGAGGACGTCGAGGTTGAAACGCCCATCTGCAAGGCTGCGTGCAAGCAGGTGGCCGGCAAGAAGATGGTCATCGTCCCCATCCTGCGCGCGGGCCTCGGCATGGTTGAGGGGCTGCAGGAGCTCATGCCCTCCACGTTCGTCGGACACCTCGGCATGTACCGCGACCCCGAAACCCATGAGCCGCACGAGTACTACGCGAAGCTCCCCGACAGCATCTCCCAGCGCGACGTGCTGGTGGTGGACCCGATGCTGGCCACGGGCGGTTCGGCCACGGCGGCCATCCACTATCTGCGAAAGCTCGGCGTGAAGAACATCAAGCTCGTCGTGCTCGTGGCGGCGCCCGTCGGCATCGAGGCCGTGCTGTCCGCCGACCCGGACGTGCAGATCTACACCTGCGCCATCGACGAATGCCTGAACGAACATGCCTACATAGTCCCCGGCCTCGGCGACGCCGGCGACAGGATTTTCGGCACCAAGTAACAGAAAAGCCGCAGGCTTGAGGGGAGGAGCAGCGATGGAACCACTCGACCATCGCCCCAGCTGGGACGAGTACTTCATGACGCTGGCGAACGAGGTCGCCACGCGCACCACGTGCATGCGCCGCGCCGTAGGGGCCGTCATCGTGAAGGACCGCCGCATACTGGCCACCGGCTACAACGGCGTGCCTACCGGCATGCGCCATTGCGCCGAGACCGGCTGCCTGCGTCAGCAGCTCGGCGTGCCCAGCGGCCAGCGCCACGAGATCTGCCGCGGCCTGCATGCCGAGCAGAACGCCATCATCCAGGCGGCGCGCTACGGCATCAACATCACGGGGGCGTCCATCTACGTCAACACGCAGCCGTGCATCGTGTGCGCCAAGATGCTCATCAACGCCGGCATCGACGAGATCGTCTACCAGAACCCGTACCCGGACGAGCTGGCCATGTCCATGCTCGAGGAAGCCGGCATGAAGCTGCGCGTGTTCGACCTGTAAACGAGATAGGGGAATGGGATAGGGGACAGGCGTGTCAGGGGGACGGGTGATTTGACATACCTGGGTTCGGGTGTGTCAAATCACCCGTCCCCCTGACACGCCCTCCTGACGTAAAATGAGCCACTAGCCCCGCCACCTGTCTCATTCCTGTCCTTTTCCGCTTGGAGAATATACGGTTTCGCTTACCGTTCCCCCGCGCTTTATGCAGTTTTTTGGCCGGTTTATTCTTCCACTCACCCAAATTTTGTAAGTTTTTGTAACCCTGCCGTCAGCCGAACGTGAAGTTCCGTTATCATACGAGTCGGCTTGGTAGGATGCGTACTTGTGCGCTCGACGGTCAAGAAGAAAGTGGGACATGGCAGTAGCAATCGTTCTGGGGGCGCTCGCGGGCGCTGCGGGGTTCGCTCCGCTGTTCGCCGGCTTGCGTATGACGAGACGAGTGACCGACACCAGCAACCTGGGGCACGCCGGTGCCCTTCTTCTAGGTGTGCTGCTCTCGGTCGCTGTGCTCTTCGTAACCGCCATCGCCTGCGCGCTCCTCGCGCGCGAGTTCGTCCTGCCCTTCGTTCTTGCCGAGGTCGTGGCTCTTTCCGTCGCGGCTATCGGGTTCGGCGTCAGCAATCTAGTGCGGAAGTAAGATGGAAAGGTAAAGACACGTGAATCCTCTTGAATCCCTAGCGGAACAGGTACCTCACCTGCAGCATTCTTTCGATTCCGCCTTCGTGTTCGGGTCGGGATCGTTCGGCATGACGCAGTACGTGCTGTGGATGCTCATCTGCTTCCTCATCACGCTCGTCGTCGTGCTTGCGGCCAGCAAGCGCCTCACGATCATCCCCACGAACAAGTTCACCAACATGGTGGAGTACGGCTACGAGTTCGTGAAGAAGGACATGGGCGAAAGCGCCATCGGCCACGGCTACAAGAAGCACCTGCCGTTCTTGGCCACGCTGTTCTTCTTCATCCTGATCAGCAACTTCGTGGGCCTCATCCCCGGCTGCAAGACCCCCACGGGGTCCATCAGCATCACCTGGGCGCTCGCGGCCATCTCGTTCATCTACTTCATCTTCTGGGGCATCAAGGCCAAGGGCCTCGGCGGCTACCTCAAGTCGTTCGCGCCGTCGGGCCTGCCGCTGGTCATGGTTCCCATCGTGTGGTTCCTCGAGCTGTTCTCCACCGTGCTGCGCGTGCTCACGCTGGCCGTTCGACTCTACGGAAACATGTTCGCCGGCCATATGGTGCTCGGCATTTTCGCGCTGCTCACCAGCGTGTTCATCGGCTCCGCCATCCAGGGCGCGGGCGTCGGCGTGGGAAGCATCTCCATCGCGTGGATGCTGTTCCTGTTCGCCATGTACGCTCTCGAGGTGCTGGTTGCGTTCCTGCAGGCCTACGTGTTCACCATCCTCAGCGCGGTGTACATCGGTCTGGCCACGTCCGACCACTAGGTCGACCCCGCATCCTTTCCGAAAGGGGAGGGCGCACGCGCCTGCGCGCGGCAACGTTTGGTGTTTGACCGGCTATTCCACGGCTGGTTGACATAGAAGGTGTCCATGGTTCTCGGGAGAAGCCCGAGAACGGTAAAAGGAGGAAACTGTGGAAATTACACTCGCTCTTGCGGCTCTGAAGCTCGTGGGCTACGGCCTGTCGACCATCGGCCCCGGCCTGGGCATCGGCATCGCCTGCTACGGCTGCTGCGTCGCCACCGCTCGCCAGCCCGAACTGCAGGGTCGTCTGTTCACGAACTTCATCATCGGTGCTGCTCTCGCCGAGGCTCTGGGCCTCATCGGCTTCGTGCTTACCTTCATCGTGTAACTAAGCCTCATTCGGATACCGTGCCGTATAAGGCTTACATAGGAGGTAACGTACGTGAAAGCTAAAGCGAAAGAAACATCGGCCCGCATCGGGCTTGCCGCGCTTGCCGGCGCCGGCATGACGTTTGCTTTCCCTGCGCTCGCGTTCGCGGCTGAAGAAGAGTCATCGGGCGGCCTGAGCGCCATCTTGCCCGACATGGCGGAGTTCATCCCCATGCTCGTGATCTTCATCCTGCTCTGGATCGTTCTGGCCAAGTTCGGTTGGCCGAAGTTCGAGGCCATGCTGGAGAAGCGCGAGATGACCATCAAGGATTCCCTTGAGAAGTCCGAGCAGGCTCGCGTCGAAAGCGAGCGCGTGCTTGAGGAATACAAACGCCAGCTGGAGGATGCCAAAGCCCAGGCCGCCCAGATCGTCGCAGACGCGAAGAAGACGGGCGAGGCCGTGAAGGCCGACATCACCGATAAGGCGCAGTCCGAGGCCACCGCGATGATCGAGAAGGCGCACAACGCCATCGAAGCGGAGAAGAAGGCCGCCATCTCCGAGCTGCAGGGCTCGGTTGCCGACCTGTCCGTCTCCGTTGCGTCTCGCCTGATCGGCGAGGATCTCAACGATGCCGAGCACCGCAAGATCATCGAGCGCTACGTGAACGAGGCGGGCAGTTTCAATGCCAACTAACCGCCAAATTCTCAAGGAGAAGGTCGCGACGTATGCGTCCGTGCTTCTGGACGGCGCATACGAAGCAGGCGGTCAAGACGCCGTGCTCGAGGTCCGCGACCAGGCCGAGCGCATCCTGCGCATCGCACGTTCGAACATGGATCTCTCCGACGCCTTGGAGGACAGCTCCTATACGCCCGAGCAGAGGGGTCAGCTGGTGCGCAACCTGTTCGCATCCAGCAATCCCGTCCTCGTCGACGTTCTGGCCGTCATGGCCGAGCGCGAGGACTTCGCGTTGCTGTCGCGCGTATGGGCCAGCTATGGAGAACAGCTCGAACGCAAGCTGAACGTCACTGTCGTCGACGTCACGACCGTCGTCGAACTGGACGATCATCTGCGCGAGGTCATTACGAAGAAAGCTGAGGCCGACCTGGGAACGAACGTCGTGTTGCGCGAGCATATCGACAAGTCCCTGCTCGGCGGCATATTGATGAGTGCCAACGGCAAGCGAATCGACGCCAGCGTCCTGTCGCAGTTGGAAAGCGCTCGCAACGTGCTCAAACTATCAACAGATGGAGGTGAATGCTAGTGACTGAAATCACCGCACAGTCTATTGACGAGGCACTGCGCAAGCAGCTCGATGCGCTCAATACGAGCGTCGAATCTCGCGAAGTCGGAACCGTCATCCAGATCGGCGACGGTATCGCGCGCGTCGACGGCCTCAAGGACGCCATGGCGGGCGAGCTCCTCGAGTTCGTGGGTTCCAACGGCCAGACCGTCTACGGTATGGCCCAGAACCTCGAAGAGGACGAAGTCGGCGCCGTGCTGCTTGGTGACGTCACCGCAATCAAGGAAAACGACCAGGTGAAGACCACCGGTCGTATCGTGGAGATCCCCTCGGGCAAAGAGATGCTCGGCCGCGTGGTGAACCCGCTCGGCATGCCGATCGACGGCAAGGGCCCCATCAAGGCCGAAGGCATGCGCCCGGTGGAGTTCAAGGCCCCCGGCGTCATCCAGCGCCAGCCCGTCGAGGAGCCGATGCAGACCGGCATCCTGGCCATCGACTCGATGATCCCCATCGGCCGCGGCCAGCGCGAGCTGATCATCGGCGACCGCCAGACCGGCAAGACGTCCATTGCGGTTGATGCCATCATCAACCAAAAGGGCAAGGACATGATCTGCATCTACGTCGCCATCGGCCAGAAGGCGTCCACGGTCGCCGGCCTGGTGGAGACGCTGGAGAAGCACGGCGCGATGGAGTACACGATCATCGTGAACGCCTCCGCGTCCGACTCCGCTCCGCTGCAGTACATCGCCCCCATGGCGGGCGCCGCCATCGGCGAGTACTTCATGTACAACGGCGAGAACGGCCAGCCGGCCACGGCCGACAACCCGGGCCGCCACGTGCTGTGCATCTACGACGACCTGTCCAAGCAGGCCGTGGCGTACCGCCAGATGTCGCTGACGCTGCGCCGCCCGCCGGGACGCGAAGCGTACCCGGGCGACATCTTCTACCTGCACTCCCGCTTGCTGGAGCGCGCGGTCAAGATGTCCGACGAGTACGGCGCGGGCTCGCTCACGGCGCTGCCCATGATCGAGACGCAGGCCGGCGACGTGTCCGCCTACATCCCGACCAACGTCATCTCCATCACGGACGGCCAGATCTTCCTGTCCACCGACCTGTTCTTCCAGGGCCAGCGCCCTGCGGTCAACGTCGGCATCTCGGTGTCGCGCGTCGGCGGCTCCGCGCAGGTCAAGGCCATGAAGCAGGTTGCCGGCACGCTGCGCCTCGATCTCGCGTCCTATCGCGAGCTGCAGGCGTTCACGCAGTTCGGCAGCGACTTGGACAAGTCGACCCAGGATCAGCTGAACCGCGGCGCCCACATGACCGAGCTGCTGAAGCAGGGTCGTTACGTGCCGATGCCCGTCATGGATCAGGCTATGTCCATCTACGCAGGTGCTCATGGCTACCTCGACGACATCCCGGTGTCCGACGTCGTCCGCTTCCGCGGCGAGTTCCTCGACTTCATCCACGCTTCCAAGCCGGAGATCGTCGAGGCCCTCGAGAAGGCGCAGAAGTTTACCGATGAAATCGAAACCGACCTGAACGCCGCTATTGAAGCTTTCAAGCTGCAGTTCTCGCCCTCGGCTTCCTAAGGCAGGTAGACTATGCCCAACCTTCACGACATAGAAAGGCGTATCGGCTCCGTCTCTTCGACGAAGCAGATCACGCGCACCATGGAGATGGTGGCGGCTGCGAAGATCCGTCGCGCTGGAGAGCGCGTGGCGGCTGCGACGCCGTACTCCGAATCCATGGTCGAAATGTTGGCCAACGTTGCCAAGCGTGTAGGTGGCTCCGATAACGCGCTGTTGCGCAAGCACGACGAAGTGAAGAACGTGCTGTTCGTCGTGGTTGTGTCGGACCGCGGCCTTGCCGGCGGTTTCAACAGCAACGTGCTGCGGCACGTCGAGCGTCTCATGAAGGAAAAGCAGGCCGCAGGCGCGTCCGTCCAGGTCGTCGCCTGCGGTAAGAAGGCCGTCGGGTACTTCACCTACCGCAAGGTGGAGCCGGTGCTCGGGTTCACGGACCTTTCTGCCGATCCGACGGTGGAGGAGGCCGCGTCCGTCGCGGCGTACGCCATCGACGGATACGAGAACGGCACGATCGACGAGGTGTTTGTCGTGTACAACCACTCGAAGAACGCTGCCGAGCAGGTGCTGCGCACGGAGCTCGTGCTGCCCGTGGACACGGCTGCGCTCGATGCCGAGCTGGCCGCCGAAGGCGTGCAGCAGGAAGCGGGCGAGGCGAAGCTCGAGGGCGATGTGATCTTCGAGCCCAGCGCCGAGGCCGTCCTCGACCGCTTGCTGCCGGCGTATGTGCGCACGACGCTGTACCATGCGCTCATCGACTCGGCTGCTGCCGAGCAGGGCGCGCGCCGCAACGCCATGATGTCGGCTACGGACAACGCTACCGAAGTGCTCGAAACGTTGACTAGATTGTATAACCGCGTACGCCAGGGCGCTATCACGACGGAGATTTCCGAGATCGTCGGTGGCGCAGCGGCTTTGGAGGATTAAATGGCTGAACAAATGCTTACGAAGGAGGAGCTCGAGGCCAGCAAGGGCGCTACCGGTCGCATCGTGCGTATCGTCGGCCCTGTCGTTGACGTCGAATTTCCCCCTGATCAGCTGCCGGCGATTTACAACGCGCTGACGGTTGATGCCAAGACCCTGGCGGGCGACTTGCACCTCGTGCTCGAGGTCGAGACGCACCTGCCGGGCAACCTTGTCCGCTCGGTGGCCATGAGCTCGACGGACGGTCTCGTCCGCGGCCTCGAGGTCGTCGACACGGGCAACCCGATCATGATGCCCGTGGGTCCCGAGACCCTGGGCCGCATCTGGAACGTCATGGGCGAGCCCGTCGACGAGAAGCCGATGCCCGAGGTGAAGGGCTACATGCCCATCCACCGTCCGGCTCCGGACTACGACGAGCTGTCCACTACCACCGAGATCTTCGAGACCGGCATCAAGGCCATCGACCTCGTCGAGCCCTTCGTCAAGGGCGGCAAGACGGGTCTGTTCGGCGGCGCCGGCGTGGGCAAGACGGTTATCATCCAGGAGCTCATCAACAACCTGGCCCAGGAGCACGGCGGCACGTCGGTGTTCACGGGCGTGGGCGAGCGTACCCGCGAGGGTACCGACCTCTACCTGGAGATGAGCGACTCGGGCGTCATCAACAAGACCTGCCTCGTGTACGGTCAGATGAACGAGCCTCCGGGAGCGCGTCTGCGCGTGGGTCTCGCGGGCCTCACCGAGGCGGAGTACTTCCGCGATCAGGGCCAGGACGTGCTTCTGTTCGTGGACAACATCTTCCGCTTCACGCAGGCCGGCTCCGAGGTGTCCGCTCTGCTGGGCCGCATGCCCTCTGCCGTGGGTTACCAGCCGACGCTGGCAACCGAGATGGGCGACTTGCAGGAGCGCATCACGTCGACGTCCACCGGCTCCATCACGTCCGTGCAGGCCGTGTACGTGCCCGCCGACGACCTGACCGACCCTGCGCCGGCCACGACGTTCACGCACCTCGACGCGAAGACGGTTCTGTCCCGTTCGATCTCCGAGCTGGGCATCTACCCGGCAGTCGACCCGCTGGAGTCCACCTCCCGCGCGCTCGGACCCGCAGATCGTCGGCGAGGAGCACTATCGCGTGGCCGTGGGCATCCAGGAGCTGCTGCAGAACTACAAGGACCTTCAGGACATCATCGCCATTCTGGGTATGGACGAGCTGTCCGAGGATCAGAAGAAGATCGTGAACCGTGCCCGCAAGGCGCAGCAGTTCTTCGGCCAGTGCTTCCACGTGGCCGAGCAGTTCACGGGCCTGCCGGGCAAGTACGTGAAGCTTGAGGACACCATCCGCTCCTTCGCCGCCATCCTCGACGGCGAGTGCGACGAGATCCCCGAGCAGTGCTTCCGCATGAAGGGCTCCATCGAAGACGTGTACGCTGCGTACGAAGAGATGAAGAAGGCCTCGTAATGGCTGGGTTCATATGCGACATCGTGACGCCGGTGGCGAAGCTGGTCTCTGATGAGGTCGAGCTCGTCGTCGTGCCCGGCGTCGAAGGCGAGATGGGCTTTCTGAAAGGCCATGCTCCGCTCGTGTCGGTGCTTGCTGACGGCGAGGCGCGCGTGAAGGCGGTCGGCGCCTCCGAGACCGTGCATTACGCTTTGCAGGGCGGTTACGTCGAGGTGACGGACGACAAGGTCATCATCTTGGCCGATCGTGCGCTGCCTGCGGCCGACATCGATGTCGAGCAGGTGCGCGAGCAGCTGGCCGGCATCGAGGAGCAGCTGTCCGGACTCTCCGAAGAGGAGGCTCGCAAGACGACGCTCGCAGCCGATAAGGCGTGGTGCGACGTTCAGCTGAGGGTCGCCAAAGCGGCTTAAGGCGGACGCGTTCGAAGACGCGCGGCTTCGGTCGCTTGGCAACGCAACGGCCGATGCGCTGCGGTTGACGAGCAAGATGTGGAAGAGCCCCCGCACGGGGCTCTTCCTTTTTTCCGGCTATGTTTTCGAGGCGTTGGCGTCCCGAAGAGGGATGGTCTCGGACAATGCGAGAGGTTCGGATTCGAGAGTGGTATGATAAGGGGGAAATCGTTGTGCGCCGACGGGCTGCGGCGCAAAGATGAAGGAGAGCGCTCGTGAGTCGTCGGAAGTCCTTTGAATCCTCCGGATGCGTGCAGATCGAGGGCGAGGAAGACGGCTATGACGCGCTGACGGGGCTGCCGGATCGTACGAGCTTGGAGCGTCGTATCGAGCGGTGCCTTGCCCAGAAGGGTCGTCCGTTCAGCCTCATCGTCATCGATATCGACAATTTCAGGTCGTTCAACGACGCGTACGGCTATGCGGTGGGCGACGCGATCATAGCCCGGTTCGGACGCTATCTGCAGACGAGCCTCTCGACCGGCGTCGAGATGGTGGGACGCGTGGGCAGCGAGGAGTACCTCGCCATCGTCGACGGCGCCGACCGGGACGTCCTGGACGGCCTCACGAGCGATCTGCTCTCCGTGCGCCTGACCATCGACGGGGAAGGGCCTTCCGGGGAATCCACGTCCGTCAGCCTGACCGCCGGCGCGGGCGTCGTGTCGTGGGACGGGGAAGCTGCCTTGACGCCGGCGGCCCTCATCCATCAAGCCGAGGTGGCGCTGCGCAAGGCGAAGCAGCTCGGCCGGAGCCGCCGCTACGCGTTCGAGACCGACGATGCGGAATTCGGCGCGTCTGCGGGAGGATGATGCGGCTTTCGATGGAGCTGTCCGTCGAGATCGGCGATGCGCTCGAACGCGGGGAGTTCGAAGCCTTCTTCCAGCCCTGTTCAGGCCCTCGAACGGCCGGATCGTGGGGGCCGAAGCGCTCGCGCGCTGGCGGCATCCGTCGCGCGGCCTGGTCAGCCCCGCCGTGTTCATCCCGCCGCTCGAGCGCAGCGGCGCCATCGTCGACCTCGATCTGGCCATATTCGAGCAGTGCTGCCGCTTCCTGCGCGACCGTCTCGACAAGGGCGCGGTCATCGTGCCGCTGAACTGCAACTTCTCGCGCTTGCATTTCTTGGACGACTCGTTCGCCGACGCGTTGAAAGGCATCGTCGACCGCTACGCCGTCCCTCCGTCGTATCTGTGCGCGGAAATCACGGAAAGCGCGTTCGTCGAGGATTTCGACACCGTGATCGGCCAAGTGAAGCGGCTGCACGAGCACGGTTTCAGCGTGGCCATGGATGATTTCGGCAGCGGGTACTCGTCGCTGGGCACGCTGCAGAACCTGCCCATCGACGAAGTGAAGATCGACCAGCTGTTCTTCCAGCGCGACCTTTCCGACTTCCGCAACGCGACCGTGGTGTACTCGATGGCGAACATCGCCAAGGTGCTGGGCCTGGTCGTGGTTTGCGAGGGCATCGAAACCGCCGAGCAGGTCGAGTTCGTGAAAGGCATCGGGTGCGATCATTGCCCAAGGCTTCTTCTTCAGCCGCCCGGTCGACGAGGCTTCGTTCGGCGGGCTTGCTGGAACGCTGCCCCTGGCGCATCGAGCCCCAGAAGCGATCGCCGCTGCTGCAAAGAGGACGGCGCGGTCGTTCATCGTGCGCTTGTT
>ENA-OQIL01000567-OQIL01000567.1-human-gut-metagenome-genome-assembly--contig:-NODE-567-length-12673-cov-2.708433_pt1 | contig 12673 bp, 14 predicted proteins | sample MGYA00242583_ERZ504748 | MGnify/ENA primary metagenome ERZ504748 (study PRJEB26092, sample SAMD00036191) | human gut metagenome | host: Homo sapiens | study: EMG produced TPA metagenomics assembly of...
CGAGGGCGACGCGCTGGTTTCCGCAGGCAACACCGGCGCGCTGCTCACCGGCGCAACGCTGTACGGCGGCCGCATCAAGGGCATCCGACGCGGTGCACTGGCACCGGTTATGCGTGCGCGAACGTCAGGTCATGCTGTGCGATGCGGGTGCAAACACCGAATGCACCGCCGAAATGCTGCTCCAGTTCGCGTTCCTCGCTTCGCTGTATGCGGAGAAGATAAACGGTGTCGTCAAGCCGCGTGTCGGCCTTGTCAACAACGGCACGGAGGATACCAAGGGCGACCCGCTCCGCAAGGAGGCTTACGCGCTGCTGAAAAAGGCGGGCGACGAGGGCCGTCTGAATTTTGTCGGCAACGTAGAGGGCAGCATGGTGCCGCTCGGTGCGTGTGATGTTGCTGTCTGCGACGGCTTTACCGGCAATGTGCAGCTCAAGACCATTGAGGGTGTGGCGAAGTTCATGTCGAAGGAGATCAAGGGCGTGTTTATGGCGTCTGTCGGCACCAAGCTCGGTTATCTGCTGTGTAAAAAAGGCATGGACGACTTCCGCGAGGTGTTCAATCAGGACAAGATCGGCGGCGCGCCGTTCCTCGGTATCGCAAAGCCGGTCATCAAGGCGCACGGCTCGTCCAACGAAATTGCGGTGATGAACGCGGTCCGTCAGGCGATTGCGTACACCAAATCCGGCATGATCGATGCAGTTAAGGAAAACATTCAGTACATGACGGTTTCCGAGTGATCCACAGGAAGAAGGAACAAAAATGCTGAAAATTGACTATAAATTCAAGGACGAGAGCCTTCTCCGGCTGGCGATGACCCATTCGTCCTATGCGAATGAGCACCACGGCACGCATTTGCAGTGCAACGAGCGCCTGGAGTTTCTGGGCGATTCCGTGCTGGGCTTTGTCACGGCGGGTTACCTGTTCACGCACTATCCCGACCTGCCCGAGGGCGACCTGACCAAGCTGCGCGCGGCAGTTGTCTGCGAGGGCGCACTGGACGAGATCGCGCACGAGATCGGTATCCCGGAAGCCATCCGTCTGGGGCACGGTGAGGAGATGGGCGGCGGACGCAAGCGTGCGTCCATTCTCGCTGACGCAACAGAGGCTTTGCTCGGCGCCATCTTTATGGACGGCGGCATCGAGCCTGCTCGTGCGTTCGTGCTGCGGTTTATCCCGCATAAGGTCGAGGTTGCGCTGGCAGGCGGCGCGTTCAAGGACTACAAGACCATGCTGCAGGAGATCGTGCAGAAGAACAAGCAGGAAACGCTGGAATACCGTCTGGCAGGGCAGTCCGGCCCGGACCACGACAAGCGGTTCAAGATGGAACTGCTGCTCAACTCCAATGTGTTTGCCGAGGGCATCGGCAAGAGCAAAAAGGAAGCCGAGCAGATGGCGGCGAAGAAGGCCTTGGAAAATATGGGATGCTGACGCTTATCGCCAAACCGCAATAGAGATAAACGGCAAAGAGGTCGAGAAATCGACCTCTTTTGTAGGCTGTCGAAAAACTAACGTTTTCCGAGCAGCCTCTCGATCGAAACCACGCTTTCGATCGAATTCCGAAGAAAAACCGCGCCTTGCAGGCACATTTTTTCTTCCCTTGTATAAATTCCGAGATACATGCTCCCGGAATTTATGAATTTGCTCCGCAAATTCTATTTTATGCGTGCTGCCGCACGAAGCAAAAGAGTCGAAATGCAGCTTTTTCGACAGACTGCAAAGAGGTCGAGAAATCGACCTCTTTTTTCTGTGTGACGCAGTTAGCCGTTGAAAAGATACTGCCGCAGTGGTAAAATAAAACTATCTATAATAAAGAGGTGGCATATGGTTCTCAAAAGCCTGATTTTACAGGGCTTCAAGTCGTTCCCGGATCGCACCGAGATCAAATTTCTCGGCGGCATTACAGCGATCGTCGGTCCGAACGGCTCGGGAAAATCGAATATTTCGGATGCCATCCGGTGGGTTCTGGGGGAAGCAGTCCTCGCGGTCTCTGCGCGGCGCGAAGATGGAGGACGTGATCTTCGGCGGCACAGCCAGGCGCGGTCCGGTCGGCTTTGACCGAGGGTTTTCGCTCATTCTGGACAATTCGGCGCATGTGTTCCGCTCGGAATTTACCGAAATTATGGTCACGCGCCGGTACTACCGCTCGGGTGAGAGCGAGTATTTTCTCAACAAAAAGCACTGCCGCCTCAAGGACGTGCATGAGTTGTTTATGGATACCGGTCTGGGCCGCGACGGCTATTCCAGCATCGGACAGGGTCGTATTGACGAGATTTTGTCCTTCAAGAGCGAGGACCGGCGCGAAATCTTCGAGGAAGCCGCAGGCATCACTAAGTTCCGCTACCGTAAGGAGGAAGCCGAGCGCAGACTGTCAGCCACCGAGGAAAATCTGGTGCGTATCCGCGACCTGTACGGCGAGCTGGAAAACCGGCTCGAGCCGCTCGAACAGCAGGCTGACAAGGCGAAAAGGTTTCTGCATCTGCGGGATGAGCTGCGCGTGCTTGAGGTCTCACTGTGGCTGCTGTCGCTCGAGCAGCTGAAGAATGACACTGCCAAGTTGAATAAAGACCAGACAACCTGCGAAAAGCAGCTTGCGGATGCAAAACAGCAGCAGGGAACGCTGTATGCGCAGTCCGAGCAGCTGGCCGAGTCACTGCGTGAGATTGACAGAGAAACCGAACGTCTGCGGAACGAGCTGCGCGAAGCCGAGCAGTTTGCCGCCGAGCAGATCAGCCGTGAGGCGGTTATTCAGGCGAACATCCGCAACTGCGAGGAGAATATCGAGCGCACACGGCAGGAGAGCGCGCACCGTGCCGAGCAGGTGCAGAGCATGGATGCGCAGCTTGCCGAACGGCGCGAGCGTATTTCTGCGCTGAATGAGCAGGAGAAGGCACAGTCGGCTGAACTGGATGCACTCCGAAAACAGTCTGCCGAGCAGGAGCAGCAGCGCACACAGGCCGAGCAGGCACTTGGGCAGGCTGAGCAGGCGCAGCGCAGGCAGGAGCGCACGCTGCACGCGCTCGAACTCGACCGAACAGCCGCCGAGAGCGGTCTGGCGGGTATGAGCGACCGCAAAATGACACTGGATTCCGAAATCGCGGCAGCGGCACAGCAGCTGGATACCGAAAAGCAGGCGCAGGACAATCTCGAGCGGGAACTGACCGCGTGCGAGCAAACGCTCGCCGAAACGGCAAAGCAGGCGCAGACGGCCGCCGCTCAGGCGGAGACCTGCCGCCGAAAGGCCGAGCAGGCGCAGAAGGACCTGCGAGCAGCGCAGTCCTCGCTGAGCGAAATGCAGAGCCGCGTAAAAATGCTGACCGACATGCAGCACGAGTACGAGGGTTTCTCTCGGTCGGTGAAAGCCGTTATGCGGCAGGCCGAAAAGGGTGCGATGAACGGCGTGCACGGCCCGGTTTCCGCGCTCATCACGACCGAAAAGCGGTTCGTGACGGCAATCGACACTGCACTCGGTGCGTCAGCGTCCTCCATCGTGGTGGACAGCACGAGCGTGGGCAAGCAGTGCATTTCGTACCTCAAGCGCACGGACGGCGGCCGCGCGACCTTCCTGCCGCTGGATACCATTCGGGCAAACGGCCTGCGGGAGACCGACCTGGAACGGCAGAACGGCTGCTTCGGCACCGCGGATGCTCTCGTCAGATTTAATGAAAATATAAGAATATTGTGTGCAATCTGCTGGCGCGCACGGTCATTTCGGAGAATATGGACACCGCGTTGGCACTGGCCAAGGCGTACGGACACCGGTTTCGCATTGTCACCTTAGACGGACAAATCCTGCAGGCAGGCGGCGCCATGACAGGCGGCTCGGCCTCCCGCGGCACCGGCGCACTGGCGCGGGCGGAACGCCTGCACGCCGCCGAGGAGCGCGTGCGCGCACTCGAGCAGGAGCGAAAAACGCTGGCACAGACCGAGCAGGCTGCAGGACAGGAACTGGAATCGCTTGCCAGGCAGGCGCAGGCCATCGAAACCGACCGCCGGCACGCGGAGCAGGAGAGAGCCGGACTTGCTGCTTCGGTAAAAACAGCATAAATTCCTGCTGGAAAGCCTGCAGAAACGGTATGACAGCCTGATTTCTGAACAAACTAACTTCACAGCAACGCAGCAGAAGTATAAACAGACACTTGCCGCCTGCACAGAGCGCCGGTCTGCCGCAGAGCAGGCGCTTGCAGCTGCCGAGCAGGTCTGTGCCGAGCACGGTACAGCAGTGAACGCCGCTGCGGAACAGCTGACGCAGACGGCTTCGCGCATCACAGCCGCGCAGACCGCGCTTGCGAAGACGCGCACGGCGCAGGACAGCGAAGCACGCGCGCTCGCGGAGCTTGAGCGGCTCAAGGCCGACCTCGACGCGGGCGTGTCCGGTGCGGAGCAGACGATCGCAGGCTTTGCGGCGGAAATCGCACGCCTGACCGATGAACTCACCCAAGTCCGCGCAGCCAAGCACGGACGCGACACAACCGCCCGGCTGCTCAGCGAACAGCTTGCGCGGCAGACCGGCAGGCGCGAACAGACCGAGGGCGAACGGGTCCGTCTGGAAAAGGCGGCACAGAGCCGCAACGAGGAAATCCTTGAACTCGAACGCGAGACCGCCCGACTGGAAAACCGCGCCGGACAGCTGAAAACCGAGGAAACACAGATTCTGGATAAAATGTGGGAAAGCTACGAGCTGACACCCACACCGGCGGCAGAGATTGCCAAACCGATTGAAAACCTCGGTGAAACGCGCGGCCGTGTGCAGGAACTGCGCCTGAAAATGCGGGCGCTCGGCAACGTCAATCTGGATGCGGTGGATGAATTTCAGCGCGTGCAGGAGCGGTACAGCTTTCTGCGGGAGCAGAAGGACGACCTCGAGACCGCGCAGACCGATCTGCGCAAGGTCATCGACCAGCTGACTGTCAGCATGAAGGAGATTTTCGCGTCCGAGTTCGCCAAGCTGAATGTGTACTTCCGCGATACCTTCCGCGAGATTTTCGGCGGCGGACACGCCGAACTGCAGCTTGCCGATACCTCGGATATCCTGAACTGTGGTATCGACATCCGCGTGTCTCCACCGGGCAAGGCGGTGAAAACGATTACGCTGCTTTCGGGCGGTGAAAAGGCGTTTGTCGCCATTGCGCTGTACTTTGCGATCCTCAAGCTGCGGCCTACGCCGTTCTGCGTGCTCGATGAGATCGAAGCCGCGCTCGATGATGTAAACGTGCAGCGGTTTGCAAAATACATTCGCCGCCTGACAGATTCGACACAATTTATTGTAATTACCCACAGACGTGGTACAATGGAAGAAGCAGATATGCTCTACGGCGTGACCATGCAGGAGCAGGGCGTTTCCAAAATGCTGATGCTCAATCTGGCTGAGGCGGAAAAACGGCTCAAAAATACCATTAAGTAATGGGAAATGGAGAATTGCGGCAATGGATATGCGAAGCGCAAAATATCCGTATCGGTTGGATGTGGAAAGGCGATTGCCGAACGGCTCTCTTACGACAGACGGCTATGCGGCGCGGCATCCGGTCGAGTTTCGGCACTGGGGACACGCCCGCGGCTATGTTCTCTGGGTGAGCGGATTGACCGCACGGACTGGGAGAACTGGCGTATCAACTACTATGGGAAATAATGACTAAATACGGATTCCTGATTTGCAAGATAAAACATAAGGAGATAAGCATGGGATTTTTTTAGATAAAATTAAGCAAGGGCTTCAAGAAAACCGTCGGAATGCGGTGAGCCATTCGCTGGACAGCGTGTTTGCGGCATTTGTCAAGATCGACGATGATCTGCTCGAGGAGCTGGAAGAAGCACTCATCCTGTCGGACGTCGGTGCGTCCACGGCGGCGAAGATCGTCGCTGAGGTCGAAAAGCGCGCCAAGCTGCGTAAGACCACCACGGCAGACGAGCTGCGCGATCTGCTCCGCGAGGTGCTGACCGACAATATGCTCGACAACCAGCCGCTGAATACGGACGGCAAGCCGGCGGTCATTCTGGTGATCGGCGTCAACGGTGTCGGCAAAACGACCTCGATCGGCAAGCTGGCGGCCCGCTATGTCAATGAGGGCAAAAAGGTTATGCTGTCGGCGGCGGATACCTTCCGCGCGGCGGCGGCTGACCAGTTGGAAATCTGGGCTAAACGTGCCGGTGCGGACATCGTACGCCACGGCGAGGGCGCAGACCCGGCAGCTGTTGTGTTTGACTCCATCTCGGCGGCCAAGGCACGCGGCAGCGATATTATCATCGTGGATACGGCAGGCCGTCTGCACAACAAGGCCAACCTGATGAACGAGCTGGCGAAGATCGACCGCGTTATCTCCCGAGAGCTGCCGGACGCTTCGCGCGAAACGCTGCTCGTGCTGGACGCGACCACCGGTCAGAATGCGGTTCATCAGGCCGAGGAGTTCAACAAGGCTGCCGAGCTGACCGGCATCATCCTCACCAAGCTGGACGGCACCGCTAAGGGCGGCATCGTGATCGCTATTTCGGCAGGACTCGGCGTGCCGGTCAAGCTGGTCGGCGTTGGCGAGGGCATTGACGATTTGATCGACTTTGATCGTGCGGCATTCCTGGAGGCCATCCTGCCGCCGGTTCATGAAAACACAGAAAACGACGAGGAACAGACCGAGGAGGACGAAAATGCAGAGACCTGACGGAAGAACCAAGGGCGCAATGCGTCCGGTGAAGATTACCACTGATTATACGATGTACGCGGAAGGCTCGGTGCTGGTTGAGATGGGCAACACCAAGGTCATCTGCACTGCGTCGGTCGAGGAAAAGGTACCGCCGTTCCTCGAGGGCAAGGGCCTCGGCTGGGTAACCGCCGAGTACGCGATGCTCCCGCGTGCGACCAACACCCGCAAAAACGCGATATCAAGTCGCTCAAGCTGGACGGTCGCTCGAGCGAGATTCAGCGCCTGATCGGCCGTGCGCTGCGTGCGGTCGTTGACCGCGAAGCACTCGGTGAGCGCCAGATCACGATTGACTGCGATGTTATTCAGGCGGACGGCGGCACGCGCTGCGCGTCCATCACCGGCGGATTTGTTGCACTCTGGCTTGCATGCAAAAAGCTGCTGGCCGATGGCGTGATCGAGAAAATGCCGCTCACTGCACAGGTTGCAGCCGTTTCGGTCGGCATTTTTGAGGACGAAGCCGTGCTCGACCTCAACTACGCCGAGGACAGCCACGCCATCGTGGACTGCAACGTGGTTATGACGAGCAAGGGTGAGTTCATCGAGGTGCAGGGCACCGGCGAGGGCCGTCCGTTTACGGATACCGAGCTGCGCAAGCTGCTCGGACTCGGCAAGCGCGGCTGCCTGACGCTGTGCCGCAAGCAGGCCAAGGTGATGGGGGAAAGTCTGTAATGCAGTTTGTACTTGCGTCCCATAACAAGAAAAAGCTGGCAGAGCTGTCCGCTATCATGAGCAGCCTCGGCATCGAAATCATTCCGCTGCCGGAGGGTGCGCCCGAACCTGAGGAAAACGGCAAAACCTTCGAGGAAAACGCCATGATCAAGGCAAAATCCGCCGCAGAATTCACCGGTCTGCCCGCTCTCGCAGACGACAGCGGCCTGTGCGTGGATGCGCTGGACGGCGCTCCCGGTATCTACTCCGCGCGCTACTGCGAGGGTACGGACGAGGACCGCAATGCCTTTTTGCTGAAAAAATATGCATGGATAAAGGAAAAGCCGTGCCTGCCGGTTTGTGTGCGCGATCGCGTGTGTGCTCGCGGACGGCGAAACGCTCACCGTGCGCGGTGAATGTGAAGGAGAACTGCTCCGCGAGAACCACGGCGCAGGCGGCTTCGGCTATGACCCGCTGTTCTATGTAGAGAAATACGGCTGTACCTTCGGCGAACTGCCCGCAGAGGTCAAGAATACAATCTCTCATCGGGCAAATGCTTTGAATAAGCTGAAAGAAGCCTTAAAGGATAAAATATAAGCGAAGCCGTAGGGCAGCCCGCCCTGCGAAAAAAATATAACGAAATTACAGGAGTTTACATTTATGCTTAACACAAAACAACGCGCACAGCTTCGTGCAATGGCAAACCCGCTGGCGGTCACGCTGATCATCGGCAAGGAAGGCGTAACCGACGCGGTAGAACGCGAGCTGGACGCGCTGCTCGAATCCCACGAGCTGGTCAAGGGCAAGGTGCTCGAGAGTGCGATGCTCACGCCGCGCACGGTATCCGAGGCGCTCTGCGAGGCCACCGGCGCGGACGCTGTACAGTGCATCGGCTCCAAGTTTGTGCTGTACCGCCAGTCCAGCGATGAGGACAAGCGCAAGATCGTTCTGGTAAAATGAGGACGGGAATTCTCGGCGGTACGTTCAATCCGCCGCATCTGGGACATCTGCACGCGGCGGAACTCGCACACCGTGCGCTGAATTTAGATCGGGTGCTGTTCATTCCGACCAATATTCCGCCGCACAAGGTACTGCCGGAGAATACCGCTTCCGCAGAGGACCGGTGCGAGATGGTGCGCCGCCTGACGGCCGAAAAAACCGTGGGCGATGCTTGACACCATCGAGATACGACCGCGGCGGCGCAAGCTACACGGTGGACACGCTCCGCGCGCTTCATGCACGCGGTGAGACCGACCTGCACCTGATCGTCGGCACGGATATGCTGCTCTCGTTTGACAGGATCTGGCGTGCGCCGGACGAGATCGCGCGGCTGGCTTCGCTTGCTGTCTGCGCCCGCGAAAACGAGGACTGGGACGCGCTGCGCGAAAAGGCGGCGGCGCTCAAGGATTCGCTCGGTGCAACCGTAGAGCTGGTGCAGGGCGACAGCCTGACCATTTCCTCAACCGAGCTGCGGCAGGGCGGTGCACTGCGATGCTATACACCGGAATCGGTCGCGGATTACATCGAAGAAAAGCATTTGTACGGCTATTAAAGCCTGTAAAATACAGGTTTGACAGATAAATACAGCAGCTTGTTCAAAACCAGTATTTTTGTATGACTTAGGAACGGCCTGCGGCTCGTTCCTCCTTGTCGGCAAAAACTGCAGTTTTGCGGCAGGAAAATACAGAGAAAGGCGGGAAAAAAGTTATGTTATGTAATGAAGAAATGCGTAAAAGTATCCTTTCCAGACTGCAGGGCTACCGCTAATGAGCACTCGCTCGGCGTGGAGCGTGCGGCGATCATGCTGGCAGAAAAGTACGGCGAGGACCCGGAAAAAGCGGGTACTGCAGGCATTCTGCATGACATAACAAAATATCTTTCTCCGCAAGAACAGTTGAATTTATGCGAGAAATACGGTATAATACCCTGTACCGTCGAAAAAAGCGAGCCGAAAATGCTGCACGGAAAGACGGCGGCAGCCATCGCGCGGGCCGAATACCACATGCCCGAGGATATCTGCGATGCCATCGCCTGCCACACCACCGGCAAGAACCATATGACGCTGCTTGACAAGATCTTGTATCTGGCGGATTACATCGAAGAAACTCGTGATTTTCCCGGCGTGGACAAGGCGCGTGAGCTGGCGCAGATCGACATCGACAGTGCCCTGCTCTACTGCTATGACCAGACGCTGACCGAGCTGGTCGCACGCGGAAAACTCATCCACAGCGATACCATTGCCGCTTATAATGATATGATCCGGCAGGGTGTCAGCTGGCGGGACAAGTAAAATGGAGGCAGGAATCGTTTGAAACTATTCGGAGGAAGCGGCGGTAGGAAAAACCGCAACGGAGACAACACTCCGGCACAGGCTCCCGCACAGCAGGCAGCGCCCAAGCCGGAAGGGAACCACCAGCCGATCTCGGCGCCAAGCCGGCGGCAAAAAAAGGGGAAAAGGCTCCGAAGGAGAAAAAAAAAGCTGACAACCCAGACAGAAGGGCAAGCGCATTGCCATCAGTATGGCGGTTGTGCTGGATGCTGTTCGCGTGCGCAGCTGCTGCTGCGGTGTGGTTCGTCCGTTCGCCGCAGGCGACGATCAAGGACAAGGAAAACGGCGATAAGGTCGATGTGAGCAGCCTGCTCAACTCGGGCACCCGTATTGACGATGTGTTTACGTTCGTGGTCGGCGCAGTTGATGAGGACGAAACACGAACAGACGCTTGATGGTCGCAACCATGGATACCAAGGATAAGACCATCAACGTCATGAACATCCCGCGCGACACCATGTGCAACAACACGGCGACCGGCGCGAGCAAGAAGATCAACGCGGCCTACGGCATGGATACCGGCGGCAAGGGCGGCAACATCGAGCAGACGAGCAAGGAAATCGAGCGTCTGATGGGCTTCCGGCCGGATAAATACGTTATCGTCAACTTTGACGGCATTGCAGCCATCGTGGATGCGATCGGCGGCGTGGATTATGACGTGCCGTTCGATATGAAGTACGATGATCCGTCGCAGAATCTGCACATCGACCTGAAAAAAGGCCAGCAGCCTCTGGACGGCAAGCAGACCGTCGGCTTCCTGCGCTGGAGACACAACAACGATTACACCGTACAGTACACCAACGGCGATGAAGGCCGTGTAGAGAATCAGCAGAAGTTCCTCAAGGCGCTGGCAGGTCAGGTGCTGCAGATCAAGAACGTGACCAAGATCCGCTCGATCGCAGAGGCCGTGTTCAAGAACGTCAAGACCGACTTCAGCGCCGGCGAGCTGCTGTGGATGGGCATGCAGGCCATGCAGATCGACAACAGCAGCATTCAGTTCTTTACACTGCCCGGCTACGGCAAGATGAGCACGGCGGGCACCTCGGTGCAGTATTCGTTCTTCTTCCCGTATTACGACCAGACGCTGGAACTGGTAAACAAGTATTTCAACCCCTACGAGGAGCCGATCTCCAAGCTGGACATTGTCGGCGGACCGGATACCACTACTTACTCGGGCGGCTATGTAAGCTCGGGCGAGGAAGATAATGTATGGGGTGACACCTCCGGCTCGTACGATTACAGCGAAGATTATTACGAAGAACCGGATTACAGCTACGATGAGCCATCCTACGACAACAGCGGCTCGGACGGCGATTATTCGGATAATAATGACTACTCGGGCGGCGACAGCGGCGGAGACTCTTCCGGCGGCGACAACGGCAGCGGCTCCGGTGAGGAGAGCGGCGGCGACTACTCCGGCGGCGATTACACCGGCGGCGGAGAGGACAGCGGTGCTTCCTCCGGCGGGGACGACGGCGGAACATACGATCCCGAGGCATAATAAAGGCAATATACCATAATCGGCAGAAAGGCAAATCCTTTTCTGCCGCACAAAAGGAGTTTATACTTTGACTGCAAAAGAAACTGTAAAGGCGATCTGCGAAGCGCTGATCGAGAAAAAGGCTCAGGGCATTGAGGTGCTGCATGTTGAGCGCCTGACCGAGCTGACCGAGTATTTCGTCATCTGCTCTGCGTCCTCCACTACGCAGGTTAAGGCACTGGCGGACAATGTAGAGTGGCACCTGAAGTACGATCACGACGAGATGCCGCACCACACCGAGGGCTATGAATCCGCACAGTGGATGCTGCTGGACTACGGCTGCGCTGTACTGCATGTATTCATGCCGGAGGCACGCAAGTTCTACAATCTGGAGAACCTGTGGAAGGACGGCACGCCGGTAACGCTTGAAGAGCTGGGCATCGAGGACAAGTAAAATACCGACATGCGGCGGCCCCGGAAACGTGTCCGCCGCGTTGTCGTGCTCAAAATCAAAAACTCACTTTAGGGGGAGAATCCGTTGAAGTACGATCATAAACAAGTAGAAAAGAAATGGCAGGACATCTGGGACGAGAAGCAGTGCTTCCATGCCGAGAATGACTCGGACAAGGAGAAGTTCTACGCGCTCGTAGAGTTCCCGTATCCGTCCGGTCAGGGTCTGCATGTAGGCCATCCGCGTTCCTACACCGCGCTGGATATCGTTGCGCGCAAAAAGCGCATGCAGGGCTACAACGTGCTGTATCCGATGGGCTGGGACGCATTCGGTCTGCCGACTGAGAACTTTGCCATCAAGAACCATGTTCATCCGGCTGAGGTTACCAAGAAGAACATCGCACGCTTCAAGAGCCAGCTCAAGAGCCTTGGTCTGTCGTTCGACTGGTCGCGTGAGATCAATACCACCGACCCGAGCTACTACAAGTGGACCCAGTGGATTTTCCTGCAGCTGTTCAAGAAGGGCCTGGCCTACAAGAAGGAAATGAGCGTAAACTGGTGTACCTCCTGCAAGTGCGTTCTGGCGAACGAGGAGGTTGTCAACGGCGTTTGTGAGCGCTGCGGCAGCGAGGTCGTTCACAAGACCAAGAGCCAGTGGATGCTCGCCATCACCAAGTACGCACAGCGCCTGATCGACGATCTGGATGATGTGGACTACATCGAGCGCGTTAAGATTCAGCAGCGCAACTGGATCGGCCGTTCCACCGGCGCTGAGGTCGATTTCAAGACTACCGAGGGCGACACGCTGACCGTTTACACCACCCGTCCGGACACCCTGTTCGGCGCGACCTACATGGTAATCTCTCCGGAGCACCCGATGATCGAGCAGTGGGCGGACAAGCTGAACAACATCGAGGACGTTCGCGCATACCGTGAGGAGGCTGCCCGCAAGTCCGACTTCGAGCGTACCGAGCTGAACAAGGACAAGACCGGCGTTAAGCTGGACGGCGTTGCCGCAATCAATCCGGTAAACGGCAAGCAGATCCCGATTTTCGTTTCCGACTATGTTCTGAT
>ENA-OQIL01000568-OQIL01000568.1-human-gut-metagenome-genome-assembly--contig:-NODE-568-length-12673-cov-2.393592_pt1 | contig 12673 bp, 12 predicted proteins | sample MGYA00242583_ERZ504748 | MGnify/ENA primary metagenome ERZ504748 (study PRJEB26092, sample SAMD00036191) | human gut metagenome | host: Homo sapiens | study: EMG produced TPA metagenomics assembly of...
CGTAATGGCGTTGGGATCATCGTGGAGGCGCTGGTAGAGGGCGATGATGTGCAGCACATTGAGCAGCTGGCGCTTATACTCGTGCAGCCGCTTCACCTGCACATCGAAGATGGCGTCGGGATTGAGAATCACGCCCTGGGTCTTCTTGGCGTAGGCCGCGAAGTCCTCCTTGTTCTTGCGCTTGATCTGGGCCAGACGCTCCAGTACGGAGGCATCGTCGGCGTAGGCATCCAGCTTCTGGAGGGTCAGGGGCTTCATGAGATAGTCCTTCCGCCGGTGAGATCGCAGATCAGGCTGTCCAGACCGGGGTTGATCTCGCTGAGCCAGCGGCGGTGGTCAATGCCATTGGTGACATTGAGGAATTTCTGGGGTTCCATACCGCAGGCGTCCCGGAAGACGTCACGGCGCAGGATCTCGGAATGCAGGCCGCTGACGCCGTTGACGGCCATACCGCCGGCAATGCACAGGTTGGCCATGCGCACTTCGCCGCCCCAGATGATGGCCATGCGCTGGGTCTTTTCCGGATCGTGATAGAAGTCCTCCACCCGGCGCTGCCAGCGCTTGGAGATTTCCTGAATGATCTGCCAGACCCGGGGCAGGAGCTGCTGCATCAGCTCCTGGGGCCAGCGCTCCAGTGCCTCGGCCAGGACGGTGTGGTTCGTATACGCCACGGACTGGGTGGTAATGGACCAGGCCTCATCCCAATCCATGCCGGCTTCGTCAATGAAGATCCGCATGAGCTCGGGAATCACCAGAGCGGGATGGGTGTCGTTGATCTGAATGACGTTCTTCTCGTGGAAGTTCTTCAGAGTGCCGTAGGTGTCCAGGTGCTTGGTGGCAATGGACTGAATGGTGGCGGAAACAAAGAAGTACTGCTGCTTGAGCCGCAGGGACTTGCCCTCATAGTGGTTATCCTCAGGGTAGAGCACCTTGGCAATGGTCTCAGCCATGGCCTCTTCTTCGGCGGCCTTGAGGTACTCGCCGCGAGAGAACAGGGACATATCCACCGGCTTGGTGGAGCGGGCATCCCACAGGCGCAGAGTATTGACGTGCTGGGTGTTGTAACCGGCCACCACCATGTCGCAGGGGATGGCCATGACCGTGGTGGCGTTTTCGTTGACGATGTGCAGGTGCCCGTCATCCCAGAATTCCCGAAGGGTGCCGCCGAAGTGAACAGCCTGGGCTTCCTCGGGCTTGGGCAGCAGCCAGGCGGCGCCCAGATCCTTCCAGTTATCCGGCAGCTCCACCTGCTGGCCTTCCACGATCTTCTGCTTGAAGATACCCAATTCATAGCAGATGGAGTATCCCGTGGCAGGGATTTCCAAAGTGGTCATGGAGTCGAGATAGCAGGCGGCCAGGCGGCCCAGACCGCCATTGCCCAGACCTGCGTCCGGCTCCAGCTCGAAGATGTCTCCGGCCTTGAAGCCCAGATCCTCCAGTGCTTCCTTCAGCTGAGGGAGCACATCCAGGTTATAGGCGTTCTTCATCAGGCTGCGCCCCATCAAAAACTCCAAAGACAGGTAGTGGACCTGCTTTTTATGTTCCCGACGGGTCTGCTTGTTGCTCTCCACGCCCCGGGTGGCCATTACATCCCGCAGTACCAGCGCGCAGGCTTTGAGCATTTCCTGATCGCTGGCCTCCTCCGGCGTTTTGCCGAAGTTCAGGGCCAGCTTGGCAGTCAGGGCATCTTCCAGGGATTTTTTGGTGAATGGTTTCGTCATGGATCTTCCTTACTCCGCTGCATCCTCCTTTGGCGGACTTGGCAGCGGATCCTTTCTTGGTGGATTTCTCTTTTTTAGCCGTAGACTTTGCGGCCTCCGCCGTGGCTGCGCTGGTCTTGGACTTGGCAGCGGCGGATTTCTCGGAAGTGGATTTGGCGGTGGACTTCCGGGTCGTGGTCCGCTTGGCAGCGGGCTTCTTGGCGGCAGTCCGCCGGGCCTTCTTCTCCGGTACGGCCTGGGCAGGGGCCTCCTCTGCGGAGGCGGCTTCGACAGGAGCGGGCTGGGCAGGAGCGTCCTCTACGGGAGCGGTCTCGACAGGAGCGGCTTCCACAGGGGCCTCCTCCGCGGGAGCGGTCTCCACAGGGGTCTCCTCAACAGGAGCGGCCTCCACGGGGGCCTCCTCGACAGGAGCGGCTTCCACAGGGACCTCCTCCGCGGGAGCGGCCTCCACAGGAGTTTCCTCCACGGGAGCAGCCTCGGCAGGGGCTTCCTCAGATGCGGCAACCGGCATCGGCTGACCGGTAATGTTGGAATAGATGCGCAGGTAGTCATGTGCGCTGCGGGCCCAGCTGAAATCGCAGGACATGGCCCGCTGACGCAGGCGGCCAAAGGCCTCCGGATAGTCCTTATACAAGTATACGGCTTCCCGGATGACATAGAGCATGTCACCGCTGGCGTAATTGCGGAAGGAGAAGCCGTTGCCGGCATCCCGCCAGGCCTCATAGGGCTGAACGGTATCCTTCAGGCCGCCGGTCTCCCGGACAATGGGGATGGTGCCGTAGCGCATGGCGATCATCTGGCTCAGGCCGCAGGGCTCGCTCTTGGAGGGCATGAGGAACAGATCCGCACCGGAGTAGATGGACATGGACAGGGCTTCGTTATAGTCCAGACGGACGGCCATACGGCCCGGATACTGCTGGGCAGCCCAGTTGAAAAAGTCCTCGTATTTCCGGTCGCCCTTACCCAAAACAACCAGCTGCATCGGAAGCTCCATCATATCATGAAGGACTTCACAAATCAAGTCCAAACCCTTGTGGGACACCAGCCGGCTGACGATGGCCACGATGGGGGTATGGGGTTCTTGATGCAGGCCCATGATCTTCTGCAGCTCGGCCTTGTCGGCGTCCTTGCCGGACATATCCTGTGCGGAGTAACGAACGGGGATCCGCTCATCGGTCTCGGGATTGTAGAGCTTCATATCGATGCCGTTGAGCACGCCGGAGAGCTTATAGTCGCACCGGTTCATGATGCTCTCCATATGATGGGCAAAATAGGCCATCTTCAATTCATTGGCATAGGTGGGGGAGACGGCGTTGACCGCGTCGGCGCAGAGAATGGCGCCCTTGAGGAGGTTCACATCTCCGTCCATCATGATGGTGCCGTCGGCAGCCCAGCCATAGTCCAGGCCGAACAGATCGCCCAGGGTATCCTTGGCGTAGCGGCCCTGATACTCAATGTTGTGAATGGTCAGGGCGGTCCGGATGGAACGGAAGCGGTCTTCCCGCACGCCGTCATCCTTCAGGTAAATGGGGACCAGAGCGGTCTGCCAGTCATTGCAGTGGATCACGTCGGGCCAGAACTTGAAGTGGGGCAGCATCCGCACCACAGCCCGGGAGAAGAAGCCGAAGCGCTCTCCGTCATCCATGTAGCCATAGAGGTCCGGGCGGTCGAAATACTGCTCATTATCCAGGAAGTACCACGTCACGCCGTCCCGCTCCAGGGAGAACAGGCCGCAGTAGCTGTGACGCCAGGCGAGATTGACGAAATCGTAGCACTCAAATTTCAGCTCGCCGCCAAAGCGTTCCCGAACCCGCCGGTACAGGGGAAGTACCACGGCAACTTCTGCACCCTGCTGGGCCAGAGCGGGAGGCAGGGAACCGGCCACATCCGCCAGACCGCCGGTTTTGCAAAAGGGAACCGCCTCGCTGGTTGCATACAAGATTTTCATAAGTAAACTCCTTTTCAATATTTTCGCTGCCGGGGAAACTGCCCGTCAGCGGGACAGAAGGGGGGAATACTCCCCCCTTCCAATCTTAGACCTTACTGCCCTTGGCCAAAACGATGGGATAGGTGGCGTGACCCATGAGGGTGCGGCCTTCCAGCACTTCCACATCCTTGTCGGCGATGATATAGGCAAGGTGGGCGTTGGAATGAATGACCGTCTCTTTGAAGAGCACGCAGTTGCGGATGACGGCACCGGGCTCCACCACCACGCCGGGGAAGAGAATGGAGTTTTCCACGATGCCTTCAATGCGGCAGCCTTCGGCCACCAGGGAGTTGATGCAGCGGCCCTCAGAGCCCACATACGTGGAGGTCTTGTCGGCGCCCTTGGCGCGGATGGGACGCTCCGGCGTAAACAGCTCCGCCCGGATGGCGGGGTCCAGCAGCTGCATGCTGCGGTCGTAGTACTCCTGAATGGACCGGATCTGGGCGGCAAAGCCCTTCCAGATGTAGCAGCGCAGATTCAGCACGTCCTTCTTGGCCCGCAGGACGTCCCGGCGCCAGCTGTACTGGTCCTTGGCGAAGCACTCGTCCACCAGATCCCGCAGCAGGGCGGTGGAGAGGATGTACACTTCCAGGCCGCGATAGCCGCGGGGATGGTGCAGGTTGTAAAGCACCTCCGTGACCCGGCCCTCGGGATCGATCTCGAAGTAGGAGCCGCCCTCGGTGGCAAAGCTGTCGTTGCCGCACACCACGGTGATATCGGCGCCGGACTTGATGTGGTTTTCATAGATCTCGGCCATGGGCAGGTTGACCACCAGGTCACCGTCCATCAAGGCCACATAGTCCTGCCGGATGGTGTCCAGATAGGAGCGGACGCCGAACAGGGCCTCAATCTTGCCGCGGAAGGGCATGACGCCCCAGTCCTTCTGGTAGTTGAAGGGAGGCAGCACCCGCAGACCGCCGCGCTTGCGGCTCAGGTCCCAGTCCTTGCCGGTCCCCAGGTGGTCCAGCATGCTCTGATAGCGTCCGTGCAGCACGACGCCCACGTCCGTGACGCCGGCATTGACCAGGTTGGACAGGGAGAAATCCACTGCCCGGTACCGGCCGCCGAAGGGAATGGAGGCCGCGGAGCGAATCTCGGTCAGCTCCCGCAGGTCCGTGCGTTTTCATAGGAAAAGATAATTCCGTGCAGTCCGTTCATTTCTTGGATACCTCCTCGCCATTTGCGATCCAGCATGATGCCCGGGCGCACCCGTTTGCCCGCCTCAAGCTCACAGTGAGGCGCCAGGACCGTCAGCCCCCAGGGCGCGGGCGCGGCGCTCTCCGGCGTGCCGCCGACCTGGCAGCCGGCGCCGATTTTGCAGCTTCGCCAAATGGCGTATTCCACCACGGCGCCGTCTTCCACCACCGTGTTGGGCAGCAGCACCGAGTAGCTGACTCGGGCGCCCTTTCCCACGCGGACGTTGGAGGAGAGCACCGAGTTTTCCACGGTGCCGTCCAGCACGCTGCCGCGGTTGAAGGCGCTGTGCGTCACATGGGAGTCCTCACCCAGGAAGGTGGGAGGCGCGTTGACGGAGCGGGCATAGATGGGCCAGGACTCGTCGTGCAGATCCAGGCCGGATTCGGGAGAGAGCATATCCATGTTGGCATCCCAGAGAGACTCCAGAGTGCCCACATCCTTCCAGTAGCCGGCAAAGCGGTAAGCGGCCATCCGTTCGCCGTTGCCCAGCATGGCGGGAATCACGTTCTTGCCGAAGTCGTTTTTCGGAATTGGGATCGGCCTCATCCTCGGTGAGATAGCGGCGCAGGGTCTTCCAGGAGAAGACGTAAATTCCCATGGAGGCCAGGTTGCTCTTGGGCTCCTTGGGCTTTTCGGCAAACTCCGTGATCATGTCCTCTTCGTTGATGCTCATGATGCCGAAGCGGGAGGCCTCTTCCCAGGGCACCTCCATGACCGAGATGGTGCAGGCGGCGCCGGCGGCCTTATGGCGGGCCACCATGTCGGAATAATCCATCTTGTAGATATGGTCGCCGGAGAGAATGACCACATAGTCCGGGTCATACAGGTCGATAAAGCCGATGTTCTGATAGATGGCGTTGGCAGTGCCCTTGTACCAGGTGCCGCCCTTGCTGCCCATGTAGGGGGGCAGGATGTGGACGCCGCCGGTGGATCCGTCCAGATCCCAGGGCTGACCGCTGCCGATGTAGCTGTTGAGCTCCAGAGGGCGGTACTGGGTCAGCACGCCCACGGTATCGATACCGGAATTGCTGCAGTTGGACAGGGGAAAGTCGATGATGCGATACTTGCCGCCGAAGGGAACGGCCGGCTTGGCCATTTCTCCGGTCAGGACGTACAGTCGGCTGCCCTGGCCGCCGGCCAGCAGCATGGCGATGCACTCTTTCTTCATTTTTTCTCCAGCTCCTTTGATGCCTGTTTTTTCTTCCTGGGCTTGGGATAAGTGCCCTCACCCCGCAAAAACACCGCGCCGAAGGCGGGAATGCGGATGGCGGCGGAGTGTTCTTTCCCGTGAGAGGGGATGGCTTCCACCATCACGGGCTCCCGATCCCCGAAGCCGTCTCCGCCGTAGACGGTGTCATCGGTGTTGAACACGGGCACATACTTCCGGTGAGCGGGGACGCCCATCCGGTAGTTTTCATAAGTATTGGGGGAGAAGTTCACGGCGCACAGCAGATCGCGGCCCTTCTGGTCCTTGCGCAGGAAGACCACCACATTGTTGTGGTTGTCATCGGGCACCAGCCATTCAAAGCCCTCCCAGCTGAAATCGATCTCCCACAGGGCGCTTTCGCGCTTGTAGAAGGCGTTGGCGTCTTTGAAGAACTGGTGGATCTTCTGGTTTTCTTCGTTGTCCAGCAGATACCAGTCCAGCTGGCCCTTGTCGTCCCACTCGTGCCACTGGCCCAGCTCCGCGCCCATAAAGAGCAGCTTCTTGCCCGGATGGGCCAGCAGGTAGGCGTAAAAGCCCTTGAGGCAGCGCAGCTGATTGGAATAATCGCCGGGCATTTTGCCCACCACGGAACCCTTCATGTGGACCACCTCATCGTGGGAGATGGGCAGGACAAAGTTTTCCGAGAAGGCATACATCATGGAGAAGGTGATGTCCTTGTGGTGATACTGGCGGAAGAAGGGATCCAGCTTCAGATAGTGGCACATGTCATTCATCCAGCCCATGTTCCACTTGAGGTTGAAGCCCAGACCGCCCACATCCGGCGGACGGGTGACCAGAGGCCAGGCCGTGGATTCCTCGGCGATCATCAGCACGCCGGGAGAGACGGAGAAGGCCATGGCGTTGAGCTCCCGCAGAAATTCGATGGCTTCCAGATTCTCGTGTCCGCCGTATTTGTTGGGTGTCCAGGGGCCGCCCTGGCGGCCGTAGTCCAGATACAGCATGGAGGCAACCGCGTCGACCCGCAGGCCGTCGATATGATACTCGTCCAGCCAGAACCGGGCAGAGGAGAACAGAAAGCTTTTGACCTCGGGACGGCCGTAATCAAAGACACGGGTGCCCCAGCCGGCATGCTCCCATTTGTGGGATCGCTGTACTCGTAGCAGCAGGTGCCGTCAAATTCGTAAAGGCCCTGGGAGTCCTTGCAGAAGTGGGCAGGCACCCAGTCCAGCAGCACGGCAATGCCGTTTTTGTGCATGTGGTTGACAAACCACATGAAATCTTTGGGGGTGCCGAACCGGGAGGTCGGAGCGAAATACCCGGTGCACTGATAACCCCAGGAGTCATCCAGGGGATGCTCCGTCACCGGCAGCAGCTCGATGGCGGTATATCCCATTTCCTTGACGTATGCAGCCAGCTCCCTGCCCAGATCCTTGTAATCGATGAAATCCCCGTTGTCCCGTTTTTTCCAGGAACCCAGGTGAACTTCATAGATATTCAGCGGAGCGGAATAAACGGGGTTTTGGGCAAAACTTCTTGCGGAAGGCGGCATCGCTCCAGCGGAAGCCGGAAATATCATAGAGCTTGCTGGCGGTGCCCGGGCGGGTTTCCGTGTGGAAACCCATAGGGATCCGCTTTCATGCGGATTTCCCCGTCAGCACCGGTGATGCAATATTTATAGGTTGTGTAGGCCGGCAAATCGGCAATAAAGCCCTCCCAAAATCTCGCCCTTGCGGGAGAGTTTGTTGGCTTTCTGGTTCCAGTTGTTGAAGTCGCCCACCACAGATACAGCCTTGGCGTGGGGAGCCCACACCCGGAACACCCAGCCCTTACGGCCTCTGCGCTCTTCCGGATGGGCGCCAAACCATTTCCAGCCGTCCGTCAGTGTTCCAGCGTGGAACAGATCGGCTTCTTTCTGTTTCGCCATGTAAAAACTCCTCTCCCCATCCACAATCTTCCATTCATGCGGATGGGCACTCGTTCGATTTTAGGCAAAGGTTGCGATACGTCCTCCATCTTGTATAATATTTAGTTCATTATACTTCCTCCTGGAAACAGCGTCAAGGATGACCATGTCGAAAAAGAGGGGGTGATTTTGGCCTATTTTACCAGGACAACGCAAAAATCAAGCCAATTATTTGTACTGAATTGTCAAAAAATAACCAAAATTTCGAATTTTTTCCTAAATTTTAACATGGTAAAATGCAGGGGGACCTCTGCCTTGATTTTACAGCTCCCGGCTGATAAAATGAGTTGAATTTTGTCTGATGCAGGAATCAGGGGGGCGAAGGAATGGATGGCGTGCTTTCCGTTTTGACGGAGCAGACGGTGGACGGTGTGGCGCTGTGGGTCGTGGCGCTGATCTGCGTGGGCGTTTTTCTGGCATCCTTTATGGATGCCATTGCCGGAGGCGGCGGCATCATTTCCGTCCCGACCTATTTGATGGCGCTGCACACGCTGCCCACCTATTACGCATTGGGGACCAATAAGCTCTCCGCCTGCATCGGGACGGTCTTTTCCACCGGGCGGTATATCCGGGGCGGCTATGTGGAGTGGCGGCTGTTTGGACCGGCCGCGGCGCTGAGCCTGCTGGGCTCGTTGGGCGGGACCTGGCTGCAGCACCGGACGCCGGATACCGTTCTCAAATATTTGCTGCTGGTGGTGTTGCCGGTGGTGGCGGTACTGACCCTGCGGGGGCACAGCTGGCCGGATGAGGCGGCGCCGGTCCCGCCGGTGCGCCGGGCCGCAGTGGTGTCGGGGGGCTGCCCTGGTAATCGGCGCCTACGACGGCTATTACGGACCGGGGACAGGCACGTTTTTGATGCTGGCCTTTGTGCGTCTGGCGGGCATGGATACCCGGCGGGCGGCAGGCGGGACGAAGGTGATCAACTTGGCGTCCAACCTGGGGGCCGCGGTGGCTGCGCTGGCCTCCGGATACGTGCTGGTCAAAATTGGTTTGATTTCCTCCGTGGCAGCCATTGCCGGTCATTATTTGGGGGGCGGGACTGGCCATTGAAAACGGCGGACGCCTGGTACGGCCGGTGGTGGTGCTGGTGCTGGCCCTGCTGGCGGTGAAGGTGGGCAGCGAGCTGCTGTTTCCCCGGATTTTGGAGCTGAACGAGACTCAGCGGAAAATTTTTACCAAATGAAACCGTGTTTCCAGCCGCATAGGGGGAAAAATCCTGCGGATACTATCTTTTGCCAAGGCGGACCCTGATTCAAATCTGTAAGACAAAAGGAGTTTTCGATATGAAGGCAACTGGAATCGTGCGGCGGATCGACGACCTGGGCCGGGTGGTAATCCCCAAGGAGATCCGGCGCACCATGCGGATCCGGGAGGGCGATCCATTGGAAATCTACACCAGCCGCGAGGGTGAGGTCATCTTCAAGAAATACTCGCTGCTGGGCGGTGTGGAGGGACTTCGCCGCGGAGCTCTGCGAGACCATGAGCCCGGTCCACCGGCAGCGTCTGCGGCCGTCACGGACCGGGACACGGGTCATCGCCGTGGCGGGCGGCAGCAAGCGGGAGCTTATGGGCAAGCGGATCACCCCGAGCTGGAGCAGATCATGGAGAGTCGGAAAATCTACCAGTACACCGGCGAGGGCCAGCCCCTCCAGGTGACGGAGGGCATCGACAGCCTGCTGACCACCGTGGCGGCCCCCATCCTGGCGGAGGGCGACCTGCTGGGCCTGGTGCTGTTCATCTCCAGCGATCCCGCTGCCGTCACCGGCGACACCGAGTACAAGCTGGCCCAGACCATCGCCGCCTTTCTGGGCCGGCACATGGAGAGCTGAATCCTCTCTCCCGCGCGGACGCCTGTACAGGCGTCCGCGTTTTTGATGGCATGAAATGCCGGAAAGACGCTATGCTGGAAGTATCCCCCAATTCGGAAGGAGCTGCTTCCATGACAGTTTCAGAGTGGATCGCGTATGTGGACCAGCGGGTCTGGGGCCCGGGAATGCTGGTGCTGCTGATGGGCACCGGCGTCTTCCTCACCCTGCGCACCCGCTTTCTCCCCTGGCGGAACCTGGGCTGGGCGCTGAAAAGTGTTCTCGGCCGTGACTCCCGCGCCAAGGCAGGCGGGGCCGGCGATGTGTCCCCCTTCTCCGCCCTGATGACCACGCTGGCCGCCACCATCGGTACCGGAAACATCGTGGGCGTGGCCACGGCCTTGGTGGCGGGCGGCCCCGGTGCCTTGGTGTGGATGGAGATCTCCGCCCTCTTCGGCCTTTCCTCCAAGTGCGCGGAGTGCCTGCTGGCCGTCAAGTACCGCCAGCGGGACGCCGGCGGCGAAATGCGCGGCGGCCCCATGTATACCATGTGCGCCGCCCTGCGGTGGAAGCGGCTGGGAGGTGCCCTGGCCTTTCTCTTCGCCCTCTTCACAGTCCTGGCCTCCCTGGGCATGGGGGACATGGCCCAGGCCAATTCCATCGCCGGGGCGCTGGCCGACAGCTTCTCCGTTCCGGCCCGGACCACCGGGGTGGCAGTGGCTCTGCTGGCTCTCGTGGTCATTCTGGGCGGTATCCGGCGGATTGCCGGAGTCTGCTCCGTGGTGGTGCCCCTCATGGCGGTCCTTTACCTGCTGGCGGGCACCGCAGTGCTGCTGGGGCATCTGTCCGCTCTGCCCGGAGCCGTGGCAGAGATGTTCCGCCTGGCCTTCTCTCCCGCCGCCGCTGCGGGTGGCGCGGCGGGGACTATGACCGCCTCCGCCCTGAACGCCGCCCGCTGGGGCATTGCCAGAGGCTGCTTTTCCCATGAGGCGGGCATGGGCTCCGCCGCCATCCCCGCCGCCTCTGCCGCCACAGACAGCCCCGCCCGTCAGGGCTATGTGAACATGACCGGCGTATTCTTCGACACCACGGTGATCTGCACAGTCACGGGCCTGTGCATCTGCGCCTCCGGCGTGCTGGGGACTGCCGACGCTTCCGGCGCGCAGGTAAACGGCGTGGCCCTCACCGCCCTGGCCTTTAAGACCGTGCTGGGCCCCCTGGGGGGGCTGCTGGTCTCCCTGGGGATCGTGCTGTTCGCCTTCTCCACCATCCTGGGATGGGAGTTCTGCGGGGAAACGGCCTTTGCATTCTCTTCGGCCGCCGGGCCATCCCTCTCTATCGAATTCTCTTCGCCCTGGCGGCCTTTCTGGGCGCCACTCAGAGCCTGGAGGTGGTATGGAATCTCTCCGACATCTTCAACGCCCTGATGGCAGTGCCCAACCTGATCTCCCTGCTCCTCCTCTCCGGCACCGCCGCCCGGGAGCTGGAGGCCTTCCAGCCGGAGATCCGCCGCGGGCGGAGACTCCGGCAGAGGCGGGCCGTCCGGCGGGCACTCTGAGTCCGCTTTCTTCAGGTGCCACCGACGGGGGCCGCCTGCCCCTGCCGGCATGTCCGGGACCGTGTGCAGGTCCGTCTCCCCATTCGGATGGGAAATGGCGGAATTCGTGAATTTTTTTCTGGAGGAGTTGCTTTTTTCCAGTTTGATGGTAAGATAAAGTACGGTAAAAATTTTAAACAAAGGACTTGATACCATGACCAAAATTGATATTGTCTCCGGCTTCCTTGGCGCCGGCAAGACCACTCTTATCAAAAAGTTGCTGGCGGAGGCCTTTCCCGGCGAAAAGCTGGTGCTGATCGAGAACGAGTTCGGCGAGATCGGCATTGACGGCGGCTTTCTGAAGGAGTCCGGCGTGCAGATCAGCGAGATGTCCGCCGGGTGCATCTGCTGCTCCCTGGTGGGGGACTTCCACAAGGCGCTGAAGGACGTGCAGGCCCAGTTCCACCCGGACCGCATCCTCATCGAGCCCTCCGGCGTGGGCAAGCTGTCCGACGTGATCGTGGCGGTGCAGAACACCGCCGATGAGACCGACGACATGAAGCTGAACAGCTTCGTCACCGTGGCGGACGCCACCAAGGTGAAGGTCTACATGAAGAACTTCGGCGAGTTCTACAACAACCAGATCGAGGCCGCCGGCACCATCATCCTCTCCCGGACCCAGAAGATGAGCCAGGAGAAGCTGGAGGCCGCCGTGGCCATGCTGCGGGAGAAGAACGCCGACGCCGCCATCCTCACACCCCCTGGGACCAGCTGGACGGCAAGACCATCCTGGCGGCCATTGAAAAGGTGTCCCTGGCGGACGAGCTGCTGGAGAAGATGCGCGCCGAGCACGCCGCCGACGAGGCGGAGCACGAGCATGCGCATCACCACCATGACCACGAGCATGTGCATGAGGAGCACGAACACCATCACGATCATGACCATCACGACCACGAGGAGCATGAACACCATCACGATCACGATGAACACGCGCATCACCATGACCACGAGTGCGACGATCCCAACTGCTCCTGCCACCATCATCACCACCACGCCGACGAGGTGTTCACCTCCTGGGGCAAAGAGACCCCCCAAGGTGTTTGCCCAGGCGGACATTGAGCGGATCCTCACGGCCCTGGACTCCGGCGACTACGGCAAGATCCTGCGGGCCAAGGGCATCGTGAACGGCGAGGGCGGCAAGTGGATCGAGTTCGACTTCGTCCCCGAGGAGCATGAGGTCCGGGCAGGCCATCCCGACTACACCGGCCGGCTGTGTGTCATCGGCGCCGAGCTGC
>ENA-OQIL01000569-OQIL01000569.1-human-gut-metagenome-genome-assembly--contig:-NODE-569-length-12661-cov-2.275251_pt1 | contig 12661 bp, 18 predicted proteins | sample MGYA00242583_ERZ504748 | MGnify/ENA primary metagenome ERZ504748 (study PRJEB26092, sample SAMD00036191) | human gut metagenome | host: Homo sapiens | study: EMG produced TPA metagenomics assembly of...
AGAAAAGACGACTTGTCGAAACAAGTCGTCTTACTTCTGGTGCGGCTGACGGGAGTCGAACCCGTACGCCCGTCCGGACACAAGCACCTCAAGCTTGCCAGTCTACCAATTCCAGCACAGCCGCAAATCAGCGGCTCTTTCAGAACCGCTTGGTTATTATACAATTTTTACAGGGGTTTGTCAATGGATTTTTACTGGGTTCCTGACCGCCCCGCATCGCCTCGTGCTCCCGGCGCAGCTCCTGCCAGAGCTGGCGGGAATCCCACGTCCGGTTGGTGGGAGTCAGCACTGCCTTCAGGAGCACAGGCGGAAACTCCGTCCTGCGCATGGTGTTCAGCAGCTGGTCCAGCCTGCCGGGCCCCAGGTCACAGAAGACCATCATCGCTTCCGGGATATCCGCCTGCTGTTTCGGGTCCTCTTCGCCTTTTCCGGCGGCCACCTGCTCCAGGGGCAGGTGGTACCGGGAAGGCTCCACCATGCGGACCCGGACCCGGAGCATCATGAGCAGGGCCCGCAGCGTCTTAAATTCATCGCCCCCGCAGTTGTATAGCAAAACTGTTTCCTTTGCCATGACAGTCCCTCCTTCTGGTCCCGCCGGAGCCGGAAGATCCGGCTCCGGCAGTTTTCCCATCCTTCCGCATGCAGGGTCCAGCTGGGACGCCTGTCACACCCCGGCCAGCGCCTGCTCCAGGTCCGCGATGATGTCCTTCACATCCTCAATGCCCACTGAGAAGCGAACCAGGTCGGGGGCTACCCCAGCCGCAGCCAGCTCCTCGTCGTTCATCTGGCGGTGGGTGGAGGAGGCGGGGTGGAGGACGCAGGTCTTGGCATCGGCCACGTGAGTGGCGATGGAGGCCAGCTTCAGACCGGCCATGAAGGTCTCCGCTGCGCTCCGGCCTCCCTTGACCCCGAAGGAGACCACGCCGCAGCTGCCGTTGGGCAGGTACTTCCGGGCGCGCTCATAATACTTGTTGCCCGGCAGGCCGGCGTAGTTGACCCACGCCACCTTGGGGTGCTTCTCCAGGTACTCCGCCACCGCCTGGGCGTTGGCGCAGTGCTTGGCCATGCGCAGGGGAAGGGTCTCCAGACCGATGTTCAGCAGGAAGCAGTTCTGGGGGGAGGGGATGGAGCCCAGGTCCCGCATGAGCTGGACGGTGGCCTTGGTGATATAGGCGCCGCCCAGGCCGAACCGCTCGGTGTAGGTCACGCCGTGGTAGCTCTCGTCCGGGGTGCACAGGCCGGGGAACTTGTCTGGATAGCGGGTCCAGTCAAAGTTGCCCGAATCCACGATGGCCCCCCCACCTGGAGGGCATGTCCGTCCATATACTTGGTGGTAGAGTGGGTCACGATGTCGGCCCCCCACTCGAAGGGTCGGCAGTTCACCGGGGTAGCAAAGGTGTTGTCGATGATCAGGGGGACCCCATGGCTGTGGGCCGCATCGGCAAACTTTTCGATGTCCAGCACAGTCAGGGCCGGGTTGGCAATGGTCTCCCCAAAAACGGCTTTGGTATTGGGCCGAAAGGCCGCATTGAGCTCCTCGGCGGTGCAGTCCGGGTCCACGAAGGTGAACTCGATGCCCATGCGCTTCATGGTGACTGCAAACAGGTTGTAGGTGCCGCCGTAGATGGTGGAGGAGGACACCACATGGTCACCGCAGGAGGCAATATTGAAAATGGAGTAGAAGGAGGCCGCCTGGCCGGAGGAGAGCAGCATGGCAGCGGTGCCTCCCTCCAGGGCGCAGATCTTGGCCGCCACGGTGTCGTTGGTGGGGTTCTGGAGGCGGGTATAGAAATAGCCGCTGGCCTCCAGATCAAACAGCTTACCCATCTCCTCGCTGGTCTCATAGCGGAAGGTGGTGGATTGTACGATGGGGAAATTCCGTGGCTCCCCGTTTCCGGGGCGGTAGCCCGCATGCAGGCAGTTGGTGCCGATCTGATAGTGACTCATGCTCTGATTCCTTCTTTCTCTCCGGAGCGGCGGCGCCGCTCTTCGGTACAATGTAGTTTAGATTAAACGGGTCCGCCCGTTTTGTCAAGCCCCTTCATTCGTGGCCTCCTGCCCCTGCCCGGCTGGGAGAGCACCGCCTCCTCTCGAGTCAGGATCTGGTGGTTCCGGTAGCTCACCGGCTGTCCGGCCACATTGATCTCCACTGCCTCCACTCCGTCCAGCTGGCTCATGGTGAGGACGATGCAGTAGTCGGCCACGGTGAGGGAGATGTCCGTCAGTCCGCCGTACTGCTCCGACAGATTCAGGACCAGCACCCCCTCCTCCAGCCCCAGCTCCGCAGGGACACCCCGCTGGGGAAGGGGCTGTTCAGCTCCTCCTCCGTGGGACCGGAGAGCAGAGCCTCCATCAATTCCCGAGGGCCCGGGTCCGCCTCCCCCTGGTAGGGCTCGCTGAGGATGGCGCTGCCGTCCTCCAGACCGGAGGCGAAATAGAGCTGGTATCCGCCCTTCTCCGCGGCAGTGCTGCAGGACCCCAGCAGGAGCAGCAGCCCCAGGAGCAGGCACATCGTCCACCGCTTCATCCCCGGTCTCCCTCCTTCCGTTTTTCCGGCACAGCGGGAAAGCCCACCGTGAACACGCTGCCCTCCGGCTGCGGGCCCCGGACGGTGACCCATCCCCCGTGGCGGCGCACCGTGTCCCGGACAATGGACAGCCCCAGCCCGGTGCCGCCGGCGGGCCCCGGGAGCGGGCCCTTGTCCACCCGGTAGAACCGGTTGAACACCTTGGGCATGTCCTCCTCCGGATGCCCACCCCGTGTCCGATACCTCCAGAAGGACCTGGTCCCCGTCCCGGTACACGTCCGCCATCACCCGGCCGCCTGGCCGGTTGTACTTGATGCCGTTCTCCAGCAGGTTGAAGCAGATCTGGTATAGGTCGTCCTCTGTCCCCTGGACCACACATTTATCCTTCAAATTGGATCCCAGGGCCACCCCAGCCGCGTCCGCCACCGGCGCCAGCATGGACAGCGCCCGCCGGGTGACCGCCGACACGTCCACCGGGAAGGTCTCTGCCGCCGGCAGGCTGTCCAGCCGGGTCAGGGCCAGCAGGTGCTCGGTGATCCGGGTCAGCCGGTCTGCCTCTGTCCCGATGTCGGAAACGAAGTCCCGCAGGGTCACTTGGTCCATGGTCTCGTTCTGGAGAATGGAGTCTGCCAGCAGCCGGATGGAGGCCAGAGGGGTCTTCAGCTCGTGGGAGGCGTCGGATACGAAGCGCCGGCGCACCTCCTCCGTGGTCTGGAGACGGTCAGTGAGCTGGTTAAACTCCTCCGCCAGCAGGGCCAGCTCGTCCCGGCCCGAGGGCTGGAGCCGGTGCCCATACTCCCCCTCCCCCACAATGCGGATGGCGCTGAGCAGGGCGGTAAAGCGGGAGGAGAGCATTTGGGCGAAAAACAGGCTCATCACCAGGGTCACCGCCGCAACCACCAGGGAGATGCTCCGCAAATTTTTCTGTAAGTTCAACAACAGCGCGCCCTGGACCGCGTCCTCCTCACAGATATAGACGCAGCCGATGGTCATATTGCGGTACACGATGGGGACCGCCGCCGTGGAACGGAACACCTGGCCGCTGAACTCGGAGCAGGTCACGTCATTCCCCCCAAGGGCCAGCACCACCTCCTGATAGAGGGCATAGCGGTACTGGGGTTCTTCCGGCTCCTCCTGGACCGGGGCGGTCTCCGCTGTCTCCCCACGCTTCTCCCTGGGCTGGGTACTGTCGTACAGAATCAGCCCTGCGGGGTCGGTGACCACTACCCGGGTCAGGCCGCTGCTGTCCAGCATGGTCATGACCCGCTCCACCTGGTCCGAGGTGAGCAGCTCCAGCTCCATCAGGGCAGAGGCCATCACCGCAGCCTGGCTCTTCAGCGAATCCCGCTTGGAGCCAAACAGCAGGTCCTGGGAGGCCAGCACCGGGTAGGTGTTCAGCAGAATCAGCACCACTGACACGATGGCCAGGTAGCTCATGGCGTATTTCATCTGGATGGAGGAAAAAAACGGAACTCTGCCCCTCTTTTTCTTCTTTTCCTCCCGCACAGCGCTCCCTCCCTTTTCCCGCAAGCCGGATATTTTCAGCCTTTGTTTCCCGCTCCCCGGACCGGCATCCGGATCCGCAGCAATGTTTTGACATCCTCCAGGATCTCCGGTCCCGATACCCGGATCATCAGCCAGCGCCCCATTCGGCTGGGTCTGGAATTCTGATAGACCTCCCGCACATAGGCGGTCAGACCAGGGAGCACCAGTTCCATTGCCGGGGCTTCTTTTTGTCCGATGGAGATCATACAGGTAAAGGTGCCGGTATCCGGATAGATGGTACACAGCGCTCGTCCTCTGGCTCGATATTTTACATTCCAGCCGGGGGCCAGGCTGCACCCGCTGTACTCCACAGTGGGGGAGACCCCATAGGACTCCCGAAGAAAGCTGTGCAGCTCCCCCCAAAAGGGCGATCCCACTCCATGGCCCAGCTCCTCCAGGGATGGCTCACCCTGGTTGCCCTGTTCTTCTCGCTTTGACATCTCTTCCACACGCCTTTCCTCAAACGTTTTCCAGGCGGCGCGGGCCACGGGCGCTGAGATAGTACCCCACTCCCCACTTGGTCCGGATATACTCCGGGTTGGCCGGGTCCAGCTCCAGCTTTTCCCGCAGGCGGCGGATATGCACATCCACGGTGCGGAAATCCCCGATATACTCATATCCCCAAACCACGTTCAGCAGGTTCTCCCGGCTGTACACCCGGCCAGGGTTGCGCATCAGCAGCTCCATCAGGTCGAACTCCTTGGCGGTCAGCTCCACGGAGACCCCGTCCCGGCTGGCCGTCCGCTCCCCCGTGTTGAGGATAATGTGGCCTGCGGCCAGCTCATTGCCGCTTCGCTGCTGCTGGGCAGCCCCGGCCCGGCGGAGCAGAGCCCGCACCCGGGCTTTCAGCTCCAAGATGTTGAAGGGCTTTGTGAGATAGTCGTCCGCCCCGCACTCGAAGCCGATGATCTTGTCCGTGTCCTCCCCCTTGGCGGTGAGCATGATGATGGGCACGTTGGAGAACTCCCGGATGCGCATACAGGCCTGGAGCCCGTCGATCTTGGGCATCATCACGTCCAGGATGATCAGGTCGAAGCCCCCCTCCCGGGCCAGCTCCACCGCTTCCTCTCCGTCATAGGCGTCCTGGACCTGGTAGCCCTCGTGCTCCAGATTGAACTTGATGCCCTTTACCAGCACCCGCTCGTCGTCCACGATCAGAATCTTTGCCATTCGCGTCTTTCTCCTTACTCAGCGGGTGAGTCCGGTTCCCCCCACTGTCACATAGTCATATACCTGGGCCAGGATGCCCTCGCCGATCCCCTTCACCTCAGTGAGCTCTTCCACGCTTTGGAAGGGGCCGCTGCTCTCCCGGTAGTCCACGATGGCCTGGGCCCGCTTCTCCCCGATCCCCGGCAGCCGGGTCAGGTCGGCTTCGGAGGCGGTATTCAGATCAATGACCTCTCCCTCCAGCAGGCTGTCCGGATAGCCGTCCTCCACCTCCGGCAAGGAGGCGCTGACCGCAGGCGCCTGTTTTGAGACGGTCACCTGGTACTCCGCCTCCCCCAGCTGTCCGGAGACAAAATAGCCCCCCGTCACCACCAGAAAGGCGGCGGTGAGCCCCAGAACGATCTTGTCAAATCTGGTCATGGCGGCCAAGTTGTTCCCTCCCAGCTGTTGCGGAATTCGTCAGATCCTGCTATAATGATTGTAATTATAATCTCACCAGGAGCGGGAGCGCTCTGCTCCCGCGCTGATGGTAGTATATCATAAATATGAGGATTTTCCTATGAAAAAATATCGTCTTTCTTCCCTGCTGGTCACCTTTGTGCTGGCCCTCACCCTGCTGGCCCCCTTCTCCGCCCTGGCGGCCGACGCCCCCCACATCACCTCCCGCCATGCCGTTTTGATGGACGCCAATTACGGTGAGATCCTCTACGAGAAGGCTGCCCGGGAGAAGGCCTACCCGGCCAGCATCACAAAGGTGATGACCGCCCTGCTGGTGTCGGAGGCCATCGACCGGGGCGAGCTGTCCCAGGATCAGATGATCACGGTGAGCAGCACCTCCCAGTTCGACCTCTCCGCCGACGGCTCCACCGCCAACCTGAAGCCGGGGGAGGTCATCTCGGTGAAGGACCTGATGTACTGTCTTCTCCTCCCCTCCGCCAACGAGGCAGCCAACATCCTGGCCGAGGCCGTGTGCGGCGACGTAGCCTCCTTTATCGAGCTGATGAACCAGCGGGCCAGGGAGCTGGGCTGCACCGGCACCCATTTCGCCAATACCCATGGCCTGCACGACGACGACCATTACACCACCGCCTACGACATCTGCCTGTTCACCCGCGAGGCTCTGAAGCACGACCTGATCCGGGAGGTGGTGGGCACCTCGGTCTACACCGTCCCCGCCACCAACCTGTCTGAGCCCCGGGAGTTCTACAACACCAACGCCCTCCTCTCCAACTGGCACTACATGGGCTATGTCTATGACAAGGCCATCGGCGTCAAGACCGGTACCACGCCGGAGGCGGGACGCTGCCTGGTCTCTGCCGCCGTGGACGGGGATGAGTATCTGATCGCTGTCATCCTGGGAGCGGAGCCGGCGGTCCGGGAGGATGGCTCCACCGACCTGAAGCAGTTCTCGGAGAGCACCGCCCTGCTGAAATGGGGCTTCCGGAATTTCCAGCGCACCACCATCTCCCAGGAGGACACCCCCGTGGCCGCAGTGAACGTCACCCTGTCCCAAGACGCCAACCAAGTCCTGGTCAAGCCGGTGGGCACCCTGGAGCGCACCCTCCCGGTGGATATGGACCTGGAGGCCATTGAGCCCACCATTTCCCTGTTCCAAGACACGGTAGAGGCCCCGGTGAAGGAGGGGCAGGTGATGGGGACCATGACCCTCACCTACGACGGGGAGGTATTCGGCACCCTGGACCTGGTGGCCACCACCTCTGTGGATCGCTCCGAGCTGCTCTATCGGCAGGAGCAGATCCGTCAGTTTTTTGCCAACTCCGGTACGAAGCTGATCCTAGCCGCAGTCCTGGTCGTGGCCGTCCTCGTCCTGCTCCGCCTGCTGGTCTTCCGTAAGCGCCGCCGTTACCGAGCGGGCGCCGGAGCAGGCGGGCGCCGGGGCAGCTATCATGGCCGGCGGCGCCGCTGACCTGCCGACCGATTCAAAAAAAGAGGTCCGCGGGCCCGTCTCACAGACGGGATCCGCGGACCTTTCTCTTTTACAGGAACTGTTTGAGCGCCTGGGCCATCTGGTCGGGACAGGATGTGGATTTCATCCCGCAGCGGATCCCCTCCATGCGCTGGATCGCCTCCTGCACCGGCATCCCTTTCAGCAGACTGGAGATGCCCTGGAGATTCCCGCTGCATCCCCCCGTCACCTGTACAGACTGGATGATTCCATCTTCCGCCTGGATCTCGAACTGCCGGGCGCACACGCCCCTGGGCTGATAGCGGATCGTCATGGACTCCCACCTCCCTTCCCTGATCTTCCGGCCCGGGCTCTCTTTCATCCGGGCCGCTCCTGCTACTATACCAGACGGCGGAAAAAATAACAAGCGGAGGATCTTTCCCTGCGATCCCCCGCCTGTTGCCGCCCCGCATCACATCTCCTTCTGCTGGAGCTGGAGCCGGTCGGCGATCATTGCGATAAACTCTGAGTTGGTGGGTTTCCCCCTTCACATTGGGATACAGTATAGCCAAAATATTTTTGAAGCGTCTCCAAGTCGCCCCGGTCCCAGGCCACCTCAATGGCGTGGCGGATGGCCCGCTCCACCCGGGAGGCGGTGGTATTGAACCGCTTGGCTACCTCAGGATAGAGCACCTTGGTCACCGCGTTGATGACATCCATATCGGCCACTGCGATCAGAATGGCTTCCCGCAGATACTGATAGCCCTTGATATGGGCAGGCACCCCCACCTCGTGAATGATGGAGGTGACAGTATTTTCCAAATTATAGGGGATATCTCCATTTTCTTCCTTTTTATTTCGCCGGTCAGCTGCCGGATGCGCTCACACACCGTGCTCACCCGGCAGGGCTTGGTCATATAGTGGTCCGCTCCCTTGGCGGCGGCCAGCTCGGCCATGCTTCCCTTGGCAAAACTGGACAGGATCAGCACCTTGGGCCGATGCTCCAGCTTTGCCAGCTCCTCCAACACCTCGATGCCGTCCATCTGGGCCAGCACGATCTCCATGACTACCAGGTCCGGAGCCATCTCCTTTACCATTTGGACCAGTTCCTGCCCGTCTCCCGTCTCTCCCAAAATCTGGATGTCAGGCTCGCTTGGCCACGGTCTCGATAAAGCTCCGGCGAAATTCTTCCCCGGTATCGGCGACCAAAATCCGTTTTTGCACCCATTTTCACAATCAAATCCCTTTCCGACAGGCTTCCGCACCTGCCCTTGTTTTTCCCTTATGGGGTTTCGACCGGTCACCAATAATTTATCATAATCAGACAGCATATGCAAGATGTTTTTGGTATTTTTTGGAAATCAACTTTTCGGGTATCTTCCGCTTTTTTCGACAGAACGCCGGCACTCAGGAGACCTGGGCCTGCTCCTCCCACACACACTGGGAGACCATATTTTCCGCCAGAATGCCGTATCCCCGGGTAGGATCGTTGACCAGGACATGGGTCACCGCCCCCACCAGCTTGCCGTCCTGAAGGATCGGACTGCCGCTCATCCCCTGGACAATTCCTCCAGTGGTTTCCAGAAGCCGGGGGTCGGTGACCTGCACCATCAGGTTCCGGGTATCCCCCGCGGCTGCGGGGTAAACGTGAGTGATCTCCACCTGATACTCCTCCACCTGCTCTCCGGCAATGTTGGACAGGATGGTGGCGCCTCCTACATGCACCTCTTCCCGGGCGGCCACCTCCACAGCCTCCCCGCGAGGGGAGAGCGCTCCGTCCCGCAGGACGCCATAGATTCCCAGATTGGTATTGGCATACAGATCGCCCAGATCCCGGTTCACGTCAAAGCTGCCATGGAGCTCTCCGGGCGCGCCGCTCTCTCCCTTTTTTACATCGGTCACAGAAGCGTACATAATGCTCCCTGACTCCATGGGCATCAGCGTGGCCGTATCCACGTCGTTGATGCCGTGGCCCAGGGCAGCGAACACCCCGCTGTCCGGGTCATAAAAGGTCATGGTACCGATTCCGGCCATGGAATCCCTCAGCCAGACGCCCAGTTGATAGCTGCCCTGGGTATTCTGAATGGCCTGGACAGAGAGCTGGACCGGCTTTCCGTTCCGGGTGGCCCGCAGGGTCATGGCATCCCCCTGTTCATCACCCAGGATGTCCTGGACCTCCTCGATGGTGTTGACCTCCTGACCATTGATGTGGGTGATGATATCACCCGCCTTCAGGCCGCAGGTCCGGCCCGGGCTGGACGGACCGCTGTCCGTCTCCACCGCCGACAGGCCCACCACCAGCACGCCGTCGGAAAACAGCTTGATTCCCACCGCCCGGCCCAGGGGACCACCTTGTCCCCCACCTGGGCGCCTGAGACCGGCTGAGCCCCTCCGCCGCTCCGGGGGAGCTCCAGCACCGCCCCCGCCGAGGCCGCCCGCGCTCCGCCGTCGGAGAGTGCCAGGCTCAGGATCAGGCACAGGACCAGGACCCCGGCAGCGATCCCGGTCCATGGCTTCTGCTTTGTCTCTTGCTCCATCAATTTCACCCCCTGTTTTCAAAAATCATGTCGTGGACTGCCCTTGGCGCCGTCCACACACTCATTATGGCCATCCCTTCCGCCGAAAAACCATGGCGGGACCTTCCACTCCTTCCATGGAAAATGCGGAAATGCCTCAGGCGCAGGGACCTCCACTTTTTTTACAGGGAGTTCTCTTCCCGAACTGTCAAAAATTTCTTTTGCGCACACAGCAGACGCCGTCCCTCGATTGGGACGGCGTCTGCTGATATTATCCGCGGAAGATGCACAAGATCAGTCCGTAAAGCACCGATGCACTGATCCCGAACACCAGCACTGGCCCCGCCACTACGAACAGCTTAGCCGCTGTGCCGGTGATCAGCCCCTCGCTTTTGAACTCCAGAGCGGGGGAGACCATGGCGTTGGCAAAACCGGTGATGGGCACCAGGGTTCCGGCCCCCGCCCGCTTGGCCAGCTTGTCAAACCACCCAAGCCCGGTCAGCAGCGCCGCCGCCAGGATCAGGGTGATGGAGACGGCGCCGCCGGCTGCATCCTGATCCATCCCCCAGTTCTGATAGAGGTTGGACAGCCCCTGCCCCGCGGTACAGATAGCGCCGCCCACCAAAAAGGCCCACACCATATTTTTCCCCAGAGGGGAGGACTGAGAGTATTGGTTGACCAGTTTTCCATAGTCCTGATTCGTCATATCCATGGCACACCTCCGCGATCCAAAAAATTCTCGTTCCTAATCTCCCCTTCTTTTTCATGGATTATACGGCGGCATCTGCATAATTTTTTTGACGCGCCATACAATGCTCCAGGACCGTTCTCATGGAAGGAGGCATATCCATGTTTTATCCCAAAAAGCTGATCGTCCCGGTATTTGTCTGCGCCGTTCTGGCGGGCGTGGGCCTCCACTTTTTGTATGCCAGATTTCCCTGTACCCTCTCCGCCCTTCTGTCTCCCGTCTGTGAGAGCCTGTGGGAGCATATCAAGATCCTGTACTGGCCTTATCTGGCGGCATCCGCCTTCCTCGCCTGGGGGCGTCCCACCGGGATGCGCCCCTGGCTGCTGTCCCTTGTCATCCTGTGTCCCCTGATGCTGGTCCTGGGCCTGCTGCTCCATGCGGCGCTCGCCCTCCACGCCCTGTGGCTGGACATCGCCCTGTATCTGGGGCTGATGGCCTTCGGATTCTGGTTCCCTGTCCGCTTCTCCGGTCCCTTCCGGGGCTGGCGGTGGCGCATCCCCGCAATCCTGGCTTTCCTTCTGGGGGCGCTGATCCTCCTGTTCACCTTTTTCCCGCCTGCCGGGGTGCTCTTTGCCGACCTGTCCTGATTTTCGGCATGACTTTTGGGGGGCCGGTGTGGTAAAAATCCCCTCTCAGGAGGTGAGGACCATGGTGCTGTACGGATTGGACGGCATGACGCACCGGAGCCAGGCCTACGGGCTTCTGGCTGTGGGACTGCGGGAGCACTGGGATCTGGAGCAGCTGCCCTCCATCGCCCGTGGAAAGCGGGGAAAGCCCCTTTTTCCGGACTCCCCCAGCTCCGCTTCAACCTCAGCCACAGCGGGCCGCTGACGGTATGCGCCCTCTCCACCCTCCCTGTGGGGGTGGACATTGAGCAGATCCGCCCCCGAGGCGCCTCCCTGCCCCGGTATGCCCTGACGGAGGGGGAATATACCACCTTCCAAAGGATGGGCGGCGATTGGCCCGCCTTTTACGCCCTGTGGACCCGACGGGAGGCCTGGTGCAAATACACCGGCCAAGGCCTCAAACCCCAGTGGAAGCAAGACATCCCTGCCACAGGCCTTTCGTTCGGATCCTATTGCGGCGAAGGCTGGCAGGCTTCCGTGTGCGGGTTGGAACCACCGCCGGAAGCGATCCTGTGGAAGGAGGGCGGTGCCCTATGAAATGCAACCGTTCCTTTTACAACCGAGACACCTGCCAGGTGGCCCAGGACCTCTTGGGGCGCTATCTGATACGGATGCAGGATGGAAGGCCTCTGGTCATAAGAATCACCGAGACCGAAGCCTACATCGGTCGGATCGACAAGGCCTGCCACGCCTACAACTACCGCCGAACCGCCCGGACAGAAACCCTCTTCGCCCCGCCAGGGACGGCATATATCTACCTCATCTATGGTATGTACCACTGCCTGAACTTTGTGACCGAACCCGAAGAGGAACCCTGCGCCGTGCTGATCCGCGGCGGCCAGGCCCGGGGAAACCAGGAACAGCTGGCCTGGAACCGGTATGCGAAGGGCATGGACCAACTCTCCCCCTACCAGCGGAAGCACTTTCTGGACGGGCCGGGAAAACTGTGCCAGGCCCTGGCCCTCACCCGGGCAGAGAACGGATGCTCCCTGCTGGGGGACACCCTTTTCGTCTGCGACCGGTTGGAGGACGTTGGCCTGGCAACCCCGCCGGAAGACCTTCTCCCCGTTTCCATCACCGCCGGCCCCCGGGTGGGGATCGACTATGCCGAGGAGGCTGTGGACTTTCCTTGGCGCTATCAAATCGCCCCTTAAACCCACTTCATACAGGATACAGGAAACATTGCCCCCCCGGCAGACCGTGTTGTTTGCCAGGGGGCTGTTCTCTGTTGTATTAGAGTTTGCTCATAAACTGCGACGCCGCTTTCAGCATCATGCGCTTGGTGCCCACGTTGTCAAAGGCCAACCTCGATGAGCGCGTCCCCTCCCCATGGGCTGAATGGTGAGGACCATCCCCGTCCCAAAGGCGGAATGGCGAACATGTCCCCCTTCCGCAGGGAGAGCATTGGCTGGCTGGGCTTGGGCGCCGGTTTCCGATAGGTGCTGGAAGGGACCCGTGTCCCGGAGGGACGAGCTTGGGTCCGGGAGAAGCCGCAGGCCGACCTGGGAGATCCGCTCCTCGCTGGACCAGCCGCCGTCCTGGAAGGCATCCCGCTGGGGCCGGCGGACCGGCCGCCGGCGTCCACCCGGTCGCGGGGATTTCCTGGACGAAGCGGGAGGGCAGGTT
>ENA-OQIL01000571-OQIL01000571.1-human-gut-metagenome-genome-assembly--contig:-NODE-571-length-12652-cov-2.853174_pt1 | contig 12652 bp, 9 predicted proteins | sample MGYA00242583_ERZ504748 | MGnify/ENA primary metagenome ERZ504748 (study PRJEB26092, sample SAMD00036191) | human gut metagenome | host: Homo sapiens | study: EMG produced TPA metagenomics assembly of...
GGTGGAAAAGGATTACAACCACCCCTGCGTCGTGCTCTACTCCACCGGCAACGAGGTCAGCGAGACGGCCCAAAAGCGCGGCATCGCCCTGACCAAAGAGATGACCGACTTCCTGCACGGGCTGGACGATTCTCGTCCCGTAACTTGCGGTGTGAACATCTTCTTCAACTTTTTAAGCTCCATAGGCTTCGGCGTGTACAGCGACGAAAGGCAAAAAAGAAGCCGAGCGTGCCGAAAAAGCCAAACAGCGCGGCGAGAAGGCTGCCAAGAAAAAGGCGGTCGGCAGTCAGTTCTTCAACAATCTGGCGGGGCTGCTGGGCGATGAGTTCATGAAGCGCGGCGCGACCCTGCACGGCTGCGATGTCAAGACCCGTGACGCCTTTGCCAACATGGACATTGCGGGCTACAACTACGGCATCTACCGCTATAAGCACGACCTGAAAAAGTACCCGCAGCGGTTGATTTTGGGCAGCGAGACCTTCTGCAACGATGCTTATAAATTCCGTGAAATGGCAAAGAGCGAGCCGCGTCTGGTGGGTGACTTTGTCTGGGCGGGCATGGACTACCTTGGCGAAGTCATGGTCGGCTCGTGGGAGTACGCCGACTACGCCGAGACCTTCGACGGCGGTCCGGGCTGGGTGTCGGCGGGTTCGGGGCGCATCGACCTGACCGGCAAGCCGCTGGGCGAAGCCCTCTATACCCGCGTGGCGCTGGAGGCCGACAACGGCCCCTATATCGCCGTCTGCCCGGTCAACCATACTGGAGACCGCCACAGCCCCAGTGCGTGGAAGATGACGAATGCCATGCCCAGCTGGAGCTGGACCGGCTTCGAGGGGCGCAAGGCCAACGTGGAGGTCTACGCCCGCGCCGCCCGCGTGGAGCTGGTGCTGAATGGTCACACGGTGGGCAGTAAAACGCTGAAAAACGACTGTCTTGCAAAATTCAGCATTCCCTATGAGAGCGGCACGCTGGAAGCCGTCAGCTATGACGATGCCGATCACGAAATTGGTCGCTGCAAGCTGCAAAGTGCCGGCGGCACGACCCGCCTGACGCTGGACGCCGAAGAACCTACTGTAAAACCGGGGCACCTGTGCTACATCCGTCTGCGCTACACCGATGAAAACGGCATCACCAAGCCGCTGGCGCGCGGCAGTATTCAGGTACAGGTGCGCGGCGGCACGTTGGTGGGGCTGGGCAGCGCCTGCCCCTTCAACAAGCACAGCTATCTGGGCAGCGAAACCGATACCTACTACGGCGAGGCTCTTGCCATCGTCCGCATGGGGGGACGGTGAAGCCATGACGATTGCTGCTTCCGACGGCGAATACAGCGCGGAGCTGACTGTGCCTGCGCAAGCATGAGGCGAGCTGTGGAGGTGTGGGCTATTTTGCGGCGCATGCCATCACGCTGTTTCTGGCTGGCGTTCGTCCTCATCACCGTCATCAACGGCGGCGTGCAGATGGTGATTTATTTTCCGATTATAAAATCATCTTCCCGGAAGGGGAGCAGATTAAAAACTAACCCGCCCCCCAAAAGGGTTTGGGAACAGGTCAGTACCATGCAGCATACCTTTGTACACATGGGACAAAATCCGTTCTGAGCCTTGGCACACAGCACAACAAAACATCAACAAAGCTACGTTGAAACGATAAGTTTCAACGAGCTTTTGTCGGTTCTTTTTTAGGATGCAAATTTCAGTGCAGGGCCTTCGCACCAGCGCCTGGGCGTAGGCCATCGGGCGGATGCCGATGCCCTTAGCAGCTCCATGGCGCGCTGGACGCGCAGCCCTTTACAACCGGCGGTCAGGATGCTATAATAAATCCGACTGACCGGTCGGTCGGAAAAGAAAGGGAACACTTCCATGCCGAAATACAGCGTTAAAAAGCCATTTACCATTCTGGTGGCGGTTATTCTGGTGCTGGTGCTGGGCTTTGTCAGCCTGACCGGCATCCAGACGGACCTGCTGCCCGCCATGAACCTGCCCTACCTGATGGTCATCACGACCTACCCCGGCGCCAGCCCCGAGCAGGTCGAGGCCGACGTGACCAAGCCGCTGGAAAATGCACTTTCGACGCTGAACGGCGTCAAGAACGTGACGAGCCAGAGCAATGAAAACTACAGCCTGCTCTTTCTGGAATACCAGGACGACACCGACATGGACAGCGCCATGGTCAAGGCCAGCACCGCCGTGAACCAGCTCGGCGACGCGCTGCCCGACATGGCGTCCACGCCGACGCTGATGGAGATCAGCCCGGACATGATGGCGACGCAGTACATTGCCGTGGACTACGACGGCATGGATATTTACGAGCTGTCCGACTATGTCAGCGAAAACGTGCTGCCCCAGCTCGAGCGCGTGGACGGCGTGGCCAGCGTGTCCACGACGGGCCTGGTGGAAAAGTCGGTGCAGATCACGCTCGACCAGGAAAAGATCGACGCTGTCAACGACAAGCTGCTGGTCAAGGTCAGTGACCGCCTGGCCGATGCCAAAAAAGAGCTGGATGCCAACAAGAAAAAAGTCAACGATGGCATGAAGGAACTGGACGCCGCCCAGGCCCAGCTGGACGCAGGCAAGGCCCAGCTGAACAGCCAGAAGGCCGACGTGACGACCCAGCTGCGGGACGCCATCACCGAGCTGGACAAGCAGATCCCCGAGCTGGAAAAGAAGATCGCCAGCCTGCAGACCGACCTGGACGAGGCAAACCGCAAGCTGGAGGACGCCAAAAATACAAACACGACCCTGCCCGAGGTCACGCTGCCCATCGACGATGCACTGTTTGCCAGCTGCAAGACGGTGCTGGCCTCCTACGACCCGCAGTATAACGCCGATGCGCTCCCGGCCAATCTGGCCGAAGCCAAGAGCGACCTGAACAAGATGGGCGCGATGGTCAACTCGATCGACCGCGCGGATGCAGCCATCCGCCAGCGCGCCGCAGACGAGGGGCTGTTGGAGCAGAACATGACGGTGGAGCAGACGGCAGCCTACTTAGATGCCCAGTATGCGGCCATGAGCGCCCGCATTCAGGCGCTGGAGGTGGAGATCGCGTCGCTGCAGGACTCCCTCAACAACACCGAGGACGAGACCGAACGGGCCGATTTACAGGCGCAGATCGACGCCAAGCGCGCCGAGCAGGCGCAGGCCCAGGCCGTCATCGACGGCAACGCCGCCCGCCGCGCCCGCGTCAGCGAGCTGAGCGGCAATCTGTCAACGCTCTCCACGACGAAGGTCGCCCTGCAGAACGCCACGACGCTGCTGACTGCGCGGCAGGAGGCCGAGACTGCGCTGAACGACGGTATGCAGCCGCTGCAGCAGACGCTGAACGACACCGCCGCCGCCCTGCGCGACCAGCTGACCAAAGCGCAGGAAATGCTGACCCAGCTGAACGAACAGCGCGACAAGCTGCAAAAATGCTGGCAAGCCTTGGCGACGAGGCGATAGACCCCGCCATGGCCGATATGGCCGTCCAGCTGCTGCTGAGCGGCACCGAGGCCCAGCTGCAGCTGGGCGAGTTCCGGGTCTCCAGCGGCAAGACCCAGCTCGAGGCCGGCAAAACCCAGCTCGAGGCCGCGCAGGAGGAATACGAGTCCGCCCGCGAGGAGGCGCTGAAAAGCGCGAATCTGAACCAGCTGCTGAACATGACGACGCTGCAGCAGCTCATTTATGCGCAGAACTTCTCGATGCCCGCGGGCTATATCGAGGGCGGCGACGGCGACGACAACCGCTACATCGTCAAGGTCGGTGATGCCTTTGCCGACGCGGACGAGCTGAAAAGCATGGTGCTCTGCAATATCGACGGCATCGGCGACGTGCGCCTGTCCGATGTGGCCGAGGTCGAAATGACCGACAACGCCGACGACGCCTACGCCAAGGTGGACAAGAACCGCGCCGTGCTGCTGTCGCTGTACAAGAGCTCGACGTCGTCCACCTCGACGGTCTCCAACGCCAGCAGCGCGGCGATGGAAACAATGATGGCCGAAAACGAGGGCCTGCACCTGACGCCCATCATGGACCAGGGCGACTATATCAAGCTCATCGTCAACAGCGTGCTGTCCAACCTGATCGAGGGCGCGGTGCTGGCCATCATCGTGCTGGCGCTGTTTTTGAAGGACCTGCGCCCGACCATCGTCGTGGCCATCAGTATGCCGTTGAGCGTGCTGTTTGCCATTGTGCTGATGTATTTCACCGGCATTACCTTCAATATCCTGTCGCTGTCCGGCCTCGCGCTGGGCGTCGGCATGCTGGTCGACAACTCGGTTGTCGTCATTGAAAACATCTACCGTCTGCGGGGCCGCGGCGTGCCCGCCGCCCGCGCGTCGGTGCAGGGCGCGCGTCAGGTGGCCGGGTCCATCGTATCCTCCACCCTGACGACGATCTGCGTTTTTCTGCCGCTGGTGTTCACCACCGGCATGGTGCGCGAGCTTCTCAGCGACATGGCCTGGACCATCACCTTCAGTCTGCTGGCGTCCCTTGTTGTGGCGCTGACCGTTGTGCCCTGCGCGGGCTCCACCGTGCTGAAAAAGCAGAAGGACATCAAGCACCCGCTGTTCGACAAGGTGCTGAACGGCTATGAAAAGCTGCTGCGCTTCTGCCTGCGCCGCAAGGCTGTGCCGCTGGCGCTGGCCATTGCGCTGCTGGGGGTGTCGGTCTGGCGCGTCGCTACCATGGGCATCGTCATGATCCCCGACATGAGCAGCAACCAGCTGACCATCACGGTCAATGTGCCTGACGATACGGCTAAGGAGGACGCCTTCGCCACGGCGGACAGCGTCATGGACGCGGTCATGACCGTGGACGGCGTCGACACCGTCGGCGCGATGTCGGGCGGTTCCAACAATATGGTCGCCATGGCCGGCAGCAATGCCGCCGCCGATAACACCACGTTTACCTATTACGTCCTGCTGGGCGACAAGGCACCCAAGGCCAAGGTCGTGGAGCAGGAGATCTACGGCAAAACAGCAGATCTAAACTGCGAAATTGAAGTGAACTCCAATGGCATGATGGACATGAGTGCGCTGTCCGGCTCCGGCATCGAGGTGGACCTCTACGGCAGCGACCTCAATGACCTGGCCGCCGCGGGCAAGCAGGTCATGGCGCTGATGGAGGGCATCGACGGTATCCAAAACGTCACCGACGGCCAGGACGCCGGCGACACCGAGATCAACATCACGATTGACAAGGACAAGGCTATGCGGATGGGTCTGACCGTCGCGCAGGTCTACCAGCAGATCGCCGCCAAGCTGACGACGGACACCACCGCCACGACGCTGAAGGCGGGCGGCGACAGCTACAGCGTCGTCATCGTCGATAAGACCGACACGCCGACGCTGGACGATATTTTCAATATGGAGTTCGAGACGACGACCACCGATGAGAACGGCAGCAGCGTAAAGGAGACGCACACCCTCGGTGAGTTCGCGACCCGCACCACGACGGCGGGCTATACGACGATTGCCCGCGAGAACGGCTCCCGCAAGCTGGCCGTGACGAGTGAGACCGCCGACGGCTACAACACGACGCTGCTCTCCCGCGAGCTGGAGCCGCAGCTGGCCGCACTGGACCTGCCCGACGGCGTGACCGCCGAGCTGGCCGGTGAGACGACCCAGGTCACCGAGATGCTGAGCCAGATGGCAAAAATGCTTGCACTGGCATTGGCTTTTGTCTATTTTGTCATGGTGGCGCAGTTCCAGAGCCTGCTGTCGCCGTTCATTGTTCTGTTCACGATCCCGCTGGCCTTCACCGGCGGTATGCTCGGCCTGATGGCTGCCGGTGAGCAGCTGTCGCTGATCTCGCTGATGGGCTTCCTGGTCCTGATGGGCGTCGTCGTCAACAACGGCATTGTGTTTGTGGACTACGCCAACCAGCTGCGCATCGGCGGGCTGGAGCGCACCGACGCCCTTGTGGCGACGGGCCGCACCCGTATGCGCCCGATCCTGATGACGACGCTGACGACGGTGCTGGCGATGGTCACGATGCTGTTCGGCACCGACATGGCCAGCGAGATGAGCACTGGCATGGCCATTGTCATCATCGGCGGTCTGAGCTACGCCACGCTGATGACGCTGTTCGTCGTGCCTGTGCTGTATGACCTGTTCTACCGCAGGCCGCCGGTCAATATTGACGTCGGTGATGACGGTCTGGACGACCTGCCCGACGATGCGGCAGAGTTTGCGGCAGAGTTCGCCGCCCGCCGCGCCGCCGAGGCCGCATCCGCGCCACGCCGCCCGGATCTGAGCCGCGCGGCCCGTGCGCCGGAGGAAAACGACGGGGAGAAAAAGGAGGCCGACCATGACAATGGATAACCATGCAGCCCGCAAGGCTGCCGTCTACGAGGCTGCCCTGCAGCTGATCGCCCGGGGCGTCAGCCCCGCCGCTATGACTATCCAGCAGCTGGCCGACACGGCAGGCATTGGAAAAGGTACGGTGTACGGCTATTTTTCCTCAAAGGAGGAGATCCTGCAGGGCCTGGCCGAATACTGCTTTGCCCGGGAAAACGAACGCATCCGCGTCCTGTTTGCCGACTGCTGCACGCTGGCCGGGCTGGAGGAGCGGGCGGTAGCCTATTTGCAGGACATTGCCGCCAACCGGATGGGTGATTATAAGATGATTGCCCAGGCGCTGGACACGCCGGGAAAGTGCGAGTCCGTGCCCGCCTGTGCGGACGAGCTACGGGACATCATGCGCACGCTGCTCATACGCCTGCAGGCTGCGGGGGAGATCGACCCCGCGGTAAGTCTGGAATACTGCTGCACCGCGATCTTTTCCGCCGTTGCCGGCGGCCTGATCGGGCTGTGCTTTACCGCGGAGTGCGGGATACAGAGCGGCCTGCCGGAGAATTTAAAAATGCTGCTGCATCGGACATTACAGGTGCAGCAATAAAAAGCAGCCCGTGAGCGACAGTGCTCACGGGCTGCTTGTGCTTGTTTACAGCAGCTTACTCCCCAGCGCGCGGCTTGTGCGGGAGAGGGAGAGGTTGGCAAGCTCCTGATTGTCCAGCGTGTAGCGCAGGACGAGGACGTTCGCCACAAAGAGGACGGCCAGCTTGACCGGCATGCTGCCGGAGTCGAGCGGGCTTCTTGGCACCGCACAGAAGCACGACATCGGCCAGTGCTGCACCGGGGGCGTCGCTGTAGTGGGTGAGCAGGATGACCTTGGCACCGTTCTCCCTGGCCAGATGCAGCGTGTCCATCATATCCCGCGTTGCGCCGGAGTAGGAGACAAAGACCACGACGTCCTCGGGACCCATTAGGCTGGCGGCGATGGCCTGCATGTGGCTGTCGCCTGCCGTGCGGAACTTGGTGGAGAGCATCGAGAACCGCGCCCAGATGTCGCAGGCCAGTATATAGCTGCCGCCCTGCCCGAAAAAGAACACCTGCCGTGCCCGCTGCAAAAGCGTGGCCGCGCGGTCCACCGACTCGGGGTCCAGTGCGCTGCGGGTGCCGTTCAGTGCCTCGATGGCGGTGTTGTAGGCGTGGGTGCAGAGCGTCTGGGTGTCGACGCCCGGCTCCAGCTTGAGCGAGACCGGCATCGCCGTGGCCGTGGCCTTTGCCAGCGCGATCTTCATCTCGTTATAGCCGTCAAAGCCCAGGGCGCGGCAGAAACGGAAAATCGTAGCCTCTGCCACACCGCAGGCTTTTGCCAGCGATGAGATCGACAGGTATTGTGCGTCCTCTGCGTGCTGCATAAGGTAATCCGCAACGATGATGCCGGATTTCGTCAGGCTGTCGCGCTTGGTGCGCAGCATATCCCAAAACTTTGCTCTGCCATGATGGAGGGTCCTTTCTGCTGTGGTGTGTTGCGGAACTTGGCCCCTCTGCGAGGGGCTCCGCCCGCAGGCGGGTGGGAGAGAACTGTGCCATTGCCTGAAAGACTTCAGATAACCGCAAGGTTCTCTCCCTCCGGCCCTGCGGGGCCACCTCCCTCGCAGAGGGAGGCAAGAAGAGTAGCCGCTGCTATTACTTAAAGTGTATCCCCGGTCAGCGCCTTCTGCAAGGCTTTGGCCAGGACTTTGTGGGACTGGACGGTCATGTGCATGCCGTCAAGGGGCGAGCAGCCCGCGCCGGGCAGTTTGTTGGCGTCCAGGAACCGCACATTGGCGATGTCCTTCAGCATCGGCTCCAGCTGGGCGGCAATGCCGGCGCAGCGTTCATGGCAGCCGGTGCCCATGGCATCTTTAAAAATCAGGTGGTCGTACTCCGGCGTGATGGACGGCGGAACGATGACGAGCACGTCCGGCCTGGCGTTGTCGCGCCAGCATTCGGTGTGCAGGGCCTTCTTGACGAGCCGCACGATGCCCCGAGAGATCAGATGGGAATTACAGCCGAACCGCGCCTTGCTGTCGTTCGTGCCCAGCATGATCGTCACGGTGTCCAGCGGCGCGTGGCTCATCAGGATCGGCGTGATGACCCGCAGCCCGTTCATACCTTCTGTAATAGGGTCGTCAAACACGGCGGTGCGCCCGGGCAGCCCCTCCTCGACCACGCTCCAGCCGTCGCCCAGCAGGTCCTGCAGCACCATCGGGTAGCGCTCATCGTCGCCGTAGCGCCCGTCGCGGGCAGGGTCATAGCCGTAGGTGTTGGAATCGCCGAAGCAGAGCACCCGGCGGCGGGTCATATTTTCATAATTCATAAAAAAGGCTCCCTTTCTTAAAAATGAAAAGTTATTTCGTTCCTTCCATTATATAGGGAAATACCCGCGCTTGCAAGAGGCTTTTTCCCGGAAAAAGCGGCCTGTTTTGTGCAAATGTGCAAAAATTGAGACGAATTGCGTGAAAAGGATGTTTCATTTTGACATCTTGCATTTTTTGACAAAAAGAGTATCCTACTACCAAAGCAAAGGCGCTCACCCGTAAATGTAACGGGTGAGCGCCTTTTCGCTTTACAGCACCAAAGCGCGCGCGATAGAAAATTTTCAAAGGTAAAAGTTGTTTTCATTTTGTAATAAATCAAAAAAGAGGCGATTTTCCCGTGAAAAGCAAGAAAAACCGATAGAAACGCATGTATTTTGCGACAATGTGGATGGGATTTGTGCAGCATGTACAAAAACGACAGTTTTTCTTGGCTATTTCACCTCTGGACAAAATGAAAAAAGTTTTCTAAAATGGAGACATCACGAGGGACACAGAACGAAGATGCCCCACAAAGGCCGAAAGGCAAAAAAGGAGAACAACCTATGAAGAAGCAAGTTTCCGCGATCCTGGCCGCCAGCATGGCAGCCAGCATGCTCGTCGCCTGCGGCGGTTCCACTTCCAGCGCAGCGACCTCTACCGCACCTGCCGAGAGCACCTCTACCGCCTCCAGCGAGGCCGCACCCGCGGAGTCCACCGCCGATGCCGGTCAGGCTGCTGACATTACGCTGTGGACCTACCCCATCGGCAAGTGGGGCGATTCCGCGTCCGTTGATGCGCTGCTGGCAGACTTCAATGCCCAGTATCCTGACATCCACGTCACCGTCGAGTACCTCGACTACACCAACGGCGACGATCAGGTGAACACCGCCATCGAGGGCGGCAGCGCACCTGACATCGTCATGGAAGGACCCGAGCGTCTGGTTGCCAACTGGGGCGCCAAGGGCCTGATGGCCGATCTGAGCGACCTGTGGACCGACGACCAGAAGGCCGACATCAGCGCCAGCGTTGAGGCCGCCTGCAAGGATTCCTCCGGCGCTTACTACGAGTTCCCGCTCTGCATGACCGCGCACTGCATGGCCATCAACAAGACCGTGTTTGAGGCTGCCGGTGCTATGCAGTATGTCGATGCCGAGAACCACACCTGGACCACCGACAACTTCCTGAAGGCTGTGCAGGCCGTCTACGACTCCGGCAAGACCGACGTCGGCGCGATCTACTGCAGCGGCCAGGGCGGCGACCAGGGCACCCGCGCCATCATCAACAACATGTACGGCGGCACCTTCACCGATGCAGCCCACACCAAGTACACCGCTGATTCTGCCGAAAACATCAAGGCAATCGAGGCCCTGTACAACCAGGACGGCATCAATTTTGACGCCTCCATCAACGGCGGCGAGGAGATCACCCTGTTCCGCAACGGCACCCTGCAGATGGCATTCTGCTGGAACATTGCCCAGCAGACCAACGCTGACAACAGCGCAGCCGGCACGACCAACAGCGGCGACGACATCCTGTTCATGGCGTTCCCGACTGAGTCCGGCGACCCCGCACTGTGCGGCGGCATCTGGGGCTTCGGCGTGTTTGACAACGGCGACGAGAACAAGATTGCTGCCTCCAAGACCTTCATCAACTTCATGGCCAACTCTGACGAGACCGCAAAGGCCGTCAAGACCTCTACTTACTTCTCCGTCAAGAACTCTCTGTCCGACCTGTACAAGGACGACGAGGTCATGAACGAGTACCAGAAGCTCATGCCTTACCTGGGCGACTACTATCAGGTCACTCCCGGCTGGGCCGAGGCTCGTACCGCTTGGTGGAACATGCTGCAGCAGGTTGGCCAGGGCACTGACGTGACCACCGCCGTTACCGAGTTCTGCAACACCGCCAACGCAGCGGCCAGCGCATCCTGACCTCCTGCAAAAAACCTCCGGTTTGTAACTAAAACCCCACGGCGTCCGACCTCTGACCTGAAACGCAGCGGTGGGACGCCACTTTTATCGAATGAACCCGTGAGTTTTTAAAACAGAAGGGAGCGATCCTCTTGGCACATACCGCAGTTGCCAAAAAGCAGAGCGAGCCGAAGATGAGCCGCGCGCTTGTCCGGCAGGAGACCATCGCCGGTTACCTGTTCCTGCTGCCCAGCCTCATCTTCTTTATCGGCTTTGTCATCTATCCCATGGTGATGTGCATCTTCACCAGCTTCTTTGACTCCAGCATGAACCGCGCCGATATGTTCATCGGCCTGCAGAACTATGTGGAGCTGTTCCACGACAGCGTCTTTTTGGGCGCACTGCGCAACACGCTGATCATTGTTGTCGTGTCGGTGCCCATCACCTGCATCTTCTCGCTGTGGGTGGCGTCCGCCATCGTCAACATGCCGCCGTGGGCGACCTCGCTGTTCCGCGTCATCTTCTATCTGCCCGTCGTCACCGGCTCTGTCGCTGTTACCGTGGTGTGGAAGTGGATGTTCAACAACTACTACGGCATCTTCAACTATCTGGGCAAGTCGATGGGCCTCCTTGACCAGAACATCAACTGGCTGGGCGATACCCGCTACGCGCTGGCCTGCATCATCCTGATCCTGCTCACGACCTCCGTCGGCCAGCCCATCGTGCTGTATGTCTCCGCGCTCGGCAACGTGGACCAGTCCCTGGTCGAGGCCGCCGAGGTGGATGGTGCCACGAAGCTGCAGGCCTTCTGGAAGATCAAGTGGCCGCAGATCATGCCCACCACACTGTACATCCTGGTCATCACGACGATCAACTCCTTCCAGTGCTTCGCGCTGATCCAGCTCGCTGACGTCCGGCGGCCCGAACCACTCCACCGATACCATCATGTACTACATCTACTACACAGCCTTCAAGCTGTACCGCTACGGCTACGGCAACGCGATGGGCGTTATCCTCGCCATCATGATCGCCGTTCTGTCCGCTGTGCAGTTCAAGGTCACGCGGTCTGATTAAGAAGGAGGGAAATGACTATGGATACCAAAAAGAAAAAAATGAAGATTTCCCCCTACATGGTGTTCAGCACCATCGTCATCATCCTGCTGGCCATCGCGTTCGCGTTCCCGCTGTACTGGATCCTGACGGGCTCCTTTAAAACGCAGATCTCCATCAACTCCACCACCCCTGAATGGTGGCCGAGCGAGTGGGTCATGACGAACTATGAGAAGCTGTTCAGCCGCCAGAAGTCCCCGCTGTGGGAGTTCGCGGTGCCGTTCAGCAGCCGCTTCAGCGCGGACGGCAAGGACATCATCTGGTGGGCCGGTCCCCAGGTGCCCGCCGCTGTGCGCTGGCTCATCAACACGGTCTTTATGGCCGTTGCCTCGATGATCCTGACCTGCATCACCTCCGCTATGGCAGGCTATGCGCTGGCCAAAAAGCGCTTTGTGGGCCGCAGCATCCTCTTTACCCTGATCGTCTGCGCCATGGCGCTGCCGAAGCAGGTCATCCTGATCCCCCTGCTGCGCGAGATGAGCAGCCTGCAGCTCTACAACACGATCTGGGCGGTCATCTTCCCCATCGTCGGCTGGCCGTTCGGCGTATTCCTGATGAAGCAGTTCAGTGAGGGCATCCCCGGCGAGATGCTGGAGGCCGCCCGCATCGACGGCGCGAGCGAGGCCAAGACCTTTGTCCGCATTGCGCTGCCCATGATCAAGCCGGGCATCGGCGCACTGGCCATCTTCACCTTCATCAACTCGTGGAACGATTACTTCATGCAGTTGATCATGCTGTCCAGCACCAGCAAGCTGACGATCTCTCTTGGTATCGCCAAGCTGCAGGCCGAGAACTCCACCGACTACGGCCTGATCATGGCCGGTGCCGCGCTGGCAGCCGTGCCCATCATCATCGTGTTCCTGGCCTTCCAGAAGTACTTCACGAAGGGCATCACGATGGGCGCTGTCAAGGGCTAAAAACGCAAAACGGGGTGTTATGGCGGGGTTCTCTCCCCCTCCCGGTCGCTGCGGCGACAGCCCCTCGCAGAGGGAGAGAACCTCGCCATTGCCCGAAGCCTACCCGTACGA
>ENA-OQIL01000572-OQIL01000572.1-human-gut-metagenome-genome-assembly--contig:-NODE-572-length-12633-cov-3.213977_pt1 | contig 12633 bp, 12 predicted proteins | sample MGYA00242583_ERZ504748 | MGnify/ENA primary metagenome ERZ504748 (study PRJEB26092, sample SAMD00036191) | human gut metagenome | host: Homo sapiens | study: EMG produced TPA metagenomics assembly of...
CAGCGGGGATCAGCCCCGTTGCACAAACACTAAAAGGAGGATCGTCATGGATTTCAAGTTGACGGACGAGCAGGAGCTTATCGTCGATAGCTACCGCGAGTACATGGAGAGCGAGAACTGGGAGACTTACTTCCACGAGTGCGACGAGAAGCACGAGTACCCGCTGCGCTGGGTGAAGGGCCTCTGCGAGCTGGGCTTCGACCAGATCATGCTCCCCGAGAGCCACGGCGGCCTGGGCCTGGAGCAGCCCTGCGTGACGCTGATGGCCGTGTACGAGATCCTGGGCAAGTACGGCGCCCCCACCTACGTGCTGTACCAGCTGCCCGGCTTCGAGACCATCATCCGCGAGGGCACCGAAGAGCAGATCGAGGCCGTCATGAGCACGCTGGGCTCCGGCGAGCAGATCTGGAACTCGGCCTGCACCGAGCCGGGCGCCGGTTCCGACGTGGGCGCGCTGGCCACCACCTACAAGCGCGAGAACGGCAAGATCTACCTCAACGGCACCAAGACCTTCATCACCTCCTCGGCCGGTGTGAAGTACCTCGTCATCATGGCGAAGAACGCCGACGACCCGACCATGTTCACCGAGTTCTTCCTCGATATGTCCAAGCCGGGCGTGAAGCTGTCCCCGCTGACCAAGCTGGGCCTGCGCATGGACAGCTGCTGCGAGGTCTACATGGACAACGTGGAGCTCGAGGAGAAGGACATCTTCGGCAAAGAGGGCAACGGCTTCATGCGCGGCGTGTCCGACTTCAACTTCGAGCGCTGGCTCGTGGGCGCCTGCGACTACGGCACCGCCATCTGCGCCTTCGAGGATGCTATGGCGCACGCGAACAGCCGCATCGCCTTCGGGAAGCCCATCAGCCGCTTCCAGCTCAACCAGATCAAGATCACCGATATGTGCATCAAGCTGACGAACATGAAGAACATGCTGTACGAGGCCGCCTGGAACGCCGACAACAACGACGGCAACTTCGACCCGGCCGCTGCCGCCATGTGCAAGTACTACTGCGCCAACGCCTCCTTCGAAGTGACCGATGACGCCATGCAGATCATGGGCGGCATCGCCGTGGCTTCTGAGCATCGCATCAACCGCATCTGGCGCGACCTGCGCGTCGACCGCGTCTCCGGCGGCACCGACGAGATGATGATCCTCGCCACCTCCAAGGGCGCCTCCATCAAGTACAAGCAGAAGTAAGCAGGAGCTCCGTTTAGTCAGTATTGGACAGGGCTGTCGTGGCGAGTCGGATAGCGGTGAAGGTTCCGAGGTCAATGAGGTAAGCGGCCTATCGGCCGTGTCCGAATGACCTCGGGTTCTGAACCGCTAGCCGGCAGCACGGCAAGCCGTCACCAACCAAGGAGGATTCAACCATGGCAATTCCTACCGAAAAGCCCTCGTACGGCCCGCTCGACGGCGTCAAGGTCGTGTACGCGGCAGTGGAGCTGGCCTGCCCGAAGGCCGCCGACCTCATGGCCGACTGGGGCGCCGACGTCGTCTGGCTCGAGAACACGGGCGCGGGCGACACCATCCGCGACACCCCCTACATCAAGCAGGCCGAGCGCCGCAACCAGCGCTCCGTGGCCCTGAACTACTTCTCCGAGGAGGGCAAGAAGGTCTTCTTCGACCTCGTCAAGGACGCCGACATCTTCATGGAGGCCTCCAAGGGCGGCACCTGGGCGCGCAAGGGCATCACCGACGAGGTGCTCTGGGAGCTCAACCCGAAGCTGGTCATCGTGCACGTCTCCGGCTTCGGCCAGGAGGGCGACCCCAAGATGGTGAAGCGCGCCGCCTACGACCTGACGGTGATGGCCTACTCCGGCATCATCATGCAGAACGGCACGGAGGAGCAGCCCATGCTCCCCGGACCCTACGCGGGCGACTACTTCAATACGCTGATGATCGCCTCCTCGGCGCTGGCGGCTCTGTACAAGGCCGAGAAGTCCGGCAAGGGCGAGAGCATCGACCTGGCCATGTACGAGACGCTTCTGGCCATCGGCCAGTACTACCTGGTCGACTACCTTAACGAGGGCATCAAGTGGCCTCGTCCGGGCGCCCGCAACCAGAACCTCTGCGGCATCGGCGAGTTCAAGTGCAAGGACGGCTTCCTGGGCGTGTGCCTGTACGGCGTCGACCAGAACAAGTACTTCCTCGAGACCATCGGCCTGGGGCATCTCTGGGGCACCGAGGACATCCCCGAGGACACGAGCGGCCTGTGGCTGTCCAACCCGCACGCCGACGAGATCCAGAAGGCGTTCGAAGAGTACTGCCTGGCCAACTCGAAGTACGACATCGAAGAGGACTTCGCCGCGCACCGCATTGCCGCGCAGGTGGTCAACGACATGGAAGACCTCGTGGAAGAAGAGCACCTGAAGCTGCGCAACACGTGGGTCGACTGGGAGACGGTCGACGGCGAGACCTTCCACGGCCTCGGCGTGTTCCCGAAGTTCAAGAACAACCCGGGTCAGATCTGGCGTCCGATGCCGCATCAGGGCGGCGACACCGTCGACGTCATGACGAAGCTGGGCTACACGCAGGAGCAGATCGACGAGCTGGCCGCGGCCGGCGTCGTGAAGATCGGCTAACGCGGTACCTCGCGCCCGGGAATCGCTTCCCGGGCGCCACGTCGGATGCGCGGCCGGCAGAACTCGCCGCGCATCCGCACGATGCCGCCCTTGCGGGCGAGGGCCCTCGACGACGGCATCGTGCGGATTACCAGGGGATCGACGGATGGAAAAGGTGAGACGATTGACCGACATCGTGGGAAACGAAACGGTGCGCAGCCTGTGGGACGGCCTCGTGGCCGCGTGCGGCGAGCGCGAGTTCCTCCTCTTCCGCGATCGCACGGGTTCGACCAGCACGTACACGTACCGCGCGTTCAACGAGGAGATCGACCGCGCGGCCAACGTGTTCCTCTCGATGGGGGTCGCGGCCGGCGAGCGCGTGGCCGTGCAGCTGTGCACGTGCCCCGAGTTCATGATGTGCCTGTTCGGGTTGGCGAAGATCGGCGCCGTCATGGTGCCCATGAACGAGCAGTACCTGGTGGAGGAAGCCGCGTTCGTGCTCGAGCGTACCGAGGCCTCGTGCGCGGTGGTTGAGCCGAAGTTCCTCGACCTGTACCGCGCCGTGCGCGACAGCGGCCCGTATTGCCCCAAGGGCGTGCTGGTGGCGCGCACGCACGACGACAAGGTCGAGGGCGTCGAAGAAGCGCGCGCCGCCCTCGAGCGCGACGGGTCCCTGCACGACTTCTCGCGGCTGCGCGCCGAGGCGGCGGCCGAGCTCGACGAGGTGCGCCCGCTGAGCGCCGACGACCCGGCCGAGATCATCTTCACGTCCGGCACCACCTCGCGCCCGAAGGGCGTGGTGCTCACGCATGCGAACATCCTGTTCAGCGGCTTGTATGGCGACTGGGAGGTCGCGCTGACGAAGAACGACCGCCTGCTCACCACCATGCCCGCCTGTCATTCCAACTTCCAGCTGGCCGCGCTCATGCCGGTGCTCACCGTGGGCGCCACGCTCATCGTGGTGGAGAAGTACAGCGCCAGCCGCTTCTGGTCGCAGATCCGCGAGTTCAAGGCAACCGTCACGCAGTGCGTGGCCATGATGCTGCGCACGCTCATGCTGCAGCCCGCCTCGCCCGACGACCGCAACCACGAGCTGCGCGAGATCCTCTACTTCCTGCCGGTGTCCGACGCCGAGAAGGAGGCGTTCGAGCAGCGCTTCGGCGTGTCGCTCATGAACACGTACGGCTCCACCGAGTCCATCGGCTGGGTGCTCACCGACCCGCCCACCGGCGCGCGCCGGTGGCCTTCCGTGGGACGCGCGGGACTTGGCTACGAGGTGCGCATCACGCGCGAGGACGGCACGCAGGCCGACCCGGGCGAGGTAGGCGAAATCCAGGTGAGGGGCGTGCGCGGCCGCACCATCATGAAGGAGTACTTCAACGACCCCGAGGCCACGGCGCGCACGTTCACCGAGGACGGCTGGCTGAAGACCGGCGACAAGGGGTACGTGGACGAGGACGGCTGGTTCTTCTTCGTCGACCGCAAGGTGAACATGATCAAGCGGGCGGGGGAGAACATCTCCACCACCGAGCTGGAGAACGTGCTGGCAGGCCACCCGCGCATCGCCGAGGCCGCGGTCATCGGCGTGCCCGATCCCATCCGCGACCAGGCCGTGAAGGCCTTCGTGCTGCCGGCCGCAGGCGCGCGGATCACCGAGGAGGAGGTGCTCGCGTACTGCGAGGAGCACATGGCGGGGTTCAAGGTCCCCTCGTACGTGGAGATCGTCGACAGCTTCCCCCGCACGTGCTCCATGAAAATCGAGAAGAAATTGTTGAAATGACCTGCGGGACGGTCGAGGGCATCGGGCAGCGCCCAGTCGCTCAGACAGTCCTCGCTGCGCTGCGGCGCCGCGGAGCGAAGCGGAGCAAGTCCCCGAAGGGGAAACTCGCTTGGTGGGTGCCGCCCGATGCCCTCGACCTCGCCTCTTTTCGTTTGCGACCCTACGGCAAGCGCAGCGGGGGATTCGACCGTGGCACGTACGAGTGAACCTGGTGAATGAGTACCCTTTTTGGGGACTTGGGAGATAAGGAGAGGGACTATGGCTATCAGCACTGAGATCGTGGGTAAGGAGTTCGGGCCGTTCGTAAGGGAGTACACATTCAAGGACCTGGAGATCTGCGCGCTGGGCTGCAACGCGGGCTACGACGGGAAGACGGACCTCGAGTACGTGAACGAGGGGGACGCCGCGAACCCCGATCTCAAGGTGCTGCCCATCTTCGGCGCGCCGCTGACCGTGCACGAGGAGATGACGCGCACGCTGGACTACGGCTACGACTACGACGGCTCGCTGCACTACGGCTTCGAGATCAAGCTGCACGCGCCCTTCAAGATGAACGACCGCATCGAGACGTTCGTCACCCAGGACGCGCTGTACGACCGCGGCGAGGGCTGCGGGTGCCTCTCGAAGCAGACCGGACGCTCCTACTCCTCCGACGGCACGCTTCTGTGCGAGACCGAGACCTGGGACGTGTGCATCTACGACGGCGGTTGGGGAGGCCCCAAGCCCCCGAAGGACATCGTGGAGATGCCCGACCGCGCGCCCGACGCCGTGGTGGAGGAGACGATGCCGCTCAACATGCCGCTGATCTACCGTCTCATGGGCGACTGGCACCAGCAGCACATCGACTTCGCCTACACCGAGCAGACGGGGCTTGCTCGTCCCATCGCCCACGGCGTGAGCTTGGGCGGCTTCACGATGCGCCACATCATCAGCTCGTTCTTCCCGGGCGAGCCGGAGCGCATGAAGCGCTTTAAGACCCGCATCACCTCGCCGGTGCTGCCGGGCACCACGCTGCAGACCCGCATGTGGAAGGTGGGCGACAACGAGATCCGCTTCCAGCTGGTCGACGCCGACGCCGACGAGACCGGCGCCAAGCCGCACCTGAACTTCGGCATCTGCGAGTGGGAGTAAGCCGCAGGTTGCCATCCTGAGCGCCGGTCGCAGGCCGTAGTCGAAGGATTCCGTGCGGCGCAAGCGGGAAACGTCACGGCTGGTGCCGCCGGGACCTTCGACTCGCTTGCGCTCGCTCGGGGTGACGGTAAGGGGAGCTTTCGCTCCGCTCAGGATGTATCGCAAGAGGAACGCATAGCACAGGAGGAGACGAGAGCATGAGCAACGTAAAGCATATGACCCAGGTAACGAGCCCTCCCATGGGCGAGGTCGCCGACAGCGCCAAGCAGATCGGCGGGGACGTGGTCCACAAGGTGAAGAAGTCGGCCAAGAAGACCATGGACGACGTTGCCATGACGCCCTTCTTGCGCAAGATCACGTTCTTCTCAAGCGGAGGCTCGTTTTTGGACGGCTACGTGCTCTCGCTCATCGGCGTGGCGCTCACGCAGATCACACCGCTGTTCAACCTCGACGAGGCGTGGAGCGCGGCCATCGGGGCGTCGGTTTGCTGGGCATCTTCGTGGGCACGATCGCGGGCGGCTACCTCACCGACCGCATCGGGCGCAAGAAGATGTTCATCGTCGACATCGTGGCCATCGGAACGTTCTCCATCCTGAGCGTGTTCTGCGCCGACCCGCTCCAGCTCGTGGCGGCGCGCTTCTTCATCGGCGTGTTCGTAGGCGCCGACTACCCGATAGCCACCTCGCTCATCGCCGAGTTCACGCCCAAGCAGCACCGCTCCATCTCCATGGGCATGGTGTCGGCCGCCTGGTACCTCGGCGCCACGGTGGCGGCGTTCGTGGGGTACTTCCTGTACAGCGTGGCAGGCGGCTGGCAGTGGATGCTCGGCTCGGCCGTCATCCCCTGCATCATCCTGCTGGTCGGGCGGCACGACATCCCCGAGTCGCCCATGTAGCTGGCTCAGAAAGGCCGCACCGAGGAGGCCGACGCCGTCATGCGGCGCGTGTTCGGCGAAGGCGTGGAGCTCGAGCTGGAGGATCCGGGCGAGAAGACCAGCCTGCGCAAGGTGTTCGCGGGCGGCTACGCCAAGCGCATCGTGTTCTTGGGCATCCTGACGCTGTGCCAGGTGGTGCCGATGTACGCCATCTACACGTTCGGCCCCGAGATCATGACGGCCTTCGGGCTGGGGGAGGGCCACGAGGCCATCCTGGGCGAGAGCGTGGTCAGCCTGTTCTTCCTGATCGGTTCCATCCCGGCCATGTTCTGGCTGAACTCGATGGGCCGCCGTCCGCTGCTCATCCGCTCGCTCGCCCTCATGGCGGTGGGCCTGGTCATCCTGGGCGTGTTCCCGGACGCCCCACTCTACGTGATCATCCTGGGGTTCGGCCTGTACGCGTTCTTCAGCGGCGGCCGGCATCCTGCAATGGCTGTACCCCAACGAGCTGTTTCCCACCGAGGTGCGCGCCTCGGCGGTGGGCATCGCCATCGCGTTCTCGCGCATCGGCACTATCATCGCCACGTACGGCACGCCGCTGTTCCTGGCCGCCTACGGCATCGGCCCCACCATGCTGATCGCGGCGGGCCTCGTGATCCTGGGCCTCGTGCTGTCGGCCTTCATGCGCCCGAGACGAAGGGCAAGTCGCTTCTGGAGACGAGCTCGCTCGACGAGGGGGACGCGCACCGCCGCGGGCGGTAGGGGAGGCGCCGCGCCGCAACCTCGCGCGCCCGGCAACCGCCCGGGCGCGCGACGGCATCTCGCACGCCCCGTGCGCCCGCGTCGCCCGCATCCTGCGACCTCCGTGCGCGCCCGCACCTCGCGGTCCCAGTGCCCGTCGACTTCCTTCGTCACGCGATCATCGCGCCGCCCGCACCTTGCGACCTTCGCGCCCGTCCGCGTCGCTTGCTCTTTGCGATCCCCGCATGCGCCCGACCGCCAGCGCCGTCCTCGCCTCGCCACCCTCGTGCCGCCCTCGCTTCGCGCGCCGCTCCTCGCGGCCTCCGCGCACGTTCGATCTCATCGATGTGCAGCAAAAACGAGGTTTTGGCAGTCTTTCGACGTTTCGGAAGCGGTTGGACGCCGTCGGAGCGAACGCAACCAGGCGAAACCCCTGGTCGCGACTTCTCCGTTTCGCATTCCTTGTGGTCAGGACTGCCAAAACCTCGATTTTTGCTGCACATCGCGACGCGGAAACGTGCGCGAAGCCCTGCTGCGCATGTTGGGAAGCCGATTATACGAGCGGAAAGCTCATCGTTCATCGAAGAAAGACCCCGTCAGCATCCCGTGAAGCTCGTGCTGGGCTTTTCGCCAGCCGACTCCGTTCGTGGAAAGCCGCTTGCCCATGCGCCTTGCAAGAAGCCGTGCGATCTCGTCGAGTTCGATGAGGTTCCACACTGTTCTGCCCGTGATCGATACCACCGTGGTGCCTCGCGCCAGCAGGTCGTTCCTTCTTCTTGCGTCGTCGGCCATCTTCGCGCGGCTGCCGTGATGCAGGAAGCTGTCGTATTCCACGGCGATGTCGGCGGCCGGCCACAAGAGGTCGCAACGGTAGCGTCGGTCGGAGGGCTTGCGGCAGGCTTGCTTCTTGAGGCTCGCCCTTCCGTTCATCACGGGGCGCGGCAAGCCGTACCCGCCGAGCCGAGGGGGCAGGCAGAACAGCAGGACGATGGCCGTTTCCATGGGCGAAGCCGAACCCGGCGCGATGTGTCGCACTGCTTTCCGGGCTTTCACCAGGCCGGGCATGCACTCTGCCTTGAGCAGGAACCGCTCCAGCCGCTTGACGGTGGTGAAAGGGCTCGTTCGGTCGAAGTCGACGATGCCGACGGTTTCTATGCCGTAGATGCCGCACAGCTCGTCCCCCAGCTTGACAAGCCGGGGGCAGTCCAGGACTTCCGCCATCTGAACGAAGGCGAGCTCCGGGGAGGACGAGAACGTCCCTTCGTCGATCGGCAGGAACGAACGGGCGGGGAACGGGCCTGATCGCACGTGGCAACGGGCGTCGGCGCATCGTATCCTGCACTCGCTGCTCGGCACGAGAAGGTGCACGGGCTTCGCGAGGTACCCGAGGCCGAAGCTGGCGAGCCCGTCGACGTCCGCGCGCGTCGTCTTACCGGCAGGCGGAAGCGGGGTTCCGTCGTGTCGAGGAAGCCGTTCCCGACGATCGGCTGCGGCCGGCGCGAGCGGATCGGCCTTCGCGTATGCAAGCCATTCCAATGCGGAAGTATGACTGAGATATCTGTTCATGACGTGAGGGTAGCATGGGGCTTCGATGTGTTACGAGCGTGCAGACCAGCTGTTTACCAGGTGTTATGGCACGTGGAATCCGCGTTGGAACGACGTTGGATCCGTAGGTGATCCACGTGGAAACGGCGTTGGATCCGTGGGTGATCCGCGTTGGAGCCGCGTGGAATTCCCGTTATATCGAACGGCTTCCTTGCTCCTCTCGCGCGGGGTTGCGCAGCCGTTGCTTGTCCGGCGGGCGGGGCGATCGTACACTGGATGCATGATGAGAAGCCTTCCCGACAGCAAGCAGGCCGTTCGTTCGGCCGCCCGGCGGTTGGGCGCCTGGACGCGCCGGCCTTTCGACACGGGGTACCGCTGGGGTCTGCCGCTCGCGCTTTACGCGGGGCTCTGCCTTGCGCTGCCGGCGGGCGCGGGGCTCGCGCTGTTCCTGCCGCCTGCGCTCGCGCTCGCCTTGAAGGCGGTGCGCGTATCGCAGCGCATCCACCGCCTGGACTTCGTGCGGCTCGTCGACGAGAACGGCACGGCGCGCCTCGACACCGAGACCGACCGGCTGCAGCGCGCCTGGGTGCTCGGCTGCATCGCGCTCGTGGGTCTGTCGGCGGCGTTGCTCGTCTCGCGCGCGGCGCTCGCGCTTCTGCCGGGTGCGGAGCTGTCGGGTTCCATCGCGCTGTACCTGGGATTCGCCGCCGTGCTGCTGGGAGGCTTTCTGCTGCTCTACTACGTGGCGCTGCGCTTCGACAACGGGCTCGCGCGCGGCCTGGCCAGCATCGCGGTCACCCTGCCGGCGTTCTTCGTCATCGTCGCGGTTTTCGGCATGGTGCTCTCATGGATCTCGACGCTCGCGGGCTCCATCGGCCGGCCTGCCGAGGCGGCCGTCGCTGACGGGTTCTCCTGGGTCTACGACGTCCAGCGCGTGCTCGGATCGGCGACGGACTACTTCGTGCGCCAGGACGCCGTGATCATCGGCGGTTCGGTGGTGTTCGCCGCCGTGCTCCTGCTGCTGTACGCCTATACGGTACCGTACTACTGGATGAGCAGCGTTGCGCGCTGGTTCAAAGGGCTCGGCCTTGCGGCGGTGGCGTTCTCCGGTGCAGCCATCGTGTTCGCGGGCGCGTGGCTGGTGGACGTGCAGCGCTGGGCGGCGCAGGGCGAAAGCGGGCAGCTCGCGCACGTCGTCGACCCCGACCTTGTGGGCGACAAGGCTCGGGCGCTGGCCGACTATCGCACCGACGACCTGGTGGCGCTCGTGAAGGCCTTCGTTCTGCCCTATACCGTGGGGGTGTTCGTGGCGAACGCCGTGGTGGCGTACCGTCGGGCGAAGGCGAAGCGCGAGAGCGACGCGATCCTCGACGGCTTCGCCCAAAGCGGCGCGGCGGACGAGGAGGCCCTTCCCGAGCTCGAGAAGCGCTACCTGTTCTTCGGCGGGCGCCGCACGCTGTGGGACATCGCCTTGCGCTCCATCGGCCACGACGTGCCCCTGCCAAGCCCCTTCGCGCCACGCAAGCTCACCTGGAAGGAACGTCTGACGGGGGAGTTGGAGTAATGAGACGTTGGCCCCGTCCCATCGCCTCGCTTTTTTGACGCGAGGAGGGATGCGCATCTCGCGCGACCCGTCCGCGCCGATTCGCGATGGATGCGACCCGTCCGCGCCGATCGCACGCCTCTGCCGCGCTGGAAAAAGCGAAAACCCCCGGACGCGCGTCCGGGGGTTTCAAGGACGAAAGCCAAGAAGGAGCTACTTGCCCTGCCAGTTCGGCGTGCGCTTCTCGACGAAGGCGGCCGGGCCCTCGATGCCGTCGGCGGTCTTCTCCAGGAAGCGGTAGGCGGCGTCGCTGTAGCGCATGGCGTCCTCTTCGGACATCTGGTCGGCGGCGTGCACGATGTACTTCGTCCACTTCAGGGCCAGAGGCGCGTTCTTCAGGCACTCTTCGGCCAGCTCGATGGCCTTGTCCATGACTTCCTCGGCCGGCACGACGTAGTTGATGAGGCCCAGCGCCTTGGCCTCATCGGCCTTGATCTTCTTGCCGGTGAGCAGAAGCTCCATGCAGTCCTTGCGGTTGATGTCGCGGGCGAGGCGCACGAGGCCGCCGGTGGAGGCGATGATGCCCAGACCCACCTCGGTGCAGCCGAACTTGGCGCGCTCGGAGGCCACCACCATGTCGCAGGACAGGGCGATCTCCATGCCGCCGCCGGCCGCGGAGCCGTTGCAGGCGGCGATCACGGGCTTGGAGCACAGGCGCGCGGTCAGGCCGCCGAAGCCGTGCTCGGTCACGGTCTGGCACTCTCCGCCTTCGCTGAGCTCGGAGAGATCCTCGCCCGCGCAGAACACCTTGCCGGTGCCGGTGACGATGATCGCGCGCACCGCGGGATCGGTCTCGGCGTTGTTCATGATGTTCTCCATGGCCTTGGAGGTGACGCCGTTGAGGGCGTTCGCCACGTCGGGACGGTTGATGCGGATGATCAGCAGGCCGTCCTCGCGAAGTTCGGATACGACGGTGTCGGTGCCATAGTAATCTGCCATTGCTCCTCCTTGGATTGTTGCGATCTCACGCCTGTTTCCCAAGCGGTCTCGCCTCCCGCTGCGGCATGTGCAGCACGGCGCAGCGGGAGGCTCGACGCGCCTGAAATCTGGTTCCATCATAGGGATCGTCAGGTATCGGCCGCATCGCAAGCAGCGCAGTAATTCGACGATACTGCGCAAGCGGGGCATCGCAAAAAAAGCAGTAGCCCCGAGTAAACCGGGGTAGCGACCAAGTGGAAAGGGCTCGCCGCGCCGCCTGGCCCGCGCCGCCGCCGGACGGCTCCGGCGCCCCCGTCCGCAGAGCCCGCGCAGGCATAGTCAAAAGTTGAGTAATGAGGGTTTCACAGCGATTTTGCGATGACGGGGCGATGACAGGGCGGCAAACTGTCATCAACGCGCCGGGAAGGGCCCCGGGCCTTCCGAAGCATCGGAGGAAGGCGCCGAGGCGCGCCCGGCCAACGACTTGCATGCAAAAGTAAGGCAAACGAGAAGGGAAAGGTACAGGATGAACATCGTTGCTGCTTTCAAGGTGGTTCCCGACGATCAGGATATCCAGGTGTCGGCAGACGGAACGCTCGACTACTCCAAGGCGAAGAACACCGTGTCCGCCTACGACCTGAACGCCATCGAGGCCGCCGCCCAGCTGGCTGACGGCGGGCGCGTGGTGGCGGTGACGGCGGGCCCTGCCGACATCGACGACTCCAAGCTGAAGAAGAACATCCTCGCCCGCGGCGTCGACGAGCTGTACATGACGGCCGACGACGCGTGCAAGGGCCTTGACGCGCATGCCGCTGCCGCCGCGCTGGCCGACCTGGTGGCGAAGGCGGGCGAGTACGACCTGATCCTGTGCGGCGACGGTTCCGCCGACGACTACGCGCAGCAGGTGGACGTGCAGCTGGCCGCGCGTCTGGGGCTGCCCTCCGTCAACGGCGCGACGAAGATCGAGGCGGGCTCCGGCTCGGTCACGGTCGAGCGCACGCTCGAGGACGTGGTGGAGGTCGTCGAGGCGCCGCTGCCGTGCGTCGTGTCGGTCGCTCCCGACATCGCGCTGCCCCGCATCCCCGGCATGAAGGACATCCTCGCCGCCGGCAAGAAGCCGATGGGCGTGGCCGGCGCCGACGGCGCCTACGAGAGCGCCCTCGAGGTCCTGTCCTGCAAGGCCCCCGAGCAGGCCGAGCGCAAGCTCGAGGTCATGGACGCCTCCGAGGACGGGCGATCGAGAAGTTCGCGGCGGCCCTCAAAGCGGCCCTGTAGTCGAAAGGTGGAACCACAATGAAAGCACTCGTTATCGCTGAACGCGCGGATGCGCGCTGCGGATGCTTGCGCGCGCCCGCACCATGGCCGACGAAGTCGTGCTCGTCTCCTTCGGCGAGGCCCCCGAGGCCGTCGCCGATAAGATCGCCCGCATCTCCGTGCCGGAAGGGACCGTCCTCGACGACGCCGCCGACACCGTGATCT
>ENA-OQIL01000574-OQIL01000574.1-human-gut-metagenome-genome-assembly--contig:-NODE-574-length-12563-cov-4.159698_pt1 | contig 12563 bp, 8 predicted proteins | sample MGYA00242583_ERZ504748 | MGnify/ENA primary metagenome ERZ504748 (study PRJEB26092, sample SAMD00036191) | human gut metagenome | host: Homo sapiens | study: EMG produced TPA metagenomics assembly of...
ATCAAGGAGGTCATGGACGCGGGCGACATCATCCTGTTCATCGACGAGATGCACACGCTCATCGGCGCGGGATCGGCCGAGGGCTCCATCGACGCGGCCGCCATCCTGAAGCCGCCGCTGTCGCGCGGCGAGATCCAGGTCATCGGCGCCACCACCATCGACGAGTACCGCAAGCACCTGGAGAAGGACTCCGCGCTGGAGCGCCGCTTCCAGCCCATCACCGTGGGCGAGCCGAACGAGGAGCAGGCGCTGCGCATCATGGAGGGCCTGCGCGACCGCTACGAGGCGCATCACCAGGTACACTTCACCGACGAGGCGCTGCAGGCGGCCGTGACGCTGGCCGACCGCTACATCCAGGATCGCTTCCTGCCCGATAAGGCCATCGACCTCATCGACGAGGCCGGCGCCCGCATGCGCATCCGCAACATGACGCTGCCGAAGGAGCTGCGCGACCTGGACGAGGAGCTGCGCAAGCTCCGCGCCGAGAAGGACGGCGCCATCGCCGCCCAGGACTTCGAGCGCGCCGCCCAGCTGCGCGACGAGGAGGCCCAGCTCAAAGACAAGCGCGCCCAGGCCGAGAAGGACTGGGAGGAGAATGCCCAGAAGACCATCCAGCAGGTGACGGTGGAGGACATCGCCGACGTGGTGTCCATGACCACGGGCGTGCCCGTTTCGAACCTCACCGAGGCCGAGACCGAGAAGCTGCTGCGCATGGAAGCCGTGCTGCACGAGCGCGTCGTCGGTCAGGAAGAGGCCGTCACGGCGCTGTCGAAGGCCATCCGCCGCTCGCGCAGCGGCCTGAAAGACCCGAAGCGCCCCGCGGGTTCGTTCATCTTCTTGGGTCCCTCGGGCGTGGGCAAGACCGAGCTTTCGAAGGCGCTTGCCGAGTTCCTGTTCAACTCCGAGGACGCGCTTCTGTCCTTCGACATGTCTGAGTACATGGAGAAGCACAGCGTGAGCCGTCTCGTGGGCTCGCCTCCGGGCTACGTGGGCTTCGACGAGGGCGGCCAGCTGACGAAGGCCGTGCGCCAGCGCCCCTACTCGGTGGTGCTGTTCGATGAGATCGAGAAGGCGCACCCCGACGTGTTCAACATCCTGCTCCAGATCTTGGAGGAGGGCCGCTTGACCGACGCGCAGGGCCGCACCGTGGACTTCCGCAACGCCGTCATCATCATGACGTCGAACGTGGGCGCCCGCGAGATCGCGCAGCCCACCACGCTGGGCTTCTCCACCGAGGAGCACGCGGGGCTGTCCGACAAGGAGATCAAGAGCCGCGTCATGGCCGAGATGAAGAAGCTGTTCAGGCCCGAGTTCCTGAACCGCATCGACGAGATCATCGTGTTCAAGTCCCTGAACGACGAGCAGATTTCCGAGATCGTCAAGCTCATGGTGGCCGATTTGCGCGAGCGCATGATCGAGCAGAACATGTCCATCAACCTCACCGAGGCGGCGTGCAAGCTCATCGCCAAGGAAGGCACCGACGCCACGTTCGGCGCGCGTCCGCTGCGCCGCGCCATCCAGCGCTTGCTGGAGGATCCGCTGTCCGAGCAGATCCTCGAAGGCACGTGGACGAGCGGCTCGGTCATCGACGTGGACGCGGTGGACGGCGAGCTGGTGTTCACCGCCGGATCGGGCTCCATCCCGGCGCCCCGCAAGCGCGACAGCATCGCGCGGGAAGCGGAGCTGTTGCTGACGAACTACGATCTGGGCCATGCCGGCGTCAGTTCCGGCGGCTCGTTCTCGGGCGGCGCGGCCGACTAAGCTTCGCCTCTTAAGCGCCCCTGCTCCTCGGCTTGAAATTCGAAGCCCGAGGAGCAGGGGTTTCTTGTGTTCTGCGCTTGCATTTGTCGTATACTAGGCACGTCGCAAGCCGACCGCGGAGCGGCCGCTTTCACGTGCAAGGCGGCCGAGGTGCACTGCGGGAAGTGCAGCGGATCAACTCGATTCCAGGAGGTTCCATGTTCGGAGACAACCTCGATCGCATCGTGAAAAGCATCGAGAAGAACTACGAGGCCGACGAGATATTCTTCACGAAGCCCGGCCGGCGGTTTCCCAGCCGCCTGGCCGTGAAAAGCGTGATCAAGGACTTGCGTCGGGTGCTGTTCCCGGGCTATTTCGGCGACGAGATGCTGACGCCGTTCACCAGTCCGGAGTACTTCATCGGCGAGACGCTCATACAGATCGAACGCGTGCTGCGCGAGCAGATCGTGCTCGCCATGACGTACACCTCGGACGATCGCGATGCTGCGGAGGTCGACCCGGCGCGCTACCTGTGCGGCGGCACCACGCCCGAGCATATCTGCGAGCGCGCCTCGGAAGTGTGCACGGTGTTCTTCGACGAGCTTCCCAGCATACAGCGGGTGCTGCTCACCGACGTGCAGGCGCTGTATGACGGCGATCCGGCGGCCGGGTCGAAGGAGGAGGTCATCTTCTCGTATCCGGGTCTGTACGCGATCTACGTGTACCGCATCGCGCACGTGCTGTACGAGCAGAACGTGCCCATCATCCCGCGCATCATGACCGAGCTGGCGCACAGCGGCACGGGCATCGACATCGGCGCCGGCGCCCAGATCGGCGAGTACTTCTTCATCGACCACGGCACGGGCGTGGTCATCGGCGAGACCACCGTCATCGGCGACCATGTGAAGCTGTACCAGGGCGTCACGCTGGGCGCGCTGTCCACGCGCGGCGGGCAGCGGCTTGCCGGGGTGAAGCGCCATCCCACGATCGAGGACAACGTGACGATCTATTCCAACGCTTCGGTTCTGGGCGGGGAAACCGTGGTGGGCGCCGGTTCGGTCGTCGCAGGATCCACGTTCGTCACCTCTTCGGTTCCCCCCAATTCCCGCGTGTCGCTGAAGGCGCAGGAGATCACCGTGCGCCAGCCGGGCGAGCGTGACTAGGCTCTTCGATCGGCAAGCGAGGGAAATGGAGCGGTGGCAAGAACGATGCAAGGCGGAGAGGAAAACCTTATGACGCAGACAATCGACCCGGTGTTCTCGTCCGCGGTGCTCAGCGCCCCTGAGCTCGCGCTGAACGACCTCGACTTCGACGCGCTGTCGCAGGCGATGGGAGGGCTCAAGGGCGAGGTCGACAAGAACCCGCAGACGGCCGCCATCATCCTGGCGGGCGGCACGGGGGAGCGGTTCGGCAAGGAAGGCGGCAAGCAGCTCGTGGAGATCGCGGGCAAGCCCATCCTCACCTGGTCGGCCGAGGCGTTCGACGCCGTGGGCGACATCGGGCTCATCGTCATCGTGTGCCCCGAGGACCGCTGCAGCGAGTATCTCAAGCGCGCCATCGACCCGTTCCCGTTCGTCACGCCCATCGTGGTGGCGCCTTCGGGTCCCAGCCGTCAGGAATCGGCGTTCTCGGGGCTGGAGTTCGTGCCGGACGACTACGAGTACGTCATCCTGCACGACGGCGCCCGCCCGCTCATCAGCCCCGACCTCATCGCGCACACCATCGCCACGCTGAAGGGCAACATCGACTGCGACGGCGCCGTGGTGGCGCATCCGGCCGTCGACACCCTGAAAGTGGTGGAGAACGGCGTGATCGTGGGCACGCCCGACCGCCGCGTGTTCTGGAACGCGCAGACGCCCCAGGTGTTCCGCGCCGGCATCTACCGCCGCGCGCACGCCTCGGCGCTGTCGGACGGCTTCATGGGCACCGACGATTCGTCGCTCATCGAGAGGTTGGGCGGGCGCGTGCTGGTAGTGGAAGGGAAGCGCGACAACATCAAGCTGACCGTCCCCGAAGACTACCTCATGCTGGCCGCTGCGGTGCGTACCATGTACATGAAAGGGGCGGAAGAATGATCATCCGCGGAGGCCTTGGCGACAGTGCCCAGTCGCTCAGACAGTCCTGCTCGCACGAAACGCCCGCTGGGCGTTTCGGCTCGTGCGGAACTCGCTTGGTGGGCACCGTCGTCAAGGCCGCGCATGTCGTTATCGGAGGAACCGAATGATGCAACCTGTTGTTTTCGATCCTGCCGGGTTGCGCGTGGGGCAGGGGTATGACGTGCATGCGTTCGCCGAGGGGCGCAAGCTTATCTTGGGCGGGGTGGACATTCCTCATGTGCGCGGCCTCTTGGGGCATTCCGATGCCGACGTGCTGGCGCATGCTATCTCCGATGCGCTGTTGGGAGGCATCCGCGGCGGGGACATCGGCAAGCTGTTCCCCGACACCGATCCGGCCTACAAGGGCGCCGATTCGCTGAAGCTGCTGGCCGCCGTGGCCGACAAGGTGCGCGCGGAGGGCTACGACATCCTCGACGTCGACTCCGTCATCGCCGCGCAGGCGCCGAAGCTCTCGCCGTACCGCGAGGCGATGCGCGAGAACCTGGCCGCCGCCATGGGCATCGCGGTGGAGAACGTGGGCGTGAAGGCCACCACCACCGAGCATCTGGGGTTCGAAGGCCGCGAGGAGGGCATCTCGGCGACCGCCGTCTGCATATTGTTCCGCCGTTCTGACGAACAGCGGAGCTAGCCGACGCTGCGGGCTTCCGTAGCGCCTCGGCTTGGCGCTCCAAGCTCTCCTCGCGTGCATGCGCACGCTTCGTCGGCCTTTCACGCCAATCCGAAACGCTGCGAAAGCCCTCGCTGACTTTGGCGGACAGGCGGGCTCCGTAACCTTCCTGTGCTACAATTTACGGTCGAAACTCATCGTCGCGCGAGCGCGGCGCAAGGCTAGGCAGGATGCGAGGACGCCATGATCAGACTCTACAATACGAAGACCCGCACGAAGGTCGACTTCGAGACGCTCGAGCGCGGCAAGGTGGGCATGTACGTGTGCGGACCTACCGTGTACAACTACATTCACATCGGCAACGCCCGCACGTTCATCAGCTTCGACGTGATCCGCCGTTACCTTATGTGGCGCGGCTTCGACGTGACGTTCGTGCAGAACGTCACCGACGTGGACGACAAGATCATCGGCAAGTCGCTTGAGGAAGGCCGCAGCGCTGCCGAGGTGGCCGCCGAGTACACCGAGGCGTTCATCGAGGACATGCGCGCGGCCGGCGTGCTGGATCCCGATATCCGTCCGAAGGCTACCGAGGAGATCCCCGCAATGATAGAGCTCATCCAAGAGCTCATCGACGGCGGCCACGCTTACGATGCCGACGGCGACGTGTACTTCAACGTGCGTTCGTTCCCGGCTTACGGCGAGCTGTCGGGCCGCAACGTGGACGAGATGGAGAGCGGCCACCGCGAGCTGCGCGCCGACGGCAAGGGAGTGGAGGATCGCAAGCGCGACCCGCTGGACTTCGCGCTGTGGAAGGCCGCCAAGCCCGGCGAGCCGGCGTGGGAGTCGCCCTGGGGCATGGGCCGTCCCGGCTGGCACATCGAGTGCTCGGCCATGTCACGCAAGTACCTGGGGCTGCCCTTCGACATCCACGGGGGCGGCGCAGACCTCGTGTTCCCGCACCACGAGAACGAGCGCGCGCAGAGCGAGGCCGCGTGCGGCTGCACGTTCGCGAACTACTGGATGCACGGCGGCATGCTGCAGATCAACTCCGAGAAGATGAGCAAGTCGCTGGGCAACTTCAAGCTGCTGCGCGACGTGCTGAAGGTCACCGATCCGAAGGTGCTGCGCTTCCTTATGCTGCAGACGCACTACCGCAGCCCGCTCGACTTCTCCGACGAGCGACTGGCCGAGGCGGGCGCGGCGCTGTGCCGTATCGAGAACGCGGTGAAGAACCTCGATTGGCAGCTGCAGAACGCCCAGGACATCCCCTCGCCGCTGGACACGCGCGAGCTGATGAAGCGTACGAAGGAGGCGAAGCTGGCGTTCATCCTGGCCATGGACGACGACTTCAACACCTGCAAGGCGCTGGGCGAGGTGTTCGACTTCGTGGCCGCGGTGAACGCGCAGACGGCCGACAAGACTATCTCGCTGTCCGACGTGCCGCCCGTGCGCGATGCCCGCGGCGTCATCGTGGAGCTCATGGGCGTGTTCGGCATCGACGTGGAGGCCGCATCCGCCTCGTGCGCCGCAGGAGGGTACCCGCCCGAGGTCGTGGGGTTGGCGGCCGATATCGCGGGCTACGAAGGCGCGGATGCCGCCGAGGCCGTGGACGCCCTGCTGGCGGCCCGTGCCGACGCCCGCGCCGCGAAGGATTGGAGCCGTGCCGACGCCGTCCGCGACGGCCTGTGCGGTTTGGGCTTCGTGATCGAGGACACCCCGCAGGGCGCGCGCGTGACCTACGAGGGGTAAGGCGAGCGTTATCCCGAGTGGAACATTCTCGAAGGGCGGCCGCGTTGGCCGCCCTTCGTCGTCGTGCACGGATTCTCTTCCCTATGTGCGGCAAAATCGAGTTTTTGGCAGGAGAAGCGTCTTTCTCCGAATCGTTTCGAGGTGAAACCCCAGATCGCGTTTTTTCGGCATTCGCAAATCAACAGTGCGAAGCGGGCTCGCACTGCCAAAAGCCCGATTCTGCCGCACATAGCGCCTGCGGAACGTGCAATCGCTCGCCGTCGGGGTTCCCTTGCGCGCTCATGTCCAGGATGGGAATGCGATAGGGTGCGAAAGACCCGGGAATGTGCCGCAGGGCTCGGAGATGCGGATGATTGCCGGGTAGGGGGCGTTGTCCCGCCCGAAGCGAGGGGTTTCGGTGGTCGCCGGCTCGCGGGTTCGCCGATGCGCTACAATACGGCGCATGCGAACTCAATCGACAAGGACTCCCGAGCTCCTCGCGCCCGCGGGCGGGCTTGCGCAGCTGGAGGCCGCGCTGCGCTTCGGTGCGGACGCCGTGTACCTGGCCGCCGATCGGTTCGGGCTGCGGCAGCGCGCGGCGAACTTCGCGCTGGACGACGTTCCCGCTGCGGCAGCTCTCGTGCACGATGCGGGCGCGAAGGCGTACGTGACGCTGAACGCCCTCATGGACGCCGACGACCTCAAGGCGCTTCCCGCGTACCTCGAAGCGCTGGCCGCGGCCGGCGTCGACGCATTCATCGTGAGCGACCTGGGCGCGCTTCGCCTGGTTCAGCGGCACGCGCCGAACGTCGAGCTGCACGTGAGTACCCAGGCCTCGGTGTGCAACGCCGAGGCGGCGCGCGTATGGCACGAGCTGGGCGCGAGCCGCGTGGTGTGCGCGCGAGAGATGAGCGTGGAGGACATCGCGCGACTGCGCGCCGGCGCCCCGCGCGAGCTGGAGCTGGAGGCGTTCGTGCACGGAGCCATGTGCATGGCCGTGTCGGGCCGCTGCCTGATCAGCGCCGCGCTCACCGGCCGCTCCGGCAACAAGGGCCATTGCACCCAGCCGTGCCGGTGGAGCTACGCGCTGGTGGAGGAGCAGCGTCCCGGCGAGTTCTTTCCCGTGGAGGAGGACGTGCGCGGAACCTATGTCATGAACGCGCAGGACCTCAACATGCTGGCGCACCTTGACGACTTGGTCGCGGCCGGCATCGACTCGTTCAAGATCGAAGGCCGCAACAAGAAGGCGTTCTACGTGGCTTCGGTGGTGCGCGCTTACCGGCTGGCCCTGGACGGCGTTCCCTCCTCCGAGCTGGCCGACGAGCTGCTGGCCGTGTCGCATCGCCCGTACGGCACGGGCTTCTACTACGGCGACGCCAGGCAGTCGCCCGACGTGGACGGCTACACCGCCGAATGCCGGCATGCCGCCACGGTGGAAGCGTGCGAACCGGCCGGCGAAGGCGCGTTCCGCGTGATCGCGCGGTGCTACAACCGCTTCTGCGAAGGCGACGAGCTGGAGGCGCTGTCGCCGGGTCCGCACATCCCTCTCGTGCGCGTGCGCAACCTCGCCTGGCTCCCCGCGCCCGACGGGGACGACGCGCAGCCAAAGCGGGTGCCGGTTGCCGTGGCGAACCGCTCGGCCGAGCGCTATGCGTTCGAAACGGGGGAGGAGCTGGCTCCCGGCGACTTTCTGCGCATGCGTATCAACGTTGAGCGATAGGCTTCTGATCTGCGCTAAAGCGATAAAGTACTGCTAAGTAGCCGTCAAGGCGCGTGCATGCGCCGGCGCTACACTGGGTTGCACCCTGACGAAAAGGAACGGAATCATCCTTCTTTCAGAAAGCGAGGTGCATCATGCCCAATCATGCGTATCGCGCCGCATCGGCGCCCAGCGTCGTGCAGCGTGCCCGCAACACGCGCACCGGCCGCAAGCTCGAGCGCGGCGGTTACCTGACCGTCGAGACCGTCACCATGTGGATCGTGTACGCTCTGACCCTCATCGGCAATGCCGTCATCGAAGGAGGCCGGGTGGGAGGCACCACGTCGGCGGATATCGCGTACGGCGTGTTCACGTGGTTCACGCCCGCCGGCTACGTGTTCGCCATCTGGTCGCTCATCTACGTGGCGATGGTCGTGTGGCTCGTCGCGTACACGCGCACGGCGCCTGTCCGCGCCGACCGCTTCACCATGACGTCCATCCTGTTCATCGCAAGCTGCGCCCTCAACGTGCTGTGGCTTGCCCTGTGGCACTTCGAGCTGGTGGCCGTGTCGTTCATCGTCATCCTGGCCGAGTGGCTGGTGCTGGCGGCGCTGTACCTGAACGTGCGCCGCACGATGAAGACCGCCTCGGGACGGGTGCCCGTGTCCATCTACACCGCGTGGGTCACGGTGGCCACGCTGGCCAACATGGCCATCCTCGTCACGCGCGCGCTGGACGGCGGCATCCCGTTCTTCAACGGGTTGTTCACCATCCTCTTGACGGCGGGCGTGCTGGCGTTCGGTTACGTGATGCGCAAGGCCTACGACGACATGGCGTTCCAGCTCGTGTTCCTGTGGGCGCTCATCGGCGTGGGCGTGAACGTGTCGGGCGCGTCGGCGTTCACGGCGGCTGTCGTGTTCTTGCTGTGCGTGGTCGGAGCCATCCTGACGTTCGCCCCCATCGGCTCGATGCGGAAGCTCGTGCGGCAGAACTAGCGATCCTGCAGCATGCTCGTGGTGAAAAGGTGCGGCTTGGCGGGGCGGTGCGTCCGCAGAAGGCTTCTTCTCCGGCAAAACCGGCTGACCGATTCTCCCATTTCCGATGAAACCGCTGACAGTTCTTGCTATGATAGCGCCAAGGTGTTTTTCGGACGAAAGGGGCCGTTATGGGAACGAAAGCAGCGGAGGCGCTCGACGTATCCTTCGACGAGCTGCCGAACTACCTGCACGCGAAGCACTCCGTGTACATGGAGATCGGCAGCGAGACGTACTACCTGACCGACGTCAACGATCGATACTGGCGCGCGCAGGACACCGCAGAAGCTCAACGAAAAAGGGACATTACGTCGACGCGAGCGAGCTGGTGCCGACGGTGAGCGAGTTCTTGACGCTCCCCTTCATCGACGGCAAGTCGGTGACCGACGTGTTCGACCAAGCGGTATTCTACGCATCTGAAAAAGCGTAACGACGACGGGGGCGGCCGCGTGAACGGCCGCCCCCCGTTTCTCGTTCCGGCAACCGCGTGGCCGCTACGGGCGTTCGTTCGGCTCGATGAAGCCGACGGCGAACTGCGCGTCCGAGACGTCCCGGGGGACGGGGCGCGAGTAGAGGAACCCCTGCGCGATGATGCGATCGTCCATGCGCACGAGCATGGACGCCTGATCGCGCGTTTCCACGCCTTCCACCACCACGTTCACGGCCAGCTTGTCGGCGATGGACACCACGCCGTCCAGGATGGCCTTGCAGCGCTCGCCGCTCTCGCTGCTCATGAGGAAGCTGCGGTCGAGCTTCAGCACGTCGATCGGCAGGTTCTGCAGCGTGCCCAGCGACGAGTACCCGCTGCCGAAGTCGTCAATGGCGATGCGGAAGCCCAGATCCTTTAAACGGCGGCACAGCCGTTCGGCGCGTTCGAGGTCTTCCATGACGATGTTCTCGGTCAGTTCGAGCTCCAGCAGCTCGATGGGCACGCCGAATCCGTCGACGATGCTCTTCACCGTTTCAGGGAACGCGTCGTTTTGCATGTGCAAGCGCGAGAAGTTGCAGGCGATGACGAGCGGGTGTTCTCCCGCGTCCAGCTGCTCCCGGATACGGGCGCAGACGAGGCGAAATACCTGCAAGTCCAAGTCGACGACCAGGCCGGTGCGCTCGAACAGGGGAATGAACTCGTCGGGCGGCACGAGGCCGCGTTCAGGCGATTCCCAACGAACGAGCGCTTCGAAGCCCACGAGGCGGTTCGTCGCTATTTCCACCTTCGGCTGGTAATAGGCCGTGAACTCCCCGCGCTCGAGCGCGTCGTGCGCGGCGGCCACCAGCGCGCGTTCGGCGATGTCGCGATCCTTCATGCTCGCCGAGTATAATGCTGCGGTGCTGCGCGAGGCCTCCCCAATGCTGTCCCGGGCGTAGCGTGCGGCGTCCACGAACTCGATGATGGTTTGCACGTCGATGCGCGGCGTTTCGGCGCTGCGCTCGATGATGCAGACGCCGGCCTGCAGCATGAGCCGGTGCGATAGCTCGGTAAGCGTTTCGGTGCTGTTGAAGCGACGGTCCAGTTCATCGAAGTGCTCCAGCAGCGCGTCCCAGCCTCTCCAGCGAACCAACAGCACGAATTCGTCTGCGATGACGTGCGCGTATCGTTCGTCGGCTGCTTTCATGCCGGCCAGCGTGCCGTTGAGGTCGAGCAGCACGCGATCGCCCGTGGCGTAGCCGAATGCTGCGTTGAAGCCTTTAAAGCTCTTTACGTCGAGGTACACGATGGCGTAAGCGCCATCGCGGGCGTTCGCCATCTGAGCGCCCACCTCGGAGCGGAAGCGGGCGAGACTCCAGCCTTCGGTCAGCGGATCGGTGAACGAGAAGTCCTCCACTCGCCGCGCCGCGCGAAGCTTCACATGGCTGACGTACAGGGCAACGCCGAGCACGGAGCCGAGCAGTGCGACGATGCCGGCCATGAATTGCACCGGATACTGGCGCAAGAAGTCGAAAGGGCTGATGGGATGTACGGCGAGGCTGCTTTGCGAAAGCCAGGTGGTCATCTTGCTTTCGGCAGTGTACTGCACGCAGCGGTCGAGGATGCTCACCAGTCGTCGGTCGGCGTTGCGGCTCACGCCGATGCTCATGCTGTTGAAGAAGGAGGTGATGGTGGTGACGCTCAGGCTCTCGTATTGGGGTTCCGCCAGCAAGTAGTTCGCCACGTGGGTATCGGCAAAGGCGATATCGGCTTTGCCTTCAAGCACTGCATCGAAGCAATCTTTCGGGGTGTCGCAGTACACGATGTCGTATTCGGCGTACGAAGAGTACGCCGTGCTCGCGGCGAGCGAGAAGCCGCTTGGCAGCGCGACGCGCGAACCGGATGGATTCGGTCCTGCGACAAGGGCCATGGGGTCGCGCAGATAGGGGCCGGTGGTGTCGAGGCTTTTGATCGCCTGGGGATCGGATTCTCGATCGACGTCGTACACGATGTCGGCGTCGCCGCGTTCGACGAGGCGGACGGCCTCGTCGTGGCAGTCCGCAGCCACGAATTCGAACTTCAGCCCGGTGATCTGCGCGATGTCTTCGAACAGCAATGCGACCGCGCCGGCGAACGCGCCGGTTTCGGGGTCGGTGTAGGAAAGCGGCGCGCGATACGAATCGTAGGCCACGCGCAGGGTGGGAGCCGACGCCAGATAGGCGTACTCGTCTTCGGTGAAGACGGGATCCTGGTCGGTGTTGATGCCGAAGTAGCGGTCGTACAGCAACGTGGCGAAGTCGGGGTCGCGCAGTTTGAGGCGGCTCATCGCGCTGTCGAGCTCATCGGCTATGTCGGTGCGTTCGGGCGAGAGGGCGATGTACAAAGGCTCGGGGGCGAACTGAGCTACGGTTCGGAAGCGCGAATTCGTCCCGAGATACGTGATGGCAATGGCATCCACCGCTCCTTCGTCGAGCGCTCTCAGCAGGTCTCCGGTAGCGCTGTAGGCCACGATATCCGCCGAAAAGCCGTTCTTCTCGCTGTATTGTGCGAACGCTTCGGCGTCCTGGCTGTTCGCGATTACCCCCACGCGCATGCCGGAAAACGTTTTGAAGTCTTCGTAGGCGTAACGCGTGTCGTCGAGCCTCACGTTGAGCGTGGTGGAAATCTCGCAGAGCGATGATGCCGAGAAGATCATCCGCCTCTCTCGGTCTTCGGTGTAGTACACCATGGGAAGCAGATCCACCTTGCTCGCTTCAAGCGCGGCACAGGCCTCTTCCCAACTAGGGTACTTGACGTATTCATATGTCCAGTCGGCGTAGCGTGCGATTTCGTTGAGATACTCGATGTTGTACCCAACGTAGCGCCCCTCTTCGTCGGTGGACATATAGTCGCCGTCTTCGAAGTAGGCGACGGTCACGACGCGCTTGCCGAACGTGGCGAACTCGTCGGCGAAAGCCCGCGAGGATCCGGGATACGTGGTCGTTGCGACCGTACAGGTGAACGCGATGACGAACGCCCAGGCAAACATCATCGGTTGAAGCCGCGAAGGGATGAATGTTCTTGCCGGTGCTATGCTTCGCTCCGATCGATGTGACGGTGTCTAAGAATGGTTGATACCAACTTACCTTACCATATGCATGGCCTTCTCAGAAAGACTAGTCGGGTGACGTGTGCGCCTTTTTTTGCGTATGACGTGGTGCGATAAGGTCAAGGTTCAGCTGCGGCTCCC
>ENA-OQIL01000575-OQIL01000575.1-human-gut-metagenome-genome-assembly--contig:-NODE-575-length-12562-cov-2.612304_pt1 | contig 12562 bp, 14 predicted proteins | sample MGYA00242583_ERZ504748 | MGnify/ENA primary metagenome ERZ504748 (study PRJEB26092, sample SAMD00036191) | human gut metagenome | host: Homo sapiens | study: EMG produced TPA metagenomics assembly of...
AGCATCTACATTGACTGCCTGACGCTGACCGCCAGCGCCCAGCAGGAGGGTGCCGTCCAGACGCTGGAGGCTCTGTCCCGCTGCAAGCGTGAGCTGGGCGTGCGCACTGTGCTGGGCGTGTCGAACATCAGCTTCGGCCTGCCGTGCCGCGGCTACCTGAACACAACGCTTTTTGACGATGGCCATGTCTGCCGGGCTCGACCTTGCCATCATGAATCCCAACACGCCGGAAATGATGGCTGCCGTGCGCGCCTACCGCGTGCTGACCTCGCAGGATTTACAGAGCACCGACTACGTTGCCGCCTATGCCGATGTGCAGATCCAGACGACGCAGACGAGCAAGTCCGCCGCCACCGTGGCCGAGGTCGGCGCCGCCGCACCGGGCGGGGACGCCCTGTTTGAGGCTGTGCGCCGCGGCCTGAAGGCCGAGGCCCGCGCTGCCGCGGATGCCGCGCTGACGATGCGCGAACCGCTGGACGTAGTGAATATCTCGCTGATCCCCGCACTGGACGCCGTGGGCGACGGCTTTGAGAAAGGCACGGTATTCCTGCCGCAGCTTTTGCAGGCCGCCACCGCCGCGCAGGCTGCATTCGAGGCCATCAAGGCCAAAATTGCCGCCTCCGGCCAGGCGCAGGGCAGCAAGGGCAAGATCGTCATTGCCACGGTCAAGGGCGACGTGCACGACATCGGCAAGAACATTGTCCGTGTCATCCTCGAAAACTACGGCTATGACGTGCTCGACCTCGGGCGCGACGTTGACCCCGAACGTGTCGTAGAAGCCGTGCGCCAGACCGGTGCAAAGCTCGTCGGCCTGTCGGCCCTGATGACGACCACCGTCCCCAATATGCAGGCTACGATCGAGGCCCTGCATGCCGCGCACCTTGACTGCAAGGTCATGGTCGGCGGCGCGGTGCTGACGCCTGATTACGCCCGTGACATCGGTGCCGACTACTACTGCAAGGATGCCAAGGCCAGCGCTGATTTGGCCAAGCAGCTTTTAGGCTGATTGTATAGAGCCGCGTTTCACGAAGAAGCGCGGCTTTTTGCACAATTGTAAAATCTTACCTTTGTCAGCAAATCACCATTGCAGGGAAGTTCCAATTGATGTATAATAACTGTGTTTACTGTTTTTGGACATTTCCCTTTATTTGTCTGTTTTAGGAGCGTATCTTTTGAAGTACATAGCCAAAATCGCAGCGTTCACCGCGATTTTTCTGATTATAAATCTGATTTTCTGCGGCTTTATGCCGCCCGATAACGGTTCCAGCCTTGGCATGTGGCGCAGCTACCACCAGAAGCAGTCCATTGACATTGCCGTCATTGGTTCTTCGCTGGCTTCCTGCGCCCTGCCCGAAGAAGAACTCGCCGCCGCAACAGGGGAGACCGTTGCACTGATGGCAACAAACGCCCAAAGCTTGGATATGTCGCAGATCGCGCTGGAGACCCTGCTTCGGGAGCATTCTCCCCGGTATGTGATCCTTGTCATGGATCTGACCAACATGACAGGCAAACCCTATGCCAAAGCCCAAAAGGCTTTTTTATATGCAGAGCTGCAGACGGATTCCTGGAAGGATAAGCCCGCTGACCTGCTGCGCTACATGACAAGCTGTGATAACTTTACAGGTGCAGATTCCCTGAATGCGCTTTTTCCCTGGCAGAGCGGCAGCTGGCCCACCGACTGGCCCGCTACGATCCAACAGAAATGGAATGCCGTACTGAATCGTCTGCCGCACCGGCGCGGCGCGGCCCATGCCCAGCCGGAGGATACCACGGTCATCAACTTTGACACTGTCGGCACGGTGAACACCTGGAGCCAGAACGCCCACGATTTTAGCGCGCAGCACATTGAGGAGCTGACCTCCATGCTGCAGCTCTGTCAGGAGAACGGCACGCGCCTTTTGCTCATCAGTGCGCCCAAGACCACGCTGGATGTCGTGAGCTACGAGACGTATTTTGACGACTACGCCTACTTCAAGCAGCTGGCAGCACAGTATGGGGCTTCCTATTATGACTTTAACCTTGCAAAGCCGGAGCTGTTTGAGAACAAAGAGCCTGACTATCACAAGGATTTCACCCACATGAATGCTGCCGGCGGGCATGCGTTCAGCCTGAGCATGGCAAAGTTTCTGGCCATGCTGGACGCCGGGCAGGATGTGGAATCGTTGTTCGAGACGCCGTCAGAATATCTGGCCGCCGTAAACTATATCACCAACGTCTACCTGACGCCGGAGGTTCACCCGGACAAGATTTTGCTGCTGGCCGGTTCCTACCACGGTCCGTCCGTACAGGCTGAATACGAGTTCTGGGTCAAAGCGCCGGGGGAGAGCGAATACAGCCGGGTTTCCGCGTATTCTACCCGCTCCTGGACCGAGTACGCAGCAGCGGAGCACGGCACCTACCAGTTCCGCGTGAATGCCCGTATTGTTGGTTCTTCCGCCGATTTTGAGCGATATTATGAATGTTCTGTCGATTTTTGATTTTTGTGGATGGTGTAGTGTGGAAATCTATTCCCTGAGTTTCTTCCTGCTGGTCAGCGTTGGACTCATTTTATATTATACTGTTTTCAGCCGCTGCCAATGGATCTGCCTGCTGGGGTTGAGCCTGCTGTTTTTTACCGCCAGCGGCTGGAAGGGCCTTGTTTTTCTGCTTTTCACTGCGTTAACGATCTGGCTCGGCGGCTTGCAGCTGGCAAAGCTGGATGCCGATTCCGCCGCGCGGCGAAAGGCTCCGGGCATAACCAAGGACGAAAAAAAGGCCATAAAAGCACAGGCGGTGCGCCGCAAAAAATGTCTTGTTGCTGCTGTGCTGACTGCCAACTTTCTTGTGCTTGGCTACTTCAAATACTGGTCCTATTTTGCGGAGCTGCTCTCCGGTGCATTTTCGGCCACAGCGCCGTCCTCACTGGGGCTGGTTATGCCGCTTGGCATCAGCTTTTACACGTTTCAGGCCGTCGGTTATCTGATTGACTGCTACCGTGGTCGGCACCCGGCAGAGAAAAACTACGCCCGCTTTCTGCTTTTCATCAGCTTTTTCTCGCAGCTGATCCAGGGTCCCATCAACCGCTACGGAGAGATGGCCCCGCAGCTCACTGCCCGTCACATCTGGAACTGGGAGCGTACCAAGCGTGCACTGTTCCTGTTTCTGTTCGGCGCAATGAAGAAATATGCCATCGCAAACCTGACCGCCCCGACGATTGCCGCCGTCCTCGACGGCAATGACCCCAAGCTGGCCGGTTCTATGGCACTGCTGGCCATTTTGCTGTACTCGCTGCAGCAGTATGCAGATTTTTCCGGCGGCATTGATATGGTATTGGGTGTTGCGCAGCTGTACGGCATTGAGATGATGCCCAACTTCCGGCAGCCGTATTTTTCTACCTCGCTGGGGGATTTCTGGCGGCGCTGGCATATTTCGCTGGGTGCGTGGATGCGTGATTTACCTGTTCTATCCCTTTGCACTGACCAATGCCGATGCAGCGCTTCGGCAAGTGGGCCACGTCGCATTGGGGCAAGCATTTTTGGGCCGTGTGCTGCCCGCTGCAGTCGCCAATCCTGCTTGTGTTTGCCGTAGTCGGCATCTGGCACGGCCCGCAGGCGCACTACCTTGCCTGGGGTCTGTATAACGGTCTTGTCATTGCGCTGGCCGACCTGCTGGAGCCCGCTTTCAAAAAGCTCAACACAGCGCTGCACATTCCTACCGAAAGCCGCGGCTGGCACGTTTTTTCGCATCGTGCGGACCTTTATCATCGTCAACATTGGCTGGTACTTTGACCGCAATGAGTTTGTGCAGGGGTGCATCTACCTGCACAACACCTTTACAAATTTCAATTTGTCCGCATTGGCCGCGAATGCACCCGGCGCTTTCGCGGCAGTCTCCGGCCCGGCCTGGGGGCTTGTCATCATCAGTACCCTTCTGGTCTTTGCCCATAGTGTGCTGAAGGAACAAGGCCGCGACCCTTACGCAGAGGTACAGCGGCTGCCGCTTGCACTGCGCTGGGGTTTATACTATCTTGTTATTTTCATGGTACTCCTCAGCTTTATCTGCGTCAATGAAACCGTTGGTTTCCTCTATGCCAACTTTTAAGAAAAGAGCTTTCTATGCAAACAAACATTCTGGACTGGCTTGAAGCCACGTCCGCCCGCTGCCCGGATGCCCCCGCTGTGGGGGATGACCAGACAGACTGTACCTGGGCACAGCTGGCCGACACGGCCCGCCGCGCCGGCAGCTTTCTGGCGTCCCGCACGATGCCGCGCCGCCCGGTGGCATTTTACCTAGAAAAATCCGTTTCCGCCTTTGCTGCCATGCTTGGCACAGTCTACGCGGGCTGCTGCTACTCGGTGCTTGACACCCGCCAGCCCGCTGCCCGCACTTCGCAGGTGTTGGATACTTTGGCCCCTGCATTTCTTGTTACGGACGAGGCCCACGCTGCCGCAGCCGCCGCGCTGGGGTACAGCGGGCAAATTTTCCGGCTTGACGATCTGCTGGCTGCGCCTGCGGACGCTGCCCTGCTGGCAGCCCGCCGCCGTCAGGCTGTGGACGTTGACCCTCTGTATATCAACTTCACAAGCGGAAGCACCGGTGTGCCAAAAGGCGTCACCGTCAGCCACCGCTCAGTGCTGGATTTTATCCCGCAGTTTGCCGAAATTTTCGGCATCACACAAAACGATATTCTGGGCAATCAGGCTCCCTTTGACTTTGACGTTTCGGTCAAAGACCTGTACACGGCACTGTACACGGGGGCCAAGGTGCAGATCATCCCGCGCGCTTATTTCAGTCAGCCCACAAAACTCATGGACTATCTGGCAGACCATGAGGTCACCATACTTGTCTGGGCCGTCAGTGCCATGTGCTTTGTCTCCATCATGAACGGCTTCAGCTACCGTATACCTTCCCGCGTGCGGCAGGTATTGTTCAGCGGCGAAGTCATGCCCATCAAGCACCTGATGAAGTGGAAGTCCGCTCTGCCGCACGCCCGGTTTGTGAACCTCTACGGCCCGACAGAAATTACCTGCAACTGCACCTACGCCATTTTGCCGGACCGCGATTTTGCCCCGGATGAGGCGCTGCCCATCGGACGCGCGTTTCCCAACGAGAAGGTCTTTCTGCTGGACGAGAACGACGCCCTTGTCACCGTGTCCGGGCAGGCAGGGGAGATCTGCGTTTCCGGTACGGCGCTTGCCCTCGGCTACTATGCTGACCCTGTGCGCACAGCACAGGCCTTTACCCAGAATCCGCTGAACACCAACTGGTATGAGCGTATTTACCGCACCGGTGATTTGGCCCGCTACGACGAAAGCGGCAGCCTGTATTATATTGGCCGCCGGGATTTCCAGATCAAGCACATGGGACACCGCGTAGAGCTTGGAGAAATTGAAGCTGCCGCTATGCGCTGCGACGCTGTGACCCGTGCCTGCTGCACGTTTGATGCCGAACGCCAGCGGCTCCACCTGTTTTACACGGGCAGCTGTGAGAAAGCCGCCCTGCTGGCTGCGCTGAAAGAAAGTCTGCCGCCTTTTATGCAGCCGAATACTGCTGTGCAGCTGGACGAGATGCCGCTGAATAAAAACGGCAAAATTGACCGCACGGCACTGGCTGCCCTGACGAAAAAAGGAGCCCATAAATGACCGACGCTTCTTTACAAAAAATTGCTGCCACCTACGGCACACCGACGTTTGTCTTTGACACTGACGCTTTGCAGGCCCGCGTGCGCGCTATTCAGGCAATCTGGGGCAGGGAAATCGACCTTTGCTATTCCATCAAGGCCAACCCATTTCTGCTGCCTGCCATGATGCAGGTCACTGCGCGGCTGGAAGTATGCAGTCCCGGAGAGCTTTCGCTCTGCGAGAGCCTGCATGCTGCGGATGCACGTGTTATCTATTCGGGTGTTAATAAGACGCCCGTGGATATTGCCCGCGCCGTGGCCGACGGCGTCGGCACCTGCACAGCGGAATCTCTGCTGCAGGTCCGCTATCTGCAGGATGCTGCACGCAAGGCCGCCAAACGGCTGCCTGTGCTGCTGCGGCTGAACGCGGGCAGTCAGTTCGGCATGTCAAAGGAGGATCTTTTCACCGCATTGGCGCATCGCAGGGAAACACCTGATCTGGAGTTTATCGGCATTCACTACTTTGTCGGGACCCAGCGCAAAAAGCTGGTCAATCAGCAAAAAGAGCTGGCCATGCTGCGGGAACTGTACGCTGAAATTGAGCAGACCTTCGGCCTGCGTCTGCCGGAACTGGAATACGGCCCAGGGCTGGCGGTGCCGTATTTTGACGGCGACGATTTTACCGACACACTGTCCCCGGCCAAAGACCTTGCGCCAGCACTGCGCGAAGTCAGCAACTGGGTCCATCTGACCGTTGAGATGGGCCGCTTTTACACCGCCGAATGCGGTTATTACCTGACCACCGCCATGGACTGCAAGGACCACGGCGGGCAGCACTACTGCATTGTGGACGGTGGAATGAACCACCTGAATTATCTTGGCCAGATCATGGGTATGAAACGCCCGCATCTGCGCCATTTTGCTGCCCGGGCAGCTTCCGTACAGGACTGGACACTTTGCGGCAGCCTTTGTACTACGAACGATGTTCTTGTGCGCAGTATGCCGCTGGCCGGACTATGCCCCGGCGACCTGCTTGTTTTTGAGAACACCGGTGCCTACTCTGTTACGGAAGGACTTGGTCTGTTTTTGAGCCGCGACCTGCCGCAGGTCATTCTGTGGCAGAACGGCACGCCGCACCCGGTACGCAGCGAAACGCCAACCTATCCCATCAATACACCCGCTGTGTAAGATAATTTGAAAAGGAGAAATACCAATGGAACGTTTACTGGAAATTTTAAGCGAAATCAAAGAGGACGTGGACTTTTCCACCTGTACAACGCTGATCGATGACGGCATCCTGGACTCTTTCGACATTCTGCAGATTATCTCGGCCCTGAATGAGGAATACGACATTTCGATCCCCGCATCCGAAATCATGCCGCAGAACTTCAACAGCGCCGAGGCCCTTTACAAGATGGTCCAGCGCCTGCAGGAAGATTGATGTCCGAGATGCCCGAAATATAAGATAACGCTTGCATTTATTCCAAACTTATTGTATAATACTAAAAGCGGACAGGGCTGAATTGCGCTGTTTCGCGTACAGATGCAGGTCCCGCGCGTGGGCAGCCTGTGAACCATGTCAGGCGGGGAACCGAGCAGCATTAAGCGGCGCTTGCCCAGTGCCGCGGTCAAGCCTGCATCTGTACGCAAAGCAGCGCAGCCGCGTGCTCTGCCCGCTGTTTTTTGTAGCTTTGCAGGAGGTGAGCCGATGTACCGTGCCCTGTATCGAAAATGGCGTCCCCAGCGCTTTGCGGACGTGGTTGGCCAGACGGCCATCGTCACGGCCCTGCAGAACCAGATTTCTGCCGGGCGCATCGGCCATGCGTATCTGTTCACCGGCACCCGCGGCACCGGCAAGACGACCTGCGCCAAGATCTTTGCCAAGGCGGTCAACTGTCTGGACACCTCCAGCCCCGACCCCTGCGGCGAGTGTGAAATTTGTAAGGGCATTGACTCCGGCTCCGTCATGGACATCATCGAGATGGATGCCGCGTCGAACAACGGCGTTGACGACATCCGCGACCTGCGCGACGAGGTAGCCTATCTGCCGTCGGTCTGCAAGTACAAGGTCTACATCATCGACGAGGTGCACATGCTCTCCACCGCAGCGTTCAACGCGCTGCTCAAAACGATGGAGGAACCGCCCGAGCACGTCATCTTTATCTTAGCCACCACCGAGGTGCAGAAGGTTCCCGTCACGATTTTGAGCCGCTGCCAGCGGTATGACTTCACCCGCATCACAGCGGATGACATTGCCGGGCGGTTGCTCTACGTGGCCGGGCAGGAGAAGATCGAGCTGGACGAGAACGCCGCACAGTTGATTGGCCGTCTGGCCGACGGTGCTATGCGTGACGCGCTGTCCATTCTGGACACCTGCGCCGGTGTCGACAACCACGTGGACGAGGCGCTCGTCCGCCGTATGGCCGGTGTCACGGACAGGGGCTACCTGTTTGAGATCAGCGACGCCATCGCGGCAGGGGACTCCGTCACTGCACTGGAAAAAATCGCCGAGCTGCGCCAGCAGAGCGTCGATATGCGCCGCCTCTGCATGGAGCTCGCCGGGCATTACCGCAATCTGATGCTCTGCGCGCTTCCGGGCGGCACGTCGCTTCTGACCGGCATCTCGCCGGAGGAGGAGGCCGCCTACACCCAGCGCAGGGACTTCCCGCAGCGGGAAGCCATCCGAGCGGTCAATGCGTTCGGCTCGGCACTTGAGAAAATGAGCCGCGGCACTGACCAGCGCATTGAGCTGGAGCTGGCGATTTTCTCGCTGACCCAGCCCGAGACTGCCGCCGCACCTGTTATCATCCAGCAGCCCGCCCCGGCAGCACCCGCCGCGCCTCAGGCATTCGCCAGCGCGCCGCGCGCCTACACAGCAGCGCCGCCGGTACAGGCTGCACCCTCTGTAGTGCCGCCCGTGGTACAGCCACAGAGCGTTCCCGCCGCTGCACCGGATGATGTACCGCCGCCCATTGACGATGACCCGCCGTTCCTGCAGCCGGAGCTGAAGCCCGCCCCGCAGCAAACTCCCGCGCCGGTACCGCCAGCACCCGCTGCCCCGGCCCCGCGTAAGGCCGAGCCGCCGCGGCAGGCAGGCCCGCTGGAGCCGTTCGCCTTCTGGCCCGCCGTGCTGGCCGATTTGGAGGAGAATGATGCAATGCTCATCTCCTTTTTGCGCGGCACCAGGGCCTACTGTGACGGCAAGCGCGTGCTGTTTGAGTGCAGCGACGCCTTCCGCGATTATATCCGCAATAACCGGGAGGTCAGCAAGCGTCTTAAGGAAACTATCTACCGTGTATCGCGCACCAAGTACAGTATCGGCCCCTATGAGGAGCCAAAGACCGACGACACCACCGCTGCCGTCAGCCTGGATGAGACTCTGCACACGATGCAGGCGCTTGGTGTCGATTTGAAAATCGTTGATAAATAATTATTTTTGGAGGATACAACCATGAAAGCAAGACTGCCCAAGGGCTATGGCCGACCCGATCCCAACGCCATGATGCGTCAGGTCCAGAAGATGCAGGACGACATCCGCGCCAAGCAGGAGGAGCTCGAAGCCAAGGAGTACACCGGCACCGCCAGCGGTGAGATGGTCACTGTCACGATGAACGGCAAGCATGAGATCACCGCCGTCAAGATCAAGCCCGAGGCCGTCGACCCCGATGATATTGAAATGCTTGAGGATCTGATTGCCGCCGCCGTCAACAGCGCCGCTGCTGCCGTTGACAAGGACTCCGAGGAGGAGATGTCCAAGATGACCGGCGGTCTGAACATCCCGGTCTGGGCTAAGAGGCTGCCTATGTTCAACAACAATGTTGAGCCGCTGGAAAATCTGATCGACCAGTTTGCCCAGTTTCCCGGCATTGGCCGCAAAAGTGCGGTGCGTATGGCCTATCAGGTCATGTCGATGCCGCCCAAGCAGGCCATGGAGCTGGCCAAGGCGATTGAGCACGCCCAAAAGTGACCTGCACCGCTGCCGCATCTGCCAGGACTACACCACCGGCGATGTCTGCAAGATCTGCGCCTCCCAGAAGCGGGACCGCAGCATCATCTGTGTGGTCGAGGGCCCGCGCGACATCAAATCGATTGAGCGCACCCACGAGTACAACGGCCTGTACCATGTGCTGCACGGCCTGATTTCGCCGATGGATGGCATCGGTGCAGATCAGCTCTGCATCAAGGAGCTGCTGGCCCGTCTGAATGACACCGTCAAGGAGGTCATCATGGCCACCAGCCCGACGGTGGAGGGCGAGGCCACGGCGATGTATATCGCTAAACTCATCAAACCTCTGGGCATCAAAACGACCCGCCTGGCCTATGGCCTGCCCGTCGGCTCAAGTCTGGAATACGCTGATGAGACGACGCTGTACCGTGCCATGGCCGGACGCGGCGAGATGTAAAAAAATTTCCTGTACCGCTTTTGCCGGTACAGGTTTTTATTGCAGCTTTATTTCAGCAGACTGTAATCCCGCAGACAGCGCTGTACACCCGTCAGGGTATCGTCAAAGCCGACACCCGCTGCCGCACGGAACCTGCCGCCGTCCATCAGCACATCCTCGCCGTTAACAACCAGATCAATGTGCAGCTTATCGGAATGTCCGTGCCCCGCTCCCATCGTCCCGGAATGCAGATGCAGAAAATTGGCACGCTCCGACCAGTCCGACCGGAAATAGGTATTCCCGCTGTGCTCCAGGAACAGCGATGTAAAGTCCGGTTTTCTGCGCTCCATCCCGGCGTATTCTTCCCCTGCTTTCATGCCGAGATCCCAGATACTCTCATAATCAAGACGGTCGAATCCACCAAACCGCAGCACCGGATTTAAAAACAGATACGCCGCCACGCTGATGCGGTCCCGCACATCCACGTCGTCGCTGTCCCCCATCATCACGATGTGGTGATCTGGCTTTAACCACGCGACATCCGCCATTGCCATCTTCTCCGTCTGGCGCAGGATCACGTCCGGCAGTGCAATGCCGTTCCGCTTTGCCAGAAGATCACGTCTAACAGGCAGTGCAGCACCTCGTTGTGATACATCGGCGACTGCTCCCAGTGCACGCCGTCCGGCATGATCTGCATCCGCACCTGCACCTCAAGATTCTTTACGGCAAACGCGATAAACTGCTTTGTCTTCTCGCTCTGCGGGAGACACACGCCGATCTCAAACAGCCCGTGATTCTCAATGACGCCCCAGTTGCTCATATAGCGGTAAGCGGAATGACATTCCATGATGTGTTCCGCCTGCAGGATCATGCTGTCATAATATTTCTGTAAAACGCTTCCGTGAGCGTCGGGCTGTCATGAAACAGCCAGATCGCCTTGCTCCAGTATTCCCCGCGGAAGCCGGTGTCTAGACTTCTCCACGGTCCTGCCGCATACTTCTCGTTCAGCGGGACATGATCGATCCAATCCTCCGCAATCTCCATAACGCTCTCGCATATTTCTCATCCCCGGTCATCTGATACGCCTGACCGAGCGTCATGAAAAGCGGTGTCTGTTGAACTGCCAGACAATTCCGGATCGTCTGCCGGCATATACGTCCAGTCGATCGCTCCGTCAAACTGTACCGGCTCGTCGGTCTGCTCCAGATCCCACTTGGAGTTGACAGAAATATTTCCGGCACACACCGTCCGCCACCGCAAGCGTCTGCGCGACATCTTCTGGAAATTGCTCCCTGCAGTACGCCCCGACCGCTTTTCCATCCTCACAGTAATAGTGTGATGCATCCCTGTCAAAAAATGCTTCTCTTTTCATCCTGCCATACCTTCCCTTTTTCCCTTGTTACCAATACGGATTCCAGTCTTTTTTCAGCCGCATGAGCGCTTCCATGTAAAAATAGTCTCCCCAGATATTGCACTCGTCCACCCCGTAATGATTGCAGGTATTATACGGAGAGTGGTTGGAATAGGTGCTGTGTAACACCAGCCCGTTCGACTCTTTGGGATCTTTCACCGCATATCCGTCGTACAGTGCCTTCATCAGCCGCTTTGCCGTTGCACGGTAAGCTTCCGCCTCATCCAGCTTTAGATATTTTGCCATCTCAAGCATTCCGCATGCCACGATCGACGCCGAGGAGGAATCTCTCGGCTGATCGTCCCCGTCCGTGAACTCCAGATCCCAGAACGGTACCATATCCTTGGGCAGATGCGCCAGAAAAAAGTCTGTGACATCCCGGAACTTCTGAATGTATTCTTCCCTTTCCGTGTACTTGTAGGCGAGTGCCATCCCGTAGATGCCCCACGCCTGACCTCTCGCCCATGCGGAACCGTCGCGGTATCCCTGACAGGTGGCTCCGTGATCCGGTGCCCCCGTCTTCATATCGAAGAAAAAGGTGTGCCAGGTGGAATGATCCTCACGGATCACATTGGCGACCGCCGTGTGAATATGCTTCTCCGCAATGTCCCGATACTTCGGATCGCCGGTCTCCTCCGACGCCCAGTAGAGCAGCGGCAGATTTAAAAGACAGTCGATGATCAGCCGGTAGTTTTCCGGTGCATCCATCGCACCCCACGCCTGTATAAAATTGCCACCGGGTGAAATCTGCGGATGAGCTGATCGGCTGCCAGTATGGCTGCCTTTCTTCCCGTCTCATTCCCGGTCAGTTTATAGCCCGCCACGCAGGACGGGGAATACAAAAAATCCCATATCGTGGTGATCGACCTCGATCTTGTTTTCAAATGCGGTTCAAAAAAAGCTGTCAATCTGGATTTCGCCGGCTTTTTTTAAAGATGATCTTTCCCGGTATCCTCGTAGGACAGCCAGATCTCGCCCGTCCAGAATCCCGTCGTCCAGTCCACATTGTCCGTCGGCGCGTAAAAACCCGTTACTCGCTGTAAGCCTTCTGGAAACTTCGTCGTGAACTCCGGCAGATTGCGCTTTACCTGCGCCGTGGAGAAATCCATCGCCTCTCTGATCTCCTGCTCTGTGATCTGCGGTTTTTCTTCGTATCGCATACCCTTCTTC
>ENA-OQIL01000576-OQIL01000576.1-human-gut-metagenome-genome-assembly--contig:-NODE-576-length-12554-cov-3.810413_pt1 | contig 12554 bp, 11 predicted proteins | sample MGYA00242583_ERZ504748 | MGnify/ENA primary metagenome ERZ504748 (study PRJEB26092, sample SAMD00036191) | human gut metagenome | host: Homo sapiens | study: EMG produced TPA metagenomics assembly of...
GCGTGCCGACCCGTGCGGGATGGGAGGTGCGCGATGCTAGCGAAGCGCGTGATCCCCTGCATGGACGTGAAGGACGGGCGCGTGGTGAAGGGCGTCAACTTCGTGAACCTGCGCGATGCGGGCGACCCCATCGAGCTCGCGCAGCGCTACGACGAGGAGCGCGCCGACGAGGTGATCTTCCTCGACATCACGGCCACGAGCGACGACCGCGCCACCACCGTCGACCTCGCCAGCCGCGCGAGCGAGCAGCTCCACCTGCCGTACTGCGTGGGCGGGGGTTTCCGCAGCGTGGCAGACATCCGCACGATGATCGCGGCCGGCGCCGACAAGGTGTCGGTGAACTCGGCCGCGGTGGCGGATCCGTCGCTCATCACGAGCGCCGCCGCGGCGTTCGGCTCGCAGGCCATCCTCTGCGCCATCGACGCGAAGCAGGTGGCGGGCAACCCGAACAAATGGGAGGTCTACGTTGCGGGCGGGCGCAAGGCCACGGGCATCGACGCGGTCGCCTGGGCGCAGGAGGCGGCCCGGCGCGGGGCGGGGGAGATCCTGCTCACCAGCATGGATCGCGACGGCAGCCGCGACGGCTTCGACTGCGCGCTCACTCGCGCCGTCGCGCGTGCGGTGGACATCCCGGTCATCGCCTCGGGCGGGGTGGGCAAGCTCGAGCACTTCGCCCAAGGCGTCATCGAGGGCGAGGCCGATGCCGTGCTGGCTGCAAGCGTCTTCCACTTCGGCGAGCTTTCCGTCCGTCAAGTGAAGGAGCACATGCGCGCCCAGGGCATCCCCGTGCGGCTGTAGGGGTGGGGCGGCCCTCGTTTCCGGAGCGAACGCGACGACGGGTCGCTCGACCGCGATCCTCCATCGCGTCAAGGGGTCGCACGGCCGAGCCTTCCGTGCAGCCGAAAGCGCTGCGACTGGCGAAAAAGCATCGAATTCGGAAGTTTCTAGCTGGGTCGCAAGCTCGTCGGAGGCTCTTTTCGCGCATAGAGCCTGGTTGCGGGCTTGCTCCTTTCCGTTCCCGGGCGCCGCATGCGCTTGAAACGGGCGATGTCTTCCGAATTCGATGGCTTTTCGCCATTCAGAACGCCGTAGGCCGCACGGGTGGAGGAGCGATCCGGTATTCGGACGATCCGACGGCATCGTTTGGAATCGTCCCGAGGACGTTCACGCGCCGGCCTTCCGCCTTCGCAGGAGAGAAGCGAGGGGCGGATGCAGGCTGCGGTTGCGCAAGCAGCCGCAGTACATCGATCGAGTGAGGATTATAGGTATGAACATTCCTGGCATCGTTTACAACGCCGACGGGCTCGTTCCCTGCATCGTGCAGGATGCAGGCACGCTCGAGGTGCTCATGATGGCGTGGATGAGCGAGGAGTCGCTTGCGCTCACGCTCGAGCGCGGCGAGACGGTGTTCTGGAGCCGCAGCCGTCGGGAACTATGGCACAAGGGCGCCACCTCGGGCAACGTGCAGAAGCTTGTGGAGCTTCGCTACGATTGCGATGCCGACACGCTGCTCGCGCTCGTTCATCCGGCGGGTCCGGCCTGCCATACCGGCGAGCGCACCTGCTTCTACCGCGCGTTCCCCCGCTAGCCGCCTCTCGCTCGGAACGCTCAGTGCAGCGAGGCCCGAGGATTCCGCTTATGTTGAGCCGTTGCATCATAGGGGTTGTGAGGATGCCGATCGTGCCTCATAATATTGCGTTCGATTACGGGATGGTTTAGAAGGGGACGCGAGTGACTGACAAGTCGACGGCAGGCCGTGACGGGGAAGCGGGCTCGACCGGCTTCGCTCGGGCTTCCCTTGAAGCCCCGCGCATCGATGCCGCTACCGGGCTGCTTAGCAAAGAAGCCTTCTTCGACGAGGCCGCTGCGTATCTTAGGCATTCGGGCGCACGCGATGTCAGCATCGTCTGCTTCGATGTCGACCATTTCAAACTGTTCAACGATCTGCACGGACTTGATTGCGGCGACGAGCTTCTAAGGTACCTGGGTCGCGCCCTCGCCCTCCGCTTCTCGCCCGACGGGGCGCAACCGCTCGCGCGCCTTGCGGCCGACACGTTCGCCTTGTGCGCGACCGGCATCCGCCCCGAGCGCGTCGAGCGCATCCTCGTCGACATCTCCTCCGAATGTCCGAACGGCATCGACGCCATCGTGCGCGCGGGCGTGTACCGCATCGAGGATCCTGCTTCGCCGGTCAGCATCATGTGCGACCGCGCGGTCATCGCGCTTCGCACGGTGAAGGGCAGCTACTTCGACCGCGTGGCTTTGTACGACCCCGGCATGCGCGAGGCGCTCGTCCTCGAACGCGAGGTCGTCGCCGGCATAGAATCGGCGTTGCGCGAGGATCGCATCGAGCTGTTCCTCCAGCCGAAATGCAATATACGCACCGGCAAGATCGTGGGTGCCGAGGCGCTGGCCCGTTGGCGCCATCCCGAGCGCGGCATCGTCGCCCCGGGCGAGTTCATCCCGCTGATCGAGCGCAACGGCCTTGTGCGCTCACTCGACCTGCGCGTGTGGGAGAAGACCGCCGCGTGGATCAGGGGCCTCATCGACGAAGGAGTGCAGCCCGTTCCCGTGTCGGTGAACGTGTCGCGCGCCGACATCTACCTCGTGGACGTGGCCGCCGAACTGCATGCGCTCGTGGAGCGCTACGGCATCGATCCGTCGCTCATCGAGGTGGAGATCACCGAGAGCGCCTATTCGGAACGCCCCGATCGCATCGTGGCCGCGTTCGACGCGCTGGCCGAGCGCGGCTTCACCGTGCTCATGGACGATTTCGGCAGCGGTTATTCCTCGCTCAACATGCTGAAGGACATCAACGTCGACGTGCTGAAGATCGACATGCGCTTCCTCGACCGCGACGACCGGCGCAGCAAGGACATCATGGAATCGGTCATCCGCATGGCACGCTGGCTGGACCTGCCCGTCATCGCCGAAGGCGTGGAGACGCGCGAGCAGGTGAACTTCCTTTTGGACGTGGGGTGCTCGTACGCGCAAGGCTATTACTACGCGCGCCCCATGGAGGCGGCGGCGTTCGAGGCGCTGCTGACCGATGGTTCGAAAGTTCAGCACGAGCAATGCGCTCTGCAAGATGCGCGCCGTCCCATCCTCGATTTCAGGGATCTGCTGCATGAGAACACCATCAGCGACCGCATGCTTTCCAGCATCATCGGCTCGGTGGCGCTGTACTCGTATGCCGACGGCGATCTGCGCCTGATTCGGGGCAACGAAGCGTACCGGCGCTTGATAGCGACGCTCGGGGAAGGCGTGAACGGCGCCGAGGAGGGCGGCAGCCTGTTTCCTTTCGTGCATGACGAAGATCGAGACGCCCTCGTGGCCGCGGCGGAGGAGACGGTGCGCTCCTGCCCCGACGACGGGGTGGAGGTGGTCGTGCGCCGCATGGGAACGAACGGCTGCCATTGGCATAAGATGCGCCTGTTCCATTTGAACACGACGAACGGCTCGGCCACGGTGTACGGCTCCGTGACCGACGTCACGGAGCGCATGGAGTACATGGAGGCGCTGCGCAAGAGCGAGCAGCGCTTCGAGATGACCTTGGAAGCCAGCGGCACGGTGGTGTTCGAGCTGGACATCCCCACGCGCACCGCTCGCTATTCGGAGTTCTTGCAGCAGGCGTTCGGCTTGGCCGAGACCGTGGCGAACGCCCCTGAGGGGTTCATCGAGCAGGGGACGGTTGCCGAGGAGTCCATCGAGGATTTTCGCGCCATCTACCGAGACCTCTACGCCGGCGCGCCTCGCACGTCGGCGGTTGTGCGCGCCATCATGGGAGACGGGTCGCGCGCGTGGAACCGCGTGACGCTTCTGGCCATGCCGAACGAGACGGGCGCGCCCGTCAAGGCCGTCGGCCTCGTGGAAAACGTCACGCGCGAGACGGAGATGGATCTTTTGCTGAAGCGTCTCGGTCGTTTCGAGCAAGATTGAGGATCACGCCGTCCGCAAGGCGCGCTCGCACCGTTTCGTAGACCTTCCTCCATCGCTTTTACACGATACCTGCCGCTTTGCGCTTGAACGAAGGAAACACATGCGGTACCATGATGATCAGTTCTTTTATCTCACAGCACACATCCAACACACCCGCATCTCATCACGGAATCCATGCGCGCCGTCGCGCGCGTTTCACCTGTAATAGCCATTGTATAAGGAGGACCTGGGTGAAGTTTTTCTGGACACCGCCGATCTCGACGAAATGAAAGAGGCGGCCAGCTGGGGCGTGCTCGCCGGCGTCACTACGAACCCGACGCTGTACGCGCGCACCGGAGGCAAGCTCGACGATTTCCACAACCACATCAAGCGCATCTGCGAAATCGTGGACGGGCCCGTCTCCGCTGAAAGCGTCGCCATGACGCGCGACGAGATCATCCGCGACGGCCGCGAGCTGGCCGCGCTTGCCGACAACGTGGTCGTGAAGATCCCCACCATGGTGGAGGGTCTCGCCGCCACCAAGGCGCTCTCCGAAGAGGGCATCCCCGTCAACATGACGCTGTGCTTCAGCGTGCCGCAGGCCATCATGGCCGCCCGCGCCGGCGCCCGCTACATCAGCCCCTTCGTCGGCCGGTTCGACGACATCGCCGAGGACGGCATCTCGCAGTTGGCCGACGTGGTGGCCGCGGTGAACAACTACGACTTCGGCCATGACGTGGAGATCATCGCCGCGTCGGTGCGCAGCGCGAACCACGTGACGCAGGCCGCCCTCATGGGCGCCGACATCGCCACGGTGCCGTTCGCTGCGCTCAAGAAGTGCGTGCAACATCCGCTGACCGACCGCGGCCTGGATGCGTTCATGAAGGACTGGGAGAAAGTTCAGCAAGCATGAGCGAAACCGAAGCAACCACGGAGGCTCCTGCGGCCGCTCCCGTCAAGCGACGTTCCACCAGCGTGAAGGCGAAGACGCAGGGCAAGGCCGAGGGCGCAGCCACTCCGGGCCGCAACTCGTCGGCCACGCGCACGCCGCGCAAATCGGTGAAGGCGGGCGGCGCGCAGCAGCAACAGCCGCAGGGCGGTTCGAACAACCGCCGCCAGAACGCCTCGAACGCCGGCAAGCAGAACAACGGCGGCAGCAATCGCCAGAAGCAGGGCGGCGGCCAGAACCGGCAGAACAACAGCCAGAACCAGCGTCGTCAGCGTCGCCAGCACGACAACAACCGCGGCAACCGCGAAGTGCAGCCCAGCGTGTCGCGCGAGGAGCTGGCGAAGCTCAAGGTGGCCGAGCTGCGCGAGAAGGCCGCCGAGCTCAACCTCGACGTGACGGGCCTCAAGAAGGCCGAGCTGGTGGAGGCCGTGTTCGAAGCCAGCGTCAAGGCCGAGGGCTTCATCGAGGTGTCGGGCATCCTCGACATCCTGGCCGACGGCTACGGCTTCCTCCGCACGCAGGGCTACCTGCCCAGCGAGACGGATTGCTACGTGGGTCTTTCCACCATCCGCCGCAACGGTCTGCGCAAGGGCGATCTCGTGTCCGGTCAGACGCGCCCGGCGCGCGAGAACGAGAAGTACGCCGCCATCCAGAAGGTCACGGCCGTCAACGGCACGCCCGTCGAGGAGCTGGGCAGCCGCGTGCGCTTCGGCGACCTCACGCCGGTCTACCCGGACGAATGCCTCGTCATGGAGCACGGCAAGAACACCGTCACCGCCCGCGTCATCGACCTCGTGTCGCCCATCGGCAAGGGCCAGCGCGGACTGATCGTCAGCCCCCCGAAGGCGGGCAAGACCACCATCCTCAAGGACATCGCCGCCGCCATCAGCGCGAACAACCCCGAAGTGCACCTCATGTGCCTGCTCGTGGACGAGCGTCCCGCAGGAAGTCACCGACATGGAGCGCTCCATCAAGGGCGAGGTCATCTCCTCCACGTTCGATATGCCCACCGAGAACCACATCGCCGTGTCCGAGCTGGTCATCGAGCGCGCGAAGCGCCTCGTGGAATGCGGCAAGGACGTTGTCGTGCTGCTGGACTCGCTCACGCGCCTCGCGCGCGCCTACAACCTGGCGCAGCCGGCATCGGGCCGCATCCTGTCGGGCGGCGTGGACTCCACGGCGCTCTACCCGCCGAAGCGATTCCTGGGCGCCGCGCGCAACATCGAGCACGGCGGCAGCCTGACCATCCTGGCCTCGGCCCTGGTGGACACGGGCTCGAAGATGGACGAGGTCATCTTCGAGGAGTTCAAGGGCACCGGCAACATGGAGCTCAAGCTGGATCGCAACCTGGCCGACCGCCGCATCTTCCCGGCCATCGACCCGGTGGCGTCGGGCACCCGCAAGGAGGATCTGCTGCTGGAGCCGCAGGAGGCGCCGCTCATCTGGGCCGTGCGCCGCATCCTCGCGAACACGAACAGCACCGAACGCGCCATGGACATGCTGATCAAGTCGCTCAAGCAGACCGAGACGAACCAGGAGTTCCTCGTGCGCACGGCGAAGAAGGCCCAGCACACCAAAGCCGACGGCTCGCTGGAGTTCTAGGCGCGCCCATCCGTCATCCGGCCGACACCGTGCGCGCCGGTCGCGGTCTTATAATGGAAACCACCAGGGAACCGCATCCGTTGGGTGCGGTTCCCTGTCGCATACGGTAGTATGGTCAGACGCATGAACCAAGGAGGGACCATGTCTCAAGACAACAACTGGCAGCAGCAGGTGTGGCAGCAGCCTGCCGCACCGCAGCAGCCTGTCGCGCCGGCCGCGCCGTACGGCTACGCCGTGCAGCCCCCGAAGAAAAACCGCGGCTGGATCGTCGCCCTCGTGGCCGTCGTGCTCGTGTTCGCGCTGCTGGCGCTGGGCATGTGGTCGTGCACGTCGGTCATGTCCTCGTCGTTCGGGTCCTTCGGCACGGGCTCCACGGTCGACGACGTGGACTACCTCACGGGCGACGCAGTCGGCGTCATCGACATCGACGGCACCATCCAGTACGACAACACCACCTCCAGCCCCGAAGGCCTGAAGGCCCAGCTCGATCGCGCCGAGAAGAACAGCCATATCAAGGCCGTCGTACTGCGTGTGAACTCCGGCGGCGGCACGGCTACGGCGGGCGAGGAGATGGCCGACTACGTGCGCGGGTTCTCCGAGCGCACCGGCAAGCCCGTCGTGGTGTCCAGCGCGTCCGTCAATGCGAGCGCCGCCTATGAGATATCCTCGCAGGCCGACTATATCTACACGGCCAAGACCACGGCCATCGGCGCCATCGGCACGGTCATGCAGGTTACCGACCTGTCCGGCCTCATGGAGAAGCTGGGCATCTCGGTGGACAACGTCACCAGCGCCGACAGCAAGGATTCCAGCTACGGCACGCGCCCGCTCACCGAGGAGGAGCGCGCCTACTACCAGGATCAGGTCGACCAGATCAACGAGACGTTCATCCAGACCGTGGCCGAGGGTCGCGACATGTCCGTCGAAGACGTGCGCGCGCTGGCCACGGGTCTCACGTTCACCGGCATGACGGCAGTCGAGAACGGCCTTGCCGACGAGATCGGCACCAAGGACGACGCCGTGGCGAAGGCAGCCGAGCTGGCGAACATCGCGCACTACACCACCGTCACGCTCAAGAATCCCACGAGCAGCCTGTCGAGCCTGCTCGACCTCATGTCAAAGAGCAACGTTTCCACCGACGATATCGCCCGAGCGCTGAAGGAGCTGGACACCGATGGCAGCATCGCCCAATAGCAACGAACGAATCTCGTGGCCCAAGCGCGCCGTCGTCACGGCGGGCATGCCCTACGGCAACAAGCCGCTGCACTTCGGCCACATCGCCGGGGTGTTCGTGCCGGCCGACGCCTTCGCGCGCTTCCTGCGCGACCGCATCGGCGCGGCGAACGTGCGCTTCATCAGCGGCACCGACTGCTTCGGCTCGCCCATCAACGAGGGCTACCGCAAGCTGGTGGAGGCCGGCGAGTTCGACGGCACCATCGCCGAGTACGTCGAGCGCAACCACGAGGCGCAGAAGAACACGCTGGATGCCTACGGCATCAGCCTGTCCATTTACGAAGGCTCCGGCATGGGGCATTCGGGCGACGTGCATCAGCTGATCACCGAGAAGTTCATCGAGAAGCTGCACGAGAACGGGCACTTGCAGCGCCGAAGCACGCTGCAGTTCTACGATGCGGAAGCGGGCACGTTCCTCAACGGCCGCCAGGTGGTTGGGCGCTGCCCCGTGCAGGGCTGCAGGTCCGAGCACGCCTACGCCGACGAGTGCGACTTGGGGCACAGCTACGCCCCCGAGGACCTCATCGCGCCGAAGTCGTCGTTGACGGGCACGACTCCCGAGATGCGCCCGGTGGAGAACTGGTACTTCGATTTGCCCGCGTTCGCCGACTTCCTGCGCGGCCACGTGGCGGCGCTCGAGGCCGACCCCGAGGTGCGCGCCATCGTGCCGCAGACCATCAAGGAGTTCCTCAGCGCCCCCGTCGTCTACATCAAGAACGACGCCCGCGAGGCCTACGATGCCGTGGCGGGCGAGCTGCCGGCCCATCAGCTGCGCGAGGCCGAGAAGGGCAAGCAGAGCTTCGAGATCGAGTTCGCCTCCATCGACGACCGCGACGCGGCGCGCGAGGTGCTGGGGCGGGCGGGCATCCGCTTCCGCACGGGCAAGGCGCTCGTGCCGTTCCGCATCACGGGCAACATCGAGTGGGGCGTGAAGGCGCCGGTCATCGACGGGCTGGAAGGCCTCACGGTGTGGTGCTGGCCCGAGAGCCTGTGGGCGCCCATGTCGTTCACCATGGCCGTCAACGACAAGATGGGCCTGCCGCGCGGCAGCTGGCGCGATTTCTGGTGCTCGGAGGACGCCGAGGTGTACCAGTTCATCGGCCAGGACAACCTGTACTTCTACGGTGTTGCGCAGCCCGCGCTCATCGAGGCGCTGCGCCCTGGCGACATCCTGACGCCCGGCGTGACCGAGCATCCCATCCGCCAGACCACCCTCGTGGCGAACCATCACATCCTGTTCGGCGACAAGAAGGCCTCGTCGTCGGGCTCGGTGAAGCCGCCCACGGCCGACGAGCTGCTGGACTACTACACCGTCGAGCAGCTGCGCGCGCACTTCCTGGCGCTCGGCCTCGACCAGAAGTCGGTGGGCTTCAAGCCCAAGCCGTTTTTGGCCACCCCCGAGGAGCTTGCGGACACGCGCGTGGCCGACCCGGTGCTGAAAGAGGGCGCGCTGCTGACGAACGTGTTCAACCGCTTGGCCCGCAGCTGCTTCTACGAGGCGCAGAAGAACTTCGAGGGCTATATGCCGCTGGGCGATGCGTCCGAGGACGTGGTAGCGAAGGTGCACGAGGTGCTGCGCGCCTACGACGAGACGATGCACCGCGTGGAACTGCACACCATCATGTCCATCATGGACGAGTTCATCCGCTGGGCGAACAAGCGCTGGTCGGACGGCATCCGCGAGGTCGAGAACACGGGCGACGACGAGCTGCGCCGCCAGGTGCTCGTGGACTCGTTCTTCCTGCTGCGCATGGCGACGCTGCTCATGCACCCCGTGGTGCCGGCGGGCGCCGAGAAGATCTGCGACTACCTCAGCTTCGAGTTCGACGACTTCTTCAGCTGGAACTACGACTTCGAGAACATGGACGAGCTGTGCAGCGCCGGCGAGATCACTGAAGCCCGCCACCGCATCCGCGAGCTGCCCCCGCGCTTCGACTTCTTCGCGAAGCACCCGAGCCAGTACAAGTAACGTCCCGACAGGGGGCGGGCCTTCAACGGGGATGTTTTCGGGATGAAGAGCGCCCGTCCGCGGAATGCGGGCGGGCGCTTTCGGTTGACGTGCGTTAGGGAGGGACGGGTGGTTCGACGCGTGCGCAGCTATGGGTGGATTGCGTGCAGCAAAAACGCGTTGGCAGCACCGGCCCGTTCGGACGCCTTCTTCTCGGGTTCGGGAGCGTTGTTTTGCGGAATGCGACCGAGCGCCATCTGGAGTTTTGTCGCTGCTCTTCACCAGTCGCGGAGTCGAGGCTGCCAAACCGGCGTTTTTTGCTGCACGCGAGCCGGCGAAAACGTGCGCGGCCGTTGCGTGGTCCGACAGCCGAGGGGCGGAGCAGGTTGCCGGGCTGGGCGCAAAGAGGGTTCCATGACAATCTCGAAGCAGTTTCGACGTGCCGGTGGGCTTCGCCAAACCGTATAATCCCAGGTGGTGAAAATCTTGCGTCGCCGCCGACGTCCGATCCGGCCGCCGAATTTGTCATGGGACCCGTTTTGCGCCCAGCTCCGCCTCGCTCTATGTCGGATTTGACACGTCAGGGTTCCAACGTGTCAAAGCACTCGTCCTCTTGACGCACTGGGTGCTGCCGTTCGCCCGCATGGACGCTCGCGACGGTGCGGGACGCAACGTGAAAACGCCCGCCCGCATTTCGCGGACGGGCGTTTTCGGTTGGCTCGAGGTTGCGTGCTGCGAAGGGTTTAGGCCACTTCGAACAGCAGAGTCGCCGCAAGCGGGGACACCATGCCGTCGGCGGTTTTCGCGCGCACGGTCATGCGGTAGTCGCCCTTTTCCTCGAACGACGTGGTGAACTGCCAGTTCACCCACTTGTCGGCCGTGGCGCCGTCGGTGTCGCACGACGTCCACGTGCGGCCGTTGTCGAATGAGAACTCGATGGCGGCGATGGGGCTTCCCAGATCGTCGGCCACGCCTTCGAACGTGATCTCGTCGCCTGCCTTGAACACGCAGTCGTCGGAGTAGTTCATGATGTTGATCTTGTTGCGGTAGCACGGGTCCACCTGCTGCACGTCGGGCTCCGCATCCTCCTGCGTCAGCTCGATGTTCACGATGTCGCGCGTGAAGTAGCGCGCCACGGTCTCGGGCATCCACAGCTGCAGGCTCGACCCGGTGGCCGCCTCCAGCTCCTGGCCGTTCACCTGGTACGCCAGAAGCGCGTTCTTCTCCAGCGCGTAGCGCAAGGGCAGCGGCTGGCCGAAGCCGTCGGCGCCGTAGGCGGTGATGGTGTTCACGCCGTCTTCCAGGTCGGCCATCTCCACCACGGCCGACAGCGGCACGCCCATGACGGCCGCCTGGCCGAAGGGCGATCCGGTGGCGCACGAGCACGCCATCATCGTCTCCTGGCTGGCGTCGTCGGCCAGGTCGCGCACGTCGATGGTGAAGTTCTTCTTGATGTTGCCGCCCACGTTCACGTAGAAGTTGGCCACGCCGCCCTCCACGTCGACGAGCTCGGTGGCAGGCTTCGAGCACATGCTGGTCAGCGCTGTTCCGAACACGTTGAACAGCTCGTCGTTGGGGGTGACGCCTTCCTGGTTGAAGGTGAACGCTCCCTGGGCGTTGGCCACGGAGACGTAGGACACGTCGTCCTCGTTGAACCATTGTGCGGTCACGACGTTGTCTCCCACGGCATGCGTCGTGGCGATCGGGTCCGCGTCGGCGGTCTGCGGTAGTCCGGCCGTAGCGCCGATACCGCCCACTGCTCCGAACATCAGCAGCGCGCCGCCGGCCACGCCGCCCGCGATCTTCTTGGGGTTGTAAGCCATGGCGTCCTCCTACTCGCTCTTCTCGTCAGATGCCGCCGCGACCTTCGGAGGGATCAGCGATGCGCTTTCCAGCACGGTCGTGTCCTCGGGGTTGGGCATCTTGTCCTTCGCGTTGAACATGACGGTCTGGGTCTCGAAGCTCGTCATGCCGCTTTCGGTGGTGGCGCGAACGGTCAGGCAGTACGCGCCTTCCAGTTCGGGCTTGTAGGTGAAGCTCCACCACACCATCTTGTTGCGATCCATGTCGCCGATATCGTACTCGTCCACGTTTCTCCGCGGTCAAGGGAGAACTCGACGCTTGCGATCTTCTCGTCGTAGCCGTCCACGTAGCCGGTGAATTCGTAGGGCTGGCCGTTCTGCACGAGCAGGCCGTCGGGCACGCCGAGGATGGTGGCGTTGGGCTTGTTCATGGGAACGTCGTCCTCGTTCTGCCATCCGTTCGGGTTGCCGGCCCACTTGTCGGTGTAGTCGATGTCCTCGTCGGTGACGTGGTAGGTGTCGATCTGCTTCGAGTTGATCTGCGCGTCCACGCCTTCCACCCAGTTCGTGCACGGATAGCCGCGCGTCGCGTCGAGGTACTCGCCGCCGATCTTGTACACCAGCAGCGCCTCGTCGGAGTCGACCTTGTCCACGGGGAAGGCGCGTTTGGAGCTGCCGTCGGCGCGCAGCGCCTTCACGCCCGTCGTGCCGTCCTTGTAGCCGCCCGCCTTTTCGACGAGCCAGCTCACGGGAATGCCGGTTATCTCGGTGTTCGTGACTCCGCCGCCTCCCACCGGGTTCCAGTTGCACACCATCTTCGAGGTCTTCGTGATCACGGCGCCTGTCGGCCTCGGCTTCTTTGATGAGCTCGGGCAGCGTGGCCGTGTACTCGGCGTTCACGTTGCCGTCAACGGTGATGGTCCATTCGTCGAACAGGCTTTGCGGCATCTCCAGGTCGAGGCCGTTCACGCCGCGCCGTGGCGCATGTTGTCGTAGTAGGCGTGCATCCAGTCGTACGAGAACACGCCGCTCTGGCCCTGCGTCCTCTCTTGATCGATCTTGAAATCGCCCTGCACGTTCTCGACGTCGTTGATTCCCCACA
>ENA-OQIL01000584-OQIL01000584.1-human-gut-metagenome-genome-assembly--contig:-NODE-584-length-12457-cov-2.893268_pt1 | contig 12457 bp, 14 predicted proteins | sample MGYA00242583_ERZ504748 | MGnify/ENA primary metagenome ERZ504748 (study PRJEB26092, sample SAMD00036191) | human gut metagenome | host: Homo sapiens | study: EMG produced TPA metagenomics assembly of...
CGGCACCGGCAAGACCTGCGCCTTCGCCGCCCCCATTCTCCAGCAGCTCAGCGGCCGCAAGGCCCAGGGCCGCCCCATCCGGGCCCTGATCCTCACCCCCACCCGGGAGCTGGCCCTCCAGATCCAGGAGAGCTTTGAGGCCTACGGCAAGTACCTGCCCCTGCGCTCCACCGTCATCTTCGGCGGCGTGGGGCAGGCTCCCCAGGTGGAGCGGCTGAAAAAGGGGCGTGGACATCCTGGTGGCCACCCCCGGCCGCCTGGGCGACCTCTACGGCCAGAAGCTCATCGACCTGTCCCGGCTGGAGATCTTCGTGCTGGACGAGGCCGACCGGATGCTGGACATGGGCTTCATCCACGACGTGCGCCGCATCCTTGGCTGGCTGCCCGCCCAAAAGCAGACTCTTTTCTTCTCCGCCACCATGCCCCCCGAGGTGCAGGGGCTGGTGGACTCCCTGCTGCACAACCCCGCCAAGGTGGCGGTCAACCCCATCTCCTCCCCGGTGGAGGTGATCGACCAGAAGCTCTACTACGTGGACCGCGGCAACAAGACCAGGCTGCTCGCCGCCCTCATCCGGGAGCTGGACGTGAAAAACGCCCTGGTGTTTACCCGCACCAAGCACGGGGCCAACAAGGTGGCCGGGGATCTGGTCAAGGCGGGCATCTCCGCCGCCGCCATCCACGGCAACAAGAGCCAGACCGCCCGGCAGCAGGCCCTGGCCGACTTCAAAGGCGGCGCGGTGCAGGTCCTGGTGGCTACCGACATCGCTGCCCGGGGCCTGGACATTGAGGAGCTCTCCCACGTGTTCAACTACAACCTGCCCGACGTACCGGAGACCTACGTCCACCGCATCGGCCGCACCGGCCGGGCCGGGCGGGGCGGCACCGCCATCTCCTTCTGCGACATCAACGAGAAGGACGAGCTCAAGGCCATCGAGAAGCTCATCGGCCGCGCCATCCCTGTGGTGGAAGTCCACCCCTGGCCCATGGAGGTGCTGGAGCCCCTGCCCCGCGACAAGAAGGGCCGGGTGGTGAATCCAGAGGACGCCGAGGCCCGGGCCGCCGCCAAGGAGCGCCGCCGCCAGCGGGATGCGGCCAACAAGGCCGCCGCCGAGGCCCGAAAGGCCAAGGCCAACCAGAAGGTACTGGAGCAGCCTCCCCAGCCGGAGCCAGCCGGGGAGACCTCCGCCAAAAAGCGCCGCAAGCGGGGCCAGCGCAACAGCGCCACCCTGGAGGAGGCCCTGACGGCCACTGCCCCCGCCCGGCCGGTCCAGGCGGAGTTTGCCGACTTCCACAAGCCCGACCCCCTGGCCAGCGACGTGATCATGGACGCCACCGCCCGCCTGCTGGCCCCTCGCGGCCGGGCCCAGGCCGTACCGAAAAAGGACAAACCAGTTGAACAGCCCGCTAAAAAGCGGAAGAAGGCCGCCAGGCCCCCGGAACCCCCTGCGAAGCCGGAGCCCCAGGCGGCGCGGAAGCGCAAGGGCAGCGGACGTCACGGCGGCCGGGGCCGTCCCCCGGAGGTCACCTTGCGCACCAATGGGCAGAAGGACTCCACAGAGCAGCCCAGCCTGATGAAGCCCTACTACCTGAGCCATGACTAAACCAAGAGGACGCGCACACCTCCGGCGTGCGCGTCCTCTTTCTCTTCTGCGGCGGGGGCAAGGGAGACGCGGGCGGGGACAAGCCCCGCCCCTACAGTTCTGCAATGGTACCGCTCCCTCCAAATGTAGGGGCGGCCCTTGTGGCCGCCCGCCCCAACCCTGCGGCGGGGACAGGACCCGCCCCTGCAATCCTGCGGGTATCGTTCCGCCTCCTGAACAACGTAGGGGCCGATGCCCACATCGGCCCGCTGATCCGGCCGCAGATTGACCGCGGGCGGGTGTGGGCCCCCGCCCCTACGGCTCTGCAATGACGGCGTCCCCCCGCAAAATATGGGGGCGGCGCTTTTACGCCTTCTTGGGCGGGTGGAGCCACCGGCCGAAGCGGTAGTAGAGCAGGATGGCCACGGAGGTGACCGCCCAGGTGATGGGGTAGCTGGCCTCCACAGCCAGCAGGGTGTGGTGGGCGGGCACGACGGTGAACAGCCACAGCAGCCGCAGGCCGCACACCCCGAAGACCGAGATGAGCATGGGGGCTACCGACTTGCCCGCCCCCCGGATGGCTCCAGTGAGCAGCTCGATGAGAATATAGGTGATGATAGCAGGGGGCCAGGAAGCGCACCATCTCCACTCCCACCTCCAGTACGTCGGGGTCGGGGGAGAAGATGGCCAGCAGGGGCCGGGCCAGCAGGAAAAAGGCAGTGCTGAGCAGGACGGTGAAGCACGCCGTCATAGCCACCGACACCCGGACACCCTTTTTCAGGCGCTCATACTCCCCGGCGCCGTAGTTCTGCCCGGCAAAGGTGGTGATGGACTGGGCCATGGCGGTAATGGTCATCCAGAAAATGATATCCATCTTGCCGTAGGCGGTCCAGGCGGCCACAGCGTCGGTGCCAAAGGAGTTGATGGAGGCCTGGATGACGATATTGGAGGCGTTGTACATCACCGACTGGAGGGCGGTGGGCACACCGATCATCAGGATGCTGCGCATGGGCATGGCATAGATGCGCAGCCGCTTGGGAAAGAGCTGATAGGGGGTCATCTCGGAGCGCATGAGTGAGATCACCACCCAGCACAGCGGACAGAAGCTGAGAACAGATGGTGGCGATGGCCACGCCGGCCACCCCCATATGGAACACTACCACCAGCAGCAGATCCAGCACAATGTTGCACAGGGATGCGGCCATGAGAAAGTAGAGGGGCCGCCGAAAGTCGCCGATGGCCCGCAGCACGCCGGTACCCATGTTGTAGATGACGTTGGGCACCATACCCAGGAAATAGACCCGCAGATAGAGTATGGCCCCGGGCAGGGCATCCTCGGTGGTGCCCATGGCCCGCAGGGCCCAGGGGGTGAGGACAAAGCCCGTCACCATAAAAAAATGCGCCGATGAGGATGCTCAGCAGCATGGCGGTGTGGACGCACTCGTGCACCTCGTCCCAGCGGCGGGCGCCGAAGTGCTGGGCGATGGCCACCACCGCTCCGGCCGCCAGGCCGGTGAAGATGCCCACCGTCAGGTTGACGATGACGGAGGTGGAGCCCACGGCGGCCAGGGCCACCTTGCCCACGAACCGGCCCACCACCAGGGTGTCCACCGTATTGTAGAGCTGCTGGAAAAAGGTGCCGAACCACAGGGGGAAGAAAAAGGCGAGGAGTTGTTTCCAGATCACGCCCTTGGTGATATCACTGGTGGGCTGGCGCAGCAGTCCCATGGGAGATCCCTCCATATTTTGTCGTATCGTTAAAGGAGCGTTAAGATTCTACACGCTTCCTGTCGGAAAAGCAAGGGGGGCGCGCCGTTTTCCCCTGCAAAAATGCCCGGACGGCCAGAACATCCCACCGCTGCGCAGGCGGCTGTTTGAATTGGCCCGGCGCGCTTGTTTTTTCCACCGGGATCGGATATAATGTGGAAACGAACATACCGAAAGAGGGTTTTTACCGATGAAATTAGGCATTGTGGGCCTTCCCAACGTGGGCAAGAGCACCCTGTTCAACGCCATTACCAACGCCGGCGCTGAGAGCGCCAACTACCCCTTCTGCACCATCGACCCCAACGTGGGCGTGGTGGCCGTACCCGACCACCGGCTGGACGCGCTGACCGAGATGTACCACCCCAAGAAGACCACCCCCGCCGTGGTGGAATTTGTGGACATTGCCGGCCTGGTCAAGGGCGCCTCCAAGGGCCAGGGCCTGGGCAACAAGTTTCTGGCCAACATCCGGGAGTGCGACGCCATTGTGCATGTGGTGCGCTGCTTCGACGACGAGAACATCATGCATGTGGTAGCTGACACCAGCACCAACGTGCCCGTGGACCCCGCCGGGGATATCGGCGTCATCGACATCGAGCTGATCATGGCCGATGTGGAGATGGTGGAGCGCCGCATCGACAAGGCCCAGAAGGCCGCCAAGGGGGACAAGAAGTATCTCCGCGAGGTGGAGGTGTTCTCCGCCCTGAAGGACTGGCTCAACGACGGCAACTCCGCCCGCTCCTTCGACTGTGACGAGGACGACGCCGCCATCATCGCCGCCGCCGAGCTGCTCTCCCTCAAGCCCATCATCTACGCCGCCAACCTGGATGAGGAGGGCTTTGCCGACTGCCACGCCAACGCCTACTACAAGGTGGTGGAGGAGCTGGCCGCCAAGGAGGGGGCCCAGGTCATCCCCGTCTGTGCCAAGCTGGAGGCGGAGATCGCCGAGCTGGACGGCGAGGAGAAGAAGATGTTCCTGGACGATCTGGGCATCGCCGAGTCCGGCCTGGACCGGCTCATCAAGGCCAGCTACGCCCTGCTGGGCCTGATCTCCTTCCTCACCTCCGGCGAGGACGAGTGCCGCGCCTGGACGATCAAACGGGCACCAAGGCCCCCCAGGCCGCGGGCAAGATCCACACCGACTTTGAGCGGGGCTTCATCCGCGCCGAGGTGGTCAACTTCGACGATCTGATGGCCTGCGGCTCCATGAACGCGGCCAAGGAGAAAGGCCTGGTGCGCTCCGAGGGCAAGGAGTACGTCATGAAGGACGGCGACATTGTGCTGTTCCGGTTTAACGTGTAATCTGGAACGCCGTCCTTCATGAATCCCGCCAAAGGCGGCGCGGCGCCCCTGCGCCGTGCAGGCGTTTTGCCCGCAAAACCCTGCCAGCCGGTGGAATTCACTTCCACCGGCTGTTTTTCAATTCGGGGCCCCCGCGGAATGTATTCCGCGGGGCTGGACGGCGATATCGTGCTGTTCCGGTTTAACGTGTAATCTGGAACGCTGTCCTTCATGACCCCCGCCTCCGGCGGGCGAACTGCAATCAGCATAACAGAGGCCCCGGAACCGTCTGGTTCCGGGGCCTCTGGGCTGTTGAGCGCCTTGACTGTCTACATATTCTTTGTGGTAATCCAGTCCACACCCGTTCCGCAGATATCCTGAACCACCACCGCTCCGGCGGCCACCGGAGCGCTGAGGCGGACTTTTTTTAACAGATTCATGGCTTGGATAATCAATCTCTTTGGAATCTCCCCCGAGGTCTTGACCGGGCAGCAGGGGTGAATTGCCCCTTCTATCCGAACAATGCTGGTCAACGTCCGGGTGGGCGCTGTCAGCTCCTTATGTCCATATTCCTTTCCCCTGGGGCATCCATACCCCGTAACCAGAAACCCGTTCTCCTCATCCACATTCAGGCGACAGCCCTTGGGGCACACAATACAGGTAAGCTCCGTCATTCCTTCGCCCCCCTTTCCGCCGCCAGAGAAACCGTCAGTTTCCCGTCCCCCGCCCGCTCCAGCAGACGCTTGGGCAGGACAATGTGCTCCATCTCACCCGGAGCCATGTGCTCCCTGGAGAAGCTGCATAGCTCCTCCCCTGAAGAGGTCACGCAGATACGACGGTTCCGGTACACGTTGTCAACCCGGAAAAAGAGATCCACGCCCTTCTCTACATGGGCGGGCCGTATCTTCTGCGGCACCGTATAAGTGACCCCCGCGCCATTCTGCACCTCCAGGCAGGACAGGGCAGGGGAGCTCTGACCTGCCGCCGCATACCGGGCCGCCGCTGCACCGGCCCGCCGGCTCTCCGCCGTGACAAAGTCGACCAGATCATGGACATGGACGACATTACCGCAGCTAAAAATTCCGGGAGTCACCGTTTCCATGTTTTCAAAAACTACGGCGCCGCTGGTTCGGCTGTCAATGGAAATTCCTGCGGCGCGGGTCAGCTCGTTTTCAGGAATAAGTCCAACGCTCAGCAGAACGGTGTCGCAGTCAAACTTGATTTCCGTACCTGGTATTGGCCTGCGGTCAGCGCCTACCTCAGAGACCACAACCTGCTCCACCCGCTCCCGCCCCACGATATTCGTAATAGTGTGAGAGAGGTAAAGGGGAATCCCATAGTCCTTCAGGCATTGCACAATGTTTCGGTTTAATCCATTGGAGTAGGGCATCAGTTCCACACAGGCCAATACGTTGGCCCCCTCCAGCGTCATGCGGCGCGCCATAATCAGGCCGATGTCTCCGCTGCCCAGAATAACCACCCGGCGGCCCACCATCCAGCCTTCAATGTTAATGTATCGCTGGGCGGTACCGGCTGTAAAAATTCCGGCCGGACGGTCTCCCGGAATGGCGATGGCCCCACGGGTACGCTCCCGGCAGCCCATGGCCAGCACGACAGCACCCGCCTGGATCTCCAGCAGTCCGTCCCGGCAATTGACCGCACGAACCGTGTGATCCTCCTCCACAGAGAGCACCATAGTATCCAGCAGGATCTCTACTCCCAGCTCAGAAGCCCGCTGAATAAAACGTCCCGCGTACTCAGGGCCAGTCAGCTCCTCCTTGAAATAGTGCAGTCCAAAGCCGTTGTGAATGCACTGATTCAGAATGCCGCCCGGTTCCTTGTCCCGTTCCAGAACCAGCACCCGCTCCGCTCCCGCCTCACGCGCGCTGCAGGCCGCGGCCAGTCCGGCAGGGCCGCCGCCGACCACTACCACCTGATAGTTAAGCGTCATGGACGGACACCTCCTTGATGGGGGAGCTGAGCAGCCAGGTCCCCTCCTCATCCATTGTTATATCCATTGGGGAAACACCCAACTCACGGGCCAGGATCTCATGCACCCGGGGGCCGCAGAATCCGCCCTGACAGCGCCCCATACCCGCGTTGCAGCGGCGCTTGATGGCGTCAATGGAACGGGGGACAATGGGACGGTGAATCGCCTCAACGATCTCCCCCTCCGTCACGGTTTCACACCGGCAGATAACCCGGCCGTAGAGCGGATCTTCGGCAATCACCGCGGCCTTCTCCGCATTGCTGAGTTCCCGGAACTTAATGCGCCTGCGCCGGTCGATAAACGTCTCCTTTTCCGTCAGCTCAAGACCGCACCCGGACAGTATGCGCAATCCCTCCAGGGCAATGGCCGGAGCTGCGGAGAGTCCGGGTGACTTGATACCCGCCAGGTTGATGAAATGAGGACAAATGGGGGACTCTTCAATAACAAAGTCTGGTATTTGCGTATTGGGACGCACTCCGGCGTACTCATGAATCGTCTGACGGAAGTCAATGCCCGGAACAGAGCGCAGTCCTCCGCTCTTCACCTGACTCAGATAGGGTTCGACCGTGGCCACATGGTCGCCATCCTCCACCTGATATGCGTCGGGACCCACAATCAGGTTTCCATGAACCGTGGGGGCCACCAGGATTCCCTTGAAGCCGTGCTCGTCGGGACAGGGGAATACCACGGAGTTAATGATGCCCCCCTGGCTTTTGTCCAGAACGTAATACTGACCGCAAAAATTTGTCTGTTTCAGCCCGTGGCCCCCCACCAGCTCATAAACCTGGGCGGAAAAGGCCCCTCCGGCGTTGATAACATAGCGGGCTTCATAGCTTCCGGAACTGGTTGTCACCACAAAGTGATCCTCATTCCGCTCAATCCCGGTTACGCGGGATGACAACTTCACCTCCACGCCATTGCGTACTGCCGTCTCCGCCATGGCAACGGCGTACTCCCAGGGATTAATAATACCGGAGCCAGGGGCATACAGGGCGCCGATCAGCTTGGGATTAAGGCCAGGCTCCAGCCGGAGCGCCTCCTCCCGGTCAATAATACGCACGCCCGGTACGCCATTGGCCACGCCGCGGTCATAGAGCTCCCTTACATACTCCATCTCCCGCTCGTCAAAGGCGATCACAAACGAGGGGATATCCCGGTACTCTACATCTAGTTTCTTGCAGATTTCCCGGGCCATAGCAATGCCCTCCAGGTTCATGCGGGCCTCCAGGCTGCCGGGCGGGCAGTCAAAGCCGGCGTGCAGAATGGCACTGTTGGCCTTGGTTACTCCGTTGGCCACATCGTTGAACCGTTCACATACACAGACCTTCAGTTGATACCGTGACAGCGTATACGCCATGGCAGACCCAATTACTCCGCAGCCGATGATCAGAACGTCATACATTAGTTTGAAAAGCCTCCCTTACCACCATTTGATTTGATCGGTAACATACTGGCGGATTTTGGTAAACTCCGGCGAAGTCACATCGCGGGGCCGCGGAAGGTCTATCTTGAAGTCCTCTTTAATTGTAGTGGGTTTGTTGGTCAGGATCAGAATGCGTTCGGCCAGGTAAACAGCCTCCTCAATGTTGTGGGTAATAAACAGCACCGTGCTGCCTGTCTCCTTCCAGAGGCGAACCACCTCGTCCTCCAGGTAGAAGCGGAGTTTGATGTCCATCTGCCCATAGGGTTCATCCATCAGCAGCAGATCCGGGTTCATGGCGAAGGCCCGGCCGATGATAATACGCTGCTCGGTACTCACCGACAACTGGTGCGGATAGGCGTCACGAAAGTTTTGCAGGCCCATCAGCTTGATAATGTTTTCCACCCGCTCGTCGATCTCTTTTTTGGGCAGCTTTTTCAGCTCCAGCCCAAAGCGCAGGTTTTCCTCCACCGTCTTCCAGGGAATAGAGGACGGCTCCTGAAACACAAAGGCCAAATTGTGCTTTTTGGGGTCGGCGGACTCTCCGTCGATCAGAAGGTCGCCCTTGGATGGCATGTAAATGCGGGTCAGCAGGTTGAGAAACGTGGTCTTACCGCAGCCGGTAGGGCCCACAATACAGATAAATTCACCCTTTCTGACATTAAAGGAGATGTCGTTGAGCACGTGCAGATCCCCAAAATATTTTGTGAGGTTCTTAACCTCCACCTTGTATTCACTCTTTGGTTCGCTCATCCTTAACCACCTCCGTCAGAGCGCCAGATCCGTGTTGTCACTAATAATTTTCCGCAGGCGCAGGAACTCAGGGCTGACCGTATCTCTGGGCCGGGCAGGTTGATGTCATAGATTTCCTTGACCTGCGCAGGGTAGTTGGTCAGCAACACAATGCGGTCGGCCAAATAGAGCGCCTCCTCGATATTGTTGGTGACGAAGATAAAGGTGCGCTTTTCACTTTCCCAGATTCGCAGCACCTCGTCCTGCATGGAATATCGGGTCTGGGCGTCCAGTTGTCCGAAGGGCTCGTCCATCAGCATGATCTCCGGATTGTTGGTATAGGCGCGGGCAATGCCTGCCCGCTGCTTCATGCCGCCGGAGAGCTGGCTGGGATAGCTTTTTTCAAAGCCCTGCAGGCCCACCAGGTTGATGTACTTCTGGGCCGTCTCCCGGCGCTGAGCCTTGGGCACACCCTTCATCTTGAGGCCGAACTCTACGTTTTCCATTACGGTTTTCCACGGCATCAGCGCCAGCTTCTGAAACACCATGCCAATACGCTCGTCGCTCCCATGGATCTCCTCTCCATCCAGGAAGAGACTCCCGTCCACCGGCTTTTCCAGCCCGGCTATCATATTCAGCAGTACAGTTTTACCGCAGCGCCCGGGGCCGAGTATGACCAGAAACTCATTGTCGTACACATCCAGAGACACGTCAACCACGGCGTCTGACACCTCATTTTTGACAATGTAGCTCTGAGAAATATGCTCCAGTCTCAGTTTGACTTTTTTGCCGTCCATGGACAAACCATCCTTTCTAAGAGCTGGGTAATGATGGCCAGCAGCGCGCCGACCAAACCGATACACACCATGGACAACAGACACAGGGCATAGTCTCCGGAGTCCATACCGCGGGTGATGAGGAAACCAATGCCGGACTTTCCGCCCAGCATCTCCGCAGCCAGCACCACCATCCAGCCGGCAGAGGTAGAGGTTCTCACACCGGCAAAAATGGCGTCCAGAGCCGATGGAATAGCGATTTCAAAGAGCATCTGCCGCTTGTTGGCGTGGAAAATGGTACCCACATTGAGGTACATGTTCTGCACATTGGAAATGCCCGCCTGCGTGTTGACCACCACCGGCATCAGCGCGCCGATAAATACAATCAGAATTTTGGGAAATTCACCGGTGCCAAACCACATGGTCATCAACGGCACCCAGGCCAGGGGCGGCACGGAGCGAAAGGCGGTAAAGAGGGGCCCCAGTAGTGCGTTAGCCTTCTTGTTCCAGCCGATCAGAATGCCGAAAGAGATCCCAAGCAGCCAGGCAAAGGCCAGGGCAATAAATACGCGCAGAAGGCTGGCCCAAATGTGGCCAAAGAGGTTGAGCTGCTTGATCGGTTTTTCCATCAGCAGCAGGAATCGATTCCAAATATCCACAGGAGAGGGAAAGGTGCTGTTTTCCGCGCCCGCGGCCAAAAGCCACAGCAGGATCAGAAGCAGGACGGAAACTACAGGAAACACGGCGTAAATCCGGGTTGCGGAGTCTCTCACGGCGCTCCGCGTCGCTCATGACAATAACACTGGTACTGCTCTGTTTCATCGTTTCCACCTCAGCACTTTCTTCTCCAGCAGTCCCAGGACCGAGGTGAAAATGACGCCGATCACGCCGATGACAACAATACCCAGGATAATGATGTCGGCCCGGGCAAACTGTCGGCCCTGGAGGATCATGTACCCAAGTCCGGCATTGGCCGCCAGCATCTCAGCGGCCACCAGCGTGGCCCATGCGTTTCCTAGGGCCACGCGGATGCCAGCAAAGGTCATGGTCATGGCAGACGGAATTCCAATCTTGCGGAACACCGTAAAATTGGAGGCTCCGCAGGTTTGGCCACATTGATCAGCACCGGGCTGGACTGCTTAATGCCGGTATATGCATTGATAACACAGGGTACAAAGGCTGAAAAGAATACAATAAATGCCTTGGCCTGCAGGCCGATTCCCATCCAGATGATGGTCAGCGGAATCCAGGAAACCGGCGGTATGGGCCGCAGAATTTCAAAGATGGGCCGCATAAATTTGTCGAATCCCCGGAACCAGCCCATAAAAAGCCCCAGAGGAATTCCGATGACAATTGCCAGCAGAAAACCCGTCAGGGCCACCTGGAGGCTGGCCATGATGTGAACCCCCAGCACCGCGCCGTCCGGATTGGGATCCACCAGCTTTGTAGCAAACAGTGCGATAACCTCCGTAGGCGCCGGGACGTAGCGGCTGGGCAGAACACCCGCCAGAACAGCTGCCTGCCAGAGAAGTAGAAAACCCAATATGCCGATGACCGACAGCATGGCCAGTTGGAAGCTGTTGCGCTTTTTCTGCCGCTTGACCACTTCGACGCGCTCCTCGTTGGTCAGCTTCCGGCCCGCGCTGGAAGCATTTTGCATATTACTTCCCCCTTACAACAAGTTTCCCCGCCGTTTGGCAGGCAAGGAGGCTGCACTGCGTGCCTAAGCGGAACGACAATGCAGCCCCGGGTTGCGCAGATGTGCAGCTGATTATTCCAGATAGCCCAGCGTTTTAAGCGTCTCGGCGCACCGCTCCGCCACAGAGGAGTTCACCAGCTCCTTATCAAGGATGGCGGTACGGTCTTCCTCAGTATAGCTGCCGATGGAGATGAAAAAGTCCATTGTCTCCAGCAGATCGTTTTCAGCGGCCAACACCGGACGATCCGCCAAGCTAAGGCGATCCTCTTCCTCTGTAGTCATCACGCTGACGGCCTCAGAGGGGCTGGGGCAGGCAAAGATATCCAAAGCCCGCTGACAGATGCTTTCATTGGATACCACACCCTCGTCCTCGCAGGACTCCACATAGAGTTCCACCGCCTGCGCCATATTGTCCTCGCTCTGCTGGCACCAGTCCCAGGTCAGATAATAGACCATCCAGGCCAGGTCGATCAGGTCGCTCTTATTCTCCATAGCATCCTTTGTGGCCGCCAGGCCGCAGACATTGTTGATGCCCAATTCGCTGACATCGGTAATACGGACGAGTCCGCTGTCCTCGGCGTTGTATGCCACGGCATTCCAAACGCACAGTGCGTCGCCCTCTCCGGCATTGAAGGCGGTCAGCGCGGGCGTAACATCCATATTGGTAATTGTCACGTCATCCGCGGAAAGTCCCAGTGACTGAAGATAGCTGAGGAACATGTACTGCAGGGTCGTACCGGTGGGCAGAATGCACTCAATCCCTTTCCATACTTCAGGATTGGTAGGATCGGCGGCCTGAGGGCTGTCCGGACGGACAAACAGGGCGGTATTGTACTCGTTGTCGCACAGGCCCAGCATCTGGATATCATAGTTCTTCATGCCGTTCAGAATACCGGGAGCACCCACATCACAGATGTCCCAACTGGCGCTGGCCTCCATCATCGCCGGGCCGCCGATAAAGGACTCATACTCCACATCGATGTTTAATTCATCAAAAAATCCCATTCTATCAGCAATATACCAGGGCATGGAGTGGGCAGAGCCGGAGAAAAAAACCGATGGTCAGTGTGGTGCGCTCCGGCAGGGGCGTCAAGGCCGAAGGTCGTTTCAGCGGCGTCCAGAGGCGTGGTTGCTCGAGTTTCCTCCTCCCCCTTTCGGGCCACATCGGAAATCAGTGTGCAGACAAGAGCAAACGAAAGTACAAGAGACAACAGC
>ENA-OQIL01000585-OQIL01000585.1-human-gut-metagenome-genome-assembly--contig:-NODE-585-length-12452-cov-8.066775_pt1 | contig 12452 bp, 11 predicted proteins | sample MGYA00242583_ERZ504748 | MGnify/ENA primary metagenome ERZ504748 (study PRJEB26092, sample SAMD00036191) | human gut metagenome | host: Homo sapiens | study: EMG produced TPA metagenomics assembly of...
CTTTTTAATGGACGACGAATCGGACGACGGTTATCCTGTCGCTTAAAGCTGATGGATTTGGCGAAATATGCATAAAGTTATTCTGGTAAACCCGGTTAAGGCTATTTTAATGCAGAACAAGGCCATGATGGCGATAGCGCATTATCTTGCCGGAAGCACCGGTTATTTTGATGATGCCGCAAAGCAGATTGTGCGCACGAATATTGCGGAAACTTCGATGGACGCTAAGGATTTTGCCGGGCGCAAATTCCTTAAAAAGCCTATTTTTGGGCGCGAAGGCTGTAATATTTCCATTATCGAGCCGGACGGAACCTTCAGCTATGAGGCGGAAGAAGCCGACGACTGCGCCGATATTTACCAGGAGTTTATAGATTCTGACCTTGTAAGCGTGGAAACGGACGCCGGCAGGTGGGAAGGCAAATTTACCTATTCGTGCTTTGTAATTAACGGTAAGCCTTCCAAACTGTTTGTGCGTTTCAGCCCGTATGATATTACCGGCATTGAAGCCTTGTTTGTGCCGGTTGTTGTTAAGTAATCTATGTAAATTAAAGCCGGATTCCGTACCGGCTTTAATTGTTTGTTTTAACCTTTGTAAGCTGTATAAATTGCTTTATACAGCGATAAGTTGTATAATTATAATGTTATAGAGTTTTATTTTTGATTGAGGAGACGATGAAATGAACGAAATTCGCGTGCGTTTTGCACCAAGCCCTACTGGCTATTTACATATCGGCGGAGCAAGAACGGCCCTTTTTAACTGGCTGTTTGCCCGCAAAAACGGCGGTAAGCTGGTACTGCGCATTGAAGATACCGATACCGAACGCTTGAAGGAAGACAGCGTAAGCCAGATTTTAACCAGCCTTAAATGGCTCGGCTTGAACTGGGATGAAGGCCCGGAGGTTGGCGGCGAGGCCGGCCCGTACTTCCAGAGCGAGCGCCTGCCGCTGTATAAGGAGGTTGCCCAGCGCCTTTTGGACGAAGGCAAGGCATACTATTGCTTCTGCACCCCGGCAGACCTTGAAGCGCAGCGCGAAAAACAGCGCGCTTTAAAACAGCCGTTCCGCTATGCGCGCACCTGCCGCGATATTCCCGTGGAAGAAGCCAAACGCCGCGTTGCTGCCGGTGAACCTTATTCCGTTCGCCTTAAAATTCCGACAGAAGGCACTTTAACCGTGCATGACCTTATTCACGGCGACGTTACTTTTGATTTAACCCAGTTTGACGATTTTGTAATTGTAAAAAGCAACGGCATGCCTACCTACAACTTTGCCGTTGTTGTTGATGACCATATGATGCGCATCAGCCACGTTCTGCGTGCGGAAGAACACCTTTCCAACACGCCGAAGCAGATTCTGATGTACGAAGCCTGCGGTTTTGAGCCTCCTAAATTCGGCCACATGCCGATGATACTTGCACCGGACCGCAGCAAACTCAGCAAACGCCACGGCGCAACCAGCGTTGAAGAATTCCGCAGCCAGGGCTATTTAAACAAAGCCATTGTTAACTATCTTACCCTGCTTGGCTGGGGCCCCGGCGATGAACGCGAAATTTTCAGCCTTGAAGAAACCGTTAAACTGTTTGAACTGGAACAGATGAGCAAAAAAGCCGCTGTTTATGACGTTAAAAAATTAACCTGGATGAACGGCCAGTATCTTTCCAGCCTGCCGCTGGAAGAAATTCTGCCCGAAGCAGAACCGTTTTTTGTAAAATCAGGCCTTGTAACGCAGGAATGGCTTGACAACAACAAAGAATATTTTGCAAAACTGGTTGATGTTGTGCGCGTGCGCGTAAAAACCCTGCAGGAAGTTGTTGACGCTGCCGAATATTTCTTTAAAGATGTGGAAAGCTACGACGAAAAAGGCGTAGCCAAACATTTTAAACCGGAAGCCGCAGAACTTTTGGAAGCCTGCATTGAAGGCATTAAAGCGCTGCCGGAATTTAACCTTGAAACTACCGAAGCACTGTACAATAAAATTGCGGAAGAACACGGCCTTTCTCTTGGCAAGGCAATTCACCCCACGCGCCTTGCGCTTACCGGGCGTACCGTAAGCCCCGGCCTGTTTGATGTAATGGTGCTTTTGGGCCGCGAAAAAACTTTGGAGCGCATGGAAAAAGCCGTAGAATTTATTAAAAATATGTAATATGGAGGGTGTGGAAAGATGAAGATTACCGGACTGTTTTTAGCTTTAATGATGATGGCATCCGTATGTTTTGCCCAGCAGACTGCAACCGTTTACAGCCGCGTGGTAACCGGCAGCGTATCGGGCGTAATACCGGAAACCGACGGAATTGATAATATCAGCCTGCAAAAAAGCGCCAACCGCGTGCTTAACAATGCTGCCGACAATCTGGCCAAACAGCTTGGCAGCTGCCGTCTTTCCTACACCGTAACTTTAAACAGGCCTACGGTTGTCGGCATTTTGCTGAAAGCGGAAAACGAAGCAAACACCGTTTACAAAGGCGTTAATATCGATTTAACCACCGGCAGGGAAATGGCGCTGACGGAAATTTTCCGCGGCGGCGAAACCTTTACCAACATTACCGGCCCTTATAATGACGCGCTTTTATATGAGGACGGCGTGCATTTCCGCGATGCGGACGGCGCAGCCTATACGCGCGTTATGCCGTATAAAAATTTGCTGCCCGCAATCCGCGCAGCCGAAGCCGTAAGAATTTTGCCGGTTTCGTTTATGACCCGTGCCGTTGAGGACAGGCTGGTGCCTGTAAAACCGGGCGCTATTCTGGCAATTAAGCTCGACGCCAACCGCAGTACCGGTTACAGCTGGCAGGTGCATCCTTCCGACGCTGCTTCTGTTTTTGAAATTGGCCGTTCTTATATGATGCCGATGAATATGGACGGGCAGACCGGCGTAATGGGCAGCGAAATAATTTTCCTGGCCGTGCAGAACCCCGGAAACTATAAAGTAACAATGGAATATAAACGCGGTTGGGAAATGATGGGCGTACAGCAATTCAGCTTTGATATTGCCGCACAGTAACGGAGGTTTAAATGGAGAAAAAAACCATTACTGTAACCATTTTTAACGAACAGTATAATTTAACAACGGAGCTGCCCAAAAAAGAAACCGAAGCCATTGCGGAAATGGTTGATAAAAAAATGCAGCAGTTTGCGGAAAAAACTCATGTGGTAAAAACAGGGCGCGTAGCCGTTTGGGCGGCGCTTGATTTTGCCGGTGAACTTTATAAACTGCGCAAAGAATACGAAAAACTTCTGGCGGCAGCTAAAGAATAATGGTGAATGTGATGAAACATAATAAAACAATCGAACTGCTGGCGCCTGCCGGAAGCTGGGAGGCACTGGAAGCGGCGGTAAACGCCGGGGCAGATGCCGTTTACATGGGCGGCAAAGCCTTTGGCGCACGCCAGTATGCCAGCAATTTTGACAGAGAAGAACTGACCCGGGCTGTGTATTTTGCGCACATGCACCGGGTAAGGCTGTATATAACGGTAAATACTTTGGTTGACGATGCCGAAATGCCGGAACTTGCCGATTACCTGCTGTTTTTAAACAACGTGGGCGTTGATGGCATTATCGTGCAGGACATGGGCGTTATTAACCTGGCGCGCAGACTTGTGCCGCAGCTGCCGCTGCATGCCAGCACGCAGATGACGGTAACAAGCCTTGCCGGTGTGCGCCTGTGTGCGGAAAACGGCATGGAACGTGCCGTGCTGGCGCGTGAACTGAGCATTAAAGACATTAAAACCATTTGCAATAGTACCGATACCGAAATAGAAGTATTTATTCACGGCGCGTTATGCGTATGCTACAGCGGCCAGTGCCTGATGAGCAGCCTTATCGGCGGACGCAGCGGCAACCGCGGGCGCTGTGCGCAGCCCTGCCGCCTGCCGTATAAGCTTACCGACAAAAACGGCAGGGACATGCTGGCAGGAACTGACGCCGGGCAATATCTTTTAAGCCCGAAAGATTTGAACACGCTGGAAATTTTACCGCAGCTGATAGATGCCGGAGTTACCAGCTATAAAATAGAAGGGCGCATGAAACGCCCGGAATATGTGGCAGTGGTGGTGGATGCTTACCGCCGTGCTATCGACAGTTACCTTGCTGGCAATTACAACGTGCCGCAGCAGGATTTTGAAAATATCGAGCAGATTTTTAACCGCGATTTTACTACCGCGTATATGGTAAGCCGCCCGGGCAGAACCATGATGAGCGACCGCAGGCCCAATAACCGCGGCGTTATGGTAGGCCGCGTGGTAAAGCTGTTTAAGGGCGAAAACAAAGCCGCCATCAAGCTGGAAAAGAAACTTTCGCTGGGTGACGGGCTTGAATTTTGGGTAAAAGTTGGCGGGCGTGTTGGCACAACCGTTAACAAAATGACGCAGAACGGGCAGGAGGTAACAAGCGCTCTGCCCGGTACGCAGGTAGTTATAGACATACCAAACGGCGTACGCATGAATGACCGCGTGTTCCGCACTTTTGATGCCGAGCTTATGGCTTACGCCGGTAAGTTTTACGGCGAAAAAGCCAAACGCCGCATACCGGTAGATGCAGTTGTAACCGCTAAATTGGGGCAGCCTTTAACCGTTCTTTTAACGGATGATGAAGGCAGCATCGGCTTTGGCAAAACCAATTTTATTACGGAAACTGCCCGCAAGCACGCGCTTGATGAAGCCGCAGTGCGTAAGCAGGTAGACCGTTTGGGCACAACCGAATACGTACTGAATAATTTAACCGTTGACCTTGATGACGGCGTTATGGTGCCCATGAGCGAAATTAACGAAGCGCGCCGCATGGCGGCAGAAGCGCTGGACGCAGCAAGGCTGGAAGCCTTTGCACCAAAACGCACGGAAAAGCATAAAGTTGATGTGCAGCTTGTGAAACCGGAAAAGAACATTCCCAAAAAGCACGCAATTTTAACCGTGCGCACTGATACGGTAGGCAAAGCCCAGGCAGCTTTATCTGCCGGTGCCGATTATATTATCTTTGGCGGCGATTTGTTCAGCACCAAAATTGTTACGGATGCCGATTATGCCAAGGTTGCGGAACTTGCCGCGCAATACGGCAAAAAATGGGCTCCGGGCACTCCGCGCATAATCAGCCAGGGGCAGGAAGAATTTTACGCACGGCAGTTTGCCAAATGGCAGCAGCTTAACCCCGATGCTGTTTACATTGCCAACAACAGCCTGTGGCAAATAGCCAAAGAAAACTGCACCCTGCCGCTGTGGGCAGATATGGCGCTTAACATTTACAACAGCAGCTGCCTTGAATTTTGGCACGAAGCCGGTGCCAAAGGCGCTGTTTTAAGCGCGGAACTTACTTTGAAACAAATTGAGCATTTGTGCGCTGTAAGCCCGATGCCGCTGGAATGCCTTGTACAGGGGCGCATAGAAATGATGGTTTCGGAATACTGCACCGGAGGCAGCTTCCTTGGCGGGCTGGACAAAGGCAAATGCAGCTTTAACTGCCGCGAACAGTTATTTTTAAATGACCGCAAAGACGCAAGTTTTCCGCTTGTAACCGACCAGAACTGCCGCATGCACGTTTTAAACGCGCATGACCTTTCACTGCTGGCTAACCTTAAAGCCGGGCAGGAAGCCGGTGTAGAGCGCCTTTTGATAGATGCACGCTATTACAGCGAAGAAGAAACCGCCCAAATGGCAGCGTTATATAAAGGCGTAATGAACGGTGAAATCAGGCAGGAGGAAAACCTGCCCCATACAACGCGCGGGCATTACTTCCGCGGCGTTTTATAAGGAGAATTATGGCTAAGTTTGCAATACAAACATTAGAATTTGATAAAGTAAAAGAAATGCTGGCAGGCAAAACGGCAACTTCGCTTGGGCGCGAACGCGTTATGAACATGCGCATTGAAAGCGATTTTGCCTCCGTAAAGCGTTTGCAGGAAGAAACTGCAGAAGCACTGCGCCTTTTGGACGACGGCAAGCGTTTTCCGTTTGGCGGAGCGTACAACATTCTTCCGCAGGTTAAACGCGCGCGCATAGGCAGCGTTTTAGAGCCTGAAGAATTAATGCAGGTTGGCACAACCTGCGAGGCTCTGCGCATGGTTAAGCAGTTTTTGGCAGACGAAGCGGAAATTGCGCCGCAGCTGGCAGAATATGCTGCCGGTTTGGAGGCCTTTCCCAAGCTTGAACGCCTTATTGCAAGCACGGTAAGCGAAAAAGGCGAAATTTTAGACAGCGCCAGCACTAAACTTGCAGGGCTGCGCACCGGCGTGCAGGTTGCTAAAAACCGCGTGCGCGAAAAACTCGACAGCATCCTGCATGACCCCAACAACCAGAAGTATTTTCAGGACGCGCTTGTTACCATGCGCGGCGACCGCTATGTAATACCCATTAAGCAGGAATACCGCTATAATTTTCCCGGCGTGGTGCACGACCAGTCGGGCAGCGGCGCAACCCTGTTTATTGAACCGATGGCGGTTGTTAACCTGAATAACGATATTAAGCGTTATCTTGCGCAGGAGCAGGAAGAAATAGAGCGAATCCTGCGTTCCATTTCCGGCATGGTCGGTGCGGATGCGGTCCGCATTACCCAGGCTATGGAGCAGCTTACGGAGCTTGATTTTATAGCCGCGCGCGCTTACCTTGCCCAGCAGCAAAAAGCCGTGCGCCCGGTTGTAAACATTGGCGGCGGCATAGAAATTGCCAAAGGCAGGCACCCGCTGTTAGACCCGCAAAAAGTTGTGCCGCTTGATATTGAAATCGGCGGCAGGTTTAACACGCTTTTAATTACCGGCCCTAACACCGGCGGCAAAACTGTTGCCTTAAAAACAGTGGGCCTTTTTATGCTTATGGTGCAGGCAGGCTTGTTTGTACCGGCAGTAAGCGCCAAAATGCCGGTTATCGGCGCAGTTTATGCCGATATTGGCGACGAGCAGAGCATTGAACAAAGTTTAAGTACCTTTTCCGGCCATATGACGAATATGGTGGAAATTTTAAAACAGGTAAAAGCAGGCGAACTGGTACTGATAGACGAACTGTGCGCAGGCACCGACCCTAACGAAGGCGCGGCGCTTGCCATGTCGATACTGGAACACCTGCACAAACGCGGCGTGCTTACAATAGTAACCACGCATTACAGCGAGCTTAAAACCTTTGCTTACGGGCGTCAGGGCATGGAAAACGCCAGTGTGGAATTCGACCCTGTTTCGCTGCGTCCTACCTACCGCCTGTTAATGGGCGTGCCGGGCAGCAGCAATGCGTTTAACATCAGCCGCAGGCTTGGCTTGGATGATGATATTATTGAAAACGCGGGCAGCTTTTTAACGCAGGAACACGTACACATGGAAGACGTGCTGAAAGAGCTGGAAGGCGAAAGGCGCGAATACGAAACGCAAAACCGCGAAATACGCAGCTTAAAGGCCGAAAGCGAACGCATTAAGCAGGAACTTCAGCACCAGAAGCAGGAGCTTGAACACCGCAAAAACGAAATTCTGCGCAAAGCGCGCGAACAGGCAGACGAACTTTACCGCAGCAGCCGCCGCGAAACGGAAGCAGTTTTAAAAGAGCTGCGCAAAATGAAAACCGATTTTGACGCCAAACAGTTGCAGGCAGCGGCAGAAGCGGCACGCAAAAAATTACAAAAAAGTTTTGCAGCCGAAACGCCCGTGCCGGAAGGCGAGCCTTTAACGCCGCAAACCGCAAAAGCGGGGCAGACGGTATTTTTAAAATCGCTCGGCAAGGACGGAACCATAATTGCCGTTAACGGCAGCGAAGTTACCGTACAGATAGGTATTTTAAAAACCACCGTTAAAGCCAAAGACTGCATTGCCATGCGCGGCAAAGCCAAAAGCAACGCCGCCGGGGAAAACTTCGGCAAAAAGCGCAAGGGCTTTGCGCACCAGTTCTTTGTATCTAAAAGCATTGGCGCGCGCACCGAAGTTGACGTGCGCGGCATGACTATGGACGAAGCCATTCCGGCAGTTGATAAAGCTATGGATGACGCGCTTTTGGCAGGGCTAACCAGCCTGCGCATTATTCACGGCAAAGGCACCGGCGCTTTAAAGGCAGGGCTTACGGCCTACCTTTCAACCCATGCTTCGGTAAAATCGCTTGCGGAAGCACCGCTTAACGAAGGCGGCAGCGGCGCAACCATTATTAATTTTTAATATCTGTTTAATTAACATTTAAAAAACTGTGCTTTCAATAATTAACAGTGTATACAGAATATGTCAATTATGGTACAATATTTATATAGCAGTATTTTTTCATGGGGGGAACCTGATGGCTATATTGGTAAAAAAATTTGGCGGAAGCTCTGTGGCGACGCCGGAAAAAATTCATGGTATTGTAAACAGGGTGCTGAAAGAAAAAAAGCCCGGCGATAAAATTGTAATAGTTGTATCGGCAATGGGCGACAGCACTGATGACCTTCTGGCTTTGGCCGGGCGTGTTAACCCGGAAATGCCCAAACGCGAACTCGATATGCTTCTGGCAACCGGCGAACAGGTTACCATTGCCTTAATGGCAGGGGCATTCTGGGCAAAAGGCCAGCCTGCGGTTTCTTTTACGGGCGCGCAGGCCGGAATAAAAACCAACGACAAATATTCTAAAGCAAGCATTATTAATGTAGAAGCTGAGCGCGTACAAAAAGCGCTTGACGAAGGCAATGTTGTAATAGTGGCAGGTTTTCAGGGCATTACCGGCAGCGGCGATATAACAACTCTGGGCCGCGGCGGCAGCGATACAACCGCCGTTGCCATTGCAGCCGGGCTTAATGCAGGCATCTGCGATATTTATACCGACGTGGACGGCGTTTACACTGCCGACCCGCGCATTGTGCCTAACGCCCTTAAGCTTGACGAAATTACCTTTGCCGAAATGCTGGAACTTGCCCGCCTCGGCGCAGGCGTAATGCAGCCGCGCGCGGTAGAATACGGCGAACACAACGGCGTGGCAATTCATGTGCGTTCTACATTTCATGAAGTTCCGGGAACTATTATCAGGGGGGAATATACAGTGCAGGAGAAAAAATTTGTTATCCGCGGCGTAGCGCACGATACCAACGTTGCAAAACTGGCAGCACGCGGCGTGCCGGATGAACCGGGCGTAGCTTACAGAATTTTTGCGGCGCTGGCAGACGCCAATATCGACGTTGACATGATTGTGCAGAGCGCAAGCGTGCAAAAAGATAAAAACGACATTTTGTTTACAGTTGCCAAAACCGATATGGCAGAGGCTCTCGGCGTTTTGGAAAATCTTAAAGCCGCCATGCCTTTTGATAAAGTAGACCTTGAAGTTAACGTAGCCAAAGTATCCATTGTAGGCGCGGGCATGCTTGGCAGCCCGGGCATTGCCGCCGGTATGTTCGGTGCGCTGGCAGAAGCCGGCATTAATATCGGCGTAATCAGTACGTCAGAAATCAGTATTTCCTGCCTTGTGCCCGAACAGAAAGTGGCCCAGGCTGTTAATGCAATCCACAGCCGCTTCTTCCCGCAGGAAGCAGAAAACTGATTGATATAAAAACTGGAGGTAATTAATATGCTGACAAGTATTGCAGCTAACCACGCAAAAGGTAAATCCGCCGAAGACACTATTTTTGCCGCTAACGCAGCGTGCGTTGCCGCAGCCAAAAAAATAGGCGCAGAAAACGTAACCAACGCCACAATCGGCGCTATTTTGGACGAGGACGAAAAACTTGTATGCCTGCCCACGGTAGATAAAGTTTTCCGCAGCCTTTCTACCGATGAACTCATTGCTTACGCACCAATTTCCGGCCTGCCGGATTATCTGGAAGAAGTTTTGAACGCAGCTTTCGGCGATTCCCGCCCGGAAGGCTACATGGCAGCAGTTGCCACCTCCGGCGGCACCGGCGTAATTCACCATGCAATCTGGAACTACATGGATGAAGGCGAAACCGCCCTTACCAGCGACTGGTACTGGGACCCGTACAGCGTGCTCTGCAACGATATGGGCCGCAAGCTCGACACATATACCATGCTGGACGAAAACAACAAATATAACCTGCCTGCCTTAAAAGCAAAGGTAGAAGAAATTTTAAGCAAACAAAAAAGCCTGCTGTTAATCATCAACACTCCGGCACATAACCCCACCGGTTACAGCCTCAGCGAAGAAGATATGCAGGGCGATAATTGACATCCTTAAAAAATGCTACCGAAGGCACCGGCAAAACCGTAACATTGCCTTTTGGATATTGCCTACATCGACTATGCGGGCGAACGCCAGGCAGTACGCAAATTCTTTAAAAAGATTTCCAACCTGCCTGCCAACATTTTAACAATCGTTGCATACAGCATGTCCAAAGGCTTTACTATGTACGGCCAGCGCACAGGCGCAATGATAGGCGTTTCTTCTTCCAAAGAAGTTATTGACGAATTTAAAGGCATTAACCAGTACACCAGCCGCGCAACCTGGTCTAACATTAACCGTCCTGCCATGAAAACACTGGCAACCGTTTACAAAGACCCTGAACTATTGGCAGCAGTACAAAAAGAACGCAACGACTATTACCAGATGATTAAAGCCCGTGCCGATTTGTTTATGAAAGAAGCAAATGAGTGCGGATTGAAATGCCTTCCGTATATTGCAGGCTTCTTCCTTTCCATTCCGGATACCGACCCGGAAGCAGTATGCAACAAACTGCACGATGACAACATCTTTGCAGTGCCTCTTAAAGCAGGCATCCGTATTGCACTGTGTGCAGTACCGCTTAAAAAAAGTCGGCGGTATGGCAGCTAAAATCAAGCAGCACAGGACGCAGTACACAAATAATAAACAATGCATTGAAGTTTGCGAGGGGAATCTTGAAATATAAGAAAGGGAGAGATGGATTGTGAACAAAACAGACATGAAGTACAAAGCTTATATTCAGATTCTGGAGGAAGAACTTAAACCTGCTATGGGCTGTACCGAGCCGATTTCTTTAGCCTATGCAGCGGCAGTTGCGGCAAAGTATATGGACGGCCTGCCCGACAAAGTATTGGTTGAAGCAAGCGGCAGTATCATTAAAAACGTAAAATCGGTAATCGTCCCCAACACCAACCACATGAAAGGCATTCCTGTTGCTGCGGCAGTAGGCATTATTGCCGGTAACCCGGATAAAGAACTGGAAGTTTTAGCCGACGTTACACCCGAACAGATTGCCAAAATGCAGGAGTTTTTGCAGCATACCGAAATTACCACCAAACATATCGAACTTGGCTGCACCTTTGACATTATCATTACCCTGTATCAGGGCGAACACTATGTTAAAGTGCGCATTGCCAACGACCATACCAACGTTGTACTGATTGAAAAAGACGGCGAAAAACTTAAATACATTCCCGTTAACGGCGAAACCAACGAAGGCCTTACCGACAGAACCCTGCTTAACCTGGCCGACATTTATGATTTTGCCAACACTGTAGACGTTGAAGATTTGAAACACGTTCTTGACCCGCAGATTAAATGCAACATGGCCATTGCAGAAGAAGGCCTGCGCAACAACTACGGCGCCAATATCGGCAGCGTGCTTTTAAAAATGGCCGGCGAAAACCCGGACGTACGCACCCGCGCACGCGCTATGGCAGCAGCAGGCAGCGACGCCCGCATGAACGGCTGCGAAATGCCGGTTGTAATCTGCTCCGGCAGCGGCAATCAGGGCATGACCACTTCCATTCCTGTTATTGTTTACGCACAGGAACTTAAAGTATCCGAAGAAAAACTTTACCGTGCTCTTGCACTTGCAAACCTCGTAACCATCCACGAAAAAACTCCTATCGGCGTACTTTCCGCATTCTGCGGCGCAGTAAGCGCAGGCGCAGGCGCAGGTGCAGGCATTGCTTACCTGCATGGCGCAACGCTTGAAGAAATCGGCCACACCATTACCAACGCCGTAGGCGTAACCAGCGGCATGATTTGCGACGGTGCAAAAGCATCCTGCGCAGGCAAAATTGCCAACTCCGTTGAAGCAGGCATTATCGGCTACAATATGTGCAAAACCGGCAACAACTATCAGCCCGGCGACGGCATTGTAGGCAAAGATGTTGAAGAAACCCTTGCCAACGTTGGCACCCTGGCTAAAAAAGGCATGGAAAAAACCAACGAAGTTATTATCGACATCATGATTAAAGAATGATGCGAAACGCTTAAAATTAAATAAGCAAACTAAGAGGCACTGTACTTTTGCGGTACAGTGCCTCTTGCTGTATAAAATCAAATTAAAATAATTCGCTGTGGCTGCCTGTTCTAACGGCAACTAAAATCATTGCATCATCATAAATTTTGTAAATTAATAACCAGTCGGCTTCAATATGACATTCACGCATATTTTTGTAATTCCGTGAATTAACTAACAAATGGTCACGGTATTGCGCCGGAAGTTTTTCCTGTTTTTGTAAAACATCAATTACTTTATGCAGCTTTCAATGTCTAACTTGCTTGTTATTTCTAATATCTTTTTAAACTGATTGGTATATTCAAGGTTAAGCATTTATGTCATCCATCATTTC
>ENA-OQIL01000586-OQIL01000586.1-human-gut-metagenome-genome-assembly--contig:-NODE-586-length-12428-cov-1.860011_pt1 | contig 12428 bp, 14 predicted proteins | sample MGYA00242583_ERZ504748 | MGnify/ENA primary metagenome ERZ504748 (study PRJEB26092, sample SAMD00036191) | human gut metagenome | host: Homo sapiens | study: EMG produced TPA metagenomics assembly of...
CTCGTCAAAACGATCCGCAATCTGGTTCAGCTGAGCAGAAAGCAGCGACTGCTGGGCGGTCAGTACTTCGAGGTAGGTCGTGCTGCCGTGTTGCATGAGCAGTTCCGTGCTCTCTACGGCGCGCTCCAACGCTTCGATCTGCTGTGTCCGCAGGCCGGTTTTCGCGCGGGCCGACTGGCACTGCGTGAGGGCGTTGTTGACCTCGCGCCCGCGTTGAGCAGGGGCCTGCTGGAATGCCAGCTTGGTTTCTTCCTGCTGTGCCTTGGCGATTTTCACGCGGGCGCGGTTGGCGTTGGCATTGAAGATGGGTTGCAGCAGCGAAGCCGGCGGCCGACCAGAGGAATTTCCCGGGATCGACGATCCGGGCCCCGCTGTTGTTCGTCCATCCCAGAGTCCCGCTCAGCGTGATCGAAGGATAGAGGGCCGAGCGTGCCTCGCTGGTGGCATAATAGGACTGCATCAGCGAGTATTCGGCGCTGCGGATGTCGGGGCGGTTCGAAAGCATCTGCACCGGTATGCCGACAGTCAGGTCGTCGGGCAGCTGCTGGCTTTCGAGGCGGCCGCGCTCGATGCGGGCGCCCACGGCCCGTCCGAGTCAGGCGGGCGAGCCGGCAGACTCGGAGACGGCGGCGGGCGAGGGAATCTCAACCTCTTCCATCTCGGTCCCCGTCAGCTTTTCAATGCGACGCAGGCGGCCGTGCTCGCGCGGGGTGAAGAACGTGAGCGCTCGGCCCTCGCGCCCGGCCGCGACCGGTGCCGGGCGAGCTGCGATGCACATAGGCCTCCAGCTCGCGGGGCACGTCGAAGTTGACGACCAGGGAGATGCGCTCAACGTCCAGGCCGCGCGCCGCGACGTCGGTGGCGACCAGCACGTCGAGAGAGCCGTTCTTGAGTCGCTCGACCATACGCTCACGCTCGGTCTGAGCGACGTCGCCGGAGATACCGGCGGCGCGGAATCCGCGGCCCGACAGCTCGAGGGACACCTCTTCGACATCCGCGCGGGTGCGCACGAAGACGATGGCCGCGTCGGCTTCTTCCTGCCCCGCCGCGATGTGCTGGGCGCGCGTGGCCAGGACGCGCGACAGCGCACCAATCTTGTGCTTGTAGGGCACGACCGCGTAAGTCTGGTGAATCGTGTCGACCGTCGACGATTCCGTCGAGACGGCGACCTTGACGGGGTCCTTCAGGTGCTCGCGCGCCACCTTCTCGATGGCGGCGGGCATCGTGGCGCTAAACAGAGCCGTTAGGCGGTCGTCGGGCACGCTCGAGGCGATCGTCTCGACATCCTCGGCGAAGCCCATGCGCAGCATCTCGTCGGCCTCGTCCAGCACCACGGTCTGCACCTTATCCAGGCGGACGGTGCGCCGCTTCACGTGGTCCATCAGCCGTCCCGGAGTGGCCACCACGATCTGGGGGTCCTTCTTCAGCTGGGTGATCTGCTTGTCGATGGGCTGGCCACCGTACAGGCACACGGTGCGCACGCCCTCCTTGAAGGCGCACAGGTCCCGCAGCTCATCCCGGATCTGGATGGCCAGCTCCCGGGTGGGGGCCAGCACCAGGCCCTGCACGTCCCGGCTCTCCGGGTCGATGTGCTCCACCATGGGGATGCCGAAGGCAAAGGTCTTGCCGGTTCCGGTGGGCGCCTTGGCGATCACATCCTTATACTCCATAAAATAAGGAATGGAGCCGCCCTGTACCGGGGTGGCCTGCACATAGCCCTTCTTGTCGATGGCCCGCATGAGCTCCGGGCTCAGCCCCAGGTCGGCATAGCGCACCTGGTCGTTTACAATTTCGCCGTTAATTTCCATTCTTTCGTTTCCTTTCTTTCTGTGTGGTGATCCAAGGCCTTCCCAACCCACACAGTCTGTGCGGAAACGCCCGTGTTCCGGCGCGGCCCCGAATCCGGCAGGGAGCACGCTCCCCACCTCTTACGTTTTCACTCTTACCTCTTCCCTTAAGAAGCGGTATCACGCTTCATTATAGTCTCCCTTTTCCCCCTTGTCCACCAATATTTTACCCAAATGCGCCCCCTTCTCTCCACTTTTCCCTGTTTTCCACTGGAAATCCATGTGTTCCACAACGGACCGCTTTACTCCCGCCCCGTTTTGCGGTACAATAGAAGCCCATGAAAAACGGCCCTCCGGGGCCGGGAGAGGAGGAGCACCCATGACTCAGAGCCTGCTGCCCGGCAGCGTGCTGGCCCTGCCCGACCAGGCGGTCCAGCGACTGATCAAATTGGATAACGGCGACGCCGCCCTGCTGTACTTACATCTGCTGCGCCGCAACGGCCTGGAGGGGCTCCCCTGGCCGGTGGAGCGCAAACAGGCCGCCCTGGAGGCTCTCCAGAGCCAGGGCATGGCCCCCCGTGAGCTCTCCTCCGTCCCTGCCGCTCCCATCCCCGAGCCCGCGCCACCGGAGTACGCCCTGGAGGACATCACCACCGCCCTCAGCGACAAGGCCTCCACCTTCCCCGCCCTGTGCGACGAGGTGGAGCGGCGGCTGGGCAAGAAGCTCACCGCCAACGACCTGAAAATTCTCTACACCCTCTATGACTATTTGGCCCTGCCCACCGAGGTCATCTTCCTGCTGGTGGGCTGGTGCATTGAGGAGATGGAGCGCAAATACGGCCCCGGCCGCCGCCCCTTCCTCTCCCAGATCCGCAAGGAGGGGTTTGCCTGGGCCCGGCAGGGCATCGACACGGTGGAGGCCGCCGAGCGCCACCTCCAGACCCTGGCCCGGCTTCGCGGCCGCGGCGCCGAGGTACTGCGGCTGCTGGACATCCCGCCCCGGCCTCTGGTGGAGCGGGAGAAGAACTACATCGCCGCCTGGGACGCCATGGGCTTTGACGACGGCGCCCTGCGGGCGGCCTACGAGCGCACCATTATGAAAAAGCAGTCTATGGACTGGAGCTACATGAACGGCATCCTCCGCCGCTGGCACGAGAAGGGGCTGCACACCTTGGCCGCCATCCAGGCGGGAGACCGGGACCCCCGGCCGGTGCAGGCCGCCCCCACCCCCTCCCCGGCTCAGGCCGACCGGGAGGCCCAGCAGGCCCGGGAGGATATGGAGCGCATGCGCCGCCTGATGGAACAGATGAAGAAGGAGGGCTAAGGAAATGGCATACGACGCCAACGTGCTGCGCCGGGCCACCGCCCGGCTGGAGGAGAACAAGCGCCGCCGGGAGGACCAGCGGGAACAGCTGCGGCAGCAGCTCTACGCCCGGGAGCCCCGCCTGGCCAAGCTGGACCGCCAGCTTCAGGGCACCATGGCCCAGCTGGTGGCTGCCTCTTTGCGCAAGGGAGAGGACGCAGGAGCCGCAGTGCGGGCCATCCGGGACAAAAACCTGGACATCCAGCAGGAGCGGGCCGTGCTGCTGGGCGCTATGGGACTGCCCGAGGACGCTCTGGACCCCAAGCCCGCCTGTCCCCTGTGTAACGACACCGGCTGGCGGGGCGCCCAGATGTGCCGCTGCTTAAAGGAGCTGTGCACCCAGGAGCAGATCCAGGAGCTGTCCAAGCTGCTGGACCTGGGAGAGCAGTCCTTTGATACCTTCCGCCTGGACTATTACAGCCAGACCCCCTGGCCCGGCCGGGGCACCTCGCCCCGCTCCAACATGGATCTGGTGTATGAGGTGTGTCTCAACTACGCCCAAAAGTTTGGCCGCTTTGCCATCAAAAACCTGTTTCTCACCGGAGCGCCTGGCCTGGGCAAGACCTTCCTGTCCGCCTGCATCGCCCGGAGCGTCTCCGAGCAGGGGTTCTCGGTGGTCTACGACACAGCCGGCAACATCTTCTCCCAGTTTGGAGACCCGCAAGTTCCGCGGGACACCCAGGGGGTGCAGGAGGCCCGGGACGAGACCCGGGCGCTACCTCACCTGCGACCTGCTGATTTTGGACGACCTGGGCAGCGAGCTCACCACCCAGTTTGTTCAGTCCGCCCTCTATGAGCTGCTCAACACCCGCCTGGTGGGCGAGAAGCACACCGTCATCTCCTCCAACCTCACCATGGAGGAGGCCGCCCGGCGCTACTCCCCTCAGATCGCATCCCGCCTGATGGGAGAGTACCACGTGCTCCACTTCTTCGGCGACGACATCCGTCTGCTAAAGAAAAATCAGTTTTAAGGCCCCAAAACCCCCGCGCAACCGAAAGTTTACGACGAGATCGGCAAACGCAACCCCAATTTGGTTCCGGTTGCGCCGCCGCTCTGGTAAGCTGGAGCCACCTTGAAAGGAGGATCTCGCCATGAGCTTTGGTGAAAACCTGCAATATTACCGCGCCCGGGAGGGCCTGACCCAGGAGGAGCTGGCTGAGCGGCTGGAGGTGTCCCGCCAGTCGGTGAGCAAGTGGGAATCCAATACCAGCTTTCCTGAGATGGAGAAGCTGATGACTCTGTGCAGCCTGTTTCAGACCGACCTGGACACCCTGGTGCGTGGGGACGCCCAGGCCGCCTGTCAGGAGGACGGCCGTGGGCTATGACCGGCACATGAACGCCTTCTCCAATGCCGTGGCCGGCGGCGTGGGGCTGATCCTTCTGGGGGTCGCCGCTGCTCTGGGCCTGTATGGCCTGGCCGGCATACCTGATACCTGGTGCGGGGCAGTGATCCTGTCCGCCGTTGCCGTGGCAGTAGCCATCCTGGTGGTGGCTTTTATAGACCATGACCGCTTTGCCCAGCAGCACCCCACCCTCCCCCAGATCTATACCCCCGCCCAGCGGGATGCCTATGCCCGCCGCTTTCCCTACCTCATTGCCCTGCCCATTGCCGCTATTATCATCGGCGTGGTGTGGCTGGTTCTTCTCTCCTCCTGGGCGGAGGCGGGGGGCGACCGCCGGGAGGCCACCCTGGTCTCCAGCTTCCTGCTGGACCTTGCCCTGTCCGTCTCCGTGCTGGTTTGGGCCGGGATACGCATGGAGAAGTATGAGATTGAGAATTGGAACCGGGAGCACGACCCCCGTCCCCAGGCCAAAGCCCGGCGCAAGAAAATCGACCGGATCTGCGGGGCCATCATGTTGGTGGCCACCATTCTCTTTTTAGCCGTCGGCTTTGGCGGGATGGCCCTGGTCAACGATTACGGCAACTCCATCGGCTGGCGCTGGGGTTGGATCGTCTACCCCATTGCCGGATTGCTGTGCGCTCTGGTCAGCCATCTCATGGATGACAGCGATGGGGATGAAGAAGAATAATGCGGAAGCCCTCCACCGGGTGGAGGGCTTCCTTTTTTGAAAAAAACGCAAAAAAATCTTGACCTTCCCCCTGGTGGAAGGTATACATTGGAGGTACAAAGGGGGAACAACCTGTGAAAATCAACGAGGTGGAGGCCCAGGTGGGCATCACCAAAAAGAACATTCGCTTTTACGAGGAGCAGGGACTCATCGCCCCCCGGCGCAACAGTGAAAATGGCTACCGGGAGTACGGACCCCGGGAGGTGGACCAGCTGCGGCAGGTGAAGCTGCTGCGCAAGCTGGGCGTACCTCTGGGGGAAATCCGGAAGATGCAGTCGGGCGCCCACACCGTGGGCGACGGCATGCGCCGCCACCTGGTCACCTTGGAGCGGGACAAGAAAAATCTGGAGCAGTCCATCCAGCTCTGCCGTACCCTCAGCGACAAGGAGGAGCGGCTGGACGATCTGGACGCCGCCGCGCTGCTGGAGCAGATGGACCGCCTGGAACGGGAGGGCACCACCTTTCTCAACAAGCAGGTGGAGGACACCAAGCGTCTGCGGTATGTTGCCCCCGCGGTGGTCACTGTGATTACGGTGGCTCTGATGGCGGGGCTCATGGCCCTGATGATCTGGGGCTTTACTATCGACTCGGAGGAAGCCCCGCCCCTTCCCCTGGTGGTAGTTCTGGTGGCCATTCCCGGTGTGATCATCCTGGGCGTCCTGCTGGCTCTCATCCAGCGGGTGCAGGAAATTGAGAAAGGAGAGGTGGACGATGCAAAAAAGTACTAAGTCCTCCGGCCGGACAGCTGCCATCGTGGCAGCTCTGGGCACCACCGTGGTGGTACTCCTGTTTTTCGGCTCGGTTCTATGGGCCATGCTGGAGGAGGGGCCCGTCCCGGCTGTCGTCGGAATCATGATAGTCTACGCCGTGCTGGCGGTGGCCATTGTGGTGGGCGTGCTGCGTGCCATGGTGCAGCGGCTGCGTGAGATCAAGGGAGGCGAGGAAGAGGATGCAAGAAAGTATTAAGGAGAAACAGGCCCGGCGCAAGCGGGACGCGGTGCGGGGACTGCTGTTTTTCGGCGTACTTCAGGTGATTACCTGTGTGGTCTTTCTGGCCCTTTGTTTCATTCCCGGCCTGCCCCAGTGGGCTATCACCCTGTTTCTGGCCCTGGGCATTTTGTCCTTGGCCATGATTATCCCCGCGTTGCTGGTGTTAAGAAGCAGATTCAAAGAAATCGAAGGAGGAGAATTAGATGCTGCTGGTAAATATTGATTACATTCCCGGAAAGGAATTTGAAGTGCTTGGCATTGTAAAGGGCACCGTGGTTCAGTCCAAGAACTTTGGCAAGGACTTTATGGCTGGCATGAAAACCTTGGTGGGCGGTGAGATTACCGGCTACACCGAGATGCTCAACGAGGCCCGTCAGATCGCCGTCAAGCGCATGGTGGATGAGGCCGAGGCCCTGGGTGCCGACGCGGTCATTAACATCCGTTACGGCTCCTCTTCCGTCATGCAGGGCGCAGCCGAGGTCATCGCCTACGGCACCGCCGTCCGATACTTTTCTTGAAAAGAAAAGTATCAAAAGAATTTTGTGCGAAACTTTGTTTCGCCTCATTGATACTGCCGCTTTCTTGAAAGAAAGCTTGGCAAAGAACTTTGTGCAAAGCTACGCTTTGCCTCGTTGATACTGCTTTCCCCGCCTCCGGGCCGGTGTGAACCCTCTTTCTCCTCACACCGCCTGGAGGCGGGGTTTTATTTTGAGTGCGCACCCAGCAAAGGGCTTCCTACTAACCTTGATTCGCCCCATAGGACAGAGAAAAATCGACACACCCCTCCGCACGGGATCGAGGCCTGTCTGGGGTGCAGCTTTCTCCACAAAGTGCACGCACTTTGTGGAATATAAAAAGGAGACTGCCCAAGCAGTCTCCTTTTTGTAATGAAATGGGGAACATTTACTTTGCGTATTCAATCGCCTTAGTCTCACGCAGCAGGTTGACCTTGATCTGGCCGGGATACTCCAGCTCGTCCTCGATCTTCTTGGCGATGTCCCGGGCCAGCAGCACCATCTGGTCCTCGCTGACCTGGTCGGGCTTGACCATGATGCGGACCTCGCGGCCGGCCTGAATGGCGAAGGACTTCTCCACGCCGGGGAAGGAAGAGGTGATCTCCTCCAGCATCTCCAGACGCTTGATATAGTTCTCCAGGTTCTCGCGCCGGGCACCGGGGCGGGCAGCGGAGATGGCGTCGGCCGCCTGGACCAGGCAGGCCACCACCGTCTGGGGCTCCACGTCGTTGTGGTGGGCGTGGATGGCATGGATGACGTTCTCGCTCTCCCGGTACTTCCGGGCCAGCTCAACGCCGATGGACACGTGGGAGCCCTCCACCTCGTGGTCGATGGACTTGCCCAGGTCGTGCAGCAGGCCCGCCCGCTTGGCCTCGGCCACGTTGGCGCCGATCTCGGCGGCCAGCAGGCCGGCAATGTGGGAGACCTCGATGGAGTGGTTCAGTACGTTCTGACCATAGCTGGTGCGGTAGCGCATACGGCCCAGGAGCTTGACCAGCTCGGGGTGCAGACCGTGGACGTTGGTCTCAAAGATAGCGCGCTCGCCTTCCGCCTTGATGGTGGCGTCCACCTCGCGCTTGGCCTTCTCCACCATCTCCTCAATGCGGGCGGGATGGATGCGGCCGTCCAGGATCAGCTTCTCCAGAGCCAGCCGGGCGATCTCCCGGCGCACGGGGTCAAAGCAGGAGACCGTGATGGCCTCGGGGGTGTCGTCGATGATCAGGTCCACGCCGGTCAGGGTCTCCAGCGTGCGGATGTTGCGGCCCTCGCGGCCGATGATGCGGCCCTTCATCTCGTCGTTGGGCAGGGGCACCACGCTGACCGTGGCCTCGGCCACATGGTCGGCAGCGCAGCGCTGAATGGCAAGGGAGATGATCTCCCGGGCCTTGGTGTCGGCCTCGTCCTTGAAGCGGGCCTCGATCTCCTTGATCTTCATGGCCGACTCGTGGGTCACGTCAGCTTCCAGCTGATCCAGCAGGTAGGTCTTGGCCTCCTCGGCGGTAAAGCCGGAGATGCGCTCCAGAGTATCCACCTGCTCCTGCTTGATGCGCTCAGCCTCGGCCTGGGTGGCCTCCAGCTTGGCAAGACGGTTGGCAAGGTGCTCTTCCTTCTTCTCCATGTTCTCCGTCTTGCGGTCCAGGTTCTCTTCCTTCTGCTGCAGGCGGCGCTCCTGCTTCTGCAGGTCGGCGCGGCGCTCTTTTTCTTCTTGCTCGTACTCGTTGCGGGCCTTCAGGATCTCCTCCTTGGCCTCCACCAGCGCTTCCCGCTTCTTGCTCTCGGCGCTCTTATAAGCGTCGTTGACAATGCGGGTGGCCTCTTCCTCGGCGGAGCCGATTTCACGCTCCGCGGTGGCCTTTCTCCGCTGGTATCCAAACAGCCCACCGGCTAAAAACGCCAGAATGGCTACCAGAATACCCTCGATTACATAATATATCATATTGGTCTCTTACACCTCCAAAAAATTCAGCATCATATCTTCGCGGCGGACGGCCGCGCACTGTGTTTTTGCCGGTCTGCGGCAAAAGACTTGACAGCATAAAATGAGCCGCAAGGCAAAGCCGCTTTACGCGCGTCTTTTATCCTTGCGACAACTGAAAAACGTCCCCCAAGTTTTTCATTTTTGTCCTGTACATATTGTAAAGGCAAGCGGAGTTTATGTCAAGATTTATTCATATTTAGAACAAAAGCTTTCCGCATTTCCCGCCGCAGCTCTGCCTCCCCGGATTTTCTTTGGGTCGCAGGGGCAAAATTGGCAGAAAAATCAGTTTTACGCCGGAAATTTGGCCGTTTTTTCTCAAATAAATCTCTGTTCTTTTGTCAGGGAGTATGATAATATGATACCCGAGTATTTTTCGCTATGGGCGCGGGACCGGACCGCGCCGGCGCAGAGAAGAGAAGGAGCGTACCATGATCACTGTTACCGATCTGGGCCTGCAGTACGGCGGGTCCCCCCTGTTTTCCCACGTGGATCTCCAGTTCACCCGGGGCAACTGCTACGGCATCATCGGCGCCAACGGCGCCGGCAAGTCCACCTTTCTGAAGATCCTGTCCGGAGACCTGGAGTCCACCTCCGGCGAGGTCTCCATCCTGCCCAACATCCGCATGTCGGTTTTGAAGCAGAACCAGAACGCCTACGACGCCTATAACGTGATGGACACCGTCATCATGGGCAACCAGCGTCTCTACGATATCGGCAAGCAGAAGGAAGCCCTGTATGCCAAGGAGGAGATGACCGACGAGGACGGCATGCTGGCCTGCCAGCTGGAGGAGGAGTATGCCGAGCTGGGCGGCTGGGAGGCCGAGAGCGACGCCTCCCGCATCCTCCAGGGCCTTGGCATCGGCACCGATCTCCACTACAACGACATGGCCACTCTAGACGCCCGTTTGAAGGTGAAGGTGCTGCTGGCCCAGGCTCTGTTCGGCAACCCCGACCTGCTGATGATGGACGAGCCCACCAACAACCTGGATATTGACGCGGTCAACTGGCTGGAGGACTTCCTGCTGGACTTCCCCGGCACCGTCATCGTGGTCAGCCACGACCGTCACTTCCTCAACACCGTGTGTACCCACATCGTGGATATCGACTACGGCAAGATCAAGATGTACGTGGGCAACTACGACTTCTGGTATGAGTCCTCTCAGCTGGTGCAGCAGCTCATCAAGAACCAGAACAAGCGCAACGAGGAGAAGATCAAGGAACTGCAGGACTTTATCTCCCGCTTCTCCGCCAACAAGTCCAAGTCCAAGCAGGCTACCGCTCGGCGTAAGCTGCTGGACAAGCTCACCGTGGAAGAGATGCCCGCCTCCTCCCGCCGCTACCCCTGGGTGGCCTTCTCCCCCGACCGTGAGGTGGGCAAGGACATCCTCTTTGTCACCGATGTGTCCAAGACCATCGACGGCGTGAAGGTGCTGGATAAGGTGTCCTTTATCGTGGGCCACGGGGACAAGATCGCCTTCGTGGGCGACAACGAGAACGCCCACACCGCTCTCTTTAAGATTCTGGCTGGGGAGATGGAGCCCGACGAGGGCACCGTGAAGTGGGGCCAGACCGCCACCTTCTCCTACTTCCCCAAGGACAACACCCCCTACTTCCAGGACAACGATGACAACCTGGTGCAGTGGCTGCGCCAGTACTCCTCCGATCCCCAGGAGCAGTACCTGCGGGGCTTCCTGGGCCGGATGCTCTTCTCCGGCGACGAGGTCTACAAGCCCGTCAAGGTGCTCTCCGGCGGTGAGAAGGTGCGCTGCATGCTCTCCCGGATGATGCTCTCCGGCGCCAACGTTCTCATGCTGGACCAGCCCACCAACCACCTGGACCTGGAGTCCATCACCGCCGTCAACAACGGCCTGATCGACTTCAAGGGCGTGGTCCTCTTTGCCAGCCACGACCATGAGTTCGTCCAGACCATCGCCAACCGGGTCATGGAGTTCGTGGACGGGAAGCTCATCGACAAGATGTGCACCTACGATGCGTATATCGCCGGGGCCCGGGAGGAGATGCTTGCCCGGCTGAACGGCTGAGCTGTTACTGGATTGTAGTTGATATCAGGCAAAACCACCCTGTAAACTGTTTGCAAAACAGCTTGCGGGGTGGTTTTTCATGGACAAACGGCGGATTTTTGGCGTGTTGGCACTGGCAGTTATCACGGCGGTCACAGCGGGGGTGGCGTCCCCCCAAATGGCGGCACAGCGGCAGGAGACGGCGGAGCACCGGGCGCTTCTGGAGGCCACACCGGTAGCCCAGGTGGAGGGGGAGACCCTGTCCCCCCAACGGGCGGTTCCAGGTCCGGACAGCGGGAAAGAGTGAGATGTATGTCAGCGGATACGTGGTGCCGGAATTCCTGCAGATCGTGGACACGGAGACCGGTGAACTTCTCTGGCAGGACCAAGGGGCGCTCTGGCAGTCGGCGCGGTGGTCTCCGGCAAATAATCTGGTGGCTATCGCCTATGGCGGCCGGACCTGGACCCAGGTGAAGGTCATCTCCACCGCCTGCTGGATCAGCTGGGACTTCACCCTGCCGGACGGCAGCCCCATCCCGGAGTACGAATTTCTCCCGGAGGACTGGGGCACATGGCCGGACATGGACACCCTGTTGCTGACGGTCGGCCGGGGTGGGGACGCAGGGGAGCCCCACACCTACCGCTGCACCGTGCGTATGAACCAGGACGGAACGCTGTCTGGCTCCGCTTTGGAACAGACCACAGAGGTACTGTCGGAGGACTACGACTTCGACCACGACGGCATGCCGGAGACCACGGAGCTGGTGACGGTGCTCACCCCGGAGACAGATTACTATCCCGCTTGGTATATCCTGCAGGTCATCCGGCAGGACGGCGTGGAGTTGTGGTCCGCCGGAGCCCATCCGTCCCATGCCGGCTGGACCAGCGTATTTGCCTGCAAGATCGATGGCGAGGACTACCTGCTGCAATACGAGCCGGGAGATGTACCAGGGCTGGGCGGAATACGCCTATGAATTGTGGGCCTTTGATGGGAACGGGCAGGCATACACATCGGACAACAGGTCGGTAACCTTTGACATCAACTTTGGCCGGGAGGTAACACCAGTTTGACCCGGAGGCCATCGCCGGGTTTTTCTGGGAGCTGCGAGGTCTCCTCCAGGACAGCATCCATTTTGGCCAGCACGGAAAACGGGGAGTTCCAGACTGGTATTCCGGGGCTGGAGCTGCAGAATTATATATTCAGCGATCTGCTGTCCCTGGACAGCCTGGAGGCCATGGAGGCCTCGGTCCGGCAGCAGGAGGCGGAGCTGGGCGCTGCATAGCAGAACAGGCGGGAGTACTCCCGCCTGTTTTCATGAATTTTCAAATCCGGCCGTCAGATTTGCGCCCGCTCCAGCGTCATAGAGAGCAGAGGGACAGGAGGGAACGCCATGCTGGAATATCTGGCAACCATGGAGACAGCGGATGATCGGACCAGGTTTGAATCGCTGTACCTGGCCTACCGGGGCCTCATGTACCATGTGGCCTATCACATCCTGAAAAATCCACAAGACGCAGAGGACGCGGTGCACCAGTCCTTCGTGAAGCTGGCGGAGCACATGGCGACTATCCCCGACGGCCCCTGTCCCCGGACGCGGAATCTGGTGGTGACGGTGGCGGAGCGGAAGGCCATCGACCTATATCGCTCCCGCCAGCGCCATCCGGAGACGGAGCTGGATGAACAGACCGTCTGGTCCGCACCG
>ENA-OQIL01000588-OQIL01000588.1-human-gut-metagenome-genome-assembly--contig:-NODE-588-length-12408-cov-3.591971_pt1 | contig 12408 bp, 11 predicted proteins | sample MGYA00242583_ERZ504748 | MGnify/ENA primary metagenome ERZ504748 (study PRJEB26092, sample SAMD00036191) | human gut metagenome | host: Homo sapiens | study: EMG produced TPA metagenomics assembly of...
GAACCCTACGCTTCCAACCGAGAAGGCACATCTGATGAGCAGTCTGATTTTGGGCGCGGTATCTGACGTTGGATAGGATTTTTCCTGGTCAACCGCCTATCGGATGCTCCATCCGATTTGATCAACGTTTGAAATTGCGTATGATACTACACATGGTTTTGTTGCAGACGGGAGGGAGCCGCGCTCATCGGCGCGACCCGTGGCATGAACGCTGGGGAGAGATGCACATGCAGTACGGCACCAAGGGTGAACGCGTCGGCGAGCTGGCGTTCGAATCGGCGGCGGAAGCAACCGCCGCCGAGCGCGATTCGCGCACGCTCGACTACCTTATCACCGTCATCGGATTCGGCCTGTGCCGCGCGTGGATCGTCTTCTGCCTGGGCGCGCCGCTCGTCGCAGGGGCCGCATCCTCGTTCACGTGGGCCTATCTGCTGTTCGGCGCCTTGAGCGCGCTGGCCGTGTCGTTCGTGGTGAACCGCAGCGGGAAGCGGGAGGGAACCGTGCGCGTCGCGCTGTTCCGGTTCACGCCCGTCGCCCTCGCGGCCAGCGGCATCATCATCCCCTTGGCGCTTTGGATGGGCAGCGAGCCGCTCATGGTGGTCGGGTTCGTCGTCGGCGGCCTGGGCGCCGGGCCGCTCCAGGTGCTGTGGGGCGACCGTTTCGCCCGCCACGCCACATTCTTCGCCACGATCGCCTCCCCCGCCGCGGCCATCGTCACCGCCCTCGTGGCCGGCATGTCGAGCGACCACACGAGCCTCATCGGCTTCGCGGTGATCCCGCTGCTGTCGTTCGGCCTGCTGTTGTTCGAGGCGAACCGCATCGGGCTGTCGTGGAGCGACCTCGCCCAGAAGCCGATAGGGGAATCCTCGGGCGCGATCGCCGCCGACGGCGAGGCGGACGGACGCGTCGGCGAGCCCGCAGGTTGCGACCGCGAGCGCGAGCGCGACTGCGATCCCAGCGCGAAGTTCGGCGTGGGCAAGCTCATGTTCTCCATCATGACGTTCTCGTTCCTGTGCCGGCTGTTCGACGCCATGCCGTCCCACGTCGACCCGTTCTCCTTCATCGGCGGAAGCGCCATCTTCGCGCTCATGGCGGTGGGCGTCGCGTTCCTGCTCATCGCCGCGAAGCTGCGCGACCGTTTCAACGCGACGCTCACGTACCGGCTGTCGCTGCCCATCATGGTGGCGGGATTCGTGGCCATCGCGCTGTTCTTCGACACGCACGCCGCGGTGTCCATCCTGCTGATCAACGCGGGCTACGAGTTCTTCGACATCCTCACCTGGGTGCTGTTCGTGGACGTGTCGCGCCGGCGCAACGAGAACGCCCTGCACATCTTCGGGCTGGGCGTGGCGTTCATGTTCGCGGGCATGGGCGTGGGGACGCTGGCGGGCAAGGCGTGCGACGCGATGATCGCCAGCGGCGACGTGCAGATCTCCGTCGTGGCCATGCTGGCGACGCTGTGCCTCGTGGTGGTGGCGTTCATGGTGCTGCCCGAAGGCGTGGTGTCACAGCTGTCGCAGACGATGCGCACGAGCCGCAAGGAGAAGGAGGCCGAGGAAGCGCCCGCCGTCGCAAACTGCGGACGCGGGCGCGGGCCGCCTCGAGCAGCACTGCGCGTGCGTGGCGCGCGACTACGGCCTGACGCCGCGCGAGAGCGAGGTGATCGTGCTGCTGGCCTACGGCCGCACCCTGTCCATCATCGCCCGCGACCTGCAGATCGCGAAGGGCACCGCCCGCACCCACATCGAGAACATCTACCGCAAGCTGGACGTCCACAAGCAGCAAGAGCTGATCGATCTGGTGGAAACGTACGAGTAGGGAGGCGTTTACTCTTCCTTCGCCGCCGCCGCTTCGCGCTCGGCCCGCTCCCGCTCCAGCTCCTCGAGCACTTCCTTCGGGGTTTTCGGGCGGGGCAGCTCGTGGGAGATCGCCTCGGCGAGCGCCTCCTCGTCGGCGCCCTCGATGCCGATATGCACGATCGCGTCGCCGATCGTCAGCTTCTGCACCACGTCGAGGCCCTCGACGGTCTGGCCGAACACGGTGAACTTGTCGTCGAATTCGGGCTGCTCGGACAGCGAGAAGTAGAACTGGCAGCTGCCCGAGTTCGGGTCGGACTTGTGCGCCATGCACAGGCTTCCCAGCACGTGCTTGTTGTTCGGGTTGGCTTCCCACTCGTCGACGATGACGTAGCGCGCGTCGCCCGTGCCGGGGTGGATGCCGCGGATCACGCCGCGCGCGGCGGCGTCCACCTGCGCCGGCCCCAGCGTGCGCGTCGTCGGGCAACCGCCCAGCACCACGGAGCCGGGCTTGTGCGCGTGAAATTTCAGCTTGTCGTAGAAGCCGCGCGCCGCCAGCTCGACGAAGTTGCCCACGGTCACGGGCGCGTCCTTGCCGGCCAGTTGTACGCGGATCGTGCCGCGCGACGTCTCGATGACGGCAACCTCGTCGCCGGTGGGGATGTAGTGCGGGGTGTATACGGGCAAGACGATTCGTCCCATAGGTGCCTCCTTGTATCGCTTGGACCATGTGCGACTCCCATGATACCCACGCCCCCGTCCCCCGCATCAGATGGAGCATCGTATTTTGCTCCGATCAGGCCTCATCCTTCAATTCGCAGCCTTCCACGAGGTCGATGAGCTCCTGCTGCTTATGCACGCCGAGCTTCGCGTACACGTTCTCGATGTGCGTCTGCGCCGTCCCCTTGGCTATCTGCAAATCGCGCATGACGATGGCCAGCGTGCGCCCGCGCGCCAGCAGCACGAGCACCTCGCCCTCGCGAGGCGTCAGATGCCGCTCGATGGCGAGGGCCTCGCAGCGCTTCTCCAAAGGCGGCACCGCGGGAGCGCCCACATCCGCCGCGCCCGCCGCAGGCCCCTCCCCCTCCTCGCCGTCGCGCTCTCCGCCGCGCAGGCGCCCCCGACGACCCACCACCTGCGCGATCGTCCCCTCGGGAATGACGAGGAACGCCGTCACCACCAAAACGGTGACGCAGAGGATGCCCACCGTGGACATCTGCACGGACTCCGCCAGCAGGCGCGCGTGCAGCTCGCCTCCGACGAGATACCCCAACCCCATGCCGCACAGCGTGGCGGCTACGCCCTGCCCGAACACCCGGTAGCGCCCGCCCGCGTCCTCGCGCCGCTGCGCCAGATCCACGAACAGAATCCACGTCACGATGTCGAACAGCTCGTAGCCGATGCCGATGAGCAGCACCGACAGCGCCCAATGGTCGTAGAAGAACAGCGAGACGATGGCCATGCCCAACGCCATGAGCGGAAGGGACAGGCGGTAGGCGAACACGGGCTCGAAGCGATCGCCGCACAGGAAGGCGAACAGCAGGAACAGGATGCCCACCACGGCCAGCGCGAACACCGAGCTGCCGCCGAACACCACGAAGGGGTCGATCACGCCCTCGCCGGGAAGCGAGTCGAACACCCGGCACAGGAAGCTGAACACGCCGATGCTCACCATCAGCTGGGCGATCGATTTGCGCGACAGGGCCGGCCGATCGCGCTCCGCCGGCACGACGGGGGCGGCCGGGGCAACCGGCGCGGCCGCTGCGCCCGAAGGCTCGTCGCGCGGACGCTCCTTGTCGATGCGCGAGGTTTCGACCAGCAGCAGCACGAACGACATGACCGGGAACACGAAGAACGCGAGGAACCCGCGCTCACCGACGACGAGCGCGATGAGCAAGGCGATGACCACGGCCGTGGCGGGGTAGCACGCGAGCGCGAACGGAACCGGGCGGCGCGCGTACTCGTTGCCCCACAGCACCTGCAAGAAGCTCGAGGCGGCGCCCCCGACGACCACGAGCACCGCCAGCATGATCGGCTGGCCGCACGCCAACGCTATCGGCATCGCGACGGCGCACAGCACGGTGAGCGCGCCCGTGACGCCGCGCAGCCGCACCTCGAATCGCGCCTGCGTCGCCGCACGCCGCGCCGCGACGGCCACGCCGGCGGCCGCCACGGAGCCGGCAAGCAGGAACATCCAGTTCGAATGCGACACGAGCGTCGTCACCGCGACGGCGGAAAGGCACAGCACGATCCACGCCCGGCAGAACGCGAGGCCCAGCAGCACGATGTAGAAATCGAGCGATCGCCAATCAGGGCAAAACGCCGTGAGCTTGCTCCGCAGGCACGTCCCCATGCTCCCCTCCTTCTTCCGAGCCCCGCGTCCCCCGCGCGGCTCGATATCATCCCCGCGCCCAGTATAGCAACCTGCCCTTCGCCGCATATCGGATGGAGCACCCTAAGGGCCCCCTCCCGATGCCCCTCACCTGCGGCGCGGTCGATCGAGCAAAAATGGGGCGGTGCGCTCGATGGCGCGCAAGCCCCCAACCCATACGGTGATCGAGGGCGCCGATCGTTCGAGGCGGCGCCGATCAAGCAAAGAGCAAGGAGCAAAGAGAAAGAGGAGGAACGATGAACGCAAAGGAACTGGGAGGGCTGTCGCGCCGCTCGTTTTTGAAGGGCGCGGGCGTCGCTGCCGCCGCCGTGGCGAGCTCCGCCGCGCTGGCCGGCTGCGCGTCGGGCACGGGGGCGTCGCAAGACTGGATGCCGAAGAGCTGGGACTATGAGTGCGACCTGCTGGTGGTCGGCTACGGCGGCGCGGGCATGTGGGCCTCGCTCATCGGCGCCGACGAATGCGGCCAGCAGGTGCTCGTGCTGGAGAAGGCGCCGGTGCGCGGCGGCGGCAACAGCTCCATCAACAACGGCGAGTTCGCCATCATCAACGATGCGGAGGGCATGCGCCAGTACTGGCACGAGATGACGCAGGACGTGGACACGCCGTCCGCGGTCATCGACGCCTGGATCGACGAGGGGCTGCGCAACTGCGAGTACGCCGACAAGTACGAGCTGGAGTACGACATCAACGAGAAGGCCATCGCCGGCACCATTCCCGAGTACTCGTTCCTGCCCGGCGGCGAGGGATGCCAGTCCATCGCCGACCCTCCGGGATTCGGCATGGCCTCGTTCGAGATCCTCGACCAGAAGCGCAAGGACCTGGGCGTCGAGGTGCTGTTCGACTGCCACGACGAGCACCTCATCCAGAACCCCGACACCAAGGAGATCGTCGGCTGCACCACGATGATCGGCTCCGAGGAGAAAACGGTCAAGGCGCGCAAGGGCGTCATCCTCTGCACGGGCGGCTTCGAGTTCAACGAGGACATGAAGCGCAAGTACCTCAAGTGCTACCCCTTCAAGTTCGAAGGCTGGAAGTACAACACGGGCGACGGCATCCGCATGACCGAGGAAGTGGGCGGCAAGCTGTGGCACATGGGCATGGCCGGAGCCATGTACGGCATGTGGACGCGCGATCCCGAGAACGACTTCCTCATCCTCATCATGCCGTCGGATCAGACGTTCATCTACACCGACCGGCTGGGAAAGCGCTGGGTGGACGAGATGCGCATCGGCTCGCCGCACAACGGATGGCATGCGTTCACCCACTTCAGCGACGAGATCTGCGATTACGACCACTGCCCCAGCTGGTGCGTGTTCGATCAGACGCTGTTCGAATCCGGCCCGATGTCCACGCGCCAGGGCGACTGGTTCGAATGCGGGAACTTCACCACCATGCTGCCCGACGAGCTGCGCGATTGGGAAGGCTGGTCGGACGACAACCAGGCCGAGGTGGACAAGGGCTGGATCATTAAAGCCGACACCCTCGAGGAGCTTGCGGCCAAGATGAAGGCCATCGACAAGTGGATGGACGCCGACACGCTCAAGGCCACCGTCGACACGTGGAACCAGGTGTGCGAGAACGGCGAGGACCCCGAATTCCACCGTTCGGCCGCCACGCTGAACCCGCTGAACAACCCGCCGTTCTACGCGTACACGGTGTACCCCGGCTCGTGCTCCACGCTGGGCGGCGCCATGAAGAACGAGCACGGCCAGGTGCTCGACGTGTTCGCCGAGCAGCCCATCCCGCGTCTGTACGGCGCCGGCAGCTTCGGCAACATCCACTCGCATACGTACGGCATCACCGGCGGCAACGTGGCCGAGAACATGATCTGGGGACGCATATCCGCCCGTCACGCGGCGTCGCTCGACGCGTGGGACGAGAAGAAGTAAGGAGAAGCGCATGACCGTGCAAGCACACACCGCCGACCGGCGCCTCGTCGTGCTCGCCGTCCTCGGCGTCGTCCTCGCGCTCACGGCCGCGATGTGGACGCTCGCGGGCTGCGCGCCGAAGGCGGAAACCGACGCCCCGGCCGAGTCCGGGCAGAAGGCGGAGGGCTCCGGCTCCGGCTCCGGCTCCGCCGCGTCGGCCATGGACGGCCAGCCCGTGAACTGGACGATGGAGTCCGACTGCTCGATGTGCCACACGAGCGAGGCCGAGTCGGCGACCGACGCCGCCTGCCCGCAGGCGACGGCCCACGAGGCCGAGGGCGTCGCGTGCGCCCAGTGCCACACCGACGAGGGCGAGCTCTCGACCGCGCACGCCGACGTGAAGTTCGGCGACAAGCCGGCCTCGAAGCCCACGATGGTCACGGTGGACCCGGCCACGTGCGAGTCGTGCCACGGCACGCTCGAGGACATGGCGGCCAAGACCGCCGATTCCACGGCGCTCACCGACGACAAGGGCACCACCGTGAACCCCCACGAGCGCCCCGCCGGCGAGAAGCACGAGGAGAACCCGGCCACGTGCACCGACTGCCACAACAACCACTCCAAGGACCTCCCCAAAGACTCGATGCGGTACTGCGCGCAGTGCCACCACCGGGGAACCTTCGAATGCGGCACCTGCCACGAGTTGCGCGAACGCGCGACGACCTAGCACCTCCCGTTCAGGGACCGGGGCATCCCTCCCCGCCCCCGTCCCTCCCTATCCGCAGAGCCCGGCATCCCTCCCCGCCGGGCTCTTTCGCCGTCCGGCTCGCGACGCGCAGGTGCGAAAAGGGGTATCATCGAAGGATTACGGGAGAAGAGAGGAATCGCCATGTCGTCGATCGTTCGCGCCGTGTACTTCAGCCCCACGCGCACCACCAAGACCATCGTGCAGGAGGTGGCGGGCGCGTTGGCCGCGCCGTTGGACGCCTCCGTCGAAGCCGTGAGCCTCACGCTGCCGGCACAGCGTCCGGCCGACGTTTCGTGCGCGGCCGACGACGTGCTCGTGTTCGGATTCCCCGTGTACGCCGGGCGCGTGCCCGTGCTGCTGCGCGACGAGTTCGCGCATCTGGAAGGCCGCGGCACGCCGGCCGTGGTCGTGGGGCTGTACGGCAACCGCGCCTTCGACGACGCGCTGCTGGAAGCCGCCGACCTGCTGGAAGAGCGCGGGTTCAACGTGACGGCCGCGGGCGCGTTCATCGGCGAGCACTCGCTCACCGCGCGCGTGGGAACCGGCCGTCCCGACGACGCCGACATCGCCGTGGCGCAGCGCTTCGGCGCGGACCTGGGAGAACGCCTGGCGCGCTCGCGCGACCTGCCCGCGCCCGCCATCAAGGGCAGCCGCCCTTACAAGGAGCTCAAGCCCGGCGCCGACGTGCGCCCGCTCACCTCGGATGCGTGCACGAGCTGCGGCATCTGCGTCGCGCGCTGCCCGCTCGGCATCATCGACGAGGACGACCCCGCGCTCGTGGGAGCCGGATGCTTCCACTGCTGCGCGTGCGTCAAGAGCTGCCCCGAGGACGCGAAGCGCTTCTCGAGCGAGTCGACCGACCAGGTGATAGCCATGTTGGAATCGAAGTGCCTCGAGCGCAAGGAACCGGAGCTGTTCCGGTAGGGCCCGCGCCCGCGTGCAAGCGGTGCCGATGTCGGTGCCGCTTGCACGCACGCAGCATCTCGCTAGTCGATCAGCGCCTCGCCCAGCACCGAGTCGAAGCGCACCGACGTGCCGTCGGCGTAGGCCACGTTCCACACGCGGTAGTCGAGATGCTCGGGTACGCCGCCGCCCTCGAGCGCGCAGCCCTCGCCCGACGTGTCCACGTCGTCGCTTGCGCCGCCGGCCTCGACGGCCTCCACGTCCACCGCGAAGTCGCCGGCATCGACGTCGGCCGCGCGGTCCTCGGCGGCGATGTCCGACGGGTCGACGCCCTGGCGCAGCGCCGCCTCGGCCTCGGCCACGGCTTCGGCAAGCTCGCTGTCCGTGGGCGCATCGCGCTTCGACTGCGAGCCCTGCAGCTCGTCGGTCCACCCCTCGCCCGTCGCAAGGTCCACCTCTTCGGAATATCGGTCGACTTCCTGCGTTTCGGGACGGTGCGCCGCCTCGTACAGCTGCGATTCCAGATAGTTGGTACGATGCGCGTCGGCTACCTGCGCCTCGATGCTCGCGCACGCGGGAATGCGGATGGCGGCGATGGCATCCGCGCCGAACGCACCCCCCGCAAGCAGCTGGCGCGCACGGGCGACGAAGCCGGCAGCCTCGGGCGGGATGGAGGAATCCTTCATGCGGATGGCGATGACCGGCCCCGCGCCGAACTTCACCTCGGCCCACGCGAACGGCACCGGCTGCTCGCCGTTGTTCTGGCGGGCGTCGTTCTCGCGCGCCACGAGCGCCGACGTCTCGGCGAACTCCTCGTCGAGCCAGGTTGTGAGCGCGTCGCGCCACAGCGGATCGTCGTCGGCCTCGGCGGTCACCACATCGTCGCCCAGGTCGAACCGCAGCACGTTCGCGCGCTGCGAGCCCTTCGACGCGCGCACCACGTCGGTGGGGGCGACGGCCGTGAAGCGGCGCGCCATCTCGACGCTGTCGCCGCCCTGGTAGCTGTCCTCGTCGAGGACGATATGCAGTTGCACGGGAGGATGGATCGATGCGGGCATGGCGCTTCCTTTCGACGCGCGCCGAGCGCGGGGCGTTCCGGGGGGCGGCCACGGCGCTTCGGCGGAATGTTCAGTACCTCCGCGCATTGTCGCCACGCCAGCCCGCCCGCACCTGAAGCCCCAAGCCCGTTGCGGAAACGTTGCGCCCCGGAAACCGGCCCTTGGGAGAGAAAAGGGGTCTCGACGTTGGAACAAGCAACAGAAAACGTCTTTTGACATGGCCTTATGCAAAAATCCCCCTCAGCGGGTGACGAACCTCTCCTTCGACGAACCTAGGATGCGAGACGCTCGTCGGCTGCATGGCGAGCGCGACACATCCATCGAGCAAGGAGGGAACGTATGGAAGACATTTCACGCCGCAGCTTTCTGACAGGAGCAGTTGCGGTCGCGGGCATCGCCGCCACCGCCGGCTTGGCAGGGTGCGCGCCCCAACAAACGAGCGAAGCGACTGCGGGGTCAAGCGCGCAGGCGGCACCGGCAGGCTCGGGCAAAACGACCATCGGCCAAACGCCAGCATGGTTGGGCGATGCACCGCAGATCGAAGAATCGGACATCGTGAACACCATGGAAACCGAGCTTCTTATCGTGGGAGCCGGAAATGCCGGTATGGCCGCAGCCGTTCTCGCCACCGACCTGGGCATCGACTTCGTCGTAGCCGAGAAGGCCGGGGCCGTGGGCGCAACGCGCAACTGGTACGGCGCGGTGAATATCCCCGAGTGCGCCGAAGCGGGCAAAGAGGTCGACACCGTCAAGCTGAACAACGTGCTTCGCCAGGCGTTTGGAGGAAAAAACGACATGCGGGTCGTGAAGGTGTGGCTTGACGAGTCCGCCGACACGCATGCCTGGGTCAAGCAGATCATGTCCGATTACGGTTACGAGGTTTCTTTCGATTCGGATCAAGGGCTCGGCCATGGAGGCGTGGGCATCGACATGTACGTTCCCCCCATTCAGGTGAACTACAACGCCCGCGAAGATTGCCCCGAGGAGTACGCCAAGCTCAAGCGCAACGAGCTGTTCGAAGACTACATCAACAAACAGGGTCACGAGGTGACGTACGGATTCGACCTCGTCAAGCTGACCACCGACGACGCCGGCGCGGTGACGGGAGCCATCTTCGACACGAAAGAGGGGTACGTGCACGTCAAGGCCCGAAACACGCTCATGACCACCGGCGGATACGCAGCGAATGCGGAGATGCTCGACTCCTTGAACCCCATTCTCTCGAAATGCCTGACCGCATCCGACTGGACGCCCGGGAACACCGGCATGGGCATCAAGGCGGCTCTATGGGCCGGAGCCATGAAGGACCCGCAGTCTGCCGCGTTCGTATTCGACCGCGGTGCCGTCGAGCCGGGAACCAAAGCGGGATGGACCCAGCAGAGTCTCGAGAACGGAGAGCCGATGCTACCTGCGACGGGGCAGTTCAACCCCGGGTCGCAGCCGTTCCTCAAGATGAACCTGCACGGCGAGCGCTTCTTCAACGAATCAGCCAACTACGACTGGGCGCCTCACGCCGCCGCGTCACAACCGGGCGGCGTATACCTGGAGGTTTGGGATGCCGGCTTCGCCGAAGACATCGAGCGGTTCCACAGCTTGGGCTGCGCGAGCCTCACGCGCGTCATGGTTAACACGGTGGGCATGGGAACCGACGGTTACCTGCAGGAATGGATCGACAAGGGCATCGTGGTCAAAGCCGATACGCTGGAAGAGCTCGCCGACGGCCTGAAACTGGAAGGGGCCCACAAAGAGGCTTTCCTCGCCACCATCGAACGGTACAACGAGCTGTACGACGCCCAAGAGGATGTCGATTTCGGCAAGGAGCCGTACCTGCTATCGCAGATCCGCACGGCCCCGTTTTACGGCGTCACGCTGGGCGGAACCTTGCTCGACACGAGCGACGGCCTGCGCATCAACGCCGACATGCAGGTGCTCGACACCAACGCCGAAGTGATTCCCGGCTTGTACGCTGCAGGCAATTGCGGCGGATCGGTCTTCGCAGACGGGTACTACAACCTCACGCACGGCATGGCGTGCGGAAGAGCGCTCACGTTCGCCCGGCACGCCGTGAACCACATCGCGGGCACCAAGGCCTAGCATCTACCAACACCCCTCCCTTGGCGGTGCCGGTTCCAAACCGGCACCGCTTTCGGAGCGCGACGCTGAGGCCCCTTCGTCTCCGAAGTGCTCGACCGCATCGATCAACTCCTGCTGGGAGTGCACGTCCAGCTTCATGTAGATATGCTTCACATGCGTTTTCACCGTGTTATACGACACGACGTAGTGCTCTTCGATGAACTTCCCGTTGCGTCCCCGAGCCAGCATAGCCATGATCTCCGTCTCGCGTTTCGTAAGCCCTCGCTGTGCCGCCAAGCGAGCGCAGCGGCTCTCAAAGCTCCCGCCTTTCTCGGATGCCTGATGAGAATCGGCGATCACCAAGGGCTTCACGGGCTGAATGCCGTATATGATGCGTTCGAAACTGACGCGACGCAGCCAAACGAAGCAAAATACGACGAACAGGAACAGCAGGGCCGCGAGAAACGCGAGCGTAGCCGCATCGCTTGCGGTGGCAATGCCGTTCGCCGCATGACCGGCACCCGCCCCCAGCATCGTCCCGACCGAGGTATATGCCTGGCTGCATGCGACCACGTACACAGCATCGATCTTGTTGCGAGCGGCCATGGAAACAACGACCAGCATCTGAAGCAAAGCGAAACACTCGCTCGCCGAAGCAAGCAACACGTTGCTTGTCGCTCCCAGCGAGTGGAGGATCGACACCATCGCAGCCAGAACGCCGGCGATGACGAGCAGCGAGGCGATTTGGAACAACGCGTCCTCTTGGCCGCGCTCGCGCCCGCTCAGCACTATCCAGACGCCTGCAAGCAAGGGGACGAGCCCTGTGACGAACGTGTGGACGGGAACCCCGGAAACGCTGTTGAGCGCCAGAGAGAAGCCCGAAACCAGCTTGAGCGCGAGCAGGCTCAAGAACGCGACGTTGAAGGGGCTCACGAAAGAACGAGGCTGGCTCAGCACCAAGTCGCGCGCGTCCCCCACCTCGGCAGCCTCGCGAATCATGTCGCTCGCCAGGGGGTACGCCAGCACGAGCACGATGCACGTGAGGGCAACCCAGGACGCCACGCGCGCTTCAAGCGGCACAGAGGACATCGCCCACTCGAGCACCGATGCTGCGGCGTACGCGGAGCACACGCACAATGCAACGCTTCTTGGGTTGGCAAGCTTGCACAACGACAGCGCGAGGGCGGCGCTCACCCACATGCCTCCGAGTATGCATAAAGCATAGGCGATCTGAGGCCAGCCGGGAACGGCCCAAGCGTCGACGCATAAGAACATCGCCGCTCCGATTGCAGCCGACGCAGCCGCAGTGCACGAGAGAAGCCGATTGCTCAGAACGGTTGGGCGAAAGCGGGCCAACAAGGCAATGGCCACGAGGGGCAGTATCTCCGCGCATGTATACACAACATCGCGGGCAAACGGGTCCGTCGCCGAGAACACCGAGATGATGTCGTTGTTGAGAATCCAGACGCGAACCGAGGAGCACGTTCCCATGGCAAAGCAGCAGAGCCAGAGCCGAGCGCCTTTGCCATCGGGCCCCATCAAATCGCGCAGCCTTACCATGCCCGCACCC
>ENA-OQIL01000589-OQIL01000589.1-human-gut-metagenome-genome-assembly--contig:-NODE-589-length-12391-cov-2.294847_pt1 | contig 12391 bp, 15 predicted proteins | sample MGYA00242583_ERZ504748 | MGnify/ENA primary metagenome ERZ504748 (study PRJEB26092, sample SAMD00036191) | human gut metagenome | host: Homo sapiens | study: EMG produced TPA metagenomics assembly of...
GTCGTCCGCGATGATGCGGTGGCCGCGCTTGATCAGCTCGATGGCCACCCTCGCTCTTGCCCACGCCGGACTCTCCCTGGAAGAGCACCCCCTCGCCGTAGATCTCCATCATCACGCCTGACCGGGTATCCGGGGAGCCAGATGGTTGTAGAGACTGCCGATGAGAGAGCTCATAAAAGCCGAGGTCTGCTCCTGGGTGCGCAGCACGGTGCGCCCGTATTTCTCGGGCCATCTCCATACACTCTGGGGAACGGGTCGATGCCCCGGGTATAGATCAGGGCAGGCACCGGGTAGGAGAGCAGTCGGTCAAAGCTCTCCCGGCGCCGCTCTTCACTCATGCCGCTGACATAGGTAGTCTCGGTCAGTCCCATCACCAGCAGGCGCTTGGTGTCAAAATGCTCAAAAAAGCCGGACAGCGGAAGTCCGGGGCGGTTTACGTCCAGGGTCCGCAGCGGGATATTCTGGTAGTCCTCTCCCTCGTGGAGGAGCTCCAGGTGGAATTCCTTGATGATCTCGCCCAGACGGACGCTGTTTTGGGTCTCTGTCACAGGGTGCACCCCTCTCCTATATTCTGGTTCTGGATTAGTATAGCTCATTTCCACCCGGCACGCAAGAGAACAGCCGTTTTTTCTTGTCCTATTTTACACAGGCAGGAGATGCTGCCCTCTCCTTTTTTGTCAAAACTGCCAGAGCGTGCCCGTAAAATTTTCAGGAGCGGCCGGCCACAGGCTGCCCCTGCCCTTCCACTCCTGAGAATAAGCGGAGTTTTTGAAAAAACTCTTGCATTTTCACGCAACATCTGGTATTATATCAGTCGATGCTTCTATAAGCGTACTCTCATAGCGAGGAGGTAAGCAACATGGCTAAATGCGAATTCTGCGACAAGGGCGTCACCTTTGGCATCCAGGTCTCCCACTCCCACCGCCGTTCCAACCGTGTCTGGAAGCCCAATGTGAAGCGCGTGAAGGCGATCGTGAAGGGCACTCCTACCCACGTGTACGTCTGCACCAGATGCCTCCGTTCCGGTAAGGTCACCCGCGCTGTGTGATTGGAATAAGGCTGACAAAAACCTCTGTACCACATGGTACAGAGGTTTTCTCTTTACACCGGGGATGCCTCCAGCTCCTCCAGATCTGTCCGCTCCACCAGGAAGGCCATGAAGGAGCGCCGGGTGACGATCCCGCAGAAGCAGTTCCGGTCGTCCACGATAGGGATGAAGTTCTGCCGCAGAAGCGCCTGGGCCACCTGATCCGGAGTGGCCCGGATGCCCAGCGGCGGGCAGAAGTCCGGGCGGAGAAGGCCCCCGATGCGGTACTTCTCGTGAGCCTTCCTGTCGGTGGTACCCACGGCCAAAATATGACGCAGGAAGTCCCCCTCTGTGATGCTGCCCAGGTATTCTCCCTGGTCATTCAGCACCGGGATGGCGGTGTATCCATGCTGCCGCAGCAGCTCCAGTCCCTGACGCACCGTGTCCCCTGTATGTAAAAACACGGTCAGAGCCTTGGGAGTCATGATCTTGATGATATTCATATTGGTCTCCTTGCAGTTTCGTATCGATACCCAGTCTGAGAAATCTCCCCAGCCGTTCTCCGCATCTCGGCCTGCGGCCTCTTTCCTTCTATCATAAAGGAAACGGCTCCCTTTTGCAACTGTTCTCTGTAGGATATTGTAAAAAGGGCCTGGGCGGCTGTGCACAGCCGCCCAGGCCCTTTTTACAAAGATCCGTCTCGGGGCTTCTCTCAGCCCGGAGGCCAGGTCATATCCCGGCCGGACAGTACATGGAAATGCAGATGCTTTACACTCTGCCCCGCCTGCTCCCCGATGTTGGAGACGATGCGGTAGCTGTCCAGTCCCAGCTCCCTGGCCACCTTGGCAATGACCTCAAAGATGTGGGCCACCGCCCCGCTGTTTTCCGCCGTCACCTCGGCAGCGGAGGCGATGTGGGCCTTGGGGATGACCAGGAAATGGGTGGGCGCCTGGGGGTCGATGTCGTAAAAGGCGTACACCAGCTCGTCCTCGTAGACCTTGTTGGAGGGGATCTCCCCCGCCGCGATTTTGCAGAACAGACAATCGCTCATGCTATATCCTCCTTTTCTGCGGATTTGACTCTAGTATAGCACACAGGGAGCGGAATGTCATTCCTTTGAGGCGGAAAAAATCGGGGGCCGCGGATGCTTCCGCGACCCCCGTTCGTGCGCTCAACAGGAGACAAATTGATTCCGCTCCGGGCTGTACCGGCAGTCGATGGCGGCCAGCCGCCGGCTGACCTCGCCCCCGTCGATCTGGAGGTCGTCGCATAGAGCGTCCAGTGTGGGGTAAAAGTCCCGCAGCTTGGTATTGAGGTAACTGAGCAGAATCATAGGGTCCTGGGGAAGCATAGGTGTAACTCTCCTTTGGGTAAAAATGTGTTCGTTTGATTCTATGCGGCAAATGCGATAAGTGCCTCTGCTGCACACGTTTATCTGTGGGGCGGCAAGCATCTGCGCCATGCCGTAGGGACGGGTGCCCGCACCCGCCCGTCGGCGGCTTACAGCTCCAGCTTCTCGGCGACCAGGTCGTCTACCTTGGCCAGCGCGTCACGCCCCACACGACCATGTCGTGCGGGGGACCCCGCATTATAATCTGCTCAGGGCGAATAAATCGCCCTGGCATCAAGATTTTGCCTACGGCAAAACGCTTGAGACGCCGCAGCTGCGGCGGAGCTGGACGACGCGCCTTCTACCGAAGCGGGTGCTTTTGTTACAGCCCCAGCTTCTCGGCGACCAGGTCGTCTACTTTAGCCAGCGCGTCGTCCAGCTTGAGCAGGTCATTTCCTCCGCCCATGGCGCTGTCCGGCTTGCCGCCGCCCTTGCCGCCGCAGATGGCGGTGACATTCTTGATGATGTCACCAGCCTTGACGCCCTTGGACACAGCCTCCTTGCCGCAGACGGCCAGGAAGGTGATCTTGCCGTCGTTGACAGCGGACAGGACGGCCACCACATTGGGCTGCTTGTCCCGCAGCATGTCGCCCATCTGGCGCAGCTTGGCCGCGTCGGCGTTGGGCAGGGTGGCGGTGAGCACCTTCAGCTCGCCCAGATCGTGGCCGCCCATGAGGAAGCGCTCGGTCTCGCCGGCGGCCTCCCTGGCCTGGAACTTCTCGACGGTGTGGCGCATCTCCCGCAGCTCGGCCATATTCTGCTCGGCCTTCTCGCGCAGCTCGGCGGGCTTGGCCTTGAGGACGGCGGCGGTCTCAAAGAGAAGGGACTGGGCCCGGTTCATGGTCTCTAGGGACTTAAGGCCGGTGGTGGCCTCGATGCGCCGGACGCCGGAGGCCACGGAGAACTCGCTGTCGATGTGGAATACGCCCACCTTGGCGGTGTTGTCCAGGTGGGTGCCGCCGCAGAACTCCACCGAGAAGCCCTGGCCCATGTCCACCACCCGGACGGTGTCGCCGTACTTCTCGCCGAACAGGGCGATGGCGCCACGCTGCTTGGCCTCCTCGATGGGGAGCACCTCGGTGCTCACCTCGTAGCCCTCCAGCACCGCCTCGTTGACCAGGGCGGACACCTGGGAGAGCTCCTCGGCGGTGAGGGCGGCGAAGTGGGTGAAGTCGAAGCGCAGCTTGTCGGGCTCCACCAGGGAGCCGGCCTGGTGCACGTGGTCGCCCAGCACCTTGCGGAGCACGGCGTCCAGCAGATGGGTGGCGGAGTGGGCACGCATGACGGCTTTGCGGCGCTTGACATCAATGGAGGCAGAGACGGTGCCGCCCACCTTCAGCACGCCCTGGGTCAGCTTGCCGGTGTGCATATACTTGCCGCCCTTGTTCTTCTGCACGTCGGTAACCTGGAAGGTGACGCCGTCGGCGGAGATGACGCCGTGGTCGGCCACCTGGCCGCCCATCTCGGCGTAGAAGGGGGTCTTGTCCAGCACCACAATGGCTTCCACGCCGGGCATGAGCTCCTCGGCCTGCTCGTTCTCCACCACCAGGGCCACCACCTTGGCGTCGTCAATGGCGGTGTGGTCATAGCCCACAAACTGGGTCTCGGGCACGTCCTTGCCGAACTCCACGCCGGCCCAGCCCAGGTCGCCCAGGGCCTCCCGGGCCTTCCGGGCGCGCTGGCGCTGCTCGTCCATCTGCTTGTGGAACTCAGCCTCGTCCAGCTTCATGCCCTGCTCCTCCACCATCTCCAGGGTCAGGTCGATGGGGAAGCCGTAGGTGTCATACAGCTTAAAGGCGTCGGCGCCGGAGAAGGTGCTCTCCCCCTTGGCCTTGTGCCCGGCGAGCATGTCGCCAAAGATCTTCAGGCCGCTGTCGATGGTCTTGGCGAAGTTCTCCTCCTCCGTGCGGATGACCTTGGTGATATAGTCCTGCCGCTCCCGCAGCTCGGGATAGTGGCCCTCGTTCTCATGGATAACGGTGTCGCACACCTCGTAGAGGAAGGGCTCGTTGACGCCCAGTAGCTTGCCGTGGCGGGCGGCCCGGCGCAGCAGACGGCGGAGCACGTAGCCCCGGCCCTCGTTGGAGGGGAGCACGCCGTCGCAGATCATAAACACGGAGGAGCGGATGTGGTCGGTGATCACCCGCAGAGACACGTCCTTGGCGGCGGTCTCGCCGTAGTGGGCGTGGGTGATCTCGGACACCTTGTTGGTGATGTTCATGACGGTGTCCACGTCAAACAGGGAGGCCACGTTCTGACACACGCAGGCCAGCCGCTCCAGGCCCATGCCGGTGTCGATGTTCTTCTGCTTGAGCTCGGTGTAGTGGCCCTCCCCGTCGTTGTCGAACTGGGAGAACACGATGTTCCACACCTCGATATAGCGGTCGCAGTCGCAGCCCACGGTGCAGCCGGGCTTGCCGCAGCCCCACTCGGGGCCCCGGTCGTAGTAGATCTCGGAGCAGGGGCCGCAGGGGCCGGAGCCGTGCTCCCAGAAGTTGTCCTCCTTGCCGAACTTGAAGATGCGCTCGGCGGGGATGCCGATCTCCTCGTTCCAGATGCGGAAGGCCTCGTCGTCGGCGGGGGTGGTCTCGTTGCCGGCGAACACGGAGGGGTAGAGCCGGTCGGCCTCCAGGCCCACCCACTCGGGGGAGGTCAGGAACTCCCAGGCCCAGTGGATGGCGTCCCGCTTGAAGTAGTCGCCGAAGGAGAAGTTGCCCAGCATCTCAAAGTAGGTGCCGTGGCGGGCGGTGTGGCCGATGTTCTCGATATCGCCGGTGCGGATGCACTTCTGGCAGGTGGTCACCCGGTGGCGGGGCGGCTCCTGCTCCCCGGTGAACCAGGGCTTCATGGGCGCCATGCCGCTGTTGATGAGCAGCAGGGAGGCGTCGTTCTGGGGGATGAGGGAGAAGCTGGGCAGGCGCAGATGCCCCTTTGTCTCAAAGAATTTCAGGAACATCTCGCGCAGCTCGTTGAGGCCGTAGTTCTTGTGCATGGACAGACCAAACTCCTATCTGTAAAAAATAAGCTCCGCCCCGGTTAGGGGCGGAGCAGGTTCACTCCACGGTACCACCCTAATTTGCCCCGGAAGGGGCATCTCAGTCATCCGGTAACGGGGATGGGGCGTCCCGGTCGTCCCGGGCAGCTCGGAAGTGGCGTGCAGGCCCGTGTCGCGGAGGGCTCTCACCGTCCCCTCTCGCTCGGCGCGGCGTGGCCTGCTTGGCTTCGTCATCGCGTTTCTTGTGATAGCTGAATTATTTTATCACATTTTTCGCCGTTGTCAACCGCTTTTTCGGCAGGAGCGAGCCCAAAAAGAAGAGCATGGGCGGCAGCAGGCCGGCCAGGAACATGGCCGCGAACCAGGCAGAGGACTGGAAAAAGGCGTTTACCCCGGCGTCCCTCAGGGAGCCTGAGAGCAGATCCAGGGTGAGGAGCATGAACAGGGCGGAAGGGCTGGCCAGCAGAAAGGAGAAGGCCAGAAGGGCAAAGCCCGTGAAGGCGAGGGGGAACAGCGCCTCCCGCCCCGAGAAGAGCAGCAGAAGGCCGCAGCCCCCGAAGGCCCAGCCCCAGGCGCACAGGGCGGGATAGAGCACTGCCTTGCAGCCGGTTTTCCGGTCTGGGCGGGGCCAGCCCCGCAGGCGGGAGACCGCCCAGCCTGCGGGCACATAGAGGGCCATCAGCAGGAGGACATACCAGGAAAAGAGGGCGCGGCCGTGCGCGCAGTCGGGCAGGCCGGCCAGCCCCAGCCATCCCATCCAGCCCAAAAGGGAGAGGATAAAATGTCCGGCGGCGAATCCGCCGAAGCGGCCGGGGACGGTTCCTCTTGGTTTCAGACAGCATCACCTCTTGCGGCCAGTATACGCCACAATAAACTGTATGTCAACATAAATTTAATGAAAACAATAAAAAAGAATTGAAGAAGCAGGGCGGCCATCATGGGCCGCCCTGCTGTGCATGATTAGGACGCCGGGTTTGCTTGGAAGGGTTCCGCCGGAACAGGGCGAACAGGTTGCACTCCCGGCAGGCAGAGGAAAAGCTCTGGCCGGTAAAGAGCCAGCACAGGGGCTTGACAGACATGAGCAGGGCCACGCCACCAGGCAGCTGAGCAGGATGGCCAGATAGTAGCCGAGCTGGAGGGGGATGGTGTCCACCCGCGGGGGTGATCCAGCCGTCCACGCCTTCTGCAGAACTGGATGGCCATGGGGTGTACCAGGTAGACGCCGAAGGACAGCCCGGACAAGGCAGTGAGGGCCCGCCCGCTGCTCCGGCCCTCCCCGATAGGAGCGCGCCAGCAGGAACAGGGCCGCGGCCAGCACGGCGGTAAAAAAGATGCAGATAGCTCTTGATGCGCTCGTCGTAGACGCCGTGCGGCTGGTGAGCCAGAAGGTGCCGGCGGCGATGACGGCAAAGCTGGCCGCCGTCACGCCCCACAGCGTCCCCCGGCGGGGGAGCTTTTGCAGCCGGGCCAGCCGGGCGCCCAGAAGGAAGTAGCCCAGATAGCCGCCCACAAAGTCCAGATTCAGCGTCCAGTGGACGGTGAGGGCGCTCTGCCAGGGGCCGGCGGGGGCCCAGATCGCAGAGGGTGTCCATGCCGATGGTGGCGATCAGCCACAGGCCCACCAGGTAGTTCCAGTGGGCCTCGCTCAGCCCATCGGTCATCTTTTTGAGCAGCGGAGAGACCAGATAGATGGGCACCAGGGCGTACAAGAACCAGTAGGGCACCATCACCGGCGTGTTGAGCAGGGGAATGAGCTTATCCAGGGCGGCCTGGGGGCCGGAGAGCACGCCGGCCAGGGCGATGACGACGCCCGACCAGGCCAGCAGAGGGATCAGCACCTTGGGCAGGCGGCGGCGAAACAGGGTGCCCAGCTCCGCCGTCCGGGGGTGGGACAGGAGCAGCGCACCGGAGAGCATGAAGAACAGGGGCACCGCCGCCGTGGCCAGGGAGGAGAGCAGGTTGGAGAAGTGCCACAGGGGGGTGCCAAGCTGGCGCAGGGCGCCTGCCGCGGTGTGGAGGTAGACCACCCCCCACCATGGAGGCCACCCGCAGCAGATCGTAGTCCCAGCGGCGTCGGGACAGCGCGCTCACAGGCCCACCGCCTTCCGCCGCAGGAGGGACAGGGGCGGGGCCTGGACAGGGAGCCTCAGACGGAAGGGCATCTGGGGCTTCCGGGCCTCCGGGATGGGCAGGCCGTCCCCGTCGGTCAGGCCCTCCACCCGGAAGGAGACGGGGCGCACGCCGGGGCCCACCAGCTCCAGCTCGTCCCCCCCGGCAAACTTGTTGCGCAGCTCACACAGGGCGGAGCCGTCGGGGGCGCAGGAGGTGACCACCCCCACCACCTGCCAGTCCCGCAGGTAGCGGGCGTGAGCGGTGTGCTGCCCCGGCTCGCCGTAGTAGAAGCCGGTGGAGTAGGGGCGGTGGCTCACCTTGTCCACCTCGGCCCGCCACACCGGATCCAGCGGCTCCCCGGCCTGGGCGGCATCAATGGCGTGGCGGTAGGCGGCGGTGACAATGGCGGCGTAGTAGGCGCTCTTGGCCCGGCCCTCGATTTTCAGCGAATCCAGTCCGGCGTCCATCAGCTCGGGCACGTGGTCGATCATGCACATGTCCCTGGAGTTGAGGATGAAGGCCCCGCCCGCGTCCTCCCCGATGGGGAAATACTCGCCGGGGCGCTTCTCCTCCACCAGGGCGTACTGGTAGCGGCAGGGCTGGGCGCAGGCGCCCCGGTTGGCGTCCCGCCCCGTCATGTAGTTGGACAGCAGGCAGCGGCCCGAGTAGCTGACGCACATGGCGCCGTGGACGAAGGCCTCCAGCTCCAGCGCCGGGGGGGCCTTGGCCCGGACCTCCCGGATCTCGTCCAGGGACAGCTCCCGGGCCAGGATCACCCGGCTGGCCCCCAGCTCATACCAGGCGGCGGCCGCCTGGTAGTTGGAGACGCTGGCCTGGGTGGAGATGTGGGCCTTCACGCCGGGGGCGTGCTTTTTCAGCAGGGAGAGCACCCCCACGTCGGCCAGGATGGCGGCGTCCACCCCTGCCGCCTGGAGGAACTCCAGCCACTCCGGCAGGCGGGCCGCCTCGTCGTTGCGGGGCATGGTGTTGCAGGTGACGTGGACGGCCACTCCCCGGCTGTGGCACAGCTCTACGGCCTGCTTCAGCTCCTCGGGGGTGAAGTTGCCCGCGAAGGAGCGCATACCGAAATCGGGGCCCGCCAGATAGACGGCGTCGGCCCCGTAGGCCAGGGACATGCGCAGGCGCTCCATGTCCCCGGCAGGGGAGAGCAGTTCGATTGTTTTCTCAGCCATTTTGATACCGCTCCTGTGAGGCGATAAAGTTCTGCTGTTCCCGGTAGGTGGCGAAGAAGTGGTGCTTTCCGTCGTCCCCCAGGGCATAGAAGTAGTACCTGGTGGAGTCGGGGTACACCGCGGCCTTCAGCGCATCTACACCGGGGCTGGCGATAGCCGTGGGGGTGAGGCCCTTGTGGGTCCGGGTGTTGTAGGGGGTGTCGGCGTTGAGGTCCACCTCGGTGCCGCCGGTGGCGTAGAGGATGGTGGCGTCGATGTTCAGATAGCCCGCCGTCTCGCTGGTGGGGTTGTCCAGGCGGTTGTAAATGACCGAGGCAATCTTGGCCTGGTCGGAGCCGTCGGTCTCCTTCTCGATCATGGAGGCCACGGTCACCACATCCTGGATGGTGCGGCCGTCGTTCTGTACCTCCTGGCGCATCTCGTCGGTGAAGATCTCGTCAAGCGGAGGATCATCTTGTTGAGCACGCTCACCGGTTCCTCGCCCATATAGAACTCGTAGGTGGTCGGGGAACACGGTAGCCCTCCAGCCGCTTGGGGTCGCCCAGGGGCACCGACGCCCTTGAGGAAGGAGAACTTGAAGTCGTAATTGGCAGCGGCCTCCTCCAACTGCTCCACCGTGGACACCCCCTTCTCCTCCAGAAGGGCGAAGATCTGGGCCTCTGTCATGCCCTCGGGTATGGTGACGGTGGTGGTCATGCGGTTGGCGGAGGAGGAGCCCATGCTGGAGATGAGGGCCCGGTAGTCCATGTCGGTGTTCAGCTCATAGGTGCCCGGGGTGATCTTGGGCCCCCTCCTCTCCGGCCTTGCCGGAGGTGTGGGTCAGGGAACAGAAGAGCTTAAACACCATCTTGTACTCGATGAGGCCCTGCTCCTCCAGCTTGTCGGCCACCTGGCCACCGTGTCCCCTCCCGTCGATCTCCACCACGGCGGTAAGGGCGGGCTTGTTGAGGGCCAGCACATCGTTGGCCCAGATCCAGCCCACGCCGGCCAGGAGGGCGGAGATGCCAAGCACAAAAATGACATAGAGCAGCACACCCCAGCCGCCGAGACGCTTTTTCCGGCGGCGGGGGGCGGAGCGGCGTTCTCCCTCCGGGTGGGAGGGGGAAACCCGCCTGCCGCCGTGGCCGCTCCTCGACTGGGCCGGTCGGCGGCCCTCATTCCGGTATTCTTCCTGAGACATAGGTTCAACTCCTAACGAAAAAACAGATGACCCGCCGGGAACCACTTTGCCGCCCCCCACATAGTATGAGCCAGATAAAACAAGTGAGGTGAATCAAGAATGTGCTGTGGTAACAATGGTTGGGGCGGCGGCAACGGCTGCGGCTGCCTGTGGATCATCCTGATTATCATCATCCTTTGCTGCTGCTGCGGCGGCAGCTGGGGCGGCAGTGGCTGCGGCTGCAACTGCGGCTGCAACAACAACTGCGGGTGCAACGACGGCTGCTGCTGAGCCGTTTACGTACCGTCCGGCGAGGAGCGGGGCCTTTGGGCCCCGCTCCTCTGCGCATCCGCCCGGTACAGGCCGTGCTCGGTGAGCACCACGTCCAGCCCCCCGGTCATGGGGGGCGCGGGGACGTTGGGCAGCAGCAGCGCCGTCCGGCACAGGGCGGTGGTACAGCCGGCGTAATCCGCCAGCCAGCGGTCATAAAAACCGCCCCCCTGGCCCAGACGGCCGCCGGAGGGGTCGAAGGCCAGACCGGGCACCAGCACCAGGCCGATGGCGTCCTTGCCCACCAGGGGGCAGTCCTCCCCCGGCTCCAGAATCCCATAGGGGTGGGGGATCAGCGCGCTGTCCGGCCGGACAAGCCGGGTCTCCATGCCATGGCCCGGCAGACAGCGGGGCAGGCAGACCGCCTTGCCCCGCGCCCAGAGGGCGGGGAGGAGGCGGGCGGTGTCGGGCTCGCCCCCCATGCCGTGGTAGAGCAGCAGGGTATCCGCCGCCTCCACCTGGGGCAGGGCCAGAAAGCGGGCGAACAGGGCGTCATCGCTCGTCCGCCGGGCCTGGGGAGAGAGCCCGCTCAGATATTGGCGGGCCCGGCGGCGCAGCTCCGCCTTCTCAGCCGTGGTAGTGGACGGCATGGCAGACCTGCCGGGCGGCCTCCGCCCCCTTGAGCACCTCCACCAGCTTCAGGCCGAAGGGGAAGGAGGAGCCGGCGGCCTCGCCGGTGATGATGTGGCCGTCCGCCACCACGGGAGCGCCCTTCTGCACCACGGCGGAGCCCATCAGCTCCTCCATGCCGGGGTAGCACACCGCCCTGCGCCGGTCCAGAAAGCCCAGGTTGGCCAGAATGGTGGGGGCGGCGCAGATGGCGGCCAGCCACCGGCCCTCGTCGTAGCAGTGCTGGATCAGGGCCTGTACGTGGCGGTCGCCCTGGAGCACCTCCACGCCCCCCAGACCGCCGGGGAGCACCAGCATGTCCACCGCCTCCCGGTCCAGCTCGGCCAGCGTCAGGTCGGCGGTGACAGTGACGCCGTGGGCGCTGGTGACGGCGGGGCCGTCCACGCCCACCAGTCGGACCTCAACGCCCGCCCGGCGCAGCAGATCGGCGGGCACCAGGGCCTCGCTCTCCTCAAATCCGGTTCCCAACAGAATCGCTACCATGTGAAACAGCACCTTTCTTTTCTGTTCTTCTATCCTAAAATACGGGCGGCCACCGCCCAGATGTCACGGTGAATGTCCTCTGTGGAGCGGAGCGCACCCGCCCCGTCTACACAGGGGATTTTGACCCAGCCCAGACAGTCCGCCGCCCGGAGGGCGGTTTTGCGGCACAGGGCGAGATAGCCGGTGTCCACCTCGTGGATGTCACCCTTGGTATGGGTGGACGCCTCCCGGCTGCGGAGGAGGCGCACCGCCTGCTCCGTGGGCATGTCCAGATAGACCACCAGATCGGGGAGGGGCAGGCCCAGCTTGCCGCACTCGAAGTCAAACAGCCAGCGGAAAAAGCCCTCCCACTCCGCCTCGGGCAGCTTGCTGGCCTGGTGGACGGCGTTGGAGGTGGTGTACCGGTCGGAGAGCACCAGCCCGCCGCCCCGGTAGTAGTCCCCCCACACCTTTTTCCATGAGGCATAGCGGTCCACCGCGTAAAAGGTGGAGGCCGCGTAGGGATTCACGTCGGAGGGGTGGGAACCGAACTCCCCGTTCAGATACATTTTCAAGAGGGCGGAGGAGGGCTCCTGGTACTGGGGGAAGATCAGCCGCCGGAAGGGGCGTCCCTCCCGCTCCATCCGCTCACAGAGCATGCGGAACTGGGTGGACTTGCCCGACCCGTCGGTGCCCTCCAGCACGATGAGGCTTCCTTTCATGTCCGCTTCTTCTCCTTTCCCGCTCCCCAGGGCCGCCGCCAGAAACAGCGGCAGCCGGGCCATGCGTCCGATGCGCTTGGGCTCCCGGGTCAGCCGGTAGAGCCACTCCAGCCCCAGCCGCTGCCAGGACTCCGGAGCCCGCTCCACCACGCCGGCAAAGACATCCAGGCTTCCCCCCAGGCCGGCCAGGAGGCGGGCCCCGGTGGCGGGACCGTTTTTCACCATCCAGTACTCCTGCTTGGGAAAGCCCAGGCAGACGAAGACCACGTCAGCCCCGGCCTTGCGGATGTCCTCCACCACCGGGCCGTCCTCCTGGAAATACCCGTCGTGGACGCCGCAGATGGTGAGGCCGGGGTAGCGGACCTCCAGCC
>ENA-OQIL01000590-OQIL01000590.1-human-gut-metagenome-genome-assembly--contig:-NODE-590-length-12388-cov-5.859636_pt1 | contig 12388 bp, 8 predicted proteins | sample MGYA00242583_ERZ504748 | MGnify/ENA primary metagenome ERZ504748 (study PRJEB26092, sample SAMD00036191) | human gut metagenome | host: Homo sapiens | study: EMG produced TPA metagenomics assembly of...
CATTGTTTTTAAGAAGCGCCGCCAGGAAGTTTTCGAATATATTCGAGCATAAGTCACAGAAAAATGCCGCCGCAATCACATTTTCCAGATTCGCGATATGTTTATTCCGGATCTGCAGCTTGAACATCATGCCGTACACGATATAAAAGAATGCTCCGGGCATCGCAAGCTGTACCAGCATCTCGGATGGCATTCCCTGCAGATAATATATCACAATTCGGAATAAAAAAACAATGATCGACGTCACCGTACAGATCGTCATCGTGTGAATCTGGCTTCCGACTGTCATAATCAGCACCGGAAGCAGGATAACCGACGCTGACACACGGAAATTGTTGACAAATACGTTCCAATAAAGCTGCGAAGTTATCGCTATGATAAAGCCTATCGCTAATGTTCGTCTCCAGGATTTCATTTCTGCCTTTCTCCCTCTTTAAATAGTACAATTTCACATAGCTTTTAGCCTGAGTAAAACAGTTTTTGCATATTTATATAGTATACTTAGTTTCATGAAATCTGTAAAGAATTTTATAGCAGATGTGAAACTCTCGTTACTGTTCACACACGTGTGCCCAGCAACGGGATTTTGCCGATGCTACGCATTCCAAATCGGCAAAATCTGCTGCCGGAACTGTATCGTACGGAATTTTCAGTTCAGAAAATTCCTACCTGTGAACAGTTACAAACTCTCCCAGTGACGCTGCCCTGCTTATAACGCCTCTTTACCTATATAATAGCGTCTCCCGGATTCTCTCCGCAAACGCATTCATCCGTTCCTCAATCCCCGGCAGCTGCATCGCTGCCCCGGCATTGTTTGCCGTCTCCATCATCGCAAAGTGCCCCGGCAGATAGAAGGTTTTGTTCATATTTAACGCCGCGATAAGCTGTTCCGCCACGATATCGCTTCCGGAATAGCCCGACACAACCACCGCAAACAGCGCTTTGTCATAAAACCGCGTCGTCCGGAACAGCGAAGTCAGGCGGTTGATGAACGCAGTCAGGTTTGCCGACAGCGCATCGTTGTAGTTTGGACAGAGCATCACGATGGCATCCGCCTCGCGGACTGCCGGATAGACGTCCTCGACCATCACTCCACCGTAGAAGCAGCTTCCCTGCTCGCCAAAATGCAGGCACATCTTGTACGGGCATCCGGCGCAGTCGGAAAGCGTACCGTTTCGAAGCCCTATCTCCCGGATCTCCATCTCCGGGAGCTGTTCTTTCACCCGGTCCCAGATCGCGTAGGTGTTGGAGGTCTTGTGGCTTGACGCGTGCAATACCAATACTTTCGGACATTTTTTCCTGACGCAATCCGTTCCCAGTACTTCTTTGACCAGCCCCGCTGCGCTCTCGCGGTATGCCCCCATCAGATCGGTTCCAAGATTATTGGAAACGATCGTGTAATTGGAAAGTGTCCGCGTGCCCTCGACGAGCGGGCGTCCCACGAACGCGCAGCCCGCACAGTTAGCGGCAAATACCAGATCCTTCGCCGCCGATTTGGAATAGAGGTCATTTTCACTGTCCACCAAAAGTCCGCCGACAAAACCGTTCAGAAAATCCGGATGTTCCCGCAGGAAACGAATCAGACGGTAAAGCTCCAGGTTGATGCCAGATGTGCCAAGGGGCACGGCAAACAGGATACGTCCCTGGACTGGATTTTTTCGATTCTGTGTCTTCTCCAGGCGCCTCCATCGGTTTACATAATCTTCAAAAGCACTGATTTCCATCGCTGTCTCGTAGGCGTAGCCGTCCAGCGCATAGGATAACACCTCCGAAAGGCGCGCATCCGCGCCTTTTTCCTCCTCGCGCAGATGGACGAGGAGGAGAGGCATTTCTTCTATATAGATATCTCCTTCTGAATTTGAATGAATCATTTATTTTCGCTTCCTTCCTGCGATAAGACTCATCGATCAGACAATCCTTTTCAGATTTTCCTCCGCCGTCACAATCCGACTCATTACAGCGCATCCGGCAGTGGAAGAATTTCTGTTTCCAGACCATATTCGGTATAACGGTTTTTCCACTCCCATGAAGATACCGCCCATGAAGACGGAACCGCAGTGCCATTCGCCGCGCATCATCAGAATCAGGGAGATTGCGCCGGAGGAATATGCCGGTGCGATAAACGGCTTGAAACCGATCGCGCGCATATGCAGGTTTGCCGTTACCGTCAGCTGGGTCAGTTCTTTTGAAAGCGCATCGTTGTAATTTGCAATGGAATCTGCGATGACGAGATCCTGTCCATGCGGTCCGAAGGAACGTCCCTCGGTCAAAAAGCTGTGAAAATTCGTCCGTCGCGCTTCGCATAATAAGCCGCGCGCGCATTCATAACGCCCAGTCCGAAGCCCTGTACCTGTTCCGGACGGAGTCCCTTTAAATCAAGGATGCCGTTTTCGTCCTTGTTGCTCTCCAGCCATGCCGTCTTTGCCAGTGGGTCAACCGGATCGGAGACAACGGCAAATAAGCCCTTGAAATGCTCGGTTCTCGCCTGTCTTGCATACTGGGCAACGATCTTGGAGTTATTTTCAAACTGGTACATCCGCACATCCTTGACACCGGAACCAACCGGCGGGATTCCCTTGGAAGCAACAAATACAAACACATCGCATTTGAAGAGGTCTTCCGGTTTTACCACATCGACCTCCGGCAGCGCGTCATATGCCCACGGGTACGCGATCTGGTTTTCCTCAAATTCCCAGCGTGCGGTCACTTTATCAGAAATATCACAGATGCCGATCGAACTGATGCAGTCGCCGCCCAGAAGATGAAGCCCGGTCAACAGCGTACTTCCGACGTCGCCGATCGCCAGCACATGGACTCTTTTCTTCGTTTTCTGCGGTTTTTCTGCCAAAATAGCCTCAAAATCCGGATGCAGGCGGTTGACTGCACGCATCACGTCCTGAGTGATCGCGGCTTCGACTGCCTCGTCAAGCTCACAATTTTTCTTTGCCGCCTGCGCTTCCAGCTTCCGGCTGCTCAGCCAGGAAACATTCTCTGCCTCCTGGAATAAAAGCAGCGGCGAGTTTACCTTAAAAGAATCTCTTCCGGTTCCCAGCTCGCGCTCGAATAAGAATGTGAGCGGCGTGCCCGGGTGCGGCATTTCTGCCTTTTCGTATGATAAATTTCCATTGAAGGAACAACAGATTTTATCTCCAATTTTATAATAGTACATATTGCATACCCCCTGCTCTTTTTTGATATCTTATATGATATTATTTTTCTGTTCCAGTAATTATCCTTGTGCTTCCACAAATTTCTCACTTCCGCGTCCGATACAGCATCTCTAAATCATTTTCCAGATACACCGACGCTGCCAGATTCGGATCGTAGCTGACGCACTCGCCTTTATCCGGGCAGAGCGGCAGGATGACCGCTTCAGACAGGCGGCTGAGCGTTAAGTTTCTCGCAAACAGCGCCCGGTACTCGGATTCGAGCACCAGAAGGATGTTGCGCGCGTTGCGGATGCAGCACGCGGAGAACTCAAACGCGGCTTCCGGCGTACTTCCCTGTACCGGCGGTGCGGCATACGGCAGGATCATATTGATCGACGGCGTCAGTCCCGCCACCTTCACGGTATCGCGGCGCACCGTATCGCCTCCGATGAACGGGTACAGTGTGGACTCGACAAACCAGTTCCGCAGATTCGGAATATAATAAATACTGTCTACCGGCACGCCCTTCGTCGCCATCGTGTCGCGCCCGTAGCCTGAAATCATACCTAACACCAATTTTTTGATTTCCACGCCCTCTTCGCGCAGCATCGGTTCCAATGCCTCGAAACGTCCGCCGTGATGCAGCAGATCATCAACCAGAATCACCGGGCGGTCAAAGGACTTGATAGCCTTGATCTGGCTTCGCAGCGGCGAATAGTACGGGAACGCTTCGATCGACTTCTCTTTCAGCTCCGGATCGTACACTTTATCTGTATGCAGCGTCTTCGTCACCGTATTCGGAATAACTTTTCCACGCAGGATCTTGCCGAACGGCACGCACATCGCCCCGCCGAGGTGCCTCGGCGTCACTGGGTCACGCGGCACACCATTCAACGCCGTGATCCGTTCCACCAGACGATGGTAAATCACGCTCGCAGACATCGAAAGAACCAGCTGTCCCGGATAGAAGCGCGTCATCGCCATCTGCAATTCCCGATGCGCCTTGTAGATCGCATCCAGAACGCGCGGATTGCTGGAAAATGGTTCTTTTAACGTTGTTTCCAGATTCTGCACTAACACAAGCGGCGCATGCATATCGACCAGATAGAGCGGCGCGTCTTCCGGGGATTCCGGCGCCTTCACAAAGCCCTGGCGGACCACCGCCGACAGCACGCGCTCCGGGCAGTAACCGTCTGCCGGGAAGAAAAGTGCATAGCCGCATTTATACTCAAAGGACCGTGCGATCGCCTCGGTTAAAAGCAGCTGTTCCGCGTCGTAGATCATCGGATCGCGCTCGACATAGATACCCGAAATCAGAAGAATCTCACCGTAGGTATGGCGGCGCACCTGATCTGCCAGACTGACCTGTCCCAGGACGGCAAACAGCTCATCCGGCGCCAGATAGCGAAGCCGTGCCACGCCGACCAGCCGGTTTTCCTGCACGGTATTCCTAAGAAGCAGCAGCCGGTCGCCCGACTCCTTCATCGAATTTAACAGGTCCTCCCGATCTTCTTCGTCCCGCAGAACGAAATTCGAAATTTCCGCCAGAAGCATTTCATCCGGCATCTCCACCTCCTCATAGGAGATCGCACGCGCGCGGATATATGGTTTATATTCCGGCTCCCGCAGATACAGACCGTTGTAATAGATATATTCCTGCACAGACGGGTCAATCAGGTTCGAAATATCGCGGTTCAGATCGATATTTTCACGGATTCTCGTCGAACTGATGTCCTCCAGATGCTCCGGAAGCTCCAGCTCCACAACCTTGCCGCTGATCTGATCCATCATCTGACGGTTGTATTTATTGTCCGCCTTGACATCACCCACGCGGCGGAACGCGATGTGGTTCATCGAATGAATCGAATTTTTGACCGGTTTCTTCTTATAAGAAGAGGCATTGGCAATGACATCGCTGCCGACCACGATATACAGCTCTTTTCCGGAAAACACCTCTCTCAGGCGTTTCAGATCCGCCGGATTGGCGATATTGACCGGAATATCATCCGGGAACAGGTTCACATGGAACTCATCCGCCACCGACATGCTCACGATCTGACGGCGGATCAGATGCGGCTGCGCCTTTTTCGACCAGGAAAATTCATCGACCGCCAGAAATACCTCATAGCCGAGGTCGCGGATCTCGCGGACAATCTCTTTGTGCGACAGCGTAAACGGATCAAATGTGCCCGGGAAGAATGCCACCTGGTTCCGCTCTTTGATCTCTAAATTGCCCTCGGTCATATGGTACTGCGTGATGAACCGGTAAATATTAGAAAGGGACGCCGCACGATAAAATGCCGTCAGCTCATTTCCCTTATTTTCATTGAATAAGAACAGCATCTTGCGGAAGGACAGGGCGAACAGCTCTTTTTTCTCCCGGCACTCCATCCAGGATGAGCCGAAGACGGTCTGCCCCAGCACCAGCATCGCCTCCTGGCGCACCGACTCGCGATAATTCGCCAGACCGCTGAGCAGGATGCCAAGCAGACGTCCGCGCCGTTCCTCGCATACCTCTTTTTCCTCCGCAAAGCGCTCTGGGTAGCACGAATACCGTTCCAGCAGCACGCCGACCGTATCAAGCGCAACCGAGACTATCTGGTCGTTTGCATTTGCCATCATGCCATGCAGGTAGGAAACGATCTCCTCCAGCTGTTCCGGCGGCAGCCACAGCGCCGCCTGCCCCAGATACTGCGGAATATATTTGGAAAATTCGTACTCACCGACTTCCAGCCCCTTCATCAGCTCGACCACGATCTCATTTCTCTGATCCGGTGTCAGAAGCCCGATGATGCGAAGCAGGGCGGTTCCGGCATCATGGCGCACGATCACGTGCTCGCTGACTTTTACAAGGTTTGAGAGATGCGCTGCGATATGCAGCATATGTTCCTGTTTGCCATGGGCGATCTGATCGACGAGCAGCTTGATATTGGCCGACTTGATGACCCACGGCGTCGCTGTTTTGAGGTTATCCAGGAAAATATCAGAGACAACATCGCGGTCATACAAAAGTTCCTGTTCTCTCGCCGTGTCCTCTCCGAGGTTACTTAACACGCGGTATTTGAGGAAGGTCATCGTGATATTGTCCTCAACCTGCGCCGCCCTCACGCACACGCCGATCTCGGCACAGCACGGATGATCCGGCTGGTACGCCGTCAGAAGCTTGAACGCGCGCCACGATGCGATCCGCACATCCGGTTCCCCGCTCTGCGACTCAATCAGGGCAAATTTTGCGATTTTCCCCAGTTCCTCTTCGCTCAGTTTATCAAACGGCATGAAATGCACCGTATCCAGCAGGGAAAATGCCTCGCCCGGATCCAGCTCCTCCGCCCGGTCATACCAAACCAGAAATGCCTCCAGAAATTCCCGCAGATCACCCGGCGTCGCATGATCAACCACCGATGCCAGCACATTTTTCAGGTGATAACGGATGCGCCTTTTCTGCTGCAGCATCAGCTTATGATCCGGTCGGATGATCATTTCCAGATATTGCTTCCAGATCTCCATCACGCGCTCCTCGGCAATATCCGGCATGCCCGCCGGGCGCTCCTTGCGGTAACCGGCGTTGAACTGCGCGATCACGTGTCCGATCAGCCTCGCCGCCTGCGCGCGGATGTCGCCCTCACGGTGCATCAGAAGCTCATATAAAAAGCCCAGCGTCTGCTCTTTCTGTTTGTCGTTTGTGTATGTAAAATATTCACGGAAAATGTTTAAGTACGCGCGGACACTCTTCCAATCCTTCTCGCTGCGCGCCGCCTCGAGGAGATTGCCAAACTGGCGTTCCGCCCCCATCTGATGCATAACGCGGATATTATGCTCGATACCCATGAAAACGAGGGACTGCACCGTCTGCTCTGCATTCCGAAGGGAAATATCCGGCAGCACCTCCGGCTTTTTCGGGTGTCCATTCAAATCCACATCCACGCCGAGAGACCGCATATAATCCTCAAAATCATGCAGCTTGGAATAAACAAAGCGGTAACGGTTTAATTTCACCTCATCCACGTTGTCGAGTTTCGAGAGAATGACATTGAACGCCTCGTCCAGATTAGAAATATAGGTAATCTCACGCCCATCATCGCCGCGGCTCTGTTTTACACGGAAATCGGAATAGATCAGCACCAGGGATTCAACCGACAGGTTTTCCGGTTCCAGATCCCAGGTCGAATGGTTCGCCGCAATATGGCCGATGTATTCCATCGAATGGTTGTTGAACCACTGGTTTGTATAATAGTAATGAAGATACGGAACTCGCTCATTCGGCTTGCAGCCGAATTTGCCGAGATCATGACCTGCAGCCGCCCCCGAGGTCAGCGTCAGATCGATCGGAACACCCGCCTCGTAAAGCCCCCGTGCCACCGTCATCGCGACATAATGCACGCCCGCGATGTGCTCCAGCGTCCGAAACGGCGTCACCTCCGCATTGAGGCGCATCATCTCATAGATGTATTCCTGTGCGAAAAACTTCTTGAAACGGCTGTATTCTGCCGCGCACTCAAAGCTTGAAGCTTCCTCATCATCCAAAAATGCAAAGTCCTCCATCGGTTTGTACGGAAGCACCGCCCGCTCGCGGTCAAATACGAACTGAAGCACTGCCAGATAGAACTCCGCACCGGCGGAAAAAGCGGCATTTTTCTTCTTAAACTCCGCATCCGGGTAGAGAATATGGCACACATACTGGTAGGTAAACTTCATCCAGCCCTCTTCCGGCTCATGCCCTAAAAGGCTTAAAGGTTCCTCGCAGATTTCGTAAACCGCACTGCAGGAAATCCGCTTTTTAATCGGGAAAATGTGGGCGAACTGCTCCTCCCAGTGATCCTTGTTCATGAGCATCATCACATTTTTCCGGCTCAGCCCCGACCGGTCTAAAAAGTCTTTTTCGCAAAGGCGCTCGGCCAGTTCCGCCGCCGCCTGACGTACCTCTTTTTTACTCATCCACATTCCTCGCATTCTCTGGCTGCCTCAGACGGTTCCCGGCTATGCAGAAAACATCTGAATCATTGCAAATGTTCTTTGAATCTAAAATTTTATAATACTAGAATTATACCACCTGGTGGGGAAGTGCGCTATACAAAATAACGGATAATTCATCGCCATACGGCACAGTAAAACAACAAAAGACGCCTGCAAAAATGCAGATAGCTCATCTACCTTCCATTTCTGCAAACGTCTTTATTTTTACAAGTCAATCATTTTATGGCTGCTCTTTTTGAACCTCCGGAATCTCAACCCCCAGCTGTTTCGCCATCGCATCCGCGATCACCTGATGATCGTCCCAGTGTTCCATGCCGGATACCATCACATAGGCAAACGGACGGCTTCCATCTCTCATGAAAACCGGAATGCAGCCGCCGCACACGAAGAAGTTCTCCTCGCGCACTTTCCAGGATGCTTCCAGTTCTCCGGCTCTCGATGCCGTCAGTGCCCGCAGCGAGCTCATCCCCGTGAGCCGCGATGCTGCCAGCTTATTGGTCATCCACCAGTCTGCTTCCAGCGTCGCGCCCTCCATCTTGTAGGCAAAGACGGTCGTCTCGTCCTCCACGATGCGGACAGCGACCGAACCGTGATATTTTTCCCCCGTAATCTCTGCAATCAAAAGCCCCAGCTCAAGCGCCTGTTTCCGGGTAAATGTGTCGTAGCGAAGTACGGATTCCTGCTGTTTCAGAATTTCATTCCATTGTTCTTCCGTGTAGAAATTCTTCATGTGTTCCCCTCCTGTGTCGGTTTGTTTTCCCCTTGTGAATCAGGTTATGATCCCCCGGGGTTCATTATATCATACGTATTCTCACCCGTCCACTCACGAACCCGCGCTATCGCGCTCTACCGCCCTGCTTCGCATGGCTGTTCGTTCGTTAATGGCGCAAGAAAAGAATATGTCTGCTTCGCAGCCGCATTCTTTTCTTCTGCGCTCATTATATCATTTTCCTCAAAATGCCTCAATACGATATTCTTTCGTGTATTTACAAAATGCTGTGGTTCTGGTAAGCTTTCATTTATATAGTAAAACACAGGAGTCCGTATGAAGCAAACCACTCAAACATACCTATCATTACCCGAAACATTCCATCCTGCATCCACCGCCTCCGGCAAACACCCGGATTCCTCCATGCCCCGCTGCTACTCCGACGGTCGTCCCTACTATTCGTTAAACGCATGGCTGAAAGACCAATTTGGGCAGAAAATCTACAAGCTGGCGCTCGACGGCGGCATGACCTGTCCCAACCGGGACGGTACGCTGGGAACGGGCGGCTGCATTTTCTGCAGCCACGGCGGTTCCGGCGATTTTGCAGAGCCGGCTCACACCTCCGTGACCGAACAGATCGAAGCGGCAAAGGCGCGTGTCGCAAATAAAATAAAGGGTGGAAAATATGTCGCATATTTCCAGTCCTACACAAATACCTATGCGCCTGTCTCCTATCTGGAGCCGCTTTTTTCCGAAGCAATCGCCCACCCGGACGTGGCTGCCCTGTCCATCGGAACCCGCCCGGACTGCCTGCCGCCGGATGTCCTGGAGCTTCTCGCCCGCTTAAACCGTCGAAAACCGGTCTGGGTGGAACTGGGACTTCAGACCATCCATGAGGAAAGTGCCACGCGCATCCAGCGCGGTTATTCCCTCCCGGTCTTTGAAAATGCCGTCCGTGAACTGAAAGCCGCCGGTCTGACCGTCATCGTCCATGTCATTCTGGGGCTGCCTGATGAAACAAAAGCCCAGATGCTCGATACCGTCCGCTATCTGGCCGATTTCCAGCCTGCCATCGACGGCATCAAACTTCAGCTTCTCCACATTTTACGCGGCACGAAGCTGGCAGAGCTCTACGAACAGGCACCTTTTCCGGTCTTTTCAATGGACGAATACATTGAGCTGCTGATCGAATGTATCCGCCTGCTGCCGCCCGATATGGTCATCCACCGGATCAGCGGCGATGGACCGAAAAAATTGCTGGTCGCACCGGAATGGAGTGGAAATAAGCGGACGTTTTTGAATGCGTTTTCCAAGGCACTGCGGGAAAGCGGGTGTTTTTCAGGGGCAGGATTTCACGAATTGATTTTACTGCACCTGCACCTTTCCATTCTCATCAATCTGCACGCCGTCCGAAATCCCCTGTATCTTCTGGTAAAACGCCTCTTTCTTCCCCACGTCCAGCTCTCTCGTATATCCGGCAGATGAAGTTGCAGGCACAATTGAAAGCGCCGTCTCTCCCTGTGCATCTACCGACGCCTGCACCAGCATTGTCTCCGGAATCGAACTTCCGAACACAAAATTTCCCAGACTGTACAAAATCCATTTTCCATGATACAACTCAATCCCCTGCAGCACATGTGGATGGCTGCCAACCACCAGATCAGCGCCCGCGTCGATGTACTGATGTCCCATCTCCCGCTGGTACGCCTCTGGCTGCGTGTTCCGCTCGATACCCCAGTGGACATAGACAACCAGATAATCACACTCTTTCTTTACCTTCTGGATCTCCTGCACGACCGAAGCCGTGTCATACGCCGAAAACATGCCCGGATGCGACGATCCTGCCGCCCATCCGCCCGTCGGAAAGACGCGCGACGCGCCCAGAAAACCAATCTTTTTTCCATTTTTCTCAATGATCTGCGGCTGTTTCGCCTCTTCCAGATTTTTTCCCGCCCCAACATGCAAAATCCCGGCACTGTCCAGCGTATCGCACGTGTCCAGCAGTGCGTCCGTGCCGTAATCTAGCGCATGGTTGTTCGCCACCGTCACGATGTCTGGTCCGATCTCCTGTAAAATAGACACGCGGGACGGCGATACCCGGAACGTAAACTGTTTATCCGCCGCCTGTGTTCCCCGGTCGCTAAACGGAAATTCCAGGTTTTGCCATAAAAATATCAGACTCCGCGATCGTCTCCCGCAAACTTTCTCCGAGGACGCCACCGATACCTCCCACACGGTCGTAGGCATTTAAAACATGGTTGGAAAAATAGATATCTCCGGCAAACAGAAGCGAACACTCATTTGAATCATTTTCTCCCGGTTCTGACTCAAGTTTGCCAGATTCGTCCTGCCCCTGCATTTCCACCCCCAGTTCCGCGCCATCTACCTGTTCTGACTCCACCTGCCCGTCTATATCTGTTTCCGGATCAAGCGTTTCTTCCGATACCGTTTTGTCTTTTGGCTCCAATGAGATTGTCTCTTTCCATATGGAACCTCCCGCCTGGCATCCGCCAAGCAAAAGCGCCATTCCTGCCAAAATTGTCAAATTTCCAATTCTAGATAAAAGAAATGCCGTCCGGTATCTGAACGGCATTTTCGTGCATTTACTAAAAAATGTATGCTTCATTTTTCCTCAATCAATCGCAGCTGTCCGGCGTTTTCCACCTTTCCAGCTGTCATCACCCACTCTTTCTCCCTACAGTGTCATAACGATTCCGCCGTCGCCCGCATATACGGTTGCAACGCCAGCCGTATTCGTGATCACTACCTCACGGAAGTTTGCCCGTTTACACATGATCTCCTTCACGTGCTTAGCACGTTCCGGGTTATTACAGTGTGCGATCACCAGACGTTTGCTTGCGGTATCGCCGCCCTCTTTGCACGCAATCTCCGCCATCCGGTCGAGCGCCCGGGTCATGCCGCGCGCCTGATCAAGCTTGATGATCGTACCGCTGTCCGCGCCCATAACCGGCTTGATATTCAGCGCCGACGCGATAAAAGCCGTCAAACCGGTCAGACGGCCATTTTTCTTTAAGAAATCAAGCGTCTCAATGACGAAATACGTGTTCATCGAATCCCGATATGCCTCCGTCTGCCTGCAGATCTCCTCAAACGGAAGACCTTTCTCGCACAGATCCCGGATGAACAGCGCAATATTTAACTCGCCCGCCGACGCCGACAGGGAATCAATGACTGCAATCTTCTTCCCGTCCGTTCCGTTCTCTTCCTCATAAAGGCGTTTTGCCAAAGCCGCCGAGTTGTAGCAGCCGCTCAGATGGTTCGAAAGCGTTACCACGAAAATATATTCTGCCTCGCCCTCAAATGCTTCCTTGAAGCTCTCCGGCGATGGACACGCCGTCTTCGGGCACTCGGGACTTGCCTTTACCTTTGCCAGAAACTCCTTCTGGTTAAATGTCTCATCATCCGTTACCTTGTAATCCCCTATCTGCAGGGTCAGCGGAATCATCTGAAAATGCGGATCCAATTTCAGTTCCTCCGTCTCCGCGCCAGGGCGCGGAACGTTTTATTTGCAAAGGTCACAGGGCCTTCTGTTCGG
>ENA-OQIL01000594-OQIL01000594.1-human-gut-metagenome-genome-assembly--contig:-NODE-594-length-12337-cov-5.141278_pt1 | contig 12337 bp, 8 predicted proteins | sample MGYA00242583_ERZ504748 | MGnify/ENA primary metagenome ERZ504748 (study PRJEB26092, sample SAMD00036191) | human gut metagenome | host: Homo sapiens | study: EMG produced TPA metagenomics assembly of...
GACCACTTCCTGGTACCAGTCCATGGCCTCGCCGCTGTGGTTCACCCACAGACGGATCAGGCGTTCGTCGCAGCGGTGGCTGGCGTAGCGGCACAGCTCTGCCACCAGCTTGTTCTTGTCCACTTCCACGCCGGCTTCCTTGGCAGCAGTGGTGCCCACAGCGCCGATCCAGTGGCGCTCGTTCATGCTGCTCATGCCCTTTTCGATCACCAGCACCTTTGCGCCCTGAGAAGCAGCGCGGGCAGCGGTCATCAGGCCGGCATTGCCTGCGCCCACCACCAGAACATCGGTCTCGATGGTCTCGGTGATGTCGCTTTCGGCCACTTCCGGAGCGGTGCCCAGCCAGTCGGTATTGCCGCCCACGGTCACATCGTCGGTCACGGCCACGTCGCCGCCCTCCACGATGGCACCGCCGCTGGCCTGACGGATGCAGTCGGCCACAGCCTGCTTGACAGCCTTGCTGGTCTTGGTGGCACCGGTCACACCGTCAATGGCGCTGCTCTGTGCGCTGAGCACCTGGTCTGCCAGCTTTTCGGCGGCAGCAGCGCCCACGTTCTCAGTCTCGCCGGAGGAATCCACCACCACGTTGGTAATGCTGGTCTCGTCAAAGGTGACGGTAACGGTCACATCGCTGCCGTAACCCTCGGCGGAAGCGGTGTAGGTGCCGGGAGTGTACACAGCACCGGAAGTGCTGGCGGCAGAAGAAGATGCGGTCTCCTTGCTGCTGCAGCCGGTCATCACGCCCAGTGCGCCCATGCCCAGTGCACTGGCAGCCGCGTACTTCAAAAAGCCGCGGCGGTTCATGTCGTTTGCCATTTTTCTTTCTCCTTGTTCTGTTTGTGTGTTGGCCGGTCTTGTTTCGGCCCTTCGTTAATATTATAGCAAGCTTTTTCTTGTATTGATAATGCTTTTCGCTGTATTTATTGATAACAAGAAATTTATTACAGGAGGATTCGCCATGACCTTTACCAGCTGCGCTGCTTTATTGAAGTCGCTCGTCAGCTCAACTTTGCCCGCGCTGCCGAGACCCTTTATATCTCACAGCCCGCTGTCTCCCGCCAGATCCATGCACTGGAAAACGAGCTGGGCGTGCGCCTGTTTGACCGCACCCGCCATGTGGTGGCCCTGACCAGCGCCGGTGAGTCCTTTTACCACGACACCGTGGACATGCTGGACCGGCTCACCCTTGCTGTGCAGCGTGCGCAGAACACGCAGGCCCTGTTCAGTGAAGAGCTGCATGTAGGCTACAGCGGCAGTATGCAGATCCAGAAACTGCCGCAGATCTACCAGCAGTACCAGAAGCGCTGCCCGCAGGTGCATATCCTCAACGATGCGCGCTCCGGGCCGCAGTGGTCCCGCTCCTTTGACAAAAGTGTACCGGACATCGTGTTTGACAGCCGGGACGACCTGCCTGCGGACAGTATTCTGGAATACCGCAGCCTGTATCACGGAAAAATGGTGTGCGTGATGTACGAGGAGCACCCGCTGGCAAAGCACAAAACTGTCACACTGGAACAGATCAACGGCGAGGTGCTCATTCTGCTGGATATGGCCCACATTTCCGCCCGTATGACCACTGCGCAGGAGTTGATCCGTCAGAAATGCCCGCAGGCTGTGTACTACTTCAGCAGTTCATCGGAGCATGCCCTGCCTATGATCCAGGGCCATGTAGGCCTTGCTGTGATGCCGGATTTTGTGTATGTACCGCTGCCGGGCCTTACCGCTGTGCCGCTGGAGCCGGTGCTGGATACGGAGTTTGGCATTGCATGGCGCTCCGGCTGCACCGACCGCAAGGTACGCGAATTTATAAAGACCGCCTGTGCCGCATACGACGTAAAATGGTAACACAGCAAAAGGCTCCCGCCCAATGGGCAGGAGCCTTTGCTGTGTCTAGGATATAAGGAATTTTGAGAATGAGATCAGGAGAAAAAGACAAGGCATACACATTCTGTCGGAGGTTCTAAGGGGATAAGATTTACTCGCCGCGGACGGCTGCGAAGCCTGCCTCCAGATCAGCAATGATATCGTCGATGTGCTCGGTGCCGATGGACAGGCGGATGGTGTTCTGGTAGATCTGCTGCTCGGCCAGCTCTTCGTCATTCAGCTGGCTGTGGGTGGTGGAAGCCGGGTGGATGACCAGACTCTTCACATCAGCAACGTTTGCCAGCAGGGAGAAGACCTTCAGGTTATCGATGAACTTGAATGCTTCCTCGCGGCCGCCCTTGATGTTGAAGGTGAAGATGGATGCACCGCCATTGGGGAAGTACTTCTCGTACAGGGCGTGATCCGGGTGATCCGGCAGGGAGGGGTGGTTGACCTTCTCCACCTGCGGGTGGTTTGCCAGAAACTCGACCACCTTCTTAGTGTTCTCCACATGGCGCTCGATGCGCAGGCTCAGGGTCTCGGTGCCCTGCAGCAGCAGGAAGGCGTTGAACGGAGAAATGGTGGCACCGGTATCACGCAGCAGGATCGCACGGATGTAGGTGACAAAAGCTGCGGGGCCTGCTGCATCGGCAAAGGAAACGCCGTGGTAGCTGGGGTTGGGGTCAGCAATGTTGCCGAACTTGCCGCTTGCCTTCCAGTCGAACTTGCCGCTGTCCACGATGATGCCGCCCAGCGTGGTGCCGTGGCCGCCGATGAACTTGGTGGCGGAATGGACGACGATATCTGCGCCGTGCTCAATGGGACGGATCAGGTACGGGGTGCCGAAGGTATTATCGATGACCAGCGGCAGGCCGTGCTTGTGCGCGATGGCTGCAATGGCATCGATATCGGGGATATCGCTGTTGGGGTTGCCCAGAGTTTCCAGATAGACGGCCTTGGTGTTGAGCTGGATGGCATTCTCCACCTCAGCCAGATCGTGTGCATTGACAAAGGTAGTGGTGACACCGAACTGGGTCAGGGTGTGCTCCAGCAGGTTGTAGCTGCCGCCGTAGATGGTCTTCTGAGCCACGATGTGGTCACCGGCCTGTGCCAGTGCTTCGATGGTGTAGGTGATGGCAGCGGCACCGGAGGCGGTTGCCAGAGCAGCCACGCCGCCCTCCAGAGCAGCGATGCGCTTCTCGAACACGTCCTGCGTGGAGTTGGTCAGGCGGCCGTAGATGTTGCCGGCATCTGCCAGACCAAAGCGGTCTGCTGCGTGCTGGCTGTTGCGGAACACATAGGAAGTGGTCTGATAGATAGGCACTGCGCGGGAATCGGTTGCGGGATCGGCCTGCTCCTGGCCAACGTGAAGCTGCAGGGTCTCAAATTTATAGTTAGACATAGTATTTTACCTCTCTATTTATACTTATAGTATAATTTCCTGATACAAAAAACCCGATGCGTGATACATAAGCGCACCGGGCAAACACAATTCAAAGCTATTCTGTCAACGTCACATTCGGGTACACATTCGTGCACAGCAAGAGGGCATCGTACAGTTCACAGCCAGATGTTCTGCCCGGTCACCGCACATTCGCCCACAGCGGAAGTTTGCATGCAGCAGGTCGTTCCAAATCAGCTTCATATCCGTGCCCTCCTTTCCCGTAAAATTCTTTCCCACTCATCTACAAACCGGCACCTCTATCTGCTCTGTACCGGGAAGCAAAACCTTTGCTTCCTTTTTCCCACTAGGTTTGTGGATTTGTTGTTTGCATTATATTCCCTCTTACCTAGTTTGTCAATAGGTTAATTTCAGTTTTTTCAAATTGAGTTTTCTGCACGATGCGCAGCCCGCATTTGCAGCATCCCGTTGTGCAGTTCCAACAGGAGTAACACTTCTGCTTCTTCGAAAATTTTTATTTTTCCATTGATAAAACCTTAAAATTTTATTGTTATACTAAAGCTGTTCCTTGCAAACGCCCTGCAAATCGTTTATTATGGTAGCGTTCTTTTTTATCATCAAAGGAGTTCTTTCGATGCTGCATCGTTTCTTTCATTTTTTAAAGCAGAGCCTGCTCGTTGTTCTTTGCATCCTGCTGCTTGGCGGGCTGCTGGTAGGCGGCTGGTTCTTTTATCAGGGCAGGCAGCTGTACCGCAGTGCCGCCAGCAGTTACCCAGTGGCTTCCATGTACGACACCATCTGTGCCCGTGGGAGCTATACTTCCTACGATGCGCTGCCGCAGATCTATATTAACGCAGTCATCTGCACCGAGGACGAGCATTTTATGACCCACAAGGGCATCGACCCGGGGGCCATTGCCCGCGCCCTGCTGGCCGACCTGCGCACCCACTCGCTGGCCGAGGGTGGCAGCACCCTGACCCAGCAGCTTGCCAAGAACGAGCTGTTCACGCAGGACAAGCATCTGGCCCGCAAGGCTGCCGAGATGCTTGCTGCTTTTGATATTGAAAGGACCTACTCCAAGCAGCAGATCTTTGAGATGTACGCCAACACCATCTATTTTGGCAGCGGGTATTATGGCATTGCAGAAGCTGCCGAGGGCTACTTTGGCAAGGAACCGGCCCAGCTGACCGATGTCGAAGCCGTGTTTCTGGCGGGCCTGCCCAACGCGCCCTCGCTCTACGCCAGCAGCCCGGAGCTGGCCCTCAAGCGCACTCAGACCGTGCTCAAGCGGATGGTCAAGTGCCGGGTGCTCACCCAGATGCAGGCAGATGCCATCACGGAAGAAGCTGCAGAGCTGACGGTCTGAGCGGCAGCCCGCACTGTGCTTTTCGCCCATAACAAAACGCCGCGCCCTGTCTGCTGCGGATCAGACAAGGCGCGGTGTTTTGTTTTGCGGTATTTGGTTTGGTAAAGGAGGAATCATGTTACCCGTTCAGGCGGTTGCGGCCCCGCCTGTCGGTAGCATTATCATACCAAAGAATTTCTGCGAAACCATGTTCTTTTTATGAAGATTTTGTAAACTCACTCCGGGGCTTTCATGCTTTCCACCATGCTGATATGCCGCACATGCCGCCGCATGGCAAAGCACACCACAAAGGTGAACAGCATCGTCAATGCCACTGCCAGCAGATAACTGCGGGGTGCAATGGTGCGAATAAACATCAGCTGATCCATTTCCACGGTCAGGATGATGAACCGGTGCAGCGGCACGCCCAGCAGCAGGCCCACGCCGGAGCCGATGAGGGACAAAAGCTCGATCTCGCGGAAGATGTAGCGGTACACTTCTTTGTCATAGAAGCCCAGAACCTTGATAGTGGCAAGCTCCTTTTTGCGCTCGGCAAGGTTGACGCTGATCAGGTTGTACAGCACCACCGCCGCCAGCGCCGCCGCGCACACGATGATCAGCACCACCACGTAGTTCAGGCTGCCGATCAGGCTGCCGAACATGGAGGTGGTGTCCTCGGTGAAGCTGACGCTGCTCACATAGTTGCAGTCCAGCAGCTTTGTGCGCAGGGCGTTGTACTCCGCCTCGGTGGTACAGCCGGTCAGGCCGTACACAGTATTCCACTCCGGCGTGCTGCCCAGCAGGGCCTGCAGCTGCGCATTGGAGAGATACAGCCGGGTGAACATGTAGTTCTCGGTAATGCCGGTCAGCACCAGCGGCACGCGGCTTCCGTCTGCAGCCTCCACATAGAACGTATCGCCCACGCTCAGCCCCAGATTCAGGGCCGTTTTTTCGGTCAGGATCACGCTGTCCTCTTCAAAGGGAATGGGGTCGTGGCCCACCCGAGTGCGGAAGGTGAAGTATTCGGTCATCCGGGCATCGTCCTCCGCGCCTACGATGCTGACATCGGCGCTCCCGCCCTCTTCATTATAAAGGGTGGTGGACTTTGTGTAGAACGCGCCCCAGCTGTGGACCGCACTGCTGCTGTCCAGCGTGTCGGCAAGGCCCTGCTCCATGGTCAGCGCCTTTTCATCGCTGAGCGAGATGGTGAGATCGTTGTGGGTCAGCTGCCCGGACTGCTTGTCCACGATGGGCAGGATGGAATCCTGAATGCCAAAACCGATCAGCAGCAGCGCCGTGCAGCCTGCCACGCCCAGCACTGTCATGAAAAAGCGCTTTTTGTAGCGGAACAGGTTGCGGGCTGTGGTCTTTTGGGAGAAGCTCATGTGCTGCCACAGCGGGGTGATGTACTCCAAAAAGATGCGCTTGCCTGCCACCGGGGCCCGGGGCAGCAGCAAAGCTGCAGTCTTTTCCTTCAGGCTGGCACGGCAGGCGTTCCATGTAGCAAAACCGATGACGGCCGCGCTGATGGCTACACTGGCTGCCGCCATGCCGGGGTAAAAGTGCAGCGTAAAGGTGGACATGCTGAAGATCATCTGGTAAGCATACCAGATGATGAGCGGGAACACCACAAAACCGATGACCATGCCCACGATGCTGCCCAGCACGCTGGCGCTGAGGGCATAGAACAGATACTTTCCTGCGATCTTTGCGTTGGAGTAACCCAGAGCTTTCAGAGTACCCAGCTGCAGGCGATTCTCGTCCACCATGCGGGTCATAGTAGTAGTGGCCACCAGCGCCGCCACCAGGAAGAAGAACACCGGGAACACCCGTGCAATGGCATCCATGCGGTCGGCATACTGCTCAAAAGTGACAAAGCTCACGGTGGAGCTGCGGTCCAGCACATACCACTCGCCGCTCTTGATCTGGCTCACCTGCTCCTCGGCATCGTTCAGCTGGGCAAGGCCGTCGGCCAGCTGCTGTTCGGCATCGGCCTTCCGGCTCTCGTACTCCGCGCGGGAATCGGCCAGCTGCTGCACGCCGTCGTTGTACTGCTGCCAGCCTTCGTCCAGCCGGGTGCGAGCCGCATCAAACTGGGTGTAGGCTGTGGCCGTGCCGGTGGTGAGCTGCAGCTGCCCCTGCAGAAGCTTTACCTTCATCTGGCGCAGTGCTGCCTTTGCCTCAGTCACCAGCTGCTCGTTGGAAAGGCTGGGCGAAGAGATCAGCCCCTGTGCATACATCTGGCGCTTGCCCTCGTCCAGCTGGGCCTGATAGCCGTTCAGCTGGCCGCTGATGTTGTCGTAAGCATCCTGCGCCTTCTGCAGGGCATCCCGCAGGTCGGTGTACTCTTCATCGGCAGGTTCCACTTCGTCCAGCGCTTTCTGTGCGTTGTGCAGAGCCGTTTCGGCATAGCCCAGCAGCGGGTCGGCCACCTTTTTCAGGTTCACCAGCATCTCGATCTGTTGCAGCTGATCCTCAAATTCCAGCAGTTGTTCCTCGCCGCTCACCAGCTCGTCCGCACCGCCCTGCATGGTATCCGGCAGGGCCTTTTTGTTGGCGGCAAGCTCCGCTTCGCCCGCGTCCAGCTGGGCTTTGGCGCTGTCCAGCTGTGCCTGTGCATCGGCCAGCTGCTGCTCTGCCTCCGCAAACTGACGGTCTGCTTCGGCTTTTTTGTCGTTGTACTCGGCCCGGGCGTCGGCCAGCTCTGCACTGGCGTCCTCGATCAGCTCCGCCCGCCGGGCCGTGCACTGTGCGCCGCTGATGGCCTTTACCCTTGCGGCTGTGTCATCCACTGCTGCCTGATACGCGTCCGAGTAATTATCATACAGGCCGGCATTTTTCACTTTGAGATAGCACGCCGTATAATAATCCGTGGTCAGGCTGCCCTCCGGCAGGAACACAATATCATCCAGCTGGCCGTCACCGGCGGTGCTGCTCTCCTTGTCCGTGGAAAAATGCTGCGGGTCCTGCACGGTGCCCACTACCGTGAACTGCTTCCGGCTCACATGTTCGGTGTCCTCCGGCAGGGTGAGCACCGTGCCCGGTTCCACCGGGTCGCCGTAGCCCATCACATGCACCACGCACTCGTCCGGGGCCTCAGGCATCCGGCCCGACAGCAGCACCAGACGGTTCATATTTTCTGCCGTGTCGGCCCCGGGGTCGGCGGGCAGCTGCTGCAGGCGCACCACCGCCGTCTCGCTCTGGCCCTGCCACTGGGCCTCCACGTCCTGATATTTCACCGGCTGCACAGCCTCCACGCCGTCCACGGCGGCAATGGCGGCAATGTCCTCCTCCGAAAGGCCCAGCGTGGACAGCACCCGCAGGTCGAACACGTTCTGCTGCACGTAGTATTTCTGCCCGGCGATGCGCATGCTGGGCGCAAAACTCATCAGGCCGGTCAGCATCATCACGCCCAGCGCTACGATGCCGAACAGCGAGACCATGCGGCTCAGGTTGTCCTTCATTTCCCGCAGGATGTTTTTACGATAACTTTTCAGCACAGCTCTCACCACTCAATCTCCTGCACCGGCACAGGGTGCTCGTTGACCTGATTGGAGACGATCTTGCCGCTGCGCACCTGAATGATGCGGTCTGCCATCGCCGTCAGGGCGGTGTTGTGGGTAATAACGATCACCGTGCGGCCGGTGCGGCGGCAGGTATCCTGCAAAAGGGCCAGCACCTGCTTGCCGGTCTTGTAATCCAGTGCACCGGTGGGCTCGTCGCAGAGCAGAAGCTTGGGATTTTTGGCCAGTGCGCGGGCAATGGACACCCGCTGCTGCTCGCCGCCGGAAAGCTGGGCCGGGAAGTTGTTCAGCCGCTCTCCCAGACCCACACCGCGCAGGGTCTCTTTGGGGTCCAGCGGGTCGCGGCAGATCTCGCTGGCCAGCTCCACATTCTCCAGTGCGGTCAGGTTCTGCACAAGGTTGTAGAACTGGAACACAAAGCCCACATCGTACCGGCGGTAAGTCGTCAGCTCTCTGGCGGTAAAGTGGCTCACATTCTGGCCGTCCAGCCAGACGTTTCCCTCGTCGCAGCCTGTCCAAGTGCCGCCAAGGATGTTGCAGCAGGGTGGTCTTGCCTGCGCCGGAAGGCCCCACGATGATGCAGAACTCCCCCTTATCCACATAGAAATTCAGGTGGTCTGCGGCGGCGATCTTCACACTGCCGGTCTGATAATATTTGCAAACGTCCTCAAACTCCACAAAATGCTCCATGGCGTTTTTTCCTTTCTATCGGGAATGCATACTGTTTCAATTTAACTATAACATCTCCCGGCAGACTTTGCAAAGACATCTGCGCAAATTTTCAAAAACTTAACAGAAAAGCGCAAAAAGGGCCGCTGCACATCTCTGCGTGCAGCAGCCCTTTCATCATTTGATCTCAGCGGTCAGCGCCCCACGATCAAATCGCGGCGGCAGCGCAGGCCCACGGTGAGGAAGGTGTTTTCGCCCAGTCGGCGCAGCACCACGCGGTCGGTGCCCTTCTGGCCCTCCACCAGCAGAGACAGGTTCAGGGTGGTGGAGCCCTTCTCAGTCTGGACCACCAGCGTGCTCACACCCTCGTTCAGCAGGGTCTGCATGTCCTGCACGGTGGTGCGGAAAGTAGCAGAACCGGCGGGCACATCCAGCGTCAGCACACTGTCCTTCTGGCGGGCAGTGTACAGCACTTCTCTGCCGAACAGGCCTTTGACGGTGTAGCGGGCCTCGCTCTTTTTCGCCGCTGCATCTGCAGACGGGGCGGCCAGCTCATCGCCGGAGATCAGCATGATATTGCCCTGAATGGGGTTTCCCTCCGGTGCGCCGTAGCCGCCGTAGGTGGGGTCCTTTTCGCCGATCGCCACATCGGCGCTGTGCAGGGCGATATCCCCCTGCACCATCTGCTCCTGCGGGGGCAGATAGCCTGCGGCAGCAGGGTCGTTGATGTCTGCCTCTGCGGCAAATGCGCCCACGCTCAGCATGGCGGCAGCACCCAGCACTGCAGCGGTGGTGGTGACGGTACGGACAAATTTATGGTTCAGTTTCATTTGGAATACCTCCGTTGACGGCGGTTTTGCACCGCACATTTTTGTTTTGTGGAAAACCATGGTCTGCCATGCGGTGTAATACAAAACCGCCGCATCTGTCTTATAAACGGATGCGGCGGCGGGATTATTGCAGCAGGCTAAAAAATTTTTTGGAAGCTCTGCCGCCGGGGTCACTGGGCCTGTGCCGGTTCCCGGTTCAGGATCTCCATGAACTCCTCGCCGGTGATGGTCTCTTTCTGGTACAGATACTGTGCCAGCTCATCCAGCTTGGCGCGGTTGTCGGTCAGGATGCGGACAGCCTTTTCGTGCTGAGCCTTGACCAGCTCCACCACCTTCTGGTCGATCTCGCGCTGGGTCTGCGCCGAGCAGGCCAGCGAGGTGTCGCCGCCCAGATACTGGTTGTTCACAGTCTCCAGCGCCACCATGTCAAAGTCCTTGCTCATGCCGTAGCGGGTGAGCATGGCGCGGGCAAGCTTGGTGGCCTGCTCAATATCGTTGGAGGCACCGGTAGTGATGGATCGGAACACCACTTCCTCGGCGGCGCGTCCGCCGGTAAGGGTGGCGATCTTGTTTTCCAGTTCTTCCTTGCTCATCAGGTAGTGGTTGCCCTCGTCCACCTGCATGGTGTAGCCCAGTGCGCCGGAGGTGCGGGGGATAATGGTGATCTTCTGCACAGGGGCAGAGTTGGATTGCTTGGCCGCCACCAGTGCATGGCCGATCTCGTGGTAGGCCACGATGCACTTTTCCTTGTCGGTGAGGATAGAATTCTTCTTCTGGTAGCCTGCAATGACCACCTCGATGCTCTCTTCCAGATCGGCCTGCGTCACGCTCTTGCGGCCTGCACGCACAGCGCGCAGAGCTGCTTCGTTGACGATGTTGGCAAGTTCCGCACCGGAGGCGCCGGAGGCCATGCGGGCCACGGTGTTGAAGTCGATGCCCGGGGCCAGCGCCACCTTTTTGGCGTGCACTTTCAAAATCTCTTCGCGGCCCTTGAGGTCGGGCAGCTCTACCGGCACGCGGCGGTCAAAGCGTCCAGGACGGGTCAGGGCCGGGTCCAGCGAATCCGGGCGGTTGGTAGCCGCCAGAATGATGACGCCGGTGTTGCCCTCAAAGCCGTCCATCTCGGTGAGCAGCTGGTTCAAAGTCTGCTCACGCTCGTCGTTGCCGCCGAGATTGCCGCTGTTGCGCTTCTGACCGATGGCATCGATCTCATCGATGAACACGATGCAGGGGCCTTTTCCTTGGCCTGCCGGAACAGGTCGCGCACCTTGGACGCGCCCATGCCCACGAACATCTCCACGAACTCCGAGCCGGAGATGGAGAAGAAGGGCACGTTGGATTCGCCTGCCACGGCCTTGGCCAGCATGGTCTTGCCGGTGCCCGGAGGGCCCACCAGCAGGATACCCTTGGGCATGGATGCGCCAATGCTCTCGTACTTGCCGGGGTCGTGCAGGTAATCCACAATCTCCTGCAGGTTTTCCTTGGCTTCATCCTCACCGGCCACATCCGCAAAGCGGATGCCGTGGGTGGACTGCACATAGACCTTGGCGTTGGACTTGCCCACGCCGCCGAACATCATGGACCCCGGGCCGCCGCCGGCCTTTTCCATCAGCTTTTTTGTTCATCTGATTGCCGATGAAGCTGAACAACAGGATGGGCAGCAGGAACCAGATCAGGAAATTGAGCATCGGCGACCCCTGCTCCACGATCTCGCTGGAAAACTGTGCTCCGGCATCATACAGGCGCTGGGTAAGCTCCGGGTCGTTCATCAGGCCGGTCTTGTAGACCTGCTTTTCCTCTTTATCGGTAAAAATGATCTGATTGGATTCGATATCCACACGGCCGATGTTCTTTTCCTCGGTCATGGTCATAAAGGTACCGTAGTCCACTTCCTCCACCTCACGCTCGCTCATCCACGGCAGCAGCACAAGGTTGAGCAGCAGCAGGACCGCCAGCACGATGGCGTAGTAGATCGCCAGCGGCTTTTTGGAAGGCTTGACTTCTTTCATGTGGCAATTCCTCCTTTGGTTCCTGATGCAAGTAGTATAGCACAGTAAAACCGGGCGCAACAGCAATTCGAGCACAACTTTCCAAAAACTTAGCAAATTGTTAACATTAACGCCTCGTGCACAATTTTGGAAAATTCTGCCCCTTATTTTGTGAAATTGTTTCATTTTGAGAATGAGTCAGATTGCTTGACACTGCCCGCGAATCATGCTAAACTTAGTCCACTTTGAAAAAAGCACAAATGCGTTGACGGGGAAAAAACGATTTTCATCTGCGTACAGAGAGCTGCCGGGTGGTGCAAGGCGGGTGCAGAGGGTTTCGGTTACTGGCCCCTGAGCGGCAGGGCTGAACACACAAGTAGGCTCTGACGGATGTCCACCGTTACAAGGACAGCGATTCGCTGCAAAAAGCCGATCGTGCAAAGCGGCTGTGCCCAAAGGCGCAGCAAAGAGAGTGGTACCACGGGTGCCCTGTAGTTTGAACTTTACAGGCTCTCGTCTCTCAAGGTTTTCGCCTTGAAAGACGAGAGCCTTTTCGTATATCTGCCTTTTGGAAGCAGGCTTGCCCTCTCCGTCACGGCTTACGCCGTGCCACCTCTCCCAAAGTGAGAGGCCTTGGCAGTACGGCAAAGTTTCCGGTTTTGCCAAGGGCTCCCCCTTTGGGGGAGCTGTCGAACGAATGTGAGACTGAGAGGGCG
>ENA-OQIL01000595-OQIL01000595.1-human-gut-metagenome-genome-assembly--contig:-NODE-595-length-12337-cov-2.231286_pt1 | contig 12337 bp, 14 predicted proteins | sample MGYA00242583_ERZ504748 | MGnify/ENA primary metagenome ERZ504748 (study PRJEB26092, sample SAMD00036191) | human gut metagenome | host: Homo sapiens | study: EMG produced TPA metagenomics assembly of...
CAGGTCGCCCACCGTCTTGGATACCCCCAGGGCGGACTCGGCAAAGGCGCTGGCCCACTGGGAGATGGAAAGCTCACTGGCTCCCGCACAGGCCATCAGCAGCAAAAACAGCCAAAACCGTGGTGTGCGGAACAGCTGCCCCAGGGGAAGACCGGACTCCTCCTCCGGGGTGAGGGGGACCAGGGGCACCTGGGTAAACACCAGGGCGTTGATCAGGGGAAGCAGGGCCCAGAGCATGGCCAGAATGCGCCAGTTCTCGGTGCCGAAGCAGAAGAAAAACAGGGTGGACAGGGCGATGGTGGCCACGCTGCCCCAGCAGTAGAAGGAGTGGAGCAGGCCCATCACCGCCGACCTTGCGGCGGGTGGGGCAGGCCTCGGCGATGGGGCTCACCAGCACCTCCAGCAGGCCGCCGCCCAGGGCATACACGGTCACCGCCGTGATCAGACCCGCCAGGGGCGGGATGCGGCCGGGCAGCAGGGCCAGCAGGATGAGGCCCCCGGCAGCAAACAGGTGGGCGGCCACCATGCAAACCCGCCAGCCAATTTTGTCCACAAATCGGGCGGACAGGCCGTCTACGCAAAGCTGCACCAGAAAATTGACGGTGATCAGCAGGGCAATCTGGTCCAGAGAGAGGGAGAACTCCCGCTGGAAGGTGAGAAAGAGCAGGGGGGCAAAGAGGTTGATGACCGACTGGACGATGTACCCGGCAAAACAGACACCCAAAGTCGCTTGATAGCTGTGTCGCATAAAGATAGCCCCCCCTATTTAAAGGTGGGGGGCGTAGCTTGCCCCGTTGGGATAGAAGAAGTGGATCTTCTTTTCGGAGAGGCGCACGGTAAAGGAGGTGCTCTCCAGCACCTCCCCATCCACCACCGCCACCAGAGGTTCCTTGCTGGACCAGGTGAGCTCCCGGCCGTGGAAATCCTCAATGAGGCTGGGGATAATCCTTGTAGCGGCCCTTGGCGTACTGGCCCACCAGACGGATAAAGGTGAGCAGGCTCACCTTGCCTATCAGCAGCATATCCAGCACCCCGTCGTCGGGCATAGCGTCGGCCACCGGCATAAAGCCGCCGCCGTAGTACCTGCCGTTGCATACGCAGACGATGGCGGTGGGGCCGCTGTAATGGACCGGACCCATCTGCACCTCCATGGGACGGCAGATACCTTTTAAAAAGATGTTTTCGATCAAAGAGAGAATGTAGGCTCCCTTGCCGGTGACAAAGGGCAGGTCCTTATACCGGTGCACTCCAGCGGCGATGCGGGCGTCTACGCCCCCGCACACCACATCCAGTCCCAGCTTGCCGTTGCAGTCCATCAGGTCCAGCGTGGTCTGGGGACCGGCGGCCAGAGCCTCCAGGTCGTAGAACAGCTCCCGGAAGCGGGGGCCGAACAGCTTGAGAAATGTCGTTGCCGGTGCCTTTGGGCACACAGGTAATGGCGGCGTTGTCAAAGCTGCCGCCCCGTTGACCACCTCATTTAGGGTGCCGTCTCCGCCGCAGGCCCAGATGCGCACCGGCTCGCCGGTCTGGGCGGCCTGCCGGGCCAGCTTTTCCGCGTGGCCCTCTCCTTCGGTAAAGACCCGCTCGTGGGGGAAGGAGACCCGGTCCAGCTGGTCCAGCAGAGCCTGGGTGCTGCCCTTTCGTCCGGCCACGGGGTTGATAATGAACAGATGGCGCAAAAATCACCTCAACGGCCCAAAAGGGCCGAAACTTATTTGATACCGTACATAAACAGGTCGCACTTGAGCATGCCGTTGTAGAGCTTGCGCTTCTTGTCCGCCTGCTTACCGAAGGTGCGCTCGAACTCCGTGTGGGAGGACAGCAGATACAGCTTCCACCCGTCGGGGAACTTGGCCCAGGCCTTGCCGAAGGCCCGGTAGAGCTCCTCGGCCTCCTTGCGCTCCATAATGCGCTCGCCGTAGGGGGGATTGGTGACCACCCGCCGTAGAGCCCGCCCCAGTGGAAGGTGCGGGCGTCGTCCACGTCAAAGTGTACCACGTCGTCCACCTCGGCCAGCTCTGCGTTGTGCCGGGCCAGCTCCACTGCGTCCGGGTCCAGGTCGCCGCCCCAGATCTCGTAGTCCCCGTCAAACTCCTGGTCCATGGCCTGGTCGGCCGCCTCCAGCCACAGCTTTTTGTCCACAAAGGCCCACTTCTGGGCGGAGAAGGTGCGGTTGAGGCCGGGGGCCCGGTTCTTGGCGATGAGGGCGGCCTCGATGGGGATGGTGCCGCTGCCGCAGAAGGGGTCGCACAGGGGGTCCCGGCCCTTATACCGGGACAGCATCACCATGGCGGCGGCCAGGGTCTCCCGCAGGGGAGCCACCACACCGTGGGCCCGGTAGCCCCGCTTATGAAGCCCTGCCCCGCTGGTGTCCAGCATCAGGGTGGCGGTGTCCTTCATAATGGAGAACTGGATCTGGTAGAGAGCCCCCGTCTCCGGAAGGGTGTTCAGGCCGTACTTTTCCCCCAGCCGGGCGGCCACCGCCTTTTTCACAATGGCCTGGCAGGCGGGCACGGCGTGGAGGGCAGAGTTGAGGCAGTGGCCCTTCACCGGGAACTGGCCCTCCCGGGGGATGAAGCGCTCCCAGGGAAGGGCTTTCGTGCCCTCAAACAGGGCGTCAAAATTGTCCGCCGGGAAGGAGCCCAGCACCAGCAGTACCCGCTCGCCGGTGCGCAGGTTCAGGTTGAGCCGGGCAATGTCCAGCGCCGAGCCACGGCACAGCACCCGGCCGTTCTCCGCCTGTACCCCCTCCAGGTTCAAGCGGCGCATCTCGTCGGCGCACAGGCCCTCCAGGCCGAACAGGGTGGGCACGGCAAAGGTCAAATCATTCACAGTAAAACCTCCTGGGCCGGACAGGCATCCGGCCGTTTTTCCAACAAAAAAACAGTTCCAAACCTGCGAAAAAACAGAGAAAAAAGGGAGCTGTATAGACGCTTATCACATATAGTATATCGGACAGGGGGAAAATTCGCAATTCCTTTTCCAAACTGGAAGGGTTTGCTATGGAGTTTCACAAAAAATATGGTATGGTATGATCACCGGGAAGGACAAAGTACACAGTGCCCGGAACAGAAAGGAGTGTGCTATGGAAGCGATCATATGGCTGGGCGTGATGATTCTCTTTGCCGTGGGCGAAGCGGTCACCGTAGGGCTGACCAGTATCTGGTTTGCGGTAGGCGCCCTGGGCGCGCTGATTACCGCCGGATTGGGGCTGGGCTTTTGGCCTCAGATCACGGTATTCATCATCCTGTCGGGAGTTACCCTGGCTCTGGTGCGTCCGCTGGCCAAGAAGCTGCTCCGGCCGGGCTACTCGGCCACCAACGCCGACCGGGTCATCGGAACGGTGGGCGTGGTCACCCAGGCGGTGAATAATCTGGCTGGTGAGGGGCTGGTAAATCTGGCCGGCCAGGTGTGGAGCGCCCGGAGCAAAACAGAAGAGGTCATCCCCGCTGGACAGGAGGTGCGTGTGCTCCATATCCAGGGGGTCAAGGTCATCGTGGAGCCGGTAACGGCAGACCAGACCAAGGCAGTGTAAACATCGGGAACAAGGAGGAAACATATGGGCTTTATGGACATCATTACAAAACTGATCCCTGTCATCGTCATTATCCTGATCCTGCTCATTCTGGCATCCAATATCCGGGTGGTGCAGCAGTCTCGTGCCTACGTCATCGAGCGCCTGGGTGCCTTCCAGACCGTATGGGGTGTGGGCCTGCACTTCAAGATCCCCTTTATTGAGCGGGTGGTTAAAAATGTGTCCCTGAAGGAGCAGGTGGTGGACTTCCCGCCCCAGCCCGTCATCACCAAGGACAACGTCACCATGCAGATCGACACCGTCATCTACTTCCAGATCACCGACCCCAAGCTGTACACCTACGGCGTGGAGCAGCCCATGAGCGCCATCGAGAACCTGACTGCCACCACCCTGCGTAACATCATAGGCGACCTGGAGCTGGACCAGTCCCTCACCAGCCGTGACCACATCAACGCCCAGATGCGTGCCATCCTGGACGAGGCCACCGACAACTGGGGCATCAAGGTCAACCGCGTGGAGCTGAAGAACATCATGCCGCCCCGGGACATTCAGGAGTCCATGGAGAAGCAGATGCGGGCCGAGCGTGAACGCCGTGAGTCCATCCTTCAGGCCGAGGGCCAGAAGCAGTCCCAGATCCTGGTGGCGGAAGGCGAAAAGCAGTCTGCCATCCTGAAGGCCGACGCCGCCAAGCAGGCCGCTATCCTCCAGGCTGAGGGCGCCAAGCAGGCCAAGATCCTGGAGGCCGAAGCAGAAGCAGAGGCCATCCTGAAGGTGCAGCAGGCCACCGCCGACGCCATCCGTCTCATCAACGAGGCCGCCCCCCGGCGAGGGCGTACTGAAGATCAAGGCCCTGGGAGGCCTTCACCGCCGCCGCCAACGGCAAGGCCACCAAGATCATCATTCCCAGCGAGATCCAGGGTCTGGCCGGTCTGGCCGCAGGCGCCAAGACCATCTTCGATACCGAGGACCCGAAAGCGTAAATCCTTTGATCCGATCCCGGGGAGGTGCTCCCCGGGACTTTTTATGCCCAAAATAGGAAAATTAGCAATCATTGCACCGAAAAAAAACAAAGAAAAGCTCATATACTTCTTGTTAGAGAAAACAAAAGGAGGGAGCGGCGTGGGGCGAGGAAAAGGACCGGGCGTGGGGCTGGGCCTTTTGGTGATGTGTTTTGTGCTGGCGCTGAACCCGGTGGGGGAACCGGTGCAGAGCGCGGGGGGAGAGGCTGCGGTGGAGGTGCCGGTGGTGGCCCTCACCTTTGACGACGGACCCCGGGCGGATACCACCGGCTGGCTGCTGGAGCAGCTGGAGCTGCGGGAAGTGCCTGCCACCTTTTTTATGGTGGGCAGCCGGATTCCCGGCAACGAGGACCTCGTCCGTCAGATGAAGGAGCAGGGGTGCCAGATCGGGGTACACACCTATGACCATGTGGATGTGACCGGGCTGAGCCAGACTGATTTTGACCTGCAGATCGGCAAGACCCGCACCCTTCTGCGGGAGATCTTGGGGGGAGGGAAACTACTGGCTGCGGCCGCCCTACGGCTTTGTGGACCAGGGGGTACGGACCTGGTCGGACGGGCCGATTATTTTGTGGTCGGTGGACCCGGAGGACTGGAAGGACCACGATGTGGAGCGCATCGTGGCCAGCGTGGTGGAGCGGGTGGAGGACGGCGACGTGATTTTGATGCATGACATCTATCAGTCTTCCGCAGAGGCGGCTATCCGCATCGTGGACGCGCTGGAGGAGAAGGGGTTCTGCTTTGTCACGGTGGAGCAGCTTATGGTACGCCAGGGGATTGCACCGGAGGCGGGAGTAATCTTCCCGGAGCGGCCATAAAAAATCCCCGGCCTGGTGGCCGGGGAAGGAAATATGGCTTTACACGCCCATGGTACTGGTCTCGGGGAGGGTGGAACCGCCGTCAATGACGAACTGGGCGCCGGTGAGATAGCTGGCCTCGTCGCTGGCAAGGAAGGCGGCCAGCTCGCCCACCTCGGTGGGGTCGGCCAGGCGGCCCAGAGGAATGGCAGAGGCAATGCCGTCGATGACGCTCTGGGGGTTGTCCGGGCAGGACTGCTGGGCCATCCCCTTCACCATGGGGGTGAGCACATAGCCCGGGCAGATGGCGTTGACGTTGATGGTGGGGGCAAACTCCCGGGCCAGCGCCTTGGTGAGACCCACCAGGGCAGCCTTGCTCATGGCGTAGGCGGCCTCGCCGGGGTCGGCCACCATGTCGCCGGTGACGGAGGACATGATGACGATCTTGCCCCACTTCCGCTCCAGCATGCCGGGGATCACCGCCTTGCAGGTGTTCCAGGCACCCTTTACGTTGATGTCCAGGTGGGCGTCCCGGTCCTCGTCGCTCTGGGTAAGGAAGTCTCCCAGCTTGCAGATGCCTGCATTGGATACCAGAATATCAATGGGACCGAAGGCGGCCTGAGCGGCCTCTACGCCCGCCTTCACACTGGCGGGGTCGGACACGTTCATCCGCACCGCCATAGCGTTCTCACCCAGCTGGGCGGCCAGCTCCTCCACGGCGGCGCCCCGGGCGGCCAGAATCACTTTGGCCCCGTGCTTGAGGAAGGTGCGGGCGATGCCCTCGCCGATGCCCTTGGAGGCACCGGTGATGAGGGCGGTCTTTCCGGTCAGCTTACCCATGGTAAAACAGCTCCTTTGATTCCAAAAAGTATAATATGTATTGAATAATACGCAATCAACCCTGGAGGGCCTGCTGAGTCAGCTCGATAAACCGCTCTCCGAAGTGGGACAAGTACCGGTCCCGGCGGTAGCCCACCACCAGACGGCTGAGGGTGGAGGGGTCGGTAAGGGGGAAGAAGTCCAGTTTGTCGGTGGAGGAGCGGGCGGCGGTGACATGAATGGTCTTGACAAACAGCTCGGGGCAGATGGTGATGCCCACCCCGCCTCGGCCATGGCCAGGGTGGTGATGGTGTTCTCCGTCTCCAGAATCAGCTTGGGCTTGAAGAAGTGGCGGCTGAAGTACTGGTCCACGATGCTGCGGGTGCGGTTGCCCCGCTTGATGAGGATGAAGGGCATGTGCTGGAAGGCGTCAATGTCCGCCCCGTCGGCAAACTGTTTGCGCATCTCTTCCGCCCGGTCTCCAAAGAGTTGGTCGGTAAAGCTGCGGGGCACCACCAGCATCAGGTCCTCCTGGGTCAGGGGGACCACCTCCACACCTTCCATCATAATGGGCTGGAAGCAGACGATCAAGTCTACCCGGCCATGGGCCAGCTCGTCCTCCAAGTGGGTGGAGTTGCCCTCAAAGAGGGAGAACTCCACCATGGGAAACTCGGCCTGGAAACTTGGGCAGCACCTCAGGCAGCAGAGCCAAACCGCAGGTGTGGGAGATGCCCAGACGGAGCACCCCCATGTAGTGGCGGTTGATGTCCCCCACCTTGGCCAGGTACTGGCTGTGCAGGTCCAGGATCTGGGTGGCGGTCTCCACCAGCAGATCCCCCGCATAGGTCAGGGACAGCTTGGGGGAGCGGGTGAACAGCTTCACATCCAGCTCCCGTTCCATGTTGCTGATGTGATTGCTTAACGATTGCTGGGAAATATACAGCCGCTCGGCGGCCCTGGTGATGTTCAGTTCTTCTGCCACAAGCAGGAAATACTTCAAATGGAGAAAATTCAACCGGTCTCCCCCTTCCAAAATTCCAGATATATGAAGGAGTTCCTTCATTTTTTGATTGGGATAGCACTATTTATATCACAGCCAAAAAGCTGTGGCAACCATCGATAAAAATCTGCTGTTCGGAATGATAATTTTATGGTTTAATAGTATCAAAAGATAGGGCAAAAGGGAGAAGAATCCCTGCCTTAGCTTCCAAAAACATTCCGAAACGGAATGCAAAAGTGCATTTAGAAACCATGTGCGCATAGGGCAATCCCTGTCAAAATAACTGGAAAGACCAAACATTGAGAAAGGAAGATTGTTTGCCATGAAATGTCTGATCATTGACGCCGTCCACAGCTCCATCGCCGAGGAGTTCAGCAAGTACATGCAGGTGGACACCCACATGCTCCCCACCCAGGAGGAGCTGGCCAAGCTGATCCCTGACTATGATGTTCTCATCATGCGTGTTGACCCCGCCATCAACAAGGAGATCCTGGACGCCGCCAAGAATCTGAAGGTCATCGGCGTTTGCTCCGTTGGCCTGAACCACATCGACATGGATACCGCCAAGGCGAAGGGCATCCAGGTCTTCAACGCCCCCGGCATGAACGCCAACGCCGTGGCCGAGCTGACCTTCTCCAAGATGCTGGATCTGTCCCGCCACACCATCCCCGCCAACTACGACGTGAAGGTGAACAAGACCTGGGACAAGTATAAATTCGTGGGCCGCGAGCTGCGGGGCAAGACCCTGGGCATCCTGGGCTTCGGCCGCATCGGCCAGCGCGTGGGCGAACTGGGCCGTGCCTTCAAGATGAACATCGTGGCCTATGACCCCTACCTGCCCGCCCACGTGTTCGAGGAGCAGCAGGCCACCAGCATGGGCATCGACGAGCTGCTGAAGGTCTCCGACTTCGTCACCATCCACATGCCCCTCACCCCCGAGACCAAGGATCTGTTCAATGCCAAGTCTCTGGCCGAGATGAAGGATGACGCCGTGGTCCTCAACATGGCCCGGGGCGGCATCGTCAATGAGCAGGACATGTACGAGGCCCTGAAGGCCGGCAAGATCGGCGGCTATGCCTCCGACGTTATGGAGAACGAGCTGGCCGGCGGCGGCCTGACCGAGGGTGCCGGCTTTGACTCCCCCCTGTTCGAGTGCGAGAACTTCCTGGTCTCCCCCCACCTGGGCGCCCAGAGCACCGACGCCTCCCGCGACATCGGTGCCCACATCATCGCCAAGGTGAAGGAAGCCCTGAATCTAGGCTGAGCTCCAGCTGGCAAACTGTAGTAAAAAACGTCCCGGCATCCTGATTGGATGCCGGGACGCTTTTTATCCCTGATGTCCGGCGCAGCCCTGGCCGCCAGCCCCGTGGGAATGGCCGCAGGAGTGGCCCTCCCCCTCTCCGTGGCCGCCGCACTGATGGGCTCCGTCCCCCTCGTGGTGGTGGCTACACACTGTATCCGGGTCATAGGCCAATCGGCCTGCCAGCAGGTCGGCCACCGCCTGGTCCGCCGCCCCCGATACGCCGGGATAGAGCTGGATCTCCGCCTGGGCCAGGGCTGTTCTGGCCCCGCCGCCGATGCCGCCGCAGATCAGCGTCTGGACGCCCCGCTCACGCAGGAATCCAGCCAGCGCCCCGTGGCCGCTGCCGGCGGTGTCCACCACCTGGCTGGCAGTCACCGCTCCGTCTTCCACCTCATAGAGCTTGAATCGCTCCGTGTGCCCAAAATGCTGAAAGACCTGTCCATTCTCATATGTCACTGCTATTTTCATGTTCTGTCCCTCCTGTTTCATCCTGTTCTGTTCCACTCCAGACCGTCCCGGGCAGCGGCCCTCCTCCCGGCAGGTCAGGCGGCCGTTTTCGCACCGGCCCTCTCCCCCGCCCGCGGCGGCGAGCGCCGGCCGCAGCAGTGCTCCGCCTGACCGCACAGGTCGTAAGTGCCCCCCTGGACTGCCAGGGGCCTGCCCTCCGCCAGCATGCGGGCCAGCTTCTCCCGGGCAGAGTCGTAGATGGCCTGCACCGTGGTCCGGGCCACATTCATCTGGGCAGCACACTCCTCCTGAGTCAGCCCCAGCAGGTCGATGAGCCGCACCGCCTCATATTCGTCCACTGTCACCTCGATCACTGGGCCGCCTGGCCCTCCTTCAGGCCGGAACGCCCCCACAGGAGGCAGCCCGCATACCCTTCTCCGCTTTACCGGCCGCGCCATGGGACCGCCCCCTCTCTTTCCTCTTTAGTATAGCTCCATTTTCGTCATATGTCAATAATATTTTGACTGAAGCTTTTGTACCGCGGCATGTTTGGGGCAGAGGGGCACGTGTCATGACTGGGCAAGTAAGACGGTCTATGCATTCCAGGCCAGGCGCTGCAACTCGGCGAGCCGGTCCTACAGTCCGCCCCCCCGCAGGGCCCAGCGGGTCCGACGCTCTCTCTTACAAGGGCAGTCTCCAGGGCTCTCCTTCCCAGACACATTCCTTCCTGGGTTCAGCTGCCGGATGTCCTTCCCCACTCCAGGGCGATCCGCTCTTACTTTTTCCAAAAAACTCCTCTAAGACCCGCGCTGGGACAAAAAGAAAAAGGGCCAAAGGCCCTTTTCCTGAGACTGTCGAAAAAGCGGCTTTGCCACTTTTTTGAGAAAGCAGCAGCCTGCCGCGCGCGGGATTGGTCCGCCGCAAGCGGACAAACCCCACACTTGCAGCCTGAGAAGTGTTTTCCCCGACGCACATGCCGCCGGCGAAAACAGATCACAACTGGATTCGCGCCTGCGGGCGCGAACTCTGCGAGGCTTTTTCCTCTATCGTTATTTCTGCTTTTGCTTGGACTTAAAGCACTCAAAAGCCTCTAGGATGCTCTGCTCCGGGGCGGGGGTCAGCAGGCTGACCATCACGATGGCCACGCAGGCGCACAGAAAAGCGGGCAGCAGCTCATAGATGGCCAGCGCGCCGCCCATAGGAGCCACCAGATACTTCCACACGAAGACCATCACGCCGCCGGTGACCATCCCTGCCAGTGCCCCCCACTTGTTGGACCGCTTCCAAAACAGGGCAAAGAGCACCACCGGCCCGAAGGCGGCGCCGAAGCCCGCCCATGCGAATGAGACCACCCGGAAGACAGAGCTGTCCGGGTCTCGGGCCAGGAATGCTGCGATCAGGGAGATGACCACCATGGTGCTCCGGGCCACCAGCACGCTCTTCTTTCCGCTGATCTTCAGGTGGAAGAACTCTACCGCCAGGTTCTGGGAGACAGAGGAGGAGGCGGCCAGCAGCTGGGAGTCGGCGGTGGACATGGTGGCGGCCAGGATACCCGCCAAGATCACGCCGGCCAGCAGAGCGGCTGGAACACCGTAGCAGCTGATCAGGTTGGCGATCTGTACGATGATTGTCTCCGCGTCGGACAGCTGCTCCATGGCCCCCGCTTTTGTCATGCCGTTGCCTACCACACCGATAAACACCGCCACGCCCATGGAGATGACTACCCAGGTAGTGGCCACCCGCCGGGAGAGGGCCAGCTTTTTCTCCTCTTCAATCGCCATGAAGCGCAGCAGGATGTGGGGCATGCCGAAGTAGCCCAGGCCCCAGGCCAGCAGGGAGCAGATGGTGAGCAGGCTGTACGGGGCAGAGCCCCCGGTGGCCGGGTCGTGGATGTTGACCAGGGACAGGTAGCCCGCCAGAGAGCGGGCGTTGTCCATCACCGCCTCCATGCCGCCAGCCTGCGCCACGCCGAAGCCCAGCACCACCACCAGGGCCACCGTCATGATAATGGACTGGACCAGGTCGGTAAAGCTGGCCGCCAGGAACCCGCCCATGACCGTGTAGATGACGATGACAGCGGCGCTGATGAGCATGGCGGAAACATAGTTGATGCCGAACAGGGAGGCGAACAGCTTTCCGCAGGCGGAGAAGCCGGAGGCCAGATAGGGCACGAAAAAGATCATGATGACCACGGCGGCGATGGCGGAGAGCAGGTTTCGCTCATCCCCCCAGCGCTTGGAGAAGAACTGGGGCACTGTGATGGCGTCGATCTGGTGGGAGTAGCGGCGGATGCGCCGCGCCACGATGAGCCAGTTCAGATAGGTGCCCACAGCCAGTCCGATGGCGGTCCAGCTGGCCTCCGCCAGGCCGGAGAGGTAGGCCACGCCGGGCAGCCCCATCAGCAGCCAGGAGGACATGTCACTGGCCTCCGCACTCATGGCGGTGACGAAGGGGGCCCAGCTTCCGCCCCCCCAGATAGAAGTCGTCTACGGAGTTGTTGCGTTTGGAGAACCAGACGCCTACGCCCAGCATGGCGATCAGATAGACCGCGATGGCCAGGCAGATGCAGATCTGCGAAATGGTCATAGTATCTCTCCTCATATTCTGTTACCCTCCGGCTCCCCCACACACAAAGCAGGAGCAGGACGGCTGCCGGCAGCGCACGGCGGTTTTTTTATTATAGCATGGAGATCTTAAGAACAAAATACAGAACACAGTATAGAATAAATTCTATACTGTGTTCTCTCTATTTCCCATTTTTCTCTTTTATACTGCGGGATTTCAGCCGTACACTTTCTAAAATCATCCTTTAGATATTTTGTACAAAATTCTTTTGACTTGTCCGAAATCCTCCCAAAAACATGGGCATCATGATCCTGCCGTACTGGAGCAGGGAGTAGTCCCCCCGGACAGGCACCAGTCGTAGATGAGGGCCCGCTCGCACAGGGCGTAGACCCGCACCATCTCATTTACCGTCACATCTCCCCTCAGCTCTCCCCGCTGCTGCCCCTGAAGGACGATCTGCCGCAGCAGCTTGTAATATGTGCGGTTGTGGTCCAGCAGATGCTTGTCCCCCCGGGTGACCAGCTGGGAGGAGTACAGCCGGGCCAGCAGGTCCAGGGAGATGGAGTTTTCGATCATGGCAAACAGCTCCCGGTTCAGCTCCATCAGCACCTCGAACCGGTCCTTTTCCGGGTCCATGCAGGCCATCAGCTCCTCATACTTCTCATCGAACAGGAATGAGACAGAGGAGAGCAGGGCGTCCTTGCCCTCGAAATAGTGGTAAAAGGAGCCCCGGGAGGTGCCGGATGCCTCGATGATCTCCTCCACCGTTGTATCGTCATAGCCCTGCTGGTAAAACAGCTGCCATGCCGCCTGGATGATGCGCCCCTTGGTATTGCGGGAATTTTTCTTTGC
>ENA-OQIL01000596-OQIL01000596.1-human-gut-metagenome-genome-assembly--contig:-NODE-596-length-12333-cov-19.940767_pt1 | contig 12333 bp, 10 predicted proteins | sample MGYA00242583_ERZ504748 | MGnify/ENA primary metagenome ERZ504748 (study PRJEB26092, sample SAMD00036191) | human gut metagenome | host: Homo sapiens | study: EMG produced TPA metagenomics assembly of...
ATCGGTACTCCGTACTGCATCACCTACGACTTCGATTCCGAGACCGATGGTGCTGTTACCGTCCGTGACCGTGACACCATGGAGCAGGAGAGAATTAAAATTGAGGATCTCGATGCTTACTTTGCAGATAAATTTACTTTCTAATCTGGCTTTTTAGTCCGGAAAAAGAGTAGAAAAAAAGGATTCCCACTCGAGGGAATCCTTTTTTGTATACTTTGTATTACTCAATAATCGTACCTGTTTTTCCCTGGAATCCGGCGAGTGCGGAATCAATGGAAGTGATGACTGCGGTACGGCCGATGCCTTTCTCGAGGAAAGAAACAGCTGCTTCCATCTTCGGCAGCATGGAGTTTTCTCCGAACTGGCCTTCTGCGATGTATTTCTTCGCGTCAGCAACGGTGATGTGCTCCAGCGGTTTTTCGTCCGGGGTACCGTAGTTGATGGAAACGTTTTCCACGCTGGTCAGGATCATCAGCATGTCTGCGTTCAGCATTTCTGCCATCAGGCCGCTGGTGAGGTCTTTTTCGATGACTGCGGATGCACCCTTTAACTCTTCATTCTGCGGGAGAACCGGGATTCCGCCGCCGCCTGCTGCGATGACAACCTGTCCGGCATCGAGAAGAAGACGGATGGAGTCGATCTCTACGATATCCTGCGGCTTCGGAGCAGCAACGATTCGGCGGTAGCCGTCCTCGGTTTTCGTTACGTAGTTTCCTTTTTCTTCCTCTGCGTCAGCCTCCTCTTTGGTAAGCGTACGGCCGATCAGTTTGACCGGATTGTTGAAGGCATCGTCGTACGGATCTACTTCAACCTGTGTAAGAATCGTGGATGTGGTTTTGAAGATTCCTCTGCGGAGAAGCTCAGCACGGATGGCGTTCTGCAGGTCGTAGCCGATGTAGCCTTCGCTCATAGCGGAGCAGACAGACATCGGGGCTGCGCTGTAGTCGGTGTGCATTTTGCCGAATTCATTCATCGCCATGTGGATCATGCCGACCTGCGGCGCATTGCTGTGGGTGATGACAACATCAGCACCGGCAGCAACGAGATCTGCGATTACTTTTGCGGAACGTTTTACGGCTGCTTTCTGTTCCGGCAGCGTCGTTCCAAGAGCTTTGTGTCCCAGTGCAACAACTATTTTTTTCTTTTCATTGGAAGATACCTCTCTTTGCAGTTCATAGATTTTGATACGAAAAAACCAGGCATCAATATAGAACTATTATAAAGTTTATGGAGGCAAAAATCAAGAAGAAACCGACATTGCGCACATTGAAATGTTTTTCGGACTATGGTATTCTATAAAAGTATCTGAGTCGTAGGGATTTGAAACGTGAAAGGGAGGTCCCGGCATGAAAAACATGCGCACGTTACAAAAACGGATCGCATATCAGCTCCAGCAGGGCAGTCTGGATGCGGAAGTTACAGGAATCACATGCGACAGCAGAAAAGTACAGCCGCAGAACGTGTTTGTCTGCATCCGCGGAAACAGGATGGACGGGCACGTATATGCAGAAGAAGCAGTCGAGAGGGGCGCTGCTGTCCTGGTTGCGGAGCGGGAACTGGAAGGGATTCCGGAAAAGGTAACCGTACTCGTAGTAAAGGACAGCAGAGAAGCACTCGCACAGCTTTCCTGTGCCTGGGAGGACGATCCGGCGCAGCACCTTGTGACAATCGGAGTGACCGGCACGAAGGGAAAGACGACGACTGCATATATGATTTACGAAATCCTGCGAAAAGCAGGGATCCGCGCAGGACTCATCGGAACGATCGAGACGAGGATCGGGGAAAAAAGCATTCCGTCAGAAAATACAACGCCGGAGCCTGTTGTGCTGCAGAAGCTGTTTTCTGAAATGATGCGGGAGGGCTGCACCCATGTTGTGATGGAGGTTTCCTCGCAGGCGGAAAAACAGCACCGGTGTGATGGAATTACGTTTGATTACGGTGTGTTCACCAACATTGGAAATGACCACATCGGCGCCGGGGAGCATGCATCGTTTGCAGAATATCTGTCCTGCAAAAAGAAGCTGCTTCGCACCTGCAGAACCGGAATTGTAAACCGGGATGACAAAAGGTTTCCGGAGATCATAAGGCAGAGCACCTGCCGTCTGGTGACATTCGGATGCAGGGAAAAAGCTGATTTTATGGCAGCAGATGCAGCACTCGATCAGGCGCCCGGCGTGCTCGGTGTCTCATACCGGGTGCAGGGCGCAGCGGATTTTCCGGTACGGGTAGATCTGCCGGGTCTGTTTTCCGTTTCCAACTCGCTTGCCGCCATTGCGGTCTGCGCGCAGATGGGAATCCCGGAAAAGGCGATGCAGGAGGCACTTTCCGCAGTCCGCGTCCGTGGGCGGTGTGAGGCAGTTCCGGTGTATCCGGAAATGACGCTTCTCATTGACTACGCACACAATGCGATGAGCCTCGAAAGCCTGTTAAAGACACTGCGGAAGTACCATCCGAAGCGCCTGATCTGTCTCTTCGGCTGCGGCGGAAACCGCGCGCGGGACCGGAGATTCCAGATGGGAGAGGTGTCGGGGCGTCTGGCGGATCTGACCGTCATCACCTCGGACAATCCGCGGGATGAGGAACCACAGGCGATTCTGGACGATATCCGGACGGGAATCGGGAAGACAGAAGGCGCTTTCGTTGAGATTGCAGACCGTAAGGAGGCGATCCGGTATGTGATCGAAAACCGGCAGCCGGGCGATCTCGTGGTGCTCGCGGGAAAAGGCCACGAAACGTATCAGATCCGGAAGGGGAAACGGTACGAGATGGATGAGCGCGTGCTGATCCGGGAAATACTGGAAGAAAGTAAGGGGAATGTATGAGCAGCGTTTACGCTGATGTAATCGTAGACATCACAAATGAAAAACTGGACCGGACCTTTCAGTACAAGGTTCCGCCGGAACTGACAGGGGAGATCAGTCCGGGAACGGCGGTACAGATTCCGTTTGGAAACGGAAACCGCACGATCACCGGCTATGTGCTTTCCGTCGGAAACGAGCCGAAATATCCGCAGGACCGGATGAAGGCCATCCTCGCGGTACAAAAGGATGCGGCGACCGTAGAGACGAAGCTCATCGCGCTCGCCGCGTGGATGCGTCATACGTACGGATCGACGATGATCCAGGCGTTAAAGACGGTGCTTCCAGTCAAAGTAAAGGCGCGCGGGAAAGAAACCCGCGAAATTGCGCTTCTTGCAGATCCTGCGAGATGTGAGGAGCTGCTGGAAAACTACAGAAAGAAAAATTATAAAGCGAGAATCCGTCTCTTAAACGCGCTGCTGGCCCAGCCGGTTCTTCCAGGGCCGGTTGTGAGCAAGAAACTGAAAATCACGGCAGATACGCTGCACGTGATGGAAGAGCAGGGCGTGTTGGAAATCCGCCGTACGAGCACCTGGAGAAATCCGGTATCTGATGCGGCAGGAAGAACAACTGCGGGAAAACCAAACGAACAGCAGCAGGCCGTGGTGGACGGCATTCGAAAGGAATGGGAAGGACAGAACCGCCCCTGCCTGATCCGCGGTGTGACGGGAAGCGGCAAAACGCTCGTCTATATGGAGCTGATGGAGCGAGTGCTGAAGGAAGGAAAACAGGTGATCGTGCTGATCCCGGAGATTGCGCTGACGTATCAGAACGTGGAGCGGTTCTGCGCACGGTTTGGAACAAGGGTCACGGTGGTCAACTCGCGGATGACACCGTCCGAGCGCGCCGACCAGATGGAGCGCGCGCGGCGCGGGGAGGTCAGTATTATGATCGGTCCGCGTTCCGCACTCTTTGCACCGTTTCCGGATCTGGGGCTGATCGTAATCGATGAGGAGCATGAAACCTCCTATAAAAGTGAAGTGACGCCGCGCTACCATGCAAGGGAGACCGCCGTGCGCCGCGCCGGGCTGGAGCATGCCCATGTGGTGATGGGTTCGGCAACGCCGTCGGTGGATGCTTCTTACGCCTGCGAGACGGGAGCGTACGCGCTGTTCCGGATGGATGCGCGGTACGGAAATGCAGCACTTCCGTCCGTATGGATCGCGGATATGCGGGAAGAATTACAGATGGGAAACCGTTCGATTCTGTCCGGAAAACTGCGGGAAGAGATCGAAAAACGGCTTGAAAAAAAGGAACAGGTTGTACTGTTTCTGAACCGCAGAGGCTATGCGGGCTTCGTCTCGTGCCGTGCATGCGGCCATGTGATGAAATGCCCGCACTGCGATGTATCACTGACAGCACACAATAACGGAAAGCTCGTCTGCCATTACTGCGGTTATGAAACACCGCAGGTACATGCGTGCCCGTCGTGCGGTTCCCCGTACATCGGCGGCTTCCGTGCCGGCACACAGCAGATCGAGCAGAACGTGAAAAAGCTGTTTCCAAAGGCACGCGTTCTTAGGATGGACGGCGACACGACAAAAACGAAAAACAGTTATGAAGAAATCCTGTCCTCATTTGCGGCGGGGGAGGCCGATATCCTGATTGGAACCCAGATGATCGTAAAAGGCCACGATTTCCCGAATGTCACGCTGGTGGGAGCGCTGGCGGCGGATCTCTCCCTGAATGCAGTCGATTACCGTGCCGGGGAGCGTACGTTCCAGCTGCTGACGCAGGCAGTCGGCCGCGCCGGAAGAGGCGAAAAGCCGGGAATGGCAGTCATTCAGACGTACCATCCCGAACATTACAGCATTCAGACGGCGGCAGAGCAGGATTACGGGGCATTTTACGAGAAAGAAATGGACTACCGCCGTCTGATGGGATATCCCCCGGCGGCGGAGCTTCTGGCGATCCACGGAGCCGGGGAGGATGAAGCGCATCTGACGCAGGCGATGGAATACATTCGCAGATATCTCATCCGCATCCGGGGAAACCGCGAAGTCCAGATCATCGGCCCGGCAAGTGAGGCAGTGTCGAAAATCAATGACCTGTACCGCATGGCCGTGTATGTACGCGCGCCGCAGGAAGAGGTGCTGGCAGGGCTGCGGGAAAAACTGGAGCGGTATATCGAGATTAACAAAGGCTTCCGTACCGTTTATTTACAGTTTGACTTCAGCAGAAAGTATTAGTTTTTTCATACTATTTACACATAGATTATTTATAATAGAAGAGCAAAAGAAAGGAAAAGAATTATGGCAATCAGAGAAATCAGAGTCGTAGGCGACCGCGTATTAACGAAAAAATGCAGACCGGTGGAGAAGATGACACCAAGAATCAGCGAGCTGATCGACGACATGTTTGACACCATGTATGAGGCAAACGGTGTCGGCCTTGCCGCACCGCAGGTCGGCATCTTAAAGAGAATCGTAGTCATGGATGTGGACGGAACCCCACATCTTCTGATCAATCCGGAAATCCTGGAGACTTCCGGAAGTCAGACAGGAGCAGAAGGCTGCTTAAGCCTTCCGGGAAAATCCGGTACAGTAACCCGTCCGAATTACGTAAAGGTAAGAGCGCTGGACCGCGACATGCAGCCGTTTGAACTGGAGGGAACCGAACTTCTTGCCCGCTGCATCTGCCACGAGTGCGATCACCTCGACGGACATATGTATACAGAAAAAGTAGAAGGCGAACTCTGGGACAACACGTACGATGAGTATGAGGAGTACGAGGACGAAGAGTAAGTCTTAAAATAAAGGAGATGACTTCAGATGAAAGTGGTATTTATGGGAACCCCGGATTTCTCCGTGGGAACACTTGAGGCACTCGTGGAGGCCGGTTATGAGATCACAGGCGTTGTGACCCAGCCGGACAAACCGAAGGGCCGCGGAAAACAGATGATGCCGACACCGGTGAAAGAGGCAGCCGAAAAACACGGCCTTCCGGTCTATCAGCCGCGCCGCGTGCGGGATGCAGAGGCGATCGAGGAAATCCGGAAAATGGAGCCGGATGTGATCGTTGTCGTTGCATTCGGCCAGATTATTCCAAAAGAGATTTTGGACATGCCGAAATACGGATGCATCAACGTTCATGCCTCCCTGCTTCCGGCTTACCGCGGAGCAGCGCCGATCCAGTGGGCTGTCATGAACGGCGATGAAGTGAGCGGCGTAACCATTATGAAGATGGATGAAGGCCTCGACACAGGCGATATGCTGACGAAAGTGGAAGTTCCGCTTGCAGCAGATGAGACCGGCGGCAGTCTCTTTGACAAGCTCGCCGCAGCCGGAGCAAAACTTCTGGTGGAGACACTTCCAAAACTTGAAAAAGGCGAAGTGACACCGGAAAAACAGCCGGAGATAAGCACCACAGAGTATGCGCGGATGATCAAAAAAGAAGACGGAAAGATCGACTGGACGAAGAGTGCCGTTGAGATCGAACGTCAGATCCGTGCGATGAGCCCGTGGCCGAGTGCTTTTACAAAAGTAAACGGAAAGAACCTGAAAATCTGGGATGCCAAAGTCATTGCCATGTTCGGCGGCGATCTATTCTCGAAAATTCCGGGACAGAATCCGACGAAGAGTGCCGGAAAAGTCTGGGTAGCAGATGAGACAGGTCTCCATGTAAAGACGGGAGACGGCATTCTGGTGATCGAGGAGCTGCAGCTCGAAGGAAAGAAACGGATGAAAACCGCCGATTTCCTGCGCGGCTATGCGATCGAGCCGGGTACCAGACTTGGCGAATAAAAGAGAAAAAGCAACCTGAAGTTAAGGCGGGGAACTGCACAGCGGTGTGATGGCTGCTGTGCCTGAGAAAAAAGGAGAAAAACGATATGGGACTTTTTTATGACAGTACGTATCTGCTGGTGATTCTTGCCGCACTGATTTCCATGGCGGTATCCGCCCGCATGAACACGATTTTCAGCAAATATCAGACCGTCCGCTCGTACAGCGGCATGACGGGACGCGAGGCGGCGATGCGCATTCTGCATCAGGCCGGCATCTACGATGTGACCGTCCGCCACGTATCCGGTAAACTGACCGACCACTATGATCCGCGGACAAAAACCGTGAATTTATCGGATGCGGTTTACGATTCAACCTCGGTCGCAGCGATCGGCGTCGCAGCGCATGAGTGCGGCCATGCCGTACAGCACAATACGGATTACGTGCCGCTGAAAGTAAGAAGCGCCATTGTTCCGGCAGCGAACCTTGGATCCCAGCTTTTCTGGCCGCTGTTCCTGATCGGACTGATTTTCAGCCTTCCGATGCTGGTGAAAGCCGGGATCTGGCTGTTTGTGCTGGCACTGGCATTCCAGGTGGTAACACTTCCGGTCGAGTTCGATGCGTCGAGAAGAGCATTAAAAATGCTCAGTGAGGGCGGTATGGTGACAGAGACGGAACACGACGGAGTCAAGAAAGTACTCTGGGCTGCAGCCATGACATACGTGGCAGCGGTGATCGGTTCTCTGCTGCAGCTGCTCCGGCTGCTGATTTTATCCGGAGCATTTAGGAGAAATGATGACTGATACAATCAATACAAGAGAGCTGATTATGAACATTCTGCTTGAGATGGACAGGGAGAAAACGCCCTGCCATCTTGCTGTAAGGGACGCCCTCGATAAATACCAGTTCCTGCCGCGGCAGGACCGTGCGTTTATCAAGCGGGTCTGCGAGGGAACCGTGGAATACGGCATCCAGAATGACTACATCATCAATCAGTATTCCAAAATCAAGATCAACAAATGCAAGCCGGTGATTCGTGCGATCTTACGGATGTCGGTGTACCAGATCCGTTTTCTTGACGCAGTACCGGATTCGGCAGTCGTCAATGAGGCGGTGAAACTGGCGGAAAAGAAGCATTTTTACAACTTAAAGGGCTTTGTCAACGGCGTTCTGCGCACGATCGTGCGGGAGAAAGATCATCTGCCGATGCCGAAGGAGAACAATACTACGCAGTATCTTTCCGTGAAATACTCCATGCCGGAATTTCTGGTTGAGGAGTTCGTATCCCAGTACGGAAAAGAAACGGCAGAAACGATGATGGCGGATTTCCTGAAAGAAAAACAGGTGATGATCCGTATCAACCGCTGGAACAATACGATCGAGGAGACGAAGAAAAGCCTGGAAGGCCAGGGGGCAGAGCTGGAAAAAGCGCCGTATCTTGGCGAGGCGTTCTATTTGAAAAACTTTGAGACGATCGCATCACTGAATGCCTTCCAGGAAGGCCGGTTCCAGATTCAGGATGTGAGCTCCATGATGGCGGCGCATCTGGCGGATCCAAAGCCGGGTGACCAGGTGCTGGATCTCTGCGCGGCACCGGGCGGAAAGAGCCTCCATGCAGCAGATAAAATGAGAAATCAGGGATGCGTGGAAGCGCGTGATCTCACCGAATACAAGGTCGATCTGATCCGGGAAAATGTGCAGAGAGCAGGTGTTTCCTGCGTCGTGCCGAAGGTAAAAGATGCGGAACAGCTCGATGCGGAATGGATCGGAAAAGCGGACGTTGTGATTGCAGACCTGCCGTGCACCGGATACGGCGTCATCGGCAGAAAGCCGGATATCAAATATTATGCTTCAAAAGAAAAAGAAGAGGAGCTGGTACGGATTCAGCGGGCAATCCTTGCAAATGCCGCATCGTACGTAAAGCCGGGCGGCACACTGCTGTACAGCACATGTACCGTCAACAGAAAAGAAAACGGCGAGAATGCCGCATGGTTTCTGGAACAGTTCCCGTTTGAAGCAGTCAGTCTGGATGAACTGCTGCCGGATGAGCTGAAAAGCGGAGAAACGGCCAAAGGACAGTTGCAGCTGATCCCGGGGGTACACAAGACAGACGGATTTTTCCTTGCAAAATTCCGGAAAACAGAGGAAGGACGGGCGTAACAGATGGATATTAAATCAATGACCTTAGACGAATTAAAGGACGCCTGCCAGCAGATGGGAGAAAAGCCGTTCCGTGCCAAACAGTTATACGACTGGATGCATCATCGTCTGGCGGGCAGCTACGATGAGATGACGAATCTCTCGCTTGCCTTCCGGGAAAAATTAAAAGAACAGTATCCGCTTACCTGCCTTGAAAAAGTGCAGGTGCAGGAGTCAAAAATCGACGGAACGAGAAAATACCTGTTCCGCCTTAGCGACGGCAACGTGATCGAGAGCGTCTGGATGAAGTACCACCACGGAAATTCCGTCTGCATCTCATCCCAGGTCGGCTGCCGGATGGGCTGCCGCTTCTGCGCGTCCACAATCGGCGGACTCGTGCGGTGCCTGACTCCGTCGGAGATGCTCGACCAGATTTACCGGATTTGGGAGGACACCGGGGAGCGGGTCTCCAATCTGGTTGTCATGGGAACGGGTGAGCCGATGGACAACTACGACAATCTGGTGCGCTTCGTGCGGCTGCTTTCGAGCCAGGAAGGACTCAACATCAGCCAGAGAAACATCACCGTTTCCACCTGCGGAATCGTGCCGAATATGTACAAATTGGCAGATGAGGGACTCCAGATCACCCTGGCACTTTCCCTTCATGCGCCGAACGATGAAAAGCGCCGCGAGCTGATGCCGATTGCCAATAAATATTCCATTGATGAAATTCTCGATGCATGCCGCAATTACTTTGCAAAAACAGGCCGTCGGATTACATTTGAGTACTCTCTCGTTGGCGGGAAAAATGACAGCGAAGCCGATGCAAAAGAGCTTTCCGCGCGGATTTCGGATATCAACTGTCATGTAAATCTGATCCCGGTCAACCCGATCAAAGAGCGCGATTACGTGAAATCAACGAAAAAAGTCGTAGAGAATTTCAAAAATAAACTTGAAAAATACGGAATTAATGTTACTATTAGAAGGGAAATGGGCGCCGATATTGACGGAGCCTGTGGACAGTTAAGAAAAAGTTTTATCGATAAATCAAACGAACAGCCGTAAAAAGCGGCTGTCAATACAGGAGAAAAAAGCATGAAGGTATTTTCTGCAACCGATATCGGACAGAAACGGACGATGAACCAGGATTTTGTGTTTGCCTCCGCCTCTCCGGTCGGAAACCTTCCGAACCTCTTTGTCGTTGCAGACGGCATGGGAGGCCATAACGCGGGCGATTTTGCTTCGCGTTACGGTGTTTCTGTACTGGTGGAATCTGTAAAAAGGGATACGAATTTCAACCCGGTGCGGATCATTCGGCATGGAATTGAAGCAGCAAACAGCCAGATTTTTGAGCAGGCAAAACGAGATATATCCATGGAAGGCATGGGTACGACGATGGTAGTAGCTACGGTTGTCGGCAACTATGCCTACGTTGCAAACGTAGGAGACAGCAGGCTGTATCTGGCAGCAGATGGCACGTTTGACCAGGTGACGCAGGACCATTCCCTGATCGCAGAGATGGTGCGCCTTGGAGAACTCACTCCCGAGCAGGCGCGGAATCAACCCGGACAAAAACATTATTACCAGAGCAGTAGGCACACAGGATACCGTAAAGATTGATTCTTTGACATTCAGCTTGAAGAGGGCAATCAATTGGTGATGTGCTCGGACGGCCTTTCCAACATGGTAACGGATGAGGAGATTTCGAACTCATCTGCCGAGAAGACGGTGAGGACAAGGCGAAACGTTTAATTGATAAAGCAAATGCAAATGGCGGCAGAGACAATATCGCAGTCATTGTCGTTGAACCATTTACAAACGAGGTGAAAGAATGTTAAAAGAGGGCGTTATTTTAGGAGAACGATATGAGATCATAAGCCGGATCGGTTCCGGCGGTATGGCTGATGTCTACAAAGCAAAAGACCACAAGCTGAACCGCATGGTGGCCGTCAAGGTTTTAAAACCGGAATTCCGGGAGGATAAAACCTTTATCCGCAAGTTCCGCACGGAGGCACAGGCCGCAGCAGGACTGTCCCATCCGAATATTGTAAACGTGTACGATGTCGGGGAGGACCGCGGCGTTTACTATATCGTCATGGAGCTTGTCGAGGGAATTACTCTGAAGGATTACATTGACCGCAAAGGAAAACTGAGCGTAAAAAGAGGCGACCAGCATCGCCATTCAGGTTTCCCTTGGTCTTGAAGCAGCACACAACCGCAATATTGTACACCGCGATGTCAAAACCGCAGAACATCATCATTTTCCACAGACGGAAAAGTAAAACTTTCCGACTTTGGTAATTGCAAAGGCAACTTCTTCCAATACGATCAGTTCGAACGTTATGGGAAGCGTACATTACAGTCTCCGGAGCAGGTGCGCGGCGGATATTCGGACTATAAGAGTGATATCTATTCCCTTGGCATCACCATGTACGAGATGGTAACCGGAAGAGTGCCGTTTGACGGCGATACCACCGTTGCCATCGCAATCAAGCATCTGCAGGAGGAGATTGAATCTCCATCCAAATATACCCCCGAACCTTCCGTTCGCACTGGAGCAGATCATCTTAAAATGTACCCAGAAGAGCCCGGACCGCCGTTACAATAACATGGCGGAGCTGATCGACGACTTGAAGCATTCGCTGATAGGAGCCGCAGGGCAATTTTCGTAAAAAGTAACTCCGTTAAGTTCTCACGCCGAGACTGTTATGGTATCCGCAGAGGAGTTAAGCCAGATCCGTTCCGGCGCAGCAGCAAAGGCAAATGCGCAGACGGCAGAGGAGCCGGCCCGCAAGCGCTACAGCAAGATCGAGGATGAGGAAGAGGACGAAGATTACAGCTACGAGGACGAAGAAGACGAGGATGAGGACGAAGAAGAGGATGACCGCGATTCCTACGATGAGGATGACGACGATTCCTACTACGACGATGACGACGACGATGACGGCGACGACAAACTCAAGCTGCGTCCGCTCACGGCCCGGACCATCGTCGCTGCTGAAAAGGATCTCGATAAGCGCTTTGCCGATTTTGAAGTCGCCGGGGAAGCGGTGACATGCGTCTGGGAGGATGAAGATTTTGGTTCGCTCGGAAAAGATATCCCGCAGCGCTTGAAGCAGCTGGGGCTTTAAACGCACGGCACCGCGGGGCGCTCGAATTCTGCCGAAAATTGGTCTTCGGCAATGGCGATATCTCAACAGCGGAGGCGTCTGCGGAGGACATGGTTGCCGGGCTGCCTTCCACTTTCGGCCGGAACATCCGTCCCTCATTGCCGAAGCTTTTGATCTGACCCGTGATGAGCTTGAAACGCTGGCCTTTCTGGCGGTCGTCAAACATTTTGCCGGACTGCGCTCTATTTGCAATGCCTATGACTATGAGCGCCGCGGACTTGACTTGGTGGTTGAAGTGCTTTCGGCCGCATTCGGCCGCAAAGTCAGCAAAACTGTTTTTTCAAAATCGAAAACATTGTGGAATACCGGACTGATCAGCGGCATTAACAGCAGGACCCCGGATTTTGAAGATCAGATTAGCTTTCTCGATGACGGGGATTTGCTCGACACCATCTTTACGATTCCGCAGACGCTCGAGGAGATGTTTGCCCATGCCGTCACCGC
>ENA-OQIL01000599-OQIL01000599.1-human-gut-metagenome-genome-assembly--contig:-NODE-599-length-12290-cov-4.990216_pt1 | contig 12290 bp, 11 predicted proteins | sample MGYA00242583_ERZ504748 | MGnify/ENA primary metagenome ERZ504748 (study PRJEB26092, sample SAMD00036191) | human gut metagenome | host: Homo sapiens | study: EMG produced TPA metagenomics assembly of...
GCTTGAGGTGCTAGTGCCCGTTTAAGGGTGTGCGGGTTCAAATCCCGCCTCCGACACCAGAGAGAATGGAGAGAGCCTTAGGGCTCTCTTTTCTTATACCTCCGCATTGTATATGCGGACGGAGCCGGGTTATAGGCAAGAAAGTGTGTCCAGAGCCTAATCGTAATCCATGCGATAAGGGCCGCTTGCATGCAGGTCATTCCATTGCACAGCAGTGCCCCAGCGCCCCACCGCTTCATCTTTTTCGCTAGCTTCGGCAGCTGCTCGATAAAACTCAGCAATCAGGACGTCCGTCGGCATTTCCTTCAGGATCTCTTTCGGGCTTGCACGGGCTTCAAGGTCCATATAGCACCACCAGAACGCCGCCTTGACGCGCCTCGTCAGCCTCAATCCCCGATGCTCTCGCAGCATGTGGCGGATCTGGGCGTTCACGCCGCCTTCGATCCTGTTCGTAGTCGCCGGAACAGGTCCTCCCTCGAGCAGGCCTTCGTCGAGATAGGTGAATAGGGTACCGGCCCTACAAAGCTTCAGAAGCCCGCCGCGCGCAGTGCGCAGCCTCTCGTGCTTGTAGCGGATCCGCCCGTCAACCACCTCTTTTTCCTTTAGGAATCCTTCCCATGCCGTGCACCAATTAGAGAAGCCCGCAAGCCACTCCGCAGCTTCGTTGAGGCTACCTATGCGCATGAGCTTCTTGGCGATGCCATAGAGCTCAACGCCCGCCTGGAGCCGCGGCCTGGTCGTGGTCTGGCGCTTCACCTGACAGAACGCATGGAAGACGCAGCGCTGCACGCGTGTGTTCGGCCACACGGCGCGTCTCGCCTTCTCGAACCCCTTTCCGCCATCGGTAATCACGACGTCGGGAGGGGCTATGCGCGCCATGAGCGCCGCCCACGCCTGCGCGTTCTCGCTTCTCGCTAGATGCCAGCCGATCACGTGCTTCTCGGTGCAGGCGATCATAATCACGACGTCGCGCCCCAGCCAAAGGCCATCCACCTCCACCACGTGGTGGACCTCGTCACAGACAGGAGCCACGGGCCACAGGTCCCAGAACTTATTCGTGAGATGCCGGAAGGTGCGTCCGGGCATGCCGAACTCGCCTTGGGTCTTTTTCGAGAGCAGCCACCTCAGGAACAGCTCTAGCAGTTTAGGCTCGTTGTCGTAACGTTGCGTGGTGGATGCGCCGCATGCCTTGCAGCGCCAACGAGTCGCCCCCGACGAGGTCTTCCCGTTGCGTTTCGTGTCGCCCCCGCACGCAGGGCACAGTATCTTCTTCATCCCGTGATTGAACCACGGAATTTAAGAGGGCGGTTTACGGCCTCTGACCTGCGGTGTCAAGTCGAAAGCGGACACACATTCTTGCCAGGCACTTAAACCTGCCTCCGAAATTTAAACGATGGTTTATCGAGGGTTTGACCTGCCCTTACACCCCTAAAACGGACACACTTTCTTGCCTATAACCCGGCATCGTCCAGCACGTCTTCCAGGAACGCTTGATCCGTTTCAAGCACCCCTAACACGATGTCGGCCAACGCCCGATAGAATCCCGTGCGTGCAACGCGTTGCACGTCGTCGGCGAAATCGGGAACCCAGTTCAGCAGATGCTCCTCGAGAAACGCACGGCGAGCCTCCAAAAGGTTCGCGCACGATCCATCGTCCCCCGCTTCCAGCGCCTCGGCGGCGCGCTCTCCCAACAGCTGCATGAACTCCAACTCGAACGCCAGATGATCCTCGGGCTCGCACGCTTCGTCCACCAACACCACCTTCGCCGCACGGTACGCCGCCAGCACTTCGTCGCGCGCATCCTGCATCAGCAGATGCTCAGGCGAGGTGTATACCGACTCGTACGGAAAAGCCACCTGCTCTCGATCCTGCGTCACGCCGATGAACGTATGCAGGAAGTCCACGGCCAAATCGCCGTGCTGGCGCTCTCCGCCTGCGTTCAGATAAGCGCACAACCCTCGATAGCCCGCATCGAGATGATCGTTGCCGCTCGCGGCAGGAAACCTCATCGCGCGCAGCCTCCCGAGAGCCTCGTCATCCACCTCGGTGCGCAACAAACGCGCCACGAACCCGTACGCCGCACTCTGCTGCCGGAGCGCCTCGGCCAAGGCGCGCATTCCCTCGTCAATCATCATGCCTCCTTCGCGGCAACGCCGCTTTCGTCGTCTTCTCCATCGCGCAGCGCTTCCAGCAAGTCGAGACCGCGCTCCGTGACATGCCAGGCATCGGCCCACTCCATTGCATCTATGCGCTCCAGCTCGCCCAGGAAATATCCGGCGAACAAGCGCGGATTCTGCACGAGCGGATGAGGGTCGATCACCGCGTCGATGGCGCTTTTGTCGCGTGGGCATTCGGCGGCGAACTCCAGCAAGGCGCGATACACCGGCAGGTAGACCGCGTCCTTGGCCAGCAGCGCCTGCGCCTTCGCGCCGATAGGATCGGAATCGAGATACGCAGCGCCGGCTTCGGTGATCGCCCATACGCCCTCGGTCGGCGCAGTCGTCACGAAGTTGCCGTCCTCGTCTACAACAAGTTCAGGTTCCCCTCCCGTTTCAAGGGCAGCTTGCGCCGCTTGCTCTTCCTCGCTGGGTTCGTATGCCAGCGCGCCGTAGCGCTCCAGCAGCGCGCGCAGCTCCGCCGGACGATAGACCGAACGGTTACATCGGAGCACCTCGTCCATGATCGAGTCCAGCTCGCTGGGCGTGCGCGGCGTACGACACGCTTCCAACGCGGCCATCAGCACCTTCTGGCATCCCGGTGCAGCCTTGAACACCTCTTCGACGCTCATTGCTCCTCCTTCGTATCGCGCTCGGCCGCAGAAGGCTCGAGCAGGGGTTTCTTGGACAGGAATGGAAACGTGATAGCGTGCACGGGACACGCGTCGGCGCACTCGCGGCACTTCACGCACTCGTTGAGCGGAGCGGAAGCCGCCCGATCATGCAAGTCGATGCCTTCCGGGCACGCGTCGGCGCACCGATGGCAGCGCTCGCCGTGAGCCGCATGCAAGCACGTCCCGACGTTCGCCTGCGGCCGGAACGTGCGGTTGCCGCGCGACACCAACGACAGCAGCGCTCCCAGCGGACAGAACCGATGGCACCATTTCCGCAGCACTGCCAACTCCAGCACGAGCATGGCCGGAAACACCAGAAGCGACCAGGTGACCTCGTTGAACTGGAACACCCTCCACACCACGACGAGCGTTCCGAACGTCAAACCGACCGGGCACACAAGGCAGAACACCGGGAACCCGAACGCAGCCGTCGAGAGGATGGCCCCGCCCAGCACCCAGTTGCGCGAATCGCGCAAGCCCCCGCGCTCGGACGCCGGGACATCGAGAGGCCCGGAATCCGGTGAAGAAGCATCGCGCTTCGAGGCCTTCTTTCCTCGAAACACCCGTCTCAACAACGGGACGGGACAGCCCCAGGCGCAGAAGGCCCGGCCCAACAGCAGCGTCAGCGCTACGACCACCGCCAGCCCGATGAGCAGGGGCGGGACAACCGTTCTCGAAGCAATGGCCGCCTCGACACCGCCGAGCGGGCAGAGCGCCGCAATGTCCGCGATGCCGAACGAGCTGGGCGTGCCGGTGCCGGTGTGCAACGCCAGCCCCAAGCACACGAGAGCCGCCACGCCGAGCGCGCTCAGCACGCGCAACGTCGACGCCCTCACGCGCCGCTTCCCTTCCCGTTTCATACGATCATCTCGCTCTCGCCCTCAACCGTCGTCCTCCCCAAACGCTCGTAGCGCTCGGGCGCCACCACGACAACGCCCCGCCGAGACCCGCCCGCGAACGAACGGTACACGAGCGCGGGGCACACGTTCTCGCACACGCCGCAACCGTTGCACTTCGCTGCATCGATCACCGGATGCCCGACATCGTCCAACGCGATCGCCTCGTACGGGCACGCCTTCTCGCATTCGACGCATCCTTCGAAGTACGCGATGCAGCGGTCCTTCTGCACCACCGCCACGCCCAGCTTGTCGCGCTGGGGATCGAACGACCCCAACGCCCCGGTCGGGCAGGCCGTCTGGCACTTTCCGCAGAAATCGCAGTACCCTTTGTGGAAGTCGAGCACGGGGGTGCGAGCTTGCAGCAGCCCATCCTCCACATGCGCTACCCCCACCACGTTCGTCGGGCATGCCGAGCGACAGCGGTCGCACTTCACGCATGCAGCCACCAACGCGCCTTCGTCCTGGCCGCCCGGCGGTCGCAGCAGCCCGCCCTCGCCCGCGAAGGCGATCGCCGAGGCGCCCACGCCCGCGAGCGCGGCCGTGGCGGCGGTGAATCCCAGAAAGGCTCGCCTTGTGTAGTCAGCCATACTCTCGCCTTGCTTTCATCCTCGAACCCGGGCGCCGCGCGATACGGCGCTCGGGGGATCTCCGGTTACAACGCGAACCCGAAGTAGTTCGCCACTGCCGTGCCTACCAGCCACATCACCGCGCGAACGGCGACGGAGCCCACCAGGGCGCCCGCCAGCGCCACCACGCCCAACGAAAGCGCGCCGCCGGATTTACGCGCGACCAGCACGCCGCAAACCGCCGGCGCCGCAGAACCGCACAGCACCACGGCCACCCAGAAGAGCGCGGCCTGATCGCCGAAGGCGGTACCGCTGACAAGGCCGAACGCCACCGTCAACACCAGCGACAGCGCACCGCCCGCCGCCGCGTACACGCCGGCTTTCTTCACGTCGCCCTCGTCAACCTTGAGCGCCGCACACATCACCAGGTACAACGCCGCACCTGTCGCCAGCGCCGTTCCCAAGTAGGCCAACGGAAGCGCGACGGTGTTCCAGACCGGGCGCGACGTCATCATGTACGACACGCCGCAGGCGAACGCGAACGCCACGGCCAGCACGATACCCGTCGCGGCGAGCGCCTTGCGGGCTCCGGATGATGCCTCGCGCTTCACCAGCAGCGCGTATACCGCGATGCAAACCGCCAGCAGGCCCAGCAGCAAAGCTTCCAGGAAGATGCCCGCCGTAGGATGAGCCAGCACCGCCATCATGCGATCGACGTGCGACAGGTGCGTAGCCGACGCGATGCCGCCCACCACCAGCAGCGCCACCGCCACCGCGCATGCCGGCAAGCGCACCTTCGACGCCGCGCCTCCGCGAAATTCATCGAGGGCCGTGCAGGCGAACAGTCCGGCACCGCATCCCGACAGCACCGTGAACAGAACCAAAGACCACTGGATCGTCATGGCTACTCACCTTCCTTCCAAGCGGCGCGTTTCGGCGACAGAATGTAGTGCGTCGCCGGATGGTTCCCCACATCTTGCAGGGTGTGGATGCTGGCGGGATCGGCCGCGGCAAGAGCCTTCGACGCATCGGACGAGGGGTCGTCGATATCGCCGTAGAACCGGGCGCCGGCCGAGCACGTGCGCACGCACATGGGAAGCTCGCCGTTCTTGGACAAATGCGCGCACAGCGTGCACTTCTCCACCACGCTCTCGGCCGCGTTCCATGAACGCACGCCGTACGGGCAGGCCATCATGCAGTATTTGCAGCCGATGCACTTCTCCTTGTCCACCAGCACCATGCCGTCGGCGTCGCGATAGCTGGCCCCGGTGGGACACACGTTCACGCAGGGCGCATCCTGGCACTGCTGGCACATGGTGGGCAGGAAATACATCTCCAAATCGGGATATTCGCCGAAAGGCCCGCGTTCCACCACCTTGTTCCAGTACTCGCCCAATGCGATATTGTTCTCGTTCTTGCAGGCGATCTCGCAGCCGTGGCAGCCGATGCAGCGGTCGAGATCGACGACGATAGCGTAATGAGCCATTATTTGAACACCACCTCAGTGGATTCGCTGAATTCAGGCATCCACGGTTCGAAATCGGTCGGGTTGATCCATGCGCCTTCAGGCGCGCCTTCGGGAGCCGGGTACACCTTCACCGTGAAGCCGCGCAGCGTGTACGTGCCGTGCTCGGGGCTGTAACGCCCGTCGGTCTTGGTGAGGATGTTCACGTTCATCTCAGTCCAGGCCTTGCTCGGCGTGTCGGTGTCCAGGTACTCGGGATTCCAGAAGCGTTCCATGTGCACGGCGTCTTTTGCGATGCCCGCCGTCACATGCGCCTTCCCGCGCACCTTGCCGCGACGGCTTTCCACCCACACCCACTGCTCGTCCTCCACGCCGTACTTCTCGGCGGTCTCGGGATGGATGCTGACCAGCGGCACCGGATACAGCTCGCGCAGATACGGAATGTTGCGCAACGTGCCGTGATGGTAGTGCGGAATGCGTCCCTGGGTCAGCATGATGGGATATTCCGTATCGGTGAGGTTCGTCTCCTCGGGCTCCAGATAGTAGATCAAAGGATCGTAATCTTCGTCGGCCGGCGGCATGACGTAGGATTTGCCCTCGGCGCTCGCCCACGGCTCGCCCGTGCGGCCTAGCATGAGCGTGCCTTCCGAATACGGCTCGACCTTCTTGGACGGCGTGTTCCAGCCCTTCTCCTTGCCCGTCTTCGGATCGATGGTCTTGTAGGTGTAATACGTCAGGTAGTCTTCCTTGGAGATCCACTCGTACGCGCCCATCTCGGCCAGTTCGTCCCAGCTCATAGGCAGCGAGCCCATATGGAAGTCCATCATTTCCTGCTGGCCGCGCCAGTACACCAGATCGGTGCCCAGCGTTGCCAGGTATTCCTTGTCGAAGGCCTTCTGAGCGAACGGATTGCCCAGCTCGGCGCAACGATGCGCGATCTCCGACCAAATGACGCCCTCGTTCACCGTTTCGTACAAGTGCACCACCGGCTGGCGGATGATGATCTTGTTCGCATGGGCGATGGTGAAATAGCTCTCCAGCCACTCCTGCGTGGGCAGAACGTAATCGGCCGCTTCGATGGTGAAGGCCGTGGGGTACATGTACAGATGGCAGATCATCTCCATCTTGTCGATGATCTCGGACAGCTGCCCCGCGTTGCCGATCATCGCATGCTTGTTGCCAGAGCGTTCCATCCAGTTGCGCGGCTGGTACGGCTCGCCTGTGGTGATGGCCTTGAACACCGTGGGGATGTGCGCATGCGACCAGATGCCCAGGCCCTTGTGCTCGCGATACCCTAGGCGCTTCTCCAGCATATCGCCTGTGACCAGCGTGTTCATAGTGCCGAGATCCACCTTGTTCGGCGGGTCGGGGAAACGCTGCAGCAGCGCGCCCGGCTTCTCCACGTTGCCCAGCAAGAACTCCAGGATGCAGGCGCCTTCCGTACCCTGGGCCGACTGAGGGCTCATGTCGGTGGCCACGCCCAGAACCAGGCCGGACGGCGCGTTCTCCGCGTAGATGCGGATGGCCTTCTCCACCTGGTCCTTCTCAAGGCAGCATACCTCGCAGCCCTTTTCGAGCGTCCATTCGTCCACGCGCTCCTGCAGCAGCGTGAACGCCGTGGGGTATTCGACGCCGTCGATCTCGTACGTGCCGAAGAACGCGGGGTCCAGCGCTTCGTCGTACGGCCATGGCAGCGCCTTCGCGGAGTTCGTCTTCTGATCCCACACCACGAACGTCTTTTCCGCATCTTCCGCATCGGCTTCGCCCAGGCCCACTTCGTAGGCGCGCAGCATCTTCTTCGTATCGGTGTCGATGAGGTACGGCAGGTTCGTCCAACGCTTGCAGAAATCTTCGTCGTACAGCTTGTTCTCGATGATGTAGCGGATCCACGTCATCATAAGCGCCACGTCGGTTCCGGGACGAATGGGCAGCCACACGTCGGCCATAGCCGCATCGGGCGTGAAGCGAGGGTCCACCACTACCATGTTGAGCCCCTGCTCGCGTGCGCGCAGCTCGGCAATGGCGCGCCCCGAACCGCTGGGCGCGTGGTAGCTGGTGCAGGTGCCCCACATGACCAGCGTCTGGATAGGATTGTCCTCCGGGAAGTACAGCGACGAACAGCCGCCGTACTTGGAATCGGCCATCGACGTGGTGCCCGACTTGCTGCCGCCGTACATGAGCGAGAACGTGGCCATGCGCGGCAGGAAGCACTGCGCGCAGCCCGGCTCGAAGATGTTCGGCGATCCCAACGCCTGCGTGAAGCGACACGGCGAGCTGAAGTGCGGGTTCCCGCCGCCGCCCGTAGAGGTCACCAGCGACTCGCCGCCGTACTTGAAGAAGTCCTGCGTGAGCTTCTGCGCGATCTCCTCGATAGCCTGATCCCAGCTGATGCGCTCGAAGCTGTTCGTGCCGCGCTCCCCCACGCGCTTCATGGGGTACTTGTTGCGACAGGGGGTTGTACACAGCGCTTGGATGCCCGAAAGGCCCTTCGCGCACAGGCCTCCGCGGCTGATGGGGCTTTCCGGATTGCCTTCGAGCCGAATGACGCGTCCGTCGCGCACCGTCGCGATGACGGCGCAGCTGCAGATGCACGCTTGGCACGAGGTGTAGACCTTCTTTGTTTGGGAGGTCGTCTCGTCGGCATGCGCTTCGCGGAACGTCGCGCCGTCGACCGCCGTCGCGCCGAATGCGGCAAGCGCTCCGGTGGCGGCTGCGGCTTTCACGAACCCGCGCCTCGACATGTTGAGCTGACTCATACACATCGCCTTTCTCTCTCGTCTCCTTACGGCCGCAGGGGTAGAACGTTCCTGCGACCTTCACGAGAGAGATTGTGCGCGCGACGAAGCGCTCGCCTATCGCCTGGAAGGGCTAAACCGGCTGACTGCAGGAGTAAACTGTCTTTTCATCAGGAGAAACAACCCTTAGACAAAGCAATGGCCGCAGAGGCGGCCATCGAGGGGAGGCGAGATCGTTAACGGCTCAGCGCATCACATGCTCGGTGGCGTCGATGAACTCCTGACGCGTGTGCACGCCCGTCTTGGCGTAGATGCTGCGGATATGCGCCTTCGCAGTGTTGTCGGAGATGACCAGCGCCTCGCCGATGGACTTCGCATCGCGGCCGCGCAGCATAAGCTCGAACACTTCGCGCTCGCGTGCAGTGAGGTTGTGATCGGCCGCGAACCCATCGGCATCGACCCCGGACCCCATCTCGGCGATCACCTCCTCGGAAAACATGTCGCGAGAGTCGTCTGCGACGACGGCATCGCGAACGACATCGAGCCCGTCCGATACCGACGATTTCGGGGCCACCGCTTCGACCGCCAGCCATCCCGCGCTGGTGATCTTGCGCACATCGCTTTCCCTGAAAATCAGCATGGATGCTGCCACCAGCAAAAACGCCAACACCAAGCCGACGATGAACGACTCAGAGCCATCCATCTCGGCAAGCGGGTAACCCTGCCCCACGACGAGCCCTGCCAACGAACCGAGCGCGAAAACCGAGCGTCCGTACCCGAACACCTGAATCGAACTCCAATAATCGCTGCGAGCCAAATACGTCAGCAAGCACCACATGAACAGAGAGAACAAGCAGTACACCAGCACGATCACCGCCGCAGCGGCCATATTGCCCGCATCCGACGAGAACACCACCACCACGGCCAGCACGAGCATGAGCACGAGCGGGTAATACGCCACGCCGAAATCGAACGATTTGAGCAAGCTGCTCACCAGCACCAACACGAAGCTGACCAAAATGACCAGCGACACGCCTATCGTGCCGCTCGCTAACGACGCCTCGGCATCTTGCAGGGCGAAAGCGCCCTTCGACAGGTTCGCCATGAACGTGAGCAGGAACACCACTACGAGGAAGCGCGCGAACGCGAAGACGCTTGCACGACGCGTGGCCGCATCGATGTCGGCCGCGCGGCGACGCACAAGTCCGCGCGTCGCGTCCGCGTCGGACTCGAACAGCGTCATCAACGCGGCGGCCAACGGCAATAGCGCCGCCACCAACAGCGCGATCTGCGGCACAGTGCCCACCACGAAGAAGAAGACGAGCCCGGAGGCCAACTCGGACAGCGCCGTGTTCGTCACGGCCACCACCGGACGCGTCGCCGCGTAGATCTGACCGGCGCGTACGGCAATGAACGCGGTGCCGACGCCCGTTAGGAGCGCTCCCGACACGAACAGCAGGTTGGCTCCGTCAAAGAACAGAAACGCGCCCGCATATTCCATCAACATGCCGACCGACGAGATTACGCCCGCAAGGCACATAACGCCCTTGCGCGCCAAAACGAGAGAAGCCTTTTCATGGAACAACGCCAACAGAGCCGCGACCAGCGCGAATGCAACGGTCGACCAAGCATACATGGAGAACGAGCACGATGCGGACCCTGTCCCGTTCGCTACGTAGCTCCAGATCGGCGCCGTATACACCACGAGGATCCACGAACGCCAGAAACAGTACGTCAGGTATTTCGCCGCCGGCCAAGCCCTCATACGTCCCCCTCGCCCCTTCGGCACCCGACATCACCCGTCAATGCCGTCGCCATACGTCCCATAGTACTTCATACGCTCGCTTCGATACGTTCGCGGCAAGATTAAACTCGCAAGCGAGAGGAGTAAACTCCCCTGCCCGCCTCCCCTACAGCGGCCGTCTGGCTTCGATAGCGCGGCCGAGGGTAACCTCATCGGCGAACTCGAGGTCGCCGCCGACGGGCAGGCCGCTGGCGGGACGGGTGACGGCGATGCCGAGCGGCTTGATGAGTCGGGCGAGGTAGGTCGCCGTGGTCTCCCCCTCAACGTTGGGGTTCGTGGCCAGCACCACTTCGCGCACCTCGTCGGATGCGAGGCGCTTCATAAGCTGGGCGATGCGCAGCTCGTCGGGGCCGATGCCCTCCATCGGGGAAAGGGCGCCGCCCAGCACGTGGTACACGCCGTTGTACACCGCGGTGCGCTCGATGGGCGGGATGTCGCGCGGCTCGCTGACCACGCAGATGATGCCCGCGTCGCGCTTGGACGACTGGCAGATCTCGCACAGGTCGTCCTCGGCGTAGTTGAAGCAGCGCGAGCAGAAGCGCACCGTTTCCTTCACCTCGGCGATGGCCTCCGACAGGCGCAGCGCCGTCGCCTTGTCGGCGTTGAGGATCCAGTACGCGATACGCTGCGCCGACTTCGGCCCCACGCCCGGCAAGCGCTCAAGCTCGTCGAGCAGTTTCTGAATGGACGGCGCAGCGTACATGATCGCGATTCTCTCCGAACCTGGTTACATGAGGCCCGGGATGTTCAAGCCGCCGGTCGCGGCGTTCAACCGCTGGGAGCTGATCTCGGACACGCCGCGCAGCGCCTCGTTCACCGCGGCGGCCACCATGTCCTGCAGCATCTCGACGTCCTCGGGATCCACGGCCTCGGGGTCGATGACGATGCTGTCCACGGTCATGTCGCCGTTCGCAACCACCTTCACCATGCCGCCGCCGGCGGTGGCCTCGAACGTCATGTCCTTGATCTCCTCTTGGGCGCGCGCAAGCTCGGCCTGCATCTTCTGCGCCTGCTTCATCATGGCGCCCATGTTACCGCCGCCGCCGGGGAAAACCGCCTCGTTTCGACATCGTCGTCTCCTATCTGTCATGGTCGTTTCGAACAAGCCGCATACGTGCGGCGAACTAGCTGTCGCGCTATTCTCTCACTTCTTCGACGCGCACGCCATCGCCGAAACCGGCGGCCAGAATGGCCTGCAGCTCTTCGGGCGATTGCCGCACCGCAGGCTCGGGCGTCGCCGACGTGCGAGCATCCACCGGAGTCGGAGCCGGAGCCGCGGGAGCCGGGACGGCAGCAGGCGTCGGCGCCGAAGCTGGATCCGGAGCAGGCGCGGGCGTCGGCGCAGACGAGACGTAACCGTCATCGTACGGAACCACCTCGTCCTCGTACGGAGGTATGTCGTAGTCCGGCACGGGCATCGGGCGCGGCGCGGGAGCAGAAACCGCCGGAGCCGCCTGCTGAGGCTGCTGCGGGCGCTGGGCCGGAGCAGGCGTCGGACGCGGCGTCGGCGACGGCGCGGAAGCCGACGTCGGCGCAGGACGCGCGGCCGGAGCCGCCGCCGTGGCAACCGCGCCGCCCTGCGCGTACGCGAAGTGCAACGACTCGCCGCACGCCTGGTTGAGCGCGGCCGACACCGCTTCCTGCACGTCGGGCTTCTGCACCGCCTTGAAGGCGAACGAGTTCTCGGCCGGGAACTCGATGATCAACGTGTCCTTGCCCGCGTCGTACACCGCTTTCGTGTTAAGGAACAGCACGCCGTAAGCAGCCTTGTTCTTCTTGAGCGTCGCCAGCACCGCCTGCCACACGCGCTGCAGGGCAGCCGGATTCTGCAGGCTGGCCTTGAGCTGGTCGGAGGGAGCCGCGGCGGACGGAGCCTGAGATTGAGTCACGGGCGATGCGGGTCGAGGAGCCGAAACGCCCTCCGCCCCTTGCGGCAGGACGCCGCCCGCCTCGCGCGACGGCGCCGCAACCTGCGAAGCCGCGACGGGTTG
>ENA-OQIL01000600-OQIL01000600.1-human-gut-metagenome-genome-assembly--contig:-NODE-600-length-12285-cov-10.066623_pt1 | contig 12285 bp, 10 predicted proteins | sample MGYA00242583_ERZ504748 | MGnify/ENA primary metagenome ERZ504748 (study PRJEB26092, sample SAMD00036191) | human gut metagenome | host: Homo sapiens | study: EMG produced TPA metagenomics assembly of...
ACCAAATGCCAAAAGCATATGAGAACGCCGGCGTGAGCGTCGAAGCCGGGTACGAAGTCGTCAAGCGCATCAAGTCGCACGTGGCCCGCACGAACCGCCCCGGCGTGGTCGGCGGCATCGGCGGCTTCGGCGGCCTGTTCGATCTGGCCTCCTTGGGCTACAAGGAGCCGGTTCTCATCTCCGGCACCGACGGCGTGGGCACCAAGCTCATGGTCGCCAAGCTGGCCAATAAGCACGACACCATCGGCATCGACTGCGTGGCCATGTGCGTCAACGACATCGCCGCCCAGGGCGCCGAGCCGTTGTTCTTCCTTGACTACATCGCCTGCGGCAAGAACGACCCGGCACTGCTTGAGCAGGTCGTGGCCGGTGTGGCCGACGGCTGTGTACAGGCCGGTTCCGCGCTGGTCGGCGGCGAAACCGCCGAAATGCCGGGCATGTACGACGAAGACGAATACGATCTCGCCGGATTCTCGGTCGGCGTTGCCGAAAAGTCCGCCATCGTGGACGGTTCCACCATCGCTGAAGGCGACGTGCTCATCGGCCTGCCCTCCACCGGCGTACACTCCAATGGCTTCTCCCTGGTGCGCAAGGCCCTGTTCGAGCAGGCCGGCTACACCGTGGACACCGAACTCGACGAGCTGGGCGGCGAAAAGCTCGGCGACGTGCTGCTCACCCCCACCAAGATCTACGTCAAGGCCCTCTCTCCCCTGTTCAAGGCGGGCGTGGTCAAGGGCGTGGCCCACATCACCGGCGGCGGCTTCATCGAGAACATCCCGCGCATGATTCCGGACGGCTTGGCCGCCGAAATCGAGCTCGGCACCTGGCCCGTGCTCCCGATCTTCGACGTGCTGGAGAAGGCCGGCAACATCGATCATAAGGAGATGTACAACATCTTCAACATGGGCATCGGCATGGTGCTGGCCATCGACCCCGCTCGCAAGGACGAGGCGCTGAAGCTGCTCGCCGACAACAACGAGCCCGCCTACGTGCTCGGCTCCATCACCGCCGACACCACCGGCACGCAAATCGTACTGAAGTAACTCGCTTTCCGCAGGAAAGGAACAACATGGGTCAGAAAGTATTGGTTATCGGCTCCGGCGCGCGCGAGCACACCATTGCCTACACGCTGCTCAAGGCACCGAGCATCGACGAAGTCACCGTGGCTCCCGGCAACCCGGGCATGCTCAAGGACGGTATCCACACCACGCAGCTGAGCCAGTCGAATCACGCCGCACTTATCGAATTCGTGAAGAACAATGGTTATGACTGGGTGTTCGTAGGCCCGGAAGTCCCGCTGATCGAAGGCATCGTGGACGATTTCGCCGCCGCCGGCATCAAGGCGTTCGGCCCGTCCAAGGCCGCCGCCCAGATTGAAGGCTCCAAGGACTTCGCCAAGCAGCTCATGGACCGACACAACATCCCGACCGCCCAATACAAGACCTTCAGCGATCTCGAGATGGCGCAGGACTACGTACACGAGCACGGTGCCCCGATTGTCATCAAGGCCGACGGTCTGGCGGCAGGCAAGGGCGTGACCGTGGCCATGGACGAGCACACCGCCCAGCGCGCACTCGAAGACATCTTCATCGACCATCGCTTCGGCTCCGCCGGTGCCAAGGTCGTTATCGAGGACTTCCTGGACGGCCAGGAATTCTCCCTGATGAGCTTTGTCAACGGCACCGATTTCTGGCCGATGCCCATCTCCCAGGATCACAAGCGCGCCCACGATGGCGACGAGGGTCCGAACACCGGTGGCATGGGTGCCTACAGCCCGGTGCCGCAGATTCCGCAGTCCGTGGTCGACGAGGCCATCGAGAAAATCGTGCGCCCCACCGTCGAAGGCATGGCCGAGGAAGGTACGCCATTCACCGGTATCCTGTACGCCGGTCTGATCGCCACCGCCGACGGCCCGAAGGTCATCGAATTCAACGCCCGCTTCGGCGACCCGGAAACCGAAGTCGTGCTCCCGAAGCTCACCTCCGACCTCGGTGCCGGCATCTCCGCCATTCTCGACGGCGAAACCCCCGAATTCACCTGGGATGAGTCCAACGCCACCCTCGGCGTGGTCATCGCCTCCAACGGCTACCCGGAGAACGTCATCAAGGGTGCCCGTGTGCCCGAAATCGAAGTCGACGAGGATTCGCACGTCTACTACGCCGGCGTCGCCTCTGACGAGCACGGTAACCTTGTGGCCAACTCTGGCCGCGTGCTGCTCGTCGAAACCTCCGCTCCGGACATCAAGTCCGCCCAGGACAAGGTCTACGCAATCATCGACAAGCTCGAGCTGCGCGGACTGTTTTACCGCCACGACATCGGCTTCAAAGCCCTGAAGTAACAGAAGCGACGCATCTGCTGCATATTTTTGGCCTGGCAGACATGTCAATCGATTGACGTGGCTACCGGGCCAGATTTTTCTGTCCCGGTAGCCGATTTCGGCTCTTTTTCGCAAACCAGGACAGCTGAACCCCTCGAATATAGGAATATTTGAAATTCCCTTCCATACGAAACCGCACTATTCCGCCATTTTCGTAATACGCGGACGATACTTCCGGCGTCAGTTTTGTCCCGGTAAGCAAAAATGACCCGAAATCAAATACTAGGACAGAAAAATCTGGCCCGGTACACGAATCAATCGATTGACGTAATTACCGGGACAGCGAACGTCACTATGACAACGCCATCACCCAATATCAGCGAGCGATATCACGCTAGCTGAATTTGGCGATGATGTCGAACAGTTTGGCCTTGGCTTCATTGAAGGGCGGGTACACGAGGCGCAGAGTGTCGGGGAACTGCGGCTTGGTAACCACGGTTTTGACGTGGCTGAAGGTGAGGAAGCCTGCTTTGCCGTGGTAGGTGCCGATGCCGGACGCGCCCACGCCACCGAACGGCAACCGGCTGGACAGCAGATGGCCCAACGGCAGCGAATATCCCAAGGCTCCGGAGCTGGTCTGACGTTCGAAAGTCAGCCGAACCTCGTGATCGCGCGAGAACACATATGCAGCCAACGGCCGGGACCGCTTGTTGATGAATCGGATTGCGGACTCGGCATCCTCGACCACCAGAATCGGCAGAATCGGCCCGAAAATCTCCTCCTTCATTACTGGCGCATCTGGCGACGTACCGTACAGCACGGTAGGCGCGATATACCGGGCGGCACGATCGACCTTGCCGCCGCAAACGATTCGACCGGCCAGGCCGAACACGCCGGGCACCTTGTGAATCTCGCTCGGCTCAACAGCGGCCGAGGCAGTCGCACCATCATCAGCGGCTGCCATATTCGAACCGGCCGTCGGCTTCGCCGCATTGTTCGCGCTGCCGGCCATCTCCCCCGCGCCACCGCGCCCAGTAGTCACGGCATTGAAGCGCCGCCCAACCATATCCATGGCCGCGCCTACCGCCGATGCCACCTGCACCAGCGGCGAGCTCGGCTCCTCAGGCGGCACGGTGCCGACCGGCAATAGCTTGCACAGTCGTTCAAAATGACGATCGTTGATAATACGACCAAAATCAGGCGAGGCCTTCGGATCTTCGCCATAGAATTCGGTGATGGCTACGGCGATGCGCTCGGCCAGAGCCTCGGCCACATCCGGCGTGGCGAGCACATAGTCGGGTGCCACGCAAGTCTGCCCGGCATTGGTGAATTTGCCCCACGCAATGCGGCGTGCAGCCACATTGATGTCCGCAGTGCGATCCACAAAGCATGGCGACTTGCCGCCGAGTTCCAGCGTGACCGGCGTCAGATGCTCGGCCGCCGCGCGCATGACGATTTTGCCGACGTGGCCGCCACCGGTATAGAAGATGTGGTTGAACGGGCATTTCAGCAGTTCGCCGGTTTCCTTGGGCCCGCCTTCGACCACGCGCACGGCCTCGGAGTCAAGGTATTGCGGCACCAACTCAGCAAGGAGCTTGGACGTATTCGGTGAAAGCTCGGACGGTTTCAAGCAGACGGCGTTACCGGCAGCGAGCGCATCAGCCATTGGTTCCAAGGCCAGCAGCACCGGATAATTCCACGGTGAAATGATGAGCACCACGCCTTTGGGCTCGGCAATCGTCCATCCGGCAGCCGGCTGCAACATCCAATGCATCGCTTTGGGATGCCGGGCGGTCCAAAGGCTCAGACGATTGCGCACGAACTGTGCTTCACCAGCCACCAGGTTCAGTTCCATGAGCACGGTTTCAGCCGCGGGCTTGCCCAAGTCAGCCATAGCCGAGGAGACAAAGGCATCACGGTTCTCCGTAACCAGACGGCGTAGTGCGTTCAGCTGCGCGCGGCGCCATGCCAGCGGCCGGGTACGACCGGATTCGTAAGTCTTCTTCAGTTGTTCGAAAGTCTGGTTCGTCATGAAAGCACCCCCTGCTTTACGGCAGCGCTACTGCAATTTTGGACGGGCTACGCCCCGCGCCTTGCTGGCTCGTCTGTCGGCTCGCACGCTGCCTACAGACAGCCTACTAGGCTGTCTGCTTTACGGCAGCGTCATAAAGTCCGTGTCTTTGAGGTAGTTTTTGCCGGCGGTGATGTCGTATTGGATGAGCTTGTAGTCGGCAAGCAACTGCTTGGTTTCCTTGTCGAAGTCATCGGTGGACATCGGGTTGCCGTTCTGATCAAGATAGATGTTCTGGCCTTCGGGGATACGATCCCAGCCTTGGATCTTGTTGACCACAGGCGGTTCCATGGCGGCGATCTTGGAATGCATTTCGGTCAGGAACGCCAGATACGGGCTGACCTTGGCGTTCATGTGATCGGCGGCCTGTGCCACGAAGAAGTTCGGCGAAGAGTAGTCTGCATCGCTTGCCTTATTGCCTTGGGAGCTGGAAGCCTTATTCGACCAGATGAAGTAATCGGTCAGGTGCAGGGCCAAGGAGTTGTTGCCATCCTCGCTGGCGGACGAGTAGATGCCCGGCAAGTGATCGCCGTAGAACACTACGGTGACGGGCTTATCCAGCGCATCCAGTTCGTTCAGGAACTCCTGAGTGGCCTGATCGGTAATCTCCACACCCTTTTGATAGGTCTCAATCGACTGCTGTTCATCATCACCCAGCGGCGTACCCGTGGTGGATTCGGCGGTGTAGTCGTTGTTCTCATACCACTCGTGGTAGGGCATGTGGTTCTGCATGGTGATGATCTGAATGAACTTGTTCGTCTTGCCGGACCTGATGCCTTCCAGCGCAGAATCATAGGAAGACTTATCAGAGACGTACGGCGACTCGTCGATCTTGTCCTGATACTTGATCACGTCCGGACCGGTCAGCGTGTAGAAGTGCGAGAACCCGAACTTCTTGTAGTTCGTAGCGCGCGAGTACATGCTGGACTCGTACGGATGGTAGCCGAGCGAGTTGACGGGCGCGCCCCACATCTGGTTGATGGTGGGGGTCCAATGCTGGCTCGGGACCAGCTGCTGATACGGGCTGGACAGGGAGGAATCGAAATTGGCCATGCTCAGACCGGAAAGTCCCATGTATTCGAGGTTGGCCGTACCGCCGCCGTAGCCGGAGGAGAGCATCAGGCCGGAGGTGGTGCCCGCCTTGATCTTGCGGATGTTGGGCATCGAATCCTTATTGGTCTTCAGTCCCGGCACGCGGCTCGGGTCGGAGAAGGATTCGGACAGCACGTACACCACTGTCGAATCAGTGAGGTTGTTGGTGCGGGAGGCGTTGATTGTCTCCGCTTCCTTCTGGTAGCGAGCGGCGACCTTCTTCATGGTCTCCTCGGAGTAGTTGCTCGGCTTGTCCATGATCTTCGGGTTGAGCTGACGGGTAAAGGCCACGAGCGGACCGTTGCGCTGCGCGTCATACACGGAATCCCACATGGATGGCGTGTCCCCCAAGGCGCGGGAGAACTTGTTGGCCAGCGAATCGGTGGTGCTCACATGAATGCAGTACAACGCGAACACCAGAATCGGCAGCAGCAGCAGAATCAGACGGGAGGTGAGGTTCAGGCTCAGGTTGTCCGTACGGATCATGCGACCTTTGCGCCCGTCGAAGTGGCGCAGCACCAGAATCAGGGCGAGCAGCGCGGCGAACGCGCCAAGTGCCACGAGGATGGTCACGTGCGCGCCGGCCGGAATGAAGGTGAGCATATTGCCGGTGTTCGAGCCAAGGAAGCCGAGGTCGGCGGGCAGAATGGCCTCGTAACGGATCTCGACCTTGAAATGTTCGATGGCGGCCACGATGATTCCGACCGCGAGAATCACGATGCTTGCCGTCCAGAATCTGTTGAACAGCATCAGCAACATGAGGTACAGCAACGCGACAAGTATCACGTTGAGTACGAATACGAAATTGCCGTCGGTCCACATCTTGCTCACGAAGCCGAATCCGACGGTCGGACTGGACAGCTGCACACGGGTGGAGCTGGACGAAACGCCCACTTCGAGCGCCGTCACGACAATGATGTCGAAGATAACGAAGAGCACGCCGTACACCCAGCCGGGGAAGGGCTTGTGGGGGTGTTGGGGCGTGACTTCATTGGCTTCGACCTTTTGGCCCAAAGCTTGAAATGGGTTTCACTGTGGTGGTATTACTAGTGTTCTCGCTCATTCGCCTGTTTCCGTATGTGACTTTTCAAGGGCATATTGTTGCCGCTGAACCTTGGAAAATCCATAGTTCCACTATTTTTCTTACCGTTTCCTAACTATTCACCCTAACGCAAAGGGTGCCTCGGGACATCCCCGAAGCACCCTGATATATAAGGAGCCTATCCCTGATAGCGAAGTGTTCTGTTCTCCCCTAGACAACGCCTCGCTATCTGACTTGATTATTCCCCTTATCGCTGTTGCGGATTGACGGCTACTGCCGCATTACTTCACGGCGGCGGCGAACTGGTCGACCAGTGCGCTCATCCAGTCGAGCAGGTTGGTGTACTGCTTCGGCATCTGCTCGGCGAGCTCCACGATCGGCACGTTGGCGTCCTTGGCGGCACCGGTGATCTGGTCAGTAGTGGAGTTTGCTTCCTGGCTGTTGAAGACGAACATCTTGATGAAGCCGGCCTTCAGGGTGTCCTGGAAGTCCTTGATGTCGGCCGGGGTCGGCTCGCTCTCGTTGGCGGAGGCCTGGGCGTAGCCCTTCGGAGTGGCGTCGGTCATCTTGAGGTCGTCGGCCAGGTACCAGGCCACGGATTCGGTGGCGGCGTACGGCAGGCCCTCGGTCTTGGCGGAAGTCTCCTTGATCTTGGACTCAAGCTGGTCTTCCTTGGCGTGCCATTCTTTGTTGAGCTTGGCGTAGTCGTCCTTGTGGCTCGGGTCGGCCTTCTGGTAGGCGGCGGTGATGGCGTCGGCGGTGTTGGAACGCACCTTGGCGGAGAACCAGACGTGCGGGTTGTCGCCTTCCTTGATGCCGGCGGTTTCGGCGGCGGTGACCAGCGTGGCCTTGGTCGGCTGGGCGGCCTTGGTGGCCCACGGGTCGTAATCGGCGCCGTTGACTACGGCTACCTTGGCGGTGCCGAACTTGGCGACATCCTGGCTGGTGGGCTCGTAATCGTGCGCCTCGACGTTGGTCTTGGTCATGATGTTGGTGACTTCGACGTTGCTGCCGCCGAGGTCTTCGGCCACGGAACCCCACTGGTTGATGGAGGCGACGACCTCGATCTTGCCGGAAGACGCGGCGCCGCTGGAATCGGACTTGCCGCTGGCGGCGTTGCTGGAACCGCAGGCGGCCATCGAGAGCAGGGTCGCCGCGGCGGCCGCGATGGCGAGCGCGCGCTTGGCGTTGGACATGATGGACATGATTGGGTTTTCCTCTCTAATTAGCCGAACGGCTGGGCGATGCTGCTGTTGCTGCATCATCGCCCAGCCACCAATACGACAGAATAACATGTATTGAGAATTATTATCATTTGCATTTACATCGGCGTGTCATGCTGGCGTTCCACCCTGCCATCACCCTGGCGGCGTTCCTGCTGGCCTGGGCGAGCACCGTGGTACCGGCCTGGGTAGCGGCCAAACGCAAGCTGCGTGACAAGCCGGCTTCCCTACTTCGGGCATTTCATGTTCATGACTTCGGGTGGCTATAAGCACGTGTTCGGCGAGCAGCACCAGTCGAACGCCTATATGGTGCGGCTCAAGAACCACGAGACCTCCAATGTGGAGTCGCGCAGCGCCAAGCTCATGAAGCTGGACGGCGTGAAAGGCATCGTGCAGAACACGACCTCAAAGAAACAGCATGCTCGGCGCGCTGAAGTCAGTGGAATAGCAGCGGAATAACAAATGGGATCGGCTTTGAAGCCGATCCCATTTGTTATTCGCTCACTGCTTTCTGAGCCTTCTGCGCTTTCTGCTCCTTTTGGCAATCAGAGCACAGTCCGAAGACCTCCAAGGTGTGGGATTCAACGGTGAAGCCGTGGCCGTCGGCCACTTTGCGCAGCCAAGCCTCGCTGGGCGGGTCGATTTCCACGGTTTTGCCGCACCGCCTGCACACCAAGTGGTGGTGATGTCCGTCGTCGCCGCATAGGCGGAACAGCTGCTGGCCGTCCAGGCGGATCGTGTCGGCGGCACCGGCATCGGCCAAGGCGTTGAGCTGGCGGTATACGGTGGCCAAGCCGATTTTCGAGCCTTCGTCCTCCAGCCTGCGGTGCAGGTCCTGAGCGGAGATGAACTCCTCGCAGTCGGCCAAGGCGGCGCGAATCGCGTCCTTCTGCTTGGTCTGGCGTTCGATATGTTCAACCATCGGTAAGGTCACGCCTTCTTTTTCAGGTCGTCCCAGCAGCCGGTGGCCTCAAGGTCAGCGACCGTCTTGGCCGGGTCGCCGGTGAGCACGGTGATGTGGCCCATCTTGCGGTCGTGGCGCACTTCGGCCTTGCCGTAGTCGTGCACATTCCACTCCGGGTGGGTGGCGATCAGCGCGCGCGTCGGTTCCACATGCTGGCCAAGTACGTTGACCATCACGGCCGGCGAGAGCAGCTTGGGCTTGGGCAGAGGCCAGCCGGCGATGCCGCGGATGTGGGCGTCGAACTGGTCCATCGAGCAGGCCTCGATGGTGTAGTGGCCGGAGTTGTGCGGGCGCGGGGCGAGCTCGTTGACGATGACCTGATCGTCCTTGGTGATGAACAGTTCGATGGCCAGCGTGCCAGCCAGTTCGAAGCCCTTGGCCAGGCGAATCGCCAGTTCATGCGCTTCGCGAGCCACATGTTCGGACACCTCGGCGGGGGCGATGGTCATATGCAGGATGTTGTTGCGGTGCTCGTTACGCACAATCGGGAAGGTGACGAAGTCCTTGCCGTTGCCGGAGACCAGAATCGAAGCCTCGAATGCGAAGTCGACGAAGCCTTCCAGGATGCTCGGCGGGAAGCCACCACCACGGTCGGAGCGGGAGCGGATCTTCTCCAAGTCGGCGTCGGAACGCAGCACGAGCTGACCGTGGCCGTCGTAGCCGCCGGACACGGTCTTCAGCACGGCCGGATAATGAATATCACCCAATGCGGCGTCAAGCTCATCGAAGTTGTTGACAGCGCGCCACGGTGCGGTGGCGGTGCCGTGGTCGTTGATGAACTGCTTCTCGCGCACGCGGTGCTGGGTCACGCGCAGCAAGTCGGTGCCCTGCGGGGTGGCGGTGATGCCGCGCACCTCGTCGATGGCGCCGGCGTCCACGTTCTCGAACTCGTAGGTGAGCACGTCAGACTGCACGGCCAGATCATGGATGGCGGTTTTGTCATCGTACTCGGCGGTGATCTGGAAGTCGGCCACCTGACCGGTCGGGCAGTTCGGCGTTGGGTCAAGCACGCCGACGCGGAAGCCCATGTAGCGGGCGGACAGAGCCATCATGCGGCCGAGCTGGCCGCCGCCGATGATGCCGATGGTCGAGCCCGGCATCAGCATGGAGACGCGGCCGCCCGTTTCTTCAGACAAGCTGGGCATTGGATTCGGCCACCTTTTCCTTCAGTTCGTTACGGTAATCCTCAAGCTTGTCGGCCAGTTCGGGCTCGAAGGCGGAGAGCATCTGCACGGCGAGCAGGCCGGCGTTGGTGGCACCGGAGTTGCCGACGGCGGTGGTGGCCACCGGAATGCCGCCGGGCATCTGCACGATGGACAGCAGCGAATCCCAGCCGGACAGGGCGTGGGAGCGCACGGGCACGCCGATCACGGGCAGTGTGGTCTGCGCGGCGATCATGCCCGGCAGGTGGGCGGCACCGCCGGCACCGGCGATAATGACCTTCAGGCCATTGGCGCGGGCGTTGTGCGCGAACTCGGCCATGAGCTCGGGCGTGCGGTGCGCGGAGATGACCTGCTTGTGGTAGGCGACGCCGAACTGGTCGAGAATATCGCAGGCGCGCTTCATGGTCTCCCAGTCGCTGGCCGATCCCATGACCACTGCGACTTCGGGCTTGGATTCATTTGCCATTATCATTTACTCCCTAGTTATTGAGAATAAGGCCCACTGTACTCCTGATAGCGGAGTTAAGCCACGCAGCGAATCGTTCTCAATACATAATTCTGTGAGGCTTACAGCTCAATAACGATCTTGCCGAACATGTCGCCGGCGATCATTCTGGCGAACGCCTCGGGGGCGGCGTCCAACCCGCTGACCACGGAATCGATCACCGGATGCAGGTCGGCGTGCTCCACGAAGCGCAGCAATCGTGCGAAATCCTCGCGCGAACCCATGGTGCAGCCCTGCACGCGAATGTCCTGGAAGAACAGTCGCGTGAGCTCCGCACCGGGCTGGTCACCGGTGGTGGCGCCGCAGATGGCGATGGTGCCGCCGGGACGCACCGACCGCACCGAATGGCCCCATGTGGCCGCCCCCACGGACTCGATCACCGCATCGACCTTGCGCGGCAACCGCGCACCGGTCTCCAGCGCGGCGTTCGCGCCAAGTTTCAGCGCTTTGGCGCGCTTGTCCGCGTCGCGCGAGGTGACGAACACCTCCAGACCGGCGGCATGGGCGAGCTGGATGGCCGCAGTGGACACGCCGCCGCCCGCGCCCTGAATGAGCACGGAGTCGCCCGGCTTGATGCCGGCGGCATCGAACAACAGCGAGTAGGCGGTCAGCCAGCTGGTGCCGAGTGCGGCTGCCTCAGCCGTGGTGAGGCTTGCGGGCTTGGCGAACACGTTGGCGGACGGCACGGAAGTCTTCTCGGCCATCGTGCCGGGGTATTTCTCGGAGAGGATCGTGCGGCGCTCGCCCGGGGCCACGCCCGCGCCATCGGTGCCGACGAACGTGTACAGCACCACTTCGCTGCCGGCCTTGAGCCCATGCTTGCCGGGGATGTCCTCGTCCAGAATGCCCACGGCATCGGTGCCCAGGATCATCGGCGTCTGTTCGGCGGCGAGACCCACACCCTGTAGCGACCAGACGTCGTGATGGTTTACGGTCACCGCGCGCACCGAAACGGTCGACCAGAACGGGCGGGCCTGGGGTTCGGGCTGCTCGCCCACTGCCAACGCGGCAAGCGGATCGGCATGGTTGACGGTGGATGCGTATACGGCCTTCATTGCGCGCTCCTTGGTATCAAAAGGAATTACCGCATTCATTGTCCCACATCGCGCAGCGAACGAATCACCCATTTACGGAGATGTTGGGGGCATTGCTTCGTCATGTGGACCTCGGACAATGCCGGGCGTTAGCATTCAACTTCGGAAAGACTAGCGAAGGGAGATTCGAGGGTATGCGCAGCGCGTCAGGAAACGGATTTGATTCAAGCGATTCCTTCGCCGTCTCCGGCGCTGCCGAGAGGACCGCACGCCTTCACGACATACCCCCGAGCATTACCCCTTCCCATGGCGACGACTCCCATCTGCTGAGCCGCATTGCCAGCCCGGCCGATGTCAAGGCCCTTGCCCCCAACGAGCTCGCCGAACTCTGCCGTGAGATTCGCACCACGCTGCTGGCATATGGCCACCAACACGGCGGTCATATCGGCTCCAATCTGGGCATGGTGGAGGCCACGGTGGCCCTGCACCGCGTATTCGATTCGCCGCGTGACCGCATCGTGTTCGATGTATCCCACCAAAGCTACGTGCATAAAATGCTCACGGGCCGCGCCGCCGCCTATCTGGACCCGGACCGTTTCAGCGAGGTGACCGGCTTCACCAATCCGGACGAAAGCAAACACGACCAGTTCGTGCTCGGTCACACCGGTACCTCGATTTCATTGGCTTGCGGTTTGGCGAAAACCCGCGATATGGAAGGCCCGAACAGCGGCATCGGCAATGTGATCGCCGTGATCGGCGATGGTTCGCTGAGTTCGGGCGTGGCGTTTGAAGGACTGAACAACGCGGCTGAGCAGGGCGGCAATCTCATCATTGTGTTCAACGACAATGAGATGTCGATTGCCGGCGATTTCGG
>ENA-OQIL01000602-OQIL01000602.1-human-gut-metagenome-genome-assembly--contig:-NODE-602-length-12260-cov-4.623671_pt1 | contig 12260 bp, 14 predicted proteins | sample MGYA00242583_ERZ504748 | MGnify/ENA primary metagenome ERZ504748 (study PRJEB26092, sample SAMD00036191) | human gut metagenome | host: Homo sapiens | study: EMG produced TPA metagenomics assembly of...
GCTTCTTCAACCAGCAGTTCAAGCGCTCTGCCTGCCTGACGGCCCAAGGTGGGCTCCGTCACCCCTGTCACCCAGAGGCGACTTGGCGGATGCCCAGCGAATGCCTCCTCGGCGCTGTGGCTGAAGGAGCTTGATCGAGCTTTTCCGAAACAGGAGTTAACAGCACTATTCTGTCTCAAAGGAAAAGCCCGGAGCATTTTGTTCCGGGCTTTTCCTATTTTACGATTTTTCCCGTTTTACTTGAACGAGAACGCTTGTCTCACAGATCTCCTTCTCTGCCCTCATTCCGTGAGGCACGTTGGTTCGCCAGGCGCAAAATCCGGGCGGGCTATTACCCGACGGTACCTCGGGAGGGGGCGCTTCAGGGAAGCTATGAATAAAAGTTAATCCTTTTTTTCTTTCCTGGCGGTTGATCGCGCTGAACAAGGCCTTAACCGAAGCGGTGATAATATCGCTGTCCACGCCAACGCCCCAGGTGATCCTCCCGTCCTTGCCGGTGATCCCCACATAAGCCGCGGCACGGGATTTGGAGCCTTGCTCCAAGGCGTGCTCCGTGTAGGTCAGATCCTGATATTGAATCCCCAGATTTTCCTTGATGGCGTTGCTGACGGCATCCAAGCGGCCGTTGCCGTCGCCCTTGATCTCCTTTTCCACGCCGCCGATTTTCACGGTAACCGCGGCGTGGATGCAGTCATTGCGGACGAAATGAAAGTCTACCAAAGAGATCTTATCGTTGATATTTAAATACTCCCTCCGGAAGATCTCATAGACCTCCTCCGGCTGAAGCTCCTTATGCTGATGGTCGGAAACATTCTTTACCGCATAGCCAAAATCTTCCCGCATTTTCGGCGGTAAAACAAAACCGTATTTCTGCTCCAGCAGATAGCCGATGCCTCCCTTACCGGACTGGCTGTTGATTCGGATCACGTCGCCCTCGTATTCCCTGCCGATATCCTTGGGGTCGATGCAGAGGTAGGGTACAGTCCAATGGTCGCATTCCTTTTCCTCCCGCCATTTCATTCCTTTGGCGATGGCATCCTGATGAGATCCGGAAAACGCGCAAACACCAGCTTGCCGCCGTAAGGCTGGCGGTCATACACATGCATCCCCGTGACTTTTTCATAAAGAGCAACGGTAGACGGCATATCCTCAAAATTCAGCTTGGGGTCTACCCCCTGGGAAAACATGTTCAGAGCCAGGGTAACGATATCCGCGTTTCCGGTGCGTTCACCGTTGCCGAACAAGGTTCCCTCGATCCGGTCCGCGCCGGCCAGCAGGCCCAATTCGCAGTCCGCCACGCCGCAACCCCGGTCGTTATGGGGATGGAGGGAGACCACCACGCTGTCACGGTAATCCAGATGCTTGCACATATATTCTACCTGGCAGGCGTAAACGTGAGGCATGGAATGCTCTACTGTCACCGGAAGATTGATAATCACCTTTTTCTCCGGCGTCGGCTTCCAGACATCCAGCACAGCATTGCAGATATCCCGGGCAAATTCCATCTCCGTGCCGGTAAAGCTTTCCGGAGAATACTCAAACCGGAAATCGCTGCCCATTTCGCTGGAAATTTTTTGAAGCAACTTGGCGCCGTCCACAGCGATCCTGATGATTTCCTCCTTGCTCTTGCGGAACACCTGCTCCCGCTGGGCTACTGAGGTGGAGTTATAAAGGTGGACGATGGCCCGGGGACAGCCCTCCAACGCCTCAAATGTTCTGCGGATAATATGCTCTCTGGCCTGGGTCAGCACCTGGACAGTGACATCCTCCGGGATCATATCCCGTTCGATCAGGGTTCTTAAAACTCATATTCCGTTTCCGACGCCGCAGGAAAGCCCACCTCGATCTCCTTAACCCAATCTCTACCAGGAACTTGAAAACTCCAGCTTTTCTTCCAGGCTCATGGGCACGATCAACGCCTGGTTTCCATCCCGCAGGTCCACACTGCACCAAATCGGCGCTTTCTCCACATATTCCTTCTTGGTCCAGTCATAGCAGGGAACCGGCGGCATAAAATACTGTGTGGTGTACTTTTCTACATTTCTCATCTTAAAACACGTCTCCTTTTGTTGTTCTGCCCGCTGCTGCTTCAGAAAGGAGACAAAGGCGGTCCAGCGGGCTTTGGATTTAGATTTCGGCAACAAAAAAAGCCTTTCGCCTCCCCAAATAGAGACGAAAGACTTTCAAAAGTCTCACGCGGTACCACTCTAATTTCACGCCTTACGGCGTGCCCTCATTGCAGATACGGCCGATACTCCGGCTTATATCCTCCCGCTGTAACGGTCGGGCTCCGGCTCCGCCTACTTGACAATTCTTTCAGCGTGCTACTTCAAGGCCAGTTCAAAGCTTTCGCCCAACCGCTTCTCACCACCCAGCGGCTCTCTGCATGTTAAAAAGGCTCCTACTCTTCCTCTTCATCGTATTTATTGTTATTGATTGTTATTATACTCAAATTCTTCTGATTCCGCAACTGTTATTTTTCACATGCTTTCCTGCTGTTTTCTGATATATTTTATCTCTTTTTCAGCAATTTCCCGCGCTTGTTCCCCATTTTTTAGGATCATCGCCCGCAATTCCTCCAGGCCGCCGAACCTTTTTTCCGGACGAATAAATTCCAAAAGCTCGGTTTTCACCATTTTTCCATACAAGGCTTCCCCGTCGTAATCAGGCATCCAGGTTTCTGACAAAGGCTTTTCCTCCGCCCCAACCGTAGGCTTTACCCCAATATTGGTGACTCCGTATGTCACCACCTGATCAAAGCTGACCAGGGAGGCGTATACTCCGTACCGAGGCACCAGATAATCCTCCGGGAACACCTGGTTCAGGGTAGGCGTTCCCATCAAATGCCCGATATGTCTTCCGTGGACCACCTCGAAATCATAGGAAAAGGGGTGACCCAAAAGCTCTCTGGCCTGGCGGGCCCCGCCCTTTTCCAGCGCCTTCCGGATTCTGGTGGAGCTGACCGGCGCGCCCTCCAGCGTTACCGGCGGCAAATCGCACACCTGGATTCCTCTGGGACGGCACAAAGCTTTCAGTTCCTCCTTGCCGGCTGTCCCTCCGGCGCCGAAATGGTAATTATATCCACAGAACACCTTTTCAGCCCGCAGCGTATTTTTTAAAATTTCTTCCACAAAGGCTTCCGGCGGCAGATCTTTCACCGCCGCAAAGGGCGCCAGATAAAGGGCTTCCACCCCAAGGTCCTCCAGCATTTTCTCTTTCAGAGTATTGCTCATCAGCCTGGGTTTTCCCCGGCCGGTGAGCTCCGCCAACGGGCTTTCGGGAAAGGTAAATACGCTGGGAACCAGCCCGTTCGCCTTTTCCGTTACCGCCTTCCGGATGACAGCCTGATGGCCTTTGTGTAGGCCGTCAAAGCATCCCAAAGCGACGGCGGCAGGCTGCCGGGACTTTTCAAGGCCGTTGAAAACCTGCATCATTCGTTCACCTGATATCCTTAAAATAGTTTTAAAATCGAAAGTTCGTTTTTTTCCCGGTGCACCCGGCCCAGGCCCAAAAAAATCCCATCCGGGCTGTATACGCGGATTTTCACTCCGTCCGCCTCTTTTTTCACGCCGGTGCGCTCCAGCGCCAAGGCGCCGCCGTTTTGGAAGCGTTTTGCCTGGGGGCCGGTTACTTTGAGAGGCCGGTATTCCAAAAACAGGCTGTCCACTGGACGCAGCCGCTGCTCCAGCACGCCCTCCGCCTTCAGACTCTTGGCCTCGTCCAGGGGGATGCTGTCCTTAATGGTATAACCGCAGGCGGCGGTTCGCCGCAGGCTGGTCATAATCCCGCCGCATCCGAGCCGCTTTCCAAGGTCGGCGCATAGAGTGCGGACATAGGTGCCCTTGGAGCACCTGACCCGGATACTTCCCTCTCCCGTTTCCTGCCGGTATTCCAATAGCTCCAGCTCATGAATGGTCACAGGCCTAGCCTCCCGTTCAACCTCAATTCCCTTGCGGGCCAGGTCGTAAAGCCGGACGCCGTTTTTCTGGATCGCCGAATACATAGGCGGAACCTGCAGGATTTCTCCCCGGAAATGGGAAAGGGCGCTTTCCAGCGCCTTTTCATCCGCGGTTACCGGAAAGGTCTCCTTGACCGTGCCCGTGCTGTCCTCGGTATCGGTAACCACACCCAGCCGGAATCCAGCCACATATTCTTTTCCGCTGTCGGGAGTCAAGTCCTGGGCCTTAGTAGCGCTGCCGATCAAAATTGGCAAAACGCCGGTAGCCATCGGGTCTAAGGTCCCGGTGTGTCCCACCTTTTTGGTTCCAAACAGTCCCCGCATTACCGCCACCACGTCAAAGGAAGTGAACCGCGGCGGCTTGTCAATCACAATAATCCCATTCATCAGGAATTCTCCTGCTTTTCAAATACTTTCTGCACCGCAGAGAGGATCTGGTGCTTAGCGCCGGTAACTCCTCCGGTCAGCACGCATCCGGCAGCGCCTGGATGGCCGCCGCCGCCGAACTCGGCGCAGATTTTAGATGCGTTCACCTTGGGTCCGGTCCGGACGGAAATTTTAAAGCTTCCATCCTCCTTTTCCCGCATAGTAACGCCGATTTCCACTCCTTCCACCTGGCGGGGCAGGGCGGCAATCCCGTCCATATCCTCATCGTTGGCCCCCGATTGACGGACCATTTCCCTCGTAACATAAGCCACGGCGCACTTTCCGCCAAAGTAAAAGCTCATAGTATCCAGCACCCGGCGCTCGATCTCCAGCCTGGCTCTGGATTTGGTGTCGAACATCACCCGGTTGATCATCGCCGCATCCGCGCCCTTGTCCATCATATGAGCCGCCACAATATAGGTCCTGGAGGTGGCGTTGGTATAACGGAAACAGCCGGTATCCGTGGTGATGCCGGTATAAATGCAATCCGCGATCTGAGAGGTGATCTCCGCTTCCATGGTAAACAGCAGATCATACATGATCTCTGTAGTGGAGGCCGCCTCCGGCCGGATAACGTATTGTCTGGCGTATTTGGTGTTGGAGCCGTGATGATCGATACACAGGTCAACCCGCTGGGCATAAGGGCTCAGCCTTTGACCCAGCAGCTGGGGATCGGCGATATCCACAGCACAGATAAACTGGGGCTCAAAATCCGGAAATTCGATTCCTTCAAACATATAATCATATTTCTGCGGGATAGGGTCGCCGCACCGGATGGACACCCGCTTTCCCTTTTGCCGCAGGCCGAGATACAAGGCCGCCGCGCTTCCCAGGGTGTCGCCATCCGGGTATTGATGGCACAGCAGGTAAATATCATCCGCTTCCAGCAGCAGCTTCACCGCATCGTGAAGGCTTACGCTTTTATTTTCCGGACTCATAGTCTCCCTCATTTCAAATCATTGAGCAATTTTGCAATATTGGCGCTGTATTCAATCGAATCCGTCGCCTGAAACTGCAGCGACGGCACATGACGGATATGGATTCTCGCGCCCAATTCCCGGCGGATAAAGCCGGCGGCGGATTTTAGTCCCTCTACCGCCCGTTTGGCGTGATCCATTCCCTCCATAGAGCTGACATAAACCTTACAGTAGGATAGGTCGTTGGTGACCTCCACGCGCACCACGCTGAGCATGGTTTCCTGCACTCTCGGATCCTTCAGTTCCCGCAGAATAGCGGTAAGCTCCCGCTTGATATCCTCAGTGGTGCGGTCGATTCTATGACTTGCCATATGATTCCTCCATACCGGAGGCTGTTAATCCTCCCGGTATTCTTCCATCACGAAGGCTTCGAAAACGTCGCCCTCCTTAATATCGTTAAAGCGTTCTAAGCCGATACCGCATTCGTAACCGGAGGCAACCTCTTTCACATCGTCCTTAAACCGTCTTAAAGAGGCCAGCTTATCCTCGCCGATGACGATACCGTCACGAACAATACGGATTTCGGCGTTTCTGGTAATCTTGCCGCTGAGCACATAGCTGCCCGCGATCGTGCCCACATTGCTGATCTTATAGACCTGGCGGCACTCAGCCCGGCCCAGCAGGTTCTCTCTGAACTTCGGTGCCAGCATACCCTTCATGGCAGACTCGATTTCCTCGATGCAGTCGTAGATGACGCGGTACAAACGCATATCCACCTTATCCCGCTCGGCGTTTTCCGCCGCCACCGGATCCGGACGCACGTTAAAGCCTACGATGATCGCATTGGACGCGTTCGCCAGCATCACGTCGGACTCGTTGACCGCGCCGACACCGCCGTGGATCACGCGGACCCGTACCTCGTCGTTGGAAAGCTTCTCCAGGGACTGTCTGACCGCCTCTACAGAGCCCTGCACGTCGGCCTTGACAATGATCTTCAATTCCTTGATATCCCCCAGCTGCATCTGATCGAACAGATTATCCAGGGTAACCTTGGTCTGAGCGTTGAACTGCTCCTCCTTCTGGGCCGCCTTTCTCTGGTCAACCAGCTCCCGGGCCAGCCGCTCATCGGAAACACAGTTAAAGGTATCGCCGCCGGTAGGAACGTCATCCAGGCCGGTGATCTCAACCGGAACGGAGGGGCCAGCCTCCTGTACCCGCTCACCCCGGTCGTTCATCATGGCTCTTACCCGGCCTACGCTGGTGCCTGCCACTATGATATCCCCTACATGGAGAGTGCCGTTCTGAACCAGCACCGTGGCGATGGGGCCGCGTCCCTTATCCAGTCTCGCCTCGATCACCGTACCCTTGCCGGCACGGTCCGGATTCGCTTTCAGTTCCTTCATATCAGCGATCAGGGTGACCATTTCCAGCAGGTCGCCGATGCCTTCCTTGGTATGGGCGGATACCGGAATACACGGGGTATCTCCGCCCCACTCCTCAGGCACCAGCTCATACTCGGTGAGCTGCTCCTTGACGCGCTCCGGGTTAGCGCCCATTTTATCCATTTTATTGATCGCCACAATGACGGAAACTCCCGCCGCCTTGGCGTGGTTGATGGCCTCGATGGTCTGGGGCATGATGCCGTCGTCGGCGGCTACCACCAGGATCGCGATATCCGTCACCTGGGCGCCTCTGGCGCGCATAGTGGTGAACGCCTCATGGCCGGGCGTATCCAGGAAGGTAATTTCCCGGTCGCCGATATTAACCCGGTAGGCGCCGATATGCTGGGTAATGCCGCCGGCCTCTCCCGCGGTAACATTGGCGTGCCGGATGGCGTCCAGCAGAGAGGTTTTACCGTGGTCAACGTGTCCCATGACCACTACCACCGGCGCTCTGGGCACCAGGTTCTCGTCGTCATCCTCGCTGTCGTCGATAATCCGGTCCTCAATGGTGACCACCACTTCTTTTTCTACCTTGGCGTGGAATTCCATCGCCACCAGAGCGGCGGTATCGAAATCGATCACATCGTTTACAGTCGCCATGGTTCCCATCATCATCAGCTTTTTAATGACCTCGGCCGCGGTGGCCTTTAAGCGTAAGGCAAGTTCACCCACGGTGATCTCGTCAGGGATTTGAATCGTGATGGGCTTGGCTTTCCGCTCCATGGCGATCCGGCGCAGGCGCTCCGCCTCAGTTTCCTTTCTGGAGTTGCGGGGCTTGCCTCTCTGCTGAGATTTTTGGGTGATCTTCTGCTTCTGCACCGTATTCTCGCTGCGGTACTTTTCAGAAGCCATTCGGTCGTATTTTTCATTATACTTATCGATGTTCACGTTAGCGGACCGCGTATCGATGATTCTGCCCTGAGGCCGAACCACGCGGTTGGAATTCTCCGTATTTTGAAAAGGCGCGGCGGCCTGAGGCTGCCTGGCCTCCTGGCGGGGAGCAGGCTTCTGCTGCTTTTGAGCTGCTTTCTGCTGAGGCTGGCTTTGATTCTGAGGTTTGGGGCCTACCGGCGTGATTTTGCCGGGCATGACGGCCTTGCGCTTCGGTTGGTTCGGTACCGGCTGTCCGGAAGCGTTCTGTGCCGGCTTTACCGGCGCTTCTGCCCTGGCGGCGGGCTTTGCTTCCTTTTTTACGGCCTGCTGGGACTTTTCCACTTTTGCGGCAGCCTTGGCCGGCTCCTGAGCCGCGGCGGCTTTCGCCTTTTCCACCGCCTCGGCGGCGGCCTGTGCCGCCTGATCCTCTGCCACGGTTTTATTTTCCGCAAAATAGGCGTCAAAATTCGGAAGGGCCTTCAGTTGGGTATAATGCTCAAAAATCACATCCAGTTCTTCCTCAGTCAGCGCCGTCATATGTTTTTTGACTTCTCCAAAATGCTTCTGCAGCAGATCGATAATCTCCTTGCTGGGAACATTCAGATCCTTTGCCACCTCGTGGACTCTATATTTTATCATCATATTATCAAATCCTCCCCGTTGGTTTTCGTAAGCGTCAGCGCTTTGCGCGCGAACCCTTCATCATTGAGGGCAAGCACGCCGCACCGTTTGCCTAGTGACATGCTCACTTGGTCCATCGTTTGTTCTATGGTTACGAGAGGTACGCCGAAAGCTTCAGCGCGGCTCTCTATGCCCTTAAGGGTCCGCTGAGACAAATCCGGACACACCAGCACCAGCTTTGCTTTTCCTTCCTCCATGGAGGAAAGCACCAGATCGTTTCCCAAGCTGAGTCTCCCAGCTCGTCTGGCCAGGCCCAGTAAGGACAACAGCCTGTCATTCATGAGCCAGCAATTCCTCCTCCATTTGGTCATATACCTCGCTTGGAATCTGGCAGGAAAAAGCCTTTTCAAACCGCCGGGCCTTGCGCGCCGCCTTCAGGCAAGCGGCGTTTCTGCACACGTAAGCGCCCCTTCCCGGCTTTCGGCCGGTAAGATCCAAAGAAACGCCTCCGGCCGCCAAAACCTGGCCGTTTTCATCCTTTGCATCGGGCGCTTTTACTACCCGGACCAGATCCTTTTTCGGTTTCATTTCTCCGCATCCTGTACACATGCGCATAGGGGGACGCTTTTGACGCATACTTTCATTCCGCCTTCCATAATAGGACGGAAAGCTCCGTCCGGGTCAAATAGGGTTTTATCAATTTCTATTATTCCTGCTCCTCGGCCTCTGCCGCCTTATGGGCATCCGGGTCGTAAAAGCCGCTTTCGGGTTTGATGTCGATCTTCCAGCCGGTCAGCTTCGCCGCCAGTCTGGCATTTTGCCCCTTATTGCCAATAGCCAGGGAAAGCTGGTGGTCCGGCACCGTCACCTGGCACGCCTTCATTCCATCCGGGTCCACCTCTACGGAAAGTACATCCGCCGGGGACAGAGCCGCGGCGATAAACTTGGCCGGGTCCTCACTGTACTCGATAATGTCTATTTTTTCTCCGCCTAACTCGTTGACTACGTTGCCCACTCTGGCGCCTCTGGCGCCGATGCAGGCGCCTACCGCGTCCACATTGGGGTCTTTGCTCCAAACAGCCAGCTTGGTTCTGGAGCCGGCCTCTCTGGAAACAGACTTGATTTCCACCGTACCGTCGTAGATTTCCGGCACCTCGGTTTCAAACAGCCGCTTAACCAGATCCGGATGGGTTCTGGAGATCATCGCCCTGGGGCCCTTTTCCGTCTCCTTTACGTCCACTACATAAACCTTGACATGGTCGCCTTCCCGGAGTTCCTCGCCGCCGACCTGTTCACTTTTAGGCAACACGGCTTCGGCCTTTCCGATCTTCAGGGTGGCCGCCCCGCTTCTGGGGTCGATCCGTTCCACGGTAGCGGTAACCAGTTCCTGATGCCTGCTTTGGAATTCCTGCATCATCTGTCCCCGTTCGCCGTCACGGATGCCCTGACGGATAATATTCCGGGCGGTCTGCGCGGCGATCCGGCCAAATTGCTTGGTATCCAGCTGAACCCCTACCTTTTCGCCTACGGCAGTATTAGGATCGATCTCCCGGGCATCCTGCAGGGAAATTTCCCTGCCCTTGTCCTCTACCTCTTCCACAACGGTTTTCTGTAGATAAACCTCGAACACGCCCGTATCCGGATTCATGTTGATAATCGCGTCGTCGTTGCCGTTATAGCTGCTTTTACAAGCGGTAAGAATCGCTTTTTTGATCTTATCCAGCATAAAATCCACCGGAATGCCTCTTTCCTTTTCCAACAAGCTTAAGGCCTCAAAAACTTCGCTGCTCATTCTTCTGCTCCTCCAAAATCATCATCAAAATCATCAAGCTTTACAAAGACAGTGTCCTTTTTTGCAAGGCTGATTACATCTGTTTCATTGACCCATAGGTCAAACACGCCGTTTTCATAGGTTCCCAGCACACCGTTAAACTCCCTCTCACCGGAATCCAGAGGCCGGATCAGCTTTACCATCACAGGCCACCCCTCAAACCGCTGAAAATGCTCCGGACGAACCAGCTCCCGCTCCAGCCCAGGAGAGCAAACCTCCAGGCAGTAGCTCTGATCTACCGGATCCAGCCGGTCCAACGGCTCGTCGATCGCCCGGCTGACGTTTTCGCAGTCCTCAATGGTGACGCCCTCCTGCCGGTCGACATACACCCGCAGATACCATTGGGCTCCCTCCTTCAGATAGCGCACATCCCACAGCTCCAGGCCAAAGCCCTTCACGATAGGCTCGCACAAATCCCACACGGCTTCTACGGTGCCGCCGCCCTTCTTCCGGTTCGCCATTAGTGACCTCCGTTACAAATTCATTTTAGACAAACAAAAGAGCGGGTCGCCCCACTCTTTCATCTTACTCTCTTATACTTTTATTATCATAGCACAAATGCCCGCCAAATGCAAGGTTTTTCGAGTATCTTTGGAAAATCCTTCTTTTCTTCGGTTTTAACAGGCAAAACAGCGGCACGGTTGCAAAGAAAAAGAATTCTAGTTTTCCCCAGCAGGTGCAATAACCAGTTAGTAAGGCGCTCCGGCGCAGAAGTCCCTTTGCCGCCGAGGGGCGCCGTCTAACTGGCATCGGCGGTCGGCGGCTCTTTGCTTCGCCCGCGTCCGCCGCAAGCCGTCTTTTCCGGGCTTAACCGATTTATTATTCCTCCAACTGACGGCCTAAGAAGGCGGCCGCGGTTTGAATCAGTTTGATTTCCGCTTCTGTAGGCGCCTCGCCTGCTTCCTCCCGCATCATAACCACAGCGCCAGTTACATCGCCGGAGGCGATAATCGGGTACGCCACCGCGGCGCTTCTCTCGATTCCCTCCACCGGCTGCAGATGATCCCCGGCTTTCGCCGCTACAAAGCTGCGGCGTCCCTCCATTAAATCTTCCAGCGCCGGCGTCACGCGGCGTTCCAGATATTCCTTTTTCGAAACTCCCGCCGCCGCGATCACATGATCCGTATCACAGATCACGGTAGGCAAAGACGCCGTTTTCGACAGCACCTCCGCATACTGGGCGGCAAAGGGCGACATTTCCCCCACCGGAGAATATTTTTTAAAGATGACCTCCCCTTCCGGGTCTGTGTAAATCTCCAGCGGGTCACCCTCTCGGATTCGTAAGGTGCGGCGAATTTCCTTGGGGATCACCACTCTTCCTAAGTCATCAATTCTTCTGACAATTCCAGTTGCTTTCATCTATAAAATCTCCCTTTAAAAATAAAAATCTGTTTGCCCAGGTAGTGTTTGCAAACAATGGGAAATTATGCAAGGCGCTGGAAAAGTCAGAGTATAAAAAAGGTTCATTTTCATTTGCATCTTATTATTAGAATTTATCTTATTTTTAATTTCTCCTCGGGTCAGATTTCCTGTTCCCTCGCGGTTTCCTTTATGGTATAATGGATAAAAGAATCTAAACACGGGGCGGTGACCAAATGGAGCTATCCTTTTTATACTCTCTGCAAGCCCTTTCACAATCCGGCGCTGGACAAAGTTATGAATTTTTTTTACCAATCTGGGAGAATACGGAGCAGTCTGGATTTTGACCGCCATACTTCTGCTGTGTTTTCAAAAGTATAGGCGGTATGGGGGCTTTGATGCTGGTTTCCCTATTGGTTACCTTCCTGATCGGGGAAATCGGCCTAAAAAACCTGATTATGCGGGAACGGCCTTTAGTAGCTGATCCCACCGTACAGCAGCTGATCCCTCTCCCCTCCGGTTCTTCCTTTCCTTCCGGCCATACAGCCTCTTCCTTTACCGCTGCGTGGATTCTCTGGAAAGCCGACCGGAAATTTGGCGCCGCCGGATTGGCGCTGGCGGTATGCATTGGGTTTTCCAGACTTTACCTGTTTGTCCACTATCCAACCGACGTGCTGGGCGGAGCAGTGCTGGGAATTGCCTGCGCCCAGGGTATCTATCTCTTAGCGAAACGGTATATGAGAAAGAAGGCTTGTCAATGAAAACTGAGTTTTTGGGCACCTGCGACAGCGATAGCAGGTTCTTTTGCGTAGGCGGAAAGGATCTATACCAAT
>ENA-OQIL01000603-OQIL01000603.1-human-gut-metagenome-genome-assembly--contig:-NODE-603-length-12244-cov-3.799455_pt1 | contig 12244 bp, 11 predicted proteins | sample MGYA00242583_ERZ504748 | MGnify/ENA primary metagenome ERZ504748 (study PRJEB26092, sample SAMD00036191) | human gut metagenome | host: Homo sapiens | study: EMG produced TPA metagenomics assembly of...
GGCAATGCCTTGCCGGACTCATATGCCTGGAAAGCTCTTCCTTGATCCTGGAAGAAAAAGACATACTTACTTTCCTCCATCCTTCCCCGCGTCCCTGTGTTCCAGCCGGATCTCGTACCGCCCGGACTCCGTCAGACGCTTAAATACTTCTCCTGCGATCGTCACCGAACGATGGCGTCCGCCGGTACATCCGATCGCGATCACGAGCTGCGTTTTTCCTTCCTGTTCATATTTCGGAATCACGAATTCCAGAAGATCATTCAGTTTCTTTAAGAACTCTTCCCCGGTACCACCCTGCATCACATAGTCCTGTACCGCCTGCTCCGTTCCCGTATGGAACCGGAGTTCCTCCACATAGTAGGGATTCGGGAGGAATCGCACGTCAAACACCAGGTCGGCATCCGCCGGGATCCCATACTTGAAACCGAAACTCACGACTGTGATGAACATGCTGCTGCGTCCATCCGCTTCGCTGTAGAGATTTTCCAGCTCATGGCGCAGTTCTTTTGTCAGAAGTCTGCTGGTGTCGATGACCTGGTCCGCCTCTTTTTTTAAGAAGGCGAGCTTCTCCCGCTCCAGCTCGATTCCTTTTCCACGCGGCCGTTTCTTGAGAGCGGATGGCTGCGTCTTCGTCTCCTTGAAGCGCTTGATAAGAACTTCATCGGAGGAATCCAGGAACAGGATCGAGAACGGGTATTTGTTTTCTCTCCATTTCCGGATGATATTCTCCAGATTCGGCAGCTCCTCACCGCTTCGGACATCCACACCCAGGGCGATGTCCTGCTTTTCGCTCTGTCCGTTCATGACCAGCTCCGCAAATTTTTCAATTAAAAGGACCGGCAGGTTGTCGGCACAATAGAAGCCCATGTCTTCCAGTGTTTTTAATGCCGTGGTCTTTCCTGCGCCCGACATACCTGTCACGATTACAAGTCTCAACGAGAATTCCTCCCTGTATTGTGCACCTTTAAAATTCACCTAAGAGTTTTACTTCCAGCTCAAGATCTACCCCGGAACTCTCCTTTACCCGGCGTTTTACCTCATTGCAAAGTCCCAAAATATCCGCCGCCGTTCCATGATCCTTATTGATCACGAATCCGGCGTGTTTCTCGGAGACCGCGGCTCCGCCGACGGAAAATCCCTTTAAACCGGCATCCTCGATCAGTTTTCCGGCGAAATGTCCTTCCGGGCGCTTGAAAGTGCTTCCGGCGCTCGGGTATTCTAACGGCTGCTTCTCTTTTCTCTTTCTTGCCAGCTCTTCCATCTGCGACCGGATCACCTCCGGATCGCCAGGTGTCAGCTTGAATGCCGCGCGGACTGTGAAAAGTCCCAGGCGCTCCAGACAGCTCGTTCTATATCCCAACTCCAGCTCCTCGTTTTTCATCAGCTTCACATTTCCGTCCTGGTCCATCACATCTGCCCACAGGAGTACGTTCTTCATCTCGGATCCGTAAGCGCCCGCATTCATCATGACCGCACCGCCGACGGTTCCCGGGATTCCCGCTGCGAACTCCAGGCCGGTGAGTTCCTCTCTCGCCGCCGTGTTCGCAAGCTTTGAGAGCATCACGCCTGCCCCGGCGATGATAATGTTTTCGTTTTTCTGAACTTCTAATTCAGCGAGACGCTCTGTGCTGATGATCGTGCCACGGAAACCTTTATCTCCCACGAGGAGATTGCTTCCGTTGCCGATCATGTACCAGGGCTGTCCTGACTTTTTACAGTCCAGGACCGCCTCGCGGAGTTCTGTCTCTGATTCCGGAATCACGAACCGGTCTGCCGGGCCGCCGACGCGGAATGATGTGTGCCGCGCCATCGGCTCATTTGTTCTGGTTTCCATGAATGTTTCTCCTTTTTATTCGCCTCTTTTAGCGATATTCGCCTGCACGCGGTTGTAGAGCTCCTGGGCCGCGTTGTAGCCCATCTTCTTCTGACGGTAGTTGACCGCCGCGGACTCTACGATAACTGCCAGATTACGTCCCGGACGGACCGGAATGTTGTGGCAGACAACTTTATTTCCAAGGAACTCCGTGTACTGGTCCTCAAGTCCGAGACGGTCGTATTCCTTATTCTTATCCCACTCTTCGAGCTTGATGACCATGTCGATGGACTGGGTATCTTTTACACTCTCGACACCGAACAGGGTCTTCACGTCGATAATGCCGATCCCGCGCACCTCGATGAGATATCTTGTGATATCCGGGGCGGAACCGACGAGAGTTTCATCGCTGACCTTGCGGATCTCCACAACGTCATCACTTACGAGACGGTGTCCACGCTTGATGAGCTCCAGGGCGGCCTCGCTCTTACCGATTCCGCTCTCGCCTGTGATCAGAACGCCTTCGCCGAACACATCAACGAGAACGCCGTGAATGCTGATGCACGGGGCAAGTTTTGCCTTCAGCCAGCGGATGACTTCCGCCATGGTATCGGATGTCGGCTTCGCGGAGAGCAGGCACGGAACACCGTAATGACTGCAGAGTTCTGCGACCTCCGGCTCCGGTGTCTGGTTTCTGCAGAACACGAGACATGGGATCTTGCTGGAGATCAGCTTGTCATACATGGCGATCCGGCGCTCTCTTGTGAGCCCGGAGAGGTACGCGATCTCCACGTTTCCGATCATCTGTACACGCTCATTGTCGAAATGTGCGTAGAATCCGGTGAGCTGAAGCGCCGGACGGTTCACGTCCGGGTGGGAGACAACGATCTTCTCGCAGTCCAGCTCCGGGGTCAGGTTTTTGAAATCCATTTTTTCTATTAATTCAGCTATTGTAACTCCGTACATGGCATAGTTCTCCTTTCCTGTATCTGGCCGCTGCCTCGAATCATGGCGGCAGTTCTTCGGAACAATTCGCAGCTATTCTATCGATTTAAAATACTGTGTAGCTATTCAGTACCTTCATAGTTACACGCAAAAATCCATTCCAGATCAGCTTCGCTGATGGGATTTTTGCCCTCCAGCCTATGTTTTCTTACGGTCAGCGCAGCAAGTGCGCAGACCTACTGAACAGTTACAATACTGTTCTTTTTATCTTATATCCTGTCGGCATCGCTTCTGATATAAATTTACAGCTCTGCGCACAGTTATCTCCATCCTATCATATCACAGGCCGAATGTCACGAGATTTTCCTGCTTCATCCCGTGCATTTACTCCGTGATCTCCGGCGCACGGTCCTTCTCGCGGAATAGGCGTAGCACGCTCTCCGCCGCCCGCTTATTCATGCCCTCCGTGCTCTCAAGCTCCTCTAAGGTTGCATCACGCACCGCCTCCAGTGACTTGAACCGGCGCATCAATGCTTTTCTTCTCGCCGGTCCGATGCCCTCGATATCGTCGAGGACTGAGTGTACCTGTGCTTGCTTCGCAGACTTCTGTGGTACTCGATGGCGAACCGGTGTGCCTCATCCTGGATCCTCGTCACAAGCTTGAAGCCCTCGGAATGGCGGTCGATGGGGATCTCAACATTATTATAGTAGAGTCCCCTGGTCCGGTGATTGTCATCCTTTACCATGCCGCAGACCGGAATGTTAAGCTTCAGTTCGCTCAGCACACTCAGCGCGATGTTCACCTGTCCGCGGCCGCCGTCCATGAGGATCAGGTCTGGGAACCGCGTAAAGCTTCCGAAGCTTCCATCCGGTGCTTCCGCCCCGTCTTCCTGGTTCTTTCGCTCCTCTTCCAGCTCCTCCATGCCATGGGTGAACCGGCGGGTCAGCACCTCCTCCATGGACGCGTAATCGTTGGGTCCCTGGACGGTCTTTATTTTAAATTTCCGGTAATCGTTCCGCTTCGGACGTCCGTCCTCGAAGACTACCATGGAACCAACGGACTCGAAACCGCTGATATTGGAGATATCGTAGGCCTCCATCCTGCGGACTTTTTCCAGCCCCAGCCAGTCTCCCACCTGGTTCATGGCGCCGATGGTCCGGAGTTCTTCTCTCTTGATCTTATCCTTATCCTGGTCAAGCACAAGCTTCGCGTTCTTCTGCGCAAGCTCCACCAGTCGCTCTTTCTGGCCTTTTTTCGGGATCAGGAATTTTACCGCCTGACCGCGGCGTTTCGTGAGCCACTCTGCGATGAGATCCATCTCCGGAAATTTTTCCTGCACCCATATCTCTCTCGGGATAAATGGAGTTCCCGCGTAGAACTGTTTTACAAAGCTTCCGATGATCTGGTAATTGTTGTCTGCCGTGGATGCGGAGACACGGAAATGTTCCCGGCCGATCATCTTTCCATCCCGGACAAAGAATACCTGCACCACAGCGTCCGCGTCGTCCCTCGCCATGGCAATCACATCCCGGTCTTCCATGCTATGGCTCGTGATCTTCTGCTTCTGGGCGACCTGCTTCACGCTGTTTAAGAGTTCCCGGTACTCGATAGCCTGCTCGTACTCCATCGCGTCGGAGGCCGCCATCATCTTTTCCTCCAGCATCGTCAGCACCGGAGTGTACTTTCCGTCCAGAAATTCGATGACCTCGGAGACAGATTTCTTATATTCCACCTCGGAAATATAGCCCTGGCACGGCCCTGAGCACTGTTTGATGTGGTAGTTCAGGCACGGACGTTCCTTTCCGATGTCCTTCGGAAGATTCCTGCTGCATGTCCGGAGCTTCCAGAGCTTGTGGATCAGGTCGATGGTGTCCTTCACCGCTCCGGCGCTGGTATATGGTCCGAAATACCGGCATTTGTCCTTTTTCATGGTTCTGGAGAACAGGACTCTCGGGAACGGCTCGTCCGTAGTGACCTTGATGTAGGGATATGTCTTGTCATCCTTTAACATCGTGTTGTACCGCGGCGGTGTTCCTTGATGAGGTTGCACTCTAAAACCAAGGCCTCCAGCTCGGAGTCCGTGATGATATACTCGAATCTTGCGATCCTGGATACCATCTTCTCGATCTTGGCCGTCTTGTTCCGGCTGCTCTGGAAATACTGGCGCACACGGTTCTTCAAGCTTATGGCTTTTCCTACATATATGATCTCATCGTGCTTATCATGCATGAGATAAACTCCCGGCGATGCTGGGAGTTTTTTAATTCTTCTTCAATATTGAAAGGAATATCATTCTCTGTCAACGCAATCTCTCCCCGTCAAACTTTCTGATCATCGCAAGGTGGCGCTTGATGAACATGATCTGGGATCCAACATCATCGCAGCTCACCGGCGGATGGATGTCCAGGACCATGCAGATATCATCCAGCTCTTTCTGGGTTGCATGGGTCTGGAGCTTTGTCAGGCATTCCAGCATCAGATCATAGTTTTTTTCGTCCATGGCATCGAAGAAGTCCAGGAGCTCCTGGTTGACGGGCTGGTCTTCATCCGGGGCCTGGGCGGTGATGTTTTTGGCGCTGCTGTCGCTGTCTGCCGACGGCTTCTGTTCTGCTGGTGCCTGCCGCACTGGCTGAGCTGCATTCTGAGCGGAATTTTCCGCATTCTGTGGCTTTACAAGCCGTACTCTCTCAAACCGATACTTCTGCACCGCATCCGGGTATTTCTCCCGGTCGACTTCCTCTAAAAACATGTCAAGCGGACGCACCCAGATCTTGAAGTCCCCGTAGAGCGCCTGGTAGACTACCATTTCTTCCCCGGTCTCTGAGTGGGTCGCAACCGCGATGATCTGATATAACTTATTTTTAAAGTGCCGGTAGAATTCTCCCGGCACTGGTGTTTTACGAATCTGATTCATTTTGTTCTCCATTTTTACTGTTGAGCTGTTTCGGGCTCTGTCTCGGCAGATGTTTCTCCACCATCCGAACTGGCTTCGCCTTCGCCCAAAACTTCCGCTGCCGCTGCACTGCTTCCGTCCCCGGAAAGTTCTTCTAAATGGTACTTATTCGCCGCGCTCCACAGCATCCACTCCTCATATCCGGCATCCTGGACGGCGCGGACTTCCTCCGCGACCTCAGCATCACCGTAGGTGATATAATTTCCTTCCCCGAGATATGTGGCTGTGAAGTCCTGAAGCCACGGGCGGACGATCGCCTGGCGGCTCTCATGGTTGTCGGCTCTAGACGCATCCAGCAGGACCTTTCCAGACTTCTGAAGCGCCCCGAAGATCGTTTTATACGGTTCCGTATCCGGGTGTTCCAGCCCGAAGTTTCCAGAGCTGTAGTGGGACGGGTAGATCATCGGGCAGATATAGTCGAGAATCTTCGCCATCTCCGTATAATTCTGTCCGACGGCAGTGGAATCCACGCCGCTTCCGATGATCGTGCCGAACACATCCGCAGAGACGAAAAGTCCCTGGGACGCGAGATTTTCATATAAATAATTGGTACACTCCAGGATCGTATCCGTCTTGGAACGCCCCCGGATCACTGCTTCGTCGTAGACGACCTGACCTGCCGACGCCTCGTTCGGGAATCTCAGATAGTCGAGCTGGACCTCATCAAAGCCGAGATCTTTTGCCTCTGTTCCGACTTCCAGAAGATAATCCCAGACCTCCTGGCGGTACGGATCCACCCAGTACATTCCCTGGCGGTCCTGGTACAGGCTGCCGTCCGGCAGTTTCAGGCTCCACTCCGGTTTCTTCTCCGCGAGATAGGAATCCCTGAAGGCCGCGACTCGCGCGATCACATAGAGATCCTTCTTCTTGAGGCTCTCGATCAGGCTTTTCATGTCCCGTACATACGGGATACTGGCACCGATCTCGTTCACTGTCGCCGCATCCACCGGACATGTGATCCGTCCCTGATCCTCCTTAAAGTCTATGACCACCGCGTTGATTCCCGCAGTCAGGGCCCCGTCCAGAACACCGTTTAAGACTTCCTCATTTCCGGCCACCGGCCCCGTAATGTAGATGCCGCGGACCTTCTTCGCCTCGCGCCCCGGAAGCGCCGGGTTCGAGGAGTCAACGATCCGCACGGAGATCGTCTTATTTTTATCTTCCCCGGCATCCTCGATCACCAGGACACCGCTGGTCTCCTGGGTGCTCTCCGCCGCAGCTGTCATCTCTGCTGTCTCTGTCTCCTCCGCCGCAGGTCTGCTGCATGCCGATAACAGGAACAGGCCCGCCATGGAGAACGCAAATAGCAATTTTTTTCATGTTCGCTCATCCTTTATTTCAATCCACAGTCAGTAATTTCACGGAGACTGGCACATTTATTGATTCCTTGTCAACAGGGAATACTGATTTTTCTCCGTCACTACTGCCATTAAGTTTTCCTGCAGTTTATTTCATCATCTGCCAGGAGATAAGAACTCAAGTTACCACCATAATATCATAAGTATATGGATTTGGGAAAGAAAAATTAAAAAACTACTGTTCAAAATGAGGTTTTTGATGGATAATAGATAGATAGGTACGAACGGCTGCCAAAAGCCGCAGGTACGAAAACTTTTTGAAAATGATCCGGATGTCTGCCCCACAGCTGTTTCAGCCGGATGTCTTTCCTGGAAACTCCAGACCGGCTCATTTTCATTTAATATGACTATTAAGAGGAGAAAAACAAATGATCAAGCAGGGTTTCGACAACGACAAATACCTCGCCATGCAGTCTGACCATATCCGCGAGAGGATCAGCAAATTCGGCGATAAATTATATCTGGAATTTGGCGGCAAACTGTACGATGATTACCATGCATCCCGTGTACTTCCGGGCTTCGAGCCGGACAGCAAGCTCCGCATGCTCATGCAGCTGGCTGACCAGGCAGAGATCGTCATCGCCATCAATGCCGCTGATATCACAAAGAACAAGGTCCGCTACGATCTGGGCATTACATACGATCTGGATGTACTGCGCCTGATCCATGTATTCACCGACCGCGGACTCTATGTCAGCAGTGTCGTAATTACCCGCTACGTTGACACACCGGCGATCCAGCAGTTTAAACACAAGCTGGAGAAGCTTGGCCTTAAGGTATACCGCCACTATGAGATCGACGGCTATCCGAGCAACATTCCGCTTATCGTCAGCGATGAAGGTTACGGAAAGAATGACTATATCGAGACGACACGTCCACTCGTTGTCGTTACAGCTCCGGGGCCGGGAAGCGGAAAGATGGCGACCTGCCTTTCCCAGCTGTACCACGAAAATAAGCGCGGCGTAAAGGCCGGATACGCGAAATTCGAGACATTCCCGATCTGGAACCTGCCGTTAAAGCACCCGGTAAACTTAGCTTACGAGGCCGCAACTGCAGACTTGAACGATGTGAACATGATCGACCCGTTCCATCTCGAGGCTTACGGAAAGACCACCGTCAACTACAACCGCGACGTTGAGATCTATCCTGTGCTCAGCGCCATCTTTGAGGGAATCTTCGGCGAATGCCCGTACAAATCCCCGACCGACATGGGTGTCAACATGGCCGGTCTCTGCATCTTCGATGACGAGGCATGCCGCGAGGCTTCCTGCCAGGAGATCATCCGCCGCTACTACCAGGCTCTTGAGAAGGTCGTAAAAGATGATTCCTGCCAGAACGAGGCATACAAGATCGAACTGATCATGAAGCAGGCAAAAATCTCCCCGAAGGACCGCGTCGTTGTTCCTGCCGCTGTAAATCTTGCGAAAGAGACAGATGCCCCGGCTGCTGCCCTGGAACTCCCGGACGGAAAGATCGTTCTCGGTAAGACAAAGGAGCTCCTCGGCGCTTCCGCTGCCGTTCTCTTAAACGCAGTGAAGGAGCTGGGCGGAATCGACCACTCCATCGACCTGATCTCCCCGGAGTCCATCGCTCCGATCCAGGAATTAAAGGTCCGTTACCTCGGCAGCGGCAACCCGAGACTGCACACCGATGAGGTGCTCATCGCCCTCTCCACCTGTGCTGCTACCGACGAGAACGCAAGGATCGCTTTAGAACAGCTCCCGAAGCTCCGCGGCTGCCAGGTACACACAACAGTTATGCTGTCCAATGTGGATAAGAATGTCTTTAAGAAGCTCGGCATCGGACTTACCTGTGAGCCGGTGCAGGAAGATAAGAAAATTGGGTAATTCCTAGATTGCAAAGACCGCCGTCTGCCAGCAGGATGTCCTGCGACAGACGAGCGGTTCTTTTTTTGTCCGACACTCTGTTGAAACGCAAAGTTTGTCGAAAAAAATGATTGCCTTTTCGACAGAATGTACCTACAATAGGTAGGAAGAAAACTTTGGAGAATCAGATCATGAATCAGAAATTAAGAAATGCACTTTACGCAGGTCTCGGCACTGCTTTTGCGGTCATGCTCGCGAATCCGGCTATAGCCTATGCCGGAACATGGTCCAACGAGGGCGGACCGAACCAGTGGAAATACTATAACGACGACAATAGATGCGCCGCCGACGGCTGGTACTGGATCGACGGGGATCAGGACGGCTTGGAGGAATGCTATTATTTCGATAAAAACGGTTTTATGCTGGCGGACACAAGAACACCGGACGGTTTCCAGGTAAATTCCGACGGATTCTGGACCGTAAGTGGACAGGTACAGAAACGTGAAACGCCGGTGCAGGACCTTCCAACCGGACTTCATGAACAGGAAGGCGGGCTTATCTACCGCGACGAGGACGGCGAGCTCGCTGCAAACGCCTGGAGAAGCTCGGACGGAAGCTGGTACTATTTCGACGCTGCGGGTCATGCCGTCAAGGGATGGCAGTCTATTGACGGATACAAATTTTACTTCGATGAGAATGCCTGCACACTGGTCCAGAACCTTGAGGGCATCCTCTCCGCACAGTCTTTCCAGATCGTTGTGGACCGTGCCCGCTGCCAGGTAACCGTATATGCCCCGGACGATGGAAACGGATATATCATTCCTTACCGGACCTTTATCTGTTCCCCGTGAAAAGAAAATTCCCAGACTCCAACGGGAACCTTTAAAACCACACGCAAATACCGATGGCATGCCCTCGTCGAGTCCACATACGGTCAATATTGTACAAGACTCGGCAACACCAGCATCCTCTTCCACAGCGTCCCGGGAAAGACCACAAGCATTCACAACATTACCGCTGAGGAATACAACAAACTCGGCGCTCCTGCCTCCCACGGCTGCATCCGCATGACCGTTGCCGACTGCAAATGGATCTACGACCACTGCCCGTCCGGCACTGTCGTCACCGTAGGCGACAATCTTCCGGCACCGTTTGACAGACCGGAAACCGAGAAGATTCCGGAAGGTCAGGATTGGGATCCTACGGATCCGGAGATCGGATAAACTATTTACAAAAAGGACCTGACGCTCGCAGGTCCTTTTTGTATTTCAACTGCTTCAATTGCTTAGTTCTCTTTTCCACCAATAGAACGGCTGCCATATTATTTCACTGTAATTTCTGATATTTATACCAAAGCATTCTGCTCTTTCAATATTTCCCTGACATGCTCGATTTCCGCTCTTTCATCCACCGCCAGACACGCCGCCCCGACGCCTGCTGCATGCCCGGTCGCAAAGCAGGTTCCCATCACACGCACAGCCGCAAACGCGGCCTCATCCGCTGAGATCATTCTGCCTGCCCCGAACAGATTTTTCACATTCTCCGACTGAAGCGCCCCGAGAGGAATATCAAAATAGCTTCCCGACTTCACTTCCATATAAGTCGCCATTTTGTTGACATCCCTGTGGATCTCCGGTTTCCATCCGCCCCGGGCCACACCGTCCGGGCGCTTTCTCCCGGAGATCACATCATCCACCGTGATCGTCTCCTTTCCCACCAGCTTTCTCGTCTCCCGAAAACCGATCGACGGTCCGATCACCGCCAGCTCACTGTGCTCCATTCCCGGCATATAGGTTCGCAATGCCTGAATATATCCGAGCACCTGCTTTCTCGTCTCCCTCTCCATCCGTGTCATCTCTTCTGCCGAAAGTCCTTCTGGAATGATGCTCGGAAGAAGGACATGGACGATCCCGGAATTTTCCATTCTGAGAATAAATCCTTTTTTCTCTGGTAAGATTTCTGATCCCTTCTGCCTTCGCTCTCACCACTGCCCGCTCAACCGCCGCCGGTGACAGATCCACATCCGCTGCCACACCGCTCAGCCGGAAAGTCAGCGTCGCTGCCTGCGGATGTCCGCCATCGTTTCCCCATATGAGCTTCGCACCAGCAAGTCTGGACAGATTTGCGTCTCCGGTTGCATCCACGAATGCCTTTGCCGAAACGGTAAACAGGCCCTCATCATCCGCACACTGAATCGTCCTGATCGTATTCTCCACAGTCTCTGCGCCAATCAGCACCGTATGTAAAAAATAATCCACATGTTCCTTTTCCAACAGGTTGTCCAGCGCGCATTTCAGATACTCCGGCTGAAAGATAATATCCCGGTTACCGGATGCGGAAATCTCCTCGGCGATCGTCGGACCAAGTGCCCTCATCTCATCCAGCACAAGCTGTCCGATCCCTTTCACCACCCGCACCGGATCCGATCCGCATGTATAAAATCCACAGAAGCAATTAACCCCTGAGTTCGCCGCCTCTCCTCCGAGATAAGCATTCCGCTCCACCAAAAGCGTTTTCGCTCCCGCCTTCGCTGCTCCGACTGCCGCGGCCACACCTGCAGTACCGCCGCCAACAACTACTATATCATATTGATAGGAACGCTCCATATCAAAATTCACTCCTTTTTGTAAGCACATGTTGTCAATCAAGTCAGAGCCCCTACTCCCGCCGGCATGAATTTACGATGATTCACGATCGGAAAAAGGTGTGGCTTATCTGACCAGGGTGAACTACCCATTGTCCTAAGCTAATGGGCTTCCTGCTTCATCGACCTCGTAACCTACTATCTCCACAGGCGTTAATTTGGGCAGTCCCTGCCCTATATATTTCTTTATGCTATTTGTCTTAATCCTTCTGTCAGTATATTTTTCGCGGCATTGATATCCCTGTCATGTTCTGCTCCGCATTTCGGACATATCCATGTCCTCACTGACAAATCTTTTGTATCTGGATTCTGATACCCGCAAACAGAACATAATTGACTACTAGCATAAAATGTATCTATTTTGATGTATTTCCTGCCATTCCATTTTGCCTTATACTCTAACTGTCTTGTCAGCTCATACCATGATACATCACTTATGGCTTTTGCCAGATGATGATTTTTTACCATGTTTTTTATCTGTAAATTCTCTGAAACTATCACTTGGTTTTCGCTGATAATCTCATGTGAAACTTTATGTAGATAATCTTTTCTTATATTCCTTATTTTCTCATGGCATAATGCTATCTTTTTCTTTGTTTTATAATAGTTCTTGCTTCTCTTTCCTTTATGTGACAGCTGCCTTTGCAGCTTTACAAGCTGTTTCTCGTATTTTTTTTATAATTTTTTGATTCTCATATACCTTC
>ENA-OQIL01000604-OQIL01000604.1-human-gut-metagenome-genome-assembly--contig:-NODE-604-length-12225-cov-4.037775_pt1 | contig 12225 bp, 9 predicted proteins | sample MGYA00242583_ERZ504748 | MGnify/ENA primary metagenome ERZ504748 (study PRJEB26092, sample SAMD00036191) | human gut metagenome | host: Homo sapiens | study: EMG produced TPA metagenomics assembly of...
GAAGTATGGCGGAAAAGTACATCATCATGATGAAGGTACTGGAGAGCGCCAAGAAAAAGGATCTGTCTGTGGCGACAAAAGTTCGCGTGGAACTGCAGCTGACCGACCCCGACATCAGCGCCATGGACAAAGTCGTGAAATCCACAGAAAAAGACGGTCTATACAACGCAATGGACATTGCCTCGATCTGGCTTGAGAGGGCTTTGCATCAAAAATAACCGTCCCGAAACAAAACGGAGGTACAAATGCTTTACGAAGGTTTGAAGGTTTTGAAGACAATGATGGTCACCGCCGCTCTGAGCGCTACCCTGGTGGTAGGTGCCGATGCGGCGGAGCTGAAAGGCGGCATCGTCGACACTGGTACACTGAATTTCCGCAGCGCCCCTTCGGAATCGGCGCCGATAATCGATAAGCTGTACAATGGGTACAGAGTATGTATTCTCGACGTCGATGAAAACGGTTGGGCCAGCATCTCCATCAACGGCAACCCGGGCTATGTCAGCGCGGAATACCTGGATGTACTGGATGTGATGGATGTCAACGGCGGCGGTGCAAAAGTGACGGCTTCTGCTTTGAATGTCCGCTTCTTATCCTTCTACCGACAGCGCGGTGCTGACCACTCTGCCCCAGGGTACAGTGGCCACCATCACCGGCATCAACAAAGGTTGGTTCCAGGTGACATACAATGGCGTACAGGGCTATGTCAGCCCGGATTACATCGAGATCGTTCCTTTGCAGCAGCAAGCGGCCAGTGAGCCAGGCGCTTCTTCTGTCACTTCGATGTGATCTCTTATGCCAAGCAATTCATCGGTACCCCCTATGTATATGGCGGTTCCACCCCCAGCGGTTTTGATTGCTCCGGCTTTACCAGCTATGTGTACAAGCATTTCGGCATCAGCCTGCCCCACAGCTCTTCTGCGCAGTACAGCAGCTTGGCTAAGGTGAGCCGGGATCAGCTGAAAGCCGGCGACTTGGTGTTCTTCACCAACGGCGGCAGCGGCATCGGCCATGTGGGCATCTATGTGGGCAACAATCAGTTCATCCATTCCCCCTCTTCGGGCCGCACCGTGTGCATCGATACGATGTCCAGCGGCTACTACGCCAGCCACTATGTGGGTGCTGGCCGTGTCTTCTAACACAAGATAACCTTCTAAGCGCCGGATGTTTCCGGCGCATTTTTTTGTGCTGACTTTCCCTGCATGGAGCGGGCGCTGTCTCAAAAGCCTTGTGTTTTCTCCCTGCCTCTCTTTGGCTTTGACCCGCCTATCCATCTGTTTTATGCGCTTAACTTTTCCCCTGTGTTCACCGCTATGGCCTGGCATTGGCCCTCTATTGCCCCTATGCCCATGCTTGCTTTCGTCCAGTACAAACGGCTCTCCCCCATGTGCGAGAGCTGCGGCCCCACCTAGCACCGGGATCTCAGCTGCGAATGGCTGCCAAGGCCTCTTCTCCATCTTGGAGTGCTGCTCTATCTTTGCCCCATCTGTCACTTCAATGTGCATGGGCTCGCCAGTCATCCGGTCACCTTTGCCCCTCTGCCGAGCGGCCGAAGGACGAAAAAAGCTCTGCCATCTCTTCGGCATGAGCTTTTGCTAAATCAAGCGGTATCAGATTTTATCCTTTAAGACCGGCGCTGATGCCCGGCGCCGCAGGCCGAATGACAGCCACTGCAGCCCGAACACCCGCCGCCGCAATCACAACTGCCGCTTTTGCGCAAGGAACGGGCGGCCAAAAAGGCCAATCCAGCTACAACAAGCGCCACGATCACAGTGGGAAGGGTTCATAAGTCCCTCCTTTTTTGAAAGGTAGAGTCGTTCCATCAGTCGCCAGCCCGGGAACTTGCCACACTTCTCAAGTTGCCTTTGACTTCTTCTGTGGGGGCCTTGCGGAACAGCAGGTAGAGGAAACCAGCCAGAACCACCAGAGCCGCTACGGTGCCAACACCAAAGCCGCCGCCTGTAAACAGTCTGCCGAACTGGTAGACCATCAAGGAGACCAGGTAGGCAAAGCCACACATATAGCCGATGGCGCCCAGGGTCCATTTGGCATTGTTCATCTCGCGTTTGATGGCGCCCATGGCAGCAAAAACAGGGGGCGCACAGCAGGTTGAAGATCATAAAGCTGTAAGCGCTCAGCGGGGTAAATACGGAGGAAAGCCCCCAGGCCGCCGCGCCGTCCGCTGCCGGAGCTCCAGTCCGGGGCAGCAGAATTTCCAGGGCCGCCACAATATTTTCTTTCGCTAAGGCGCCGGATAAGGCGGCCACCGCCGCTTCCCACCTGCCGAAGCCTAAGGGAGTAAATAACGGCGCTAGGCACCTGCCCAAATCGGCTAAAATGCTTTCAGATGGCTGGCTGACGGCAAGCGTCCGGTCAAACCTCTGTAAAAACCATAAAATACCGCAGCCGATAAGGATAATAGTGCCAGCCTTTACCACAAACGCTTTTATCCGTTCCCATACCCTTCTTCCCACGCTTTTCAGGTTCGGCAAGCGATAGTCCGGAAGCTCCATGACGAACCCGGAGGCTTCCCTGTGAAACGGCTTCCATTTTTTTAATAACAGCCCGGCAAAAATTGCCGCGCCCATCCCAACAAAGTACATAGAGGGTGCTACCCAGGTTTTGTCTGGAAAAAAAGCGCCCCCCAGCAAAGCAAATAGGGGAAGCTTGGCGCTGCAAGGGATGAACGGCGTTAAAAAAATAGTCAGGCGCCGGCTGGTTTGATCCTCTATCGTCCGGCTGGCCATAATCGCGGGAACAGAGCACCCTGTGCCTACTAAAAATGGGATAAAAGATTTTCCGGAAAGTCCAAGCCGCTTCAGTAGCCGGTCCATCAGGAAAGCTACCCGGGCCATATATCCGCAGTCCTCCAGCAAAGAGAGGATCAGGAACAGCACGGCAATTTGCGGCAGAAAGCTGAGCACAGCCCCTACTCCCCTCAGCAGGCCGTCTGTCAACAGGCTTTGCAGCCATTGGGCCGTACCCATAGCTTCCAGCAGATCCAAAAGGCTCCCGCCAATCAGGTCTTGAAAGAGCTTTTCTTGAAGCCAGCCGGTCACTGTTCCCCCCACCAGATTGACGGAAACCATATATACTGCCCACATAAGAGCCGCAAAAATAGGAAACCCTAAAAGACGGTTCATCAAAATCCTGTCGATTTGCCTGGTAGTATTCCGCGCTTTATGGTTTCTTCGTACCGTCAAAGCCACTAATCGGTCAACCTCTCGGTACCTCATGGAAGCCGCCGCCTCGTCAGGAAGAACAGCGTCTGCATCTTTTCCTTTCAGAACCTGCTGAGACGCCGCCCCGCCAGCTTGACGGCCGTCTTCTTTGCCTCCAGGCGTTTTGCCTTTTGGACAGCCGGCAAGGGTTCTCTCCCGCCGCAGTCCTAAGCTTACAGCGGTCTCCGCCGCCTCCCGGACTCCCTTTCCCTTGGAAGCAGCCATCGGAACCACCGGACAGCCGAGCTCTTTGGAAAGGCGCGGGATATCGATCCGGTCCCCTTTTTTCTCCACCATATCCATCACGTTCAAGGCCAGCACGAGAGGTATTCCCAGCTCCAGCAGCTGTGTGGTCAAATATAGGTTTCGCTCCAGGTTGGTGGCGTCTATGATATTTAAAATTACATCCGGACGCTCTTTTTCTAAAAACGCGCGGGCTGCCTTCTCATCAGGACTGGCTGCCTCCAAGGAATAAATCCCCGGAAGGTCCGCCACGGTTACCCTTGGGTTTCCCCGGAGTACCCCCAGCTTTTTTTCCACCGTCACACCCGGCCAGTTACCCACATATTGAGTGCTGCCGGTAAGCGCGTTAAACAGCGTGGTTTTGCCGCAGTTTGGGTTTCCCACCAGCGCAATGATCATAGGCATCCCCCCTAATCTGGTACTAGTTATATGGACGACATTCCTTTGTTATGACCGCTGAGCGTCTCGAAACTTTTCCGGAAAGCTTGCCCTTTCTTTCCCGGCTATGCTATAATAAAATAATTGTACTGCTATTTTATTCCATGGAAATTTCCTGGCTTTACCGCCATAGAAGACAATTAGGAGGCTTTTTCATGATTGTAAAACCAAAAACCAGAGGATTTATCTGCACCACCGCCCATCCTGTCGGCTGCGCGCGCCATGTCGCGGATCAAATCGCCTATGTGAAAGCCCAAGGCGCTATGAACCGGATGTAAAAACGTATTGGTGGTAGGCTGTTCCACCGGCTTTGGGCTGGCCACGCGGATCGCGGCCGCATTCGGCTGCGGCGCGAAAACCATCGGTGTGTCCTATGACCATCCCGCTTCCGGAAAGCGCACCGGTACTCCCGGATGGTATAATAACGCGGCCTTTGAAACCTATGCCCTGGAGGATGGCCTTTACGCAAAGACGTTGATTGGCGACGCTTTTTCCCAGGAAATGAAAGAACAAGCGGCTGAACTCATTCAAAAGGATCTGGGACAAATCGACCTGCTGGTTTACAGTGTGGCCGCTCCCCGCCGCACAGACGCAGAAGGACGCACCTACTCCTCTGTTTTAAAACCGGTAGGCGCTCCTTTTAAAAGCCGGAGCATCGACCTGAGCACCAATCAGATCAAAGAGGTTTCCATCGAGCCTGCCAGCGGCGAGGAGGTCGCCGCAACCGTCAAGGTGATGGGCGGAGAGGACTGGCAGCTTTGGATCGACCTCTTGAAAGAAAAGGGACTTCTCGCACAAAGCTTTGCCACAGTGGCTTATTCCTATATCGGGCCTGAGGTAACCCACGCTATTTATAAAAACGGTTCCATCGGACAAGCCAAAAAGGATTTGCAGGAAACCGCCCTCCGCATTACCGAGCAATTGTCGGCCATCGGCGGCAAGGCTTTCATTTCGGTGAATAAGGCCCTGGTCACTCAGGCCAGCGCCGCCATTCCCGTGGTGCCGCTGTATATCTCCATTCTGTTCCATGTGATGAAGGAACAAGGAACCCATGAGGGCTGTATCGAGCAAATGGACCGTTTGCTTCGGAAAAAGCTGTTCGCCTCTCCGATTCCTGTGGATGAGGAGAACCGCATTCGTATGGACGACTGGGAAATGGATTCCAGGGTTCAAAGCGCCGTCGATTCGCTTTGGAATCAGGTTACGGATGAAAATCTAAAGCAATACGCCGACCTAGACGGTTATTGGAAGGATTTTTACCAGCTTTTCGGCTTTGGGATTGACGGTGTGGATTATGACGCCGACGTAGACGTGGATGTAAAAATCCCGTCTGTGGAATAAACAACCGCCTAGCCTTCCGAATACTGCGCAGGCAAGGCCGCCCCGCTTCAGCGGTGCTGTGCCGCATAAAATTCCCGGAAGGCTCTTTCGCAGGCTTTGGCCCTTCTAAGGCCGCCGAACAAAAGGATATCGTATCCTGCTAAACAGGTTCCGCGTTGCCGCAGAAATCGATAGGATCGGCTGCGTCAAGCTGAGCATTGACCCTGGCGTGTTTTTCTCGGCCGGATTCCGGCACTCGAAAAAGGCCCCCTGCCGGACAGAGAAACAGCTTACGAACAGGAGCGCGGCAGGCCTTTCCGTAAAAATCTGTTCTCTTCTCTAAAAAACGAAAGGAAAAACATGTTTTTGTCCGGCGGCTCATAGGATAAAAGGGCATACCCAAAACAAGGAGATGACGGCATGGAAATAATTCTAGAATATTTAAAATCCGTTTTATTCGGCATCGTGCAGGGAATTACCGAATGGCTTCCCATCAGCAGCACCGGGCACCTGATTCTGCTGAACCAATTTACCCCTCTGACGGTAGCGGCGGATCCGGCCCGGAATCAGGAATTCTTTGATATGTTCAAGGTGCTGATCCAGTTTGGTTCTATTTTAGCGGTTGTGGTGCTTTATTTTCATAAGCTGAACCCTTTTTCTCCTAAGAAAACAGAGCGGGAAAAGAAAAACACCTTTTCCCTGTGGGGAAAGGTGCTTGTGGCCAGCGTTCCCGCCGGCATCATTGGAATTTTGTTCAACGACGTCATTGACAGCGTCCTTTCCACTCCCTATGTCATTGCCGCTACGCTGATTCTTTACGGCGTTCTGTTCCTGATTCTGGAAAGCCGGAACAAACAGCCCAAGGTAAAAAAGTTTTCTGAATTGACCTACCAGATGGCTTTGCTGATCGGCGTATGCCAAATGCTGGCGCTGATTCCCGGCACCTCCCGGTCCGGCGCTACTATCCTCGGCGCTGTGTTCCTTGGCTGCTCCCGTTTTGTAGCCGCTGAGTTTTCCTTTTTCCTGGCGATTCCGGCGATGCTGGGCGCCAGCGGCGTAAAAATTCTGATCTTTCTGGTGGAGGGCGGCGGCTTCTCGGGGCCTGAGCTGGGTATTCTGCTGGTAGGCATGGTGATTTCCTTTATCGTTTCCATGCTGGCCATCCGGTTCCTGATGGGCTTTATCAAAAAGCACGATTTCAAGGCCTTCGGCTGGTACCGGATTGTACTGGGCATAGTGGTTGTACTGTATTTTGCCTTGTCCGGCGCTCAAATGATGCCGGTATGACGGCTTTCGAGCGTCTCTGAACCGTTGTCTTTTTAATTTTTCCTGCCGCACAGGCTGATAGAAAATAATTTTGCCTTCAATCGCTCTCGGAACGCTCAATAAAATTCCGTGAAAAAGGCCGGAGCTTATTTGATTTGCTCCGGTCTTTTTCATGTCATCCAACTCAAACAGCAAGCCCGAAGCACAACGGGAAAAATTGATTTCTCCATTGCATTGAAGGCCGGCAGCTGGGAAACCGCGCCTTTCTACCCGGCGGTTTGTTTCCAGCGAACATCAAAAAGGTCGGGGATTACAGAAGATCTGTAATCCCCGACCTTTCCCTATTTCGTTATTTTTTCTTTGGCTTAAAGCTGTCCTTCAGAGATACGGAACGGTTGAACACCAGCCTTCCCGGCTTGCTGTCCTTATTATCAAGACAGAAATACCCTAAACGCATAAACTGGAACGACCGGGGCGCCTGCGCGTCCTGTAAGCCCCGCTCCACCTTGCAGCCGGTGAGAATCTCCAGGGAATTGGGATTTAACAGGGTCAAAAAGTCCTTGTCACCGGCCTCGGGCTCCGGATCCAAAAACAGGTTATCGTACAAGCGGACCTCGGCGTCCAAAGCAGTTTTCGCATCGGCCCAGTGGATGGTCCCCTTAATTTTTCTGCCGTCGGGAGTATTGCCTCCCCTGGTCTCAGGGTCGTATTCCGCGTATACCTCCACCACGTTGCCGTCGTCATCCTTTTTGCAGCCGGTGCAGCGGACGATATAGGTGGTCTTCAGCCGCACCTCGTTGCCGGGGAACAGCCGGAAATAGCCCTTCACGGGTTCTTCCATAAAATCATCGGCCTCGATGTAAAGCTCTCTGGAGAAGGTCACCGTGCGGGTGCCGTCCTCCGGGCGGTTGGGGTTATTCTCTACCTCAAACGTCTCGGTTTTATTTTCCGGATAATTGGTCAGGATCAGCTTAATCGGCCGCAGCACCGCCATAGTGCGCTGGGCGTTCAGATTCAAGTCCTCCCGCAGGCAGTGCTCCAAAAAGCCGTAGTCCACCGTGGAATTCACCTTAGAAACACCGATTCTATCGCAGAAATTTCGGATGGAGGCCGGGGTATACCCTCTTCTTCTCAAGCCGCCCAGGGTGGGCATTCTGGGATCATCCCAGCCGGATACGTGACCGTTTTCCACCAAAGCCCGCAGCTTTCTTTTACTCATCACCGTATGGTCAATGCCCAATCTGGCGAATTCGATCTGCCGCGGCTTACAGGGGCCGTCCACATTATCAACCACCCAGTCGTACAAAGGCCGATGGTCCTCAAACTCCAGGGAACATAGGGAATGGGTGATTCCCTCCAGCATATCCTCGATAGGATGGGCGAAATCATACATAGGATAAATGCACCAGGTATCTCCGGTGCGGTGGTGCCTGGCCCGGTTGATCCGGTAGATAACCGGGTCGCGCATATTGAAATTGCCGGAGGCCAAATCGATTTTAGCCCGCAGCGTCATTTTTCCATCCTCGAACTCCCCGGCTCTCATTCTGCGGAACAGCTCCAGGCTTTCCTCCTTAGGGCGGTCCCGATAAGGGCTTACCGCCGGATGGGTCAAATCTCCCCGGTTTTCCCGCATCTGTTCGGGAGTCAGCTCGCACACATAGGCTAGCCCTTTTTCAATCAGGCGGCAGGCAAACTCGTACATTTTCTCAAAGTACTCGGAGGCATAGTAAAACCGGTCGTCCCAGTCAAACCCCAGCCAATGGATATCCTCCTTTATAGCGTCCACGTACTCCACGTCTTCCTTGGTAGGATTGGTGTCGTCCATTCGCAGATTGCAGATTCCGCCAAACTTTTCCGCCGTGCCAAAGTCGATGCAGACAGCCTTGGCGTGGCCGATGTGCAGATAGCCGTTAGGCTCTGGAGGAAAACGGGTGTGAACCTGCTTTCCCTCAAATTGTCCTCCCGCCTTCAAATCCTCCACAATATAGTCCTGTATAAAATTCGATGGGGTTTCTTCCCCTTCCGCTGGCTTTACAATTTCCGGCATGAAGTATACTCCCTTCTTATAGTTTGGCAAGGCCCAGGCGCAGGCGCCGCAGGCTTTCCTCACGGCCCAGGATTTCTAAAATTTCAATCGCGCCCCCCGGCGTGACCAATTGCCCGGCGGCCGCGATTCTCACCGGCCACATAACGGTGCCGTTTTTCAGGCCTTTCTCCTGGGCGTACTGAATCAGGCAATCGTGGATCCCATCATGATTCCAATTAGGCAGAGCTTCCAGCAGCGCGATGGTATCCTCTAAAACCTCCTTGGAATTTTCCAGGTTGGTCTTGCTTTTTTTATTGATAAACAGCTCCTTTTCGTAGCCGGGAAGCTTTTGGAAAAAGCCGATCATCTCAGGAATCTGCGTCAGCCTAGTAACCCGGGGCTGAAGAATTTCCACCAGCTTGGGATAAGGGGCCTCCGTATCCGGGAACGCCTGCCGGAAATAAGGCTTCGCCAGCTGTAAAAATTCCTCCGGGGATTTCCTGCGGATATACTCCCCGTTAAACCAGGTCAGCTTATCATAGTCGAACACCGCCGGCGATTTGCTGATGCCGTCGATGGAGAAGCTCTCCGTCAGGCCTTCCAGGGTGAACATTTCCTGATTATCCTTAGGACACCAGCCCAGCAGGGCGATATAGTTGGTGACGGCCTCCGGCAGATAGCCGTCCGCCATCAGGTCTTCAAAGCTGGTGGCGCCGTGGCGCTTGGAAAGCTTGGAAACGCTGCCATCCTCATTTTTCCCCATAATCAGCGGCAAATGCACATAAGTGGGAACCTCCCAGCCGAACGCCTCATACAAAAGGTTGTATTTCGGCGCAGAGGACAGATATTCACATCCCCTCACCACATGGGTGATATGCATACTGTGATCGTCGATAACGTTGGCAAAGTTATAGGTCGGATAGCCGTCGGCCTTCAGCAGAATCTGATCCTCCAGCTCCTTATTTTCCACCGTGATCTCTCCGTAAACCGCGTCCTGGAAGGTGGTAGAGCCCTCCAGCGGCATTTTCTGACGAATAACATAGGGGACTCCCTGAGCCAGAAGCCTGTCTACCTCTTCCTGAGGCAGATCCCGGCAGTGGCGGTCGTAACCGCCGCCGACGCCCTGCTCCTGGTGGAGGGCGTCCAGCCTCTCTTTGGTACAGAAGCAGTAATAAGCCTTGCCCTCTTTCACCAGCTGTTCCGCATAGGGCTTGTACATATCCTTTCGCTGGCTCTGTACATACGGGCCGTATTCACCGCCCACATCCGGGCCCTCGTCATGCTTCAGGCCTACCATATCCAGCGTGCGGTAGATTACCTCCACAGCGCCATCCACCAGCCGCTCCTGGTCGGTGTCCTCGATCCGCAGAATGAATTTCCCGCCCTGGGATTTGGCGATCAAATATTCATAAAGCGCCGTTCTCAGATTACCCACATGCATAAACCCGGTAGGACTCGGCGCATACCGTGTTCTGACTTCCATGTTCATTTCCCCTTTATTCTTCCATAATGAATTATTATATCAAATTTTCCCATAGGTGGAAAGGCTTTCCGTAAAAAAACTCAATATCCGTAGCCGCCCGCGCCGCTGAACACCTCCGGATCATAGCCGTATCCAAGCAAAAGGTCAGAAAGGCTCTCTGACCAAGGAACCAGGCCATAGCAAACCGGAGTATTCGTTTCCGCGCGGAATCCGGCGATCAGAACCCGGTCCGGCGTCCATCCATAAATATTCCAGTAGAGCTCTGAGGAGGGCGACTCTAAGCACAGCTCCATATAATTCCAATAATACCCATTCTCATAGATATCATTCACATCTCTTATCGAGCCTATTCTGGAATAAAACAGAGAAACCGCGCTGTCCATTTTCGCCGTAACAGTATCCGCTAAATCCAGGCTCCTTTCCTGAAAAATACTGACCGGCGTCACCTCGATATCCTCCTTGACACAGTGCAGCGCGATGATCTCATCCGCATAACCGCAGGCGGTAATGCGCCAGGTAGTGGATTTGGCGTCGGTAAATAGGATATCCAGCGAAAAGGCGTCGCCCTTTTCCTCCTCATAAAGATACTGTTCATACTCCCGGAGACGCTTTTGATACTCCTCCTGCTGCCTTTCATATTCCTCCTGCTGAAGCTTTGCCTCCGGCTCTTTTTCCTCATCAGAAGGCTCTAAAGAGCTGTCCTGAGGCTCCTCGCTGGTTCCTGTGCTTCCGCTCTCAGGATCCTCAGCGCCTGGCTCTGATAAGGTTCCTTCCGGCCCGCTGCCGGTTTGAGGCGACACGCCGCCGCTTTGAGCGTCATCAGGCTCCCATACCGGCTCGGAAGGCACCGTTACCTTTCCCGGCGTCAGTCTCCAGGCCTCAGCGTATTTCTCCATAATCACGCTGTCTATCTTCAGGTTGAACAGGTATTCCACATCCTCGCTGACGTTCTTCAAAAACAGATTCCTTGCCTGAACCACCGTTTCGTCAATCTGACTGGTATTCAGCGGTTCCCGGAGGCTGTAGGCCGCCGGGTACAGCTTTTGCGGATCCGCTTTCATCGCGGGGCTTTCGATAATTTTCTGCGGGTTATTCAGCGTCACCGGCATTACGACCGCCTGTTCGCTTTTATCCTCTGTGGCAGCGGGCAGAACCCAGGTGGAAAACAGGATGCCGGCGAATAAAATCACACAGGCGAACGCTATGGTTTTCCCGGTATTTTTATCAAATCTCACAGCACCGACCCCTTTCCTTTTCCGTCAAAGCGCAGGCGGATCACCGTTCCCCTGCCGACCTCGCTTTCGATTTCCAGAGTCGCGGCGTGAGCATGAGCAATTTCCATACACAAGGCCAGTCCCAGTCCAGCTCCGCCGTATTTCCGGGACCGGGCCTTGTCCACCCGGTAAAAGGGCTCGAAAATTTTATCCAGCTCTTCCTTGGGAATACCGCTGCCCTGGTCGGCTACGGAAAACTCCATGACGCCGTCCTGGGTAAAATAGGCGTTAAGCGTCACGCACGTTCCCGGCTGGGACGCCTTTACCGCGTTGTCGATCAGGTTGTACAGCAGGGATTTAATCAGCTCCCGGTCGCACACCAGCTTCGCCTCCACCGAGGCGGCGGAAAACGCCACCTGCCTGCTGGAAGCGATGGGGCGCACGCTTTCGTCGATTTCCTCCACCAGGCGGGGAACGTCGATTTCCGTCATTTCCGGCTTTTGGCGCAGCAAAATCAGATCCATCAGCTTCGATGAGATGGATTTGAGATATTTCCCCTCTTTATAAATGCTCTCCGCGTAATCATGAACCGTTTCGTCATCCAGGCGGGCGCTTCGCAGCAAGTCGGAAAAACCGATGATAGAGGTTAAAGGCGTTTTCATCTCATGGGTCATATTATCGATAAACACCTTTCTCTCGCTGGCGATATCCTCCAGCTTTTCCACCTTCTGCTTAACCGCCTCGGTCATGGTGTTGAAGTCGGCGGTCAGTTCCCCGATTTCATCCTTAGACTTAATTTCTATGGCGTTATATTCTCCGTTGGCCACCTTCATGGTGGACTTCCGCAGCCGGTTGATCCGGCTGGTCAGCAGCTTTGAGAGAATCAGCATGATAAACGCCACTACCACGGAAACAATAGGCCCCAGCACGCTGAAGAAACGGAGCTGATCATTTTTCACATCGTAAATATTGGTAATATCTTTAATAGTAGTAAAAAATAATTACTGCTCTGAATCG